>Ga0209603_1002074_pt1 | contig 19327 bp, 11 predicted proteins | sample COGITO_mtgs_1206_FD_184812 | JGI IMG/M metagenome (GOLD analysis project Ga0209603, IMG submission 184812) | Pelagic marine microbial communities from North Sea - COGITO_mtgs_120607 (SPAdes) (version 2) | ecosystem: Environmental > Aquatic > Marine > Epipelagic ... | reverse complement strand
ACCTGGAGGTGGTGCCGCAGCTGCGCAAGTGGACCGACGGCGCGGACGCGTGCACCGCGCGCGTAGAGATGGGAAAGCAAAAGGGGATGTTGGCGACTATCGCGCGGCTGGTGCTAAAGATAGAGTGACCGTGGGCAATAAAAAACACGAGTCTTGTGCGCACGGAAACGCGTGGGTTGCCAGCGTCGGCAGCGGGTGCGGCATGGAGCCGGTGCTCGACGCAATCAAGGAGGTCCAGTCCATCTTGGACGACGTCAAGGAGTCGATCGACGGCGGGCTGCACCTGCGCCTGTGCAACGCCACCCTGGCGGCGTACGAGCGCGCCGAGGCGCTGCAGGCGGGTGGGGAGGGACGACGGGGCGATGACGACGACGACGACCAGGAGGAGGAGGGTGAGGAGTCGGACGAAGCGTCGGACGAGGAGCAATCCGTGGAGCGGACCGAGAACGACATGGGGCTCAACGAACTGGCGGAGCTGTGGGGGTGGAACTTTGACTTTGGTCGCCGGAATGCCGTGCTGGAGCTCGAGGGGCTGATCGAGACCATCACGATGGACGACGAGGAGAAGCGCGTGTGCGCGGCGGTGCGCGTGCTTGATCGGGCCATCTTGGGCTCCAAGCCGGACGACCCAGCGGACGCCGAGCGGATCCTTGAGTGGAAGGAGGAGCTGGTCGAGCAGGGCGCGATCCGGGCGTGCGCGGAGATCCTGGCCGGCGAACGGGAGTTTGAATGCTCGAATGACGACGACGACTACGAGCCCTGGATGTACTCGGCCCTCTGCGACGAGATCATACAGCTGTTTGCGCGCCTCGCCGAAGACGACGCGCTCTTTCGCACGAAGATGCGGAGAAGCGGCGTGCTCAAGGGCCTGGAGAAGCACTTCAGGGAGAATCCGAACGACCCCGCTGCGGAAGAAGTGCTGAACATGCTGCGGCGGCGGACCTGATTAGTAATGTTTTATGTGTACCTTTTATAAACACCCTTCGTATTCGAATTCACACTCTCGCTCTTCCTCCTCCTCCCCCTCCTCGTCCATGCTCTCAAAGTCGGAGTCGTCGTCGGCATCAGCCTCCCCCTCCGCCTCCCCCTCCGCCTCCCCATCCGCCTCCTCGTCCATGCTCTCAAAGTCGGAGTCGGAGTCGGCATCAGCGCCCCCCTCCGCCTCCCCCTCCGCCTCCCCATCCGCCTCCGCCTCTTCTTCCTCTTCTTCCTCTTCTTCCTCCTCTTCCTCTTCCTCTTCCTCTTCCTCCTCCTCCTCCTCCTCCTCCTCTTCTTCCTCCTCCTCTTCTTCCTCTTCTTCCTCTTCTTCCTCTTCTTCCTCGTCCGCCTGCGCCTGCGCCGCCGCCTGCGCCGCCGCCTGCGCCGCCGCCTGCTCCTTCTCCTTCTGCACTCGCCGCCTCCGCTCATTCTCGGTTTCAGGCACCACCAACACCGTCGGCGTGCTTGTGTGGTCCATTGTGGACGGCTGCAGCGGGCCCATCCCCGCGGCAACGAGCAGCCGGTCAAGGTACTTGAGCTTGTTGGGCCCGCGATGGTTTTTCCTTTTGCCATCCGGGCCATGCGGGTTAAAGCCCAGGCTGTACCACTGCGGCCTGCGGTACTTGCGCTGGTCGAGCTTCTGCTGCGCAAACCTTTGGCCGCGCCCGGTGCGCGTGGCAGCGACCTGCGACTCGTCCGCGAGCATCGCCTGCTTTAAGTACCACTCGAGAAACTCCGCGATCCCCTCCATCGTGTAGTCGTGCGTGCGGGTTTCGTTGCCATCTAACTTGGGCTCGTAGAAGGCAAACGGGTTCTCTGCCCGCCGCGCGAACACCTCCCGCGCGATGGCGATGGCCCAGAAGATGGCCGAGCCAAAGTCGTCGATGGTCTGGTTTGGCTTGGTGCCGCCCTCGCGCACCCACTCGATGACCGCGCTCCGCAGCAGGTCGCGGGCGAGCGCGATTTCGTTCGCGCTCAGCGCGATGCCCAGAAGCTTCTGTGCATCCTCGTTGCTTTCGGACAGCAAGCGCAGCCAGATCATCGCCTGGGACACGCGGAGGTTTGCGAGCCGCAGCAGCCGCACGTCCTCCGGGAGGGGGTGCGCCAGCTGCGACTCGCTCCATTCGGGGAAGACGTGCTTCAGCTCGATCAGCGCATTCTGCCGCCGAGTGACCTCCGTCTGCTCCTCAATCTCGTTGCGCTTCGCCGCGGCCGCTACAGCCAGTTCATCACCGCCCACGTTGGGCATCTGGTCCTGTGAGGGAGCTGTCTCTACTATCGCGCCACACCCTCTGCAAATCCGGCAATACTGTCCGTCCTCGTTCGGGCCATCGTCGTACCCCTTGTACGGGTCAGTGCAGGGCTTGTCGCGGTCAAAGACCTGGGGGCAGCACCACTCGTTGCGCCCCGGTCGATTGGGCGCGGCCTGGACCCGGGCGAGCGCCGCCATGACGCGCTCCTCCGCCTCCTGCTTTCTTTGCGTGGCCCGCTCGTCCTCTTCGAGCAGCAGCCGCCGCAACTCCGCGTCTATCGCCTCGATCTGGTCGTCGTCGGCGCCCTCAGCTCTGAGCCTCGCCATCCTGATCTTCAGATTTGCGATTCGCATGTGCAACTGCGGGTTCGAGAGCCCGCCCAGGTCTGGGGTGGGTGCGCTACTTGGGCCGGACGAGGAGCCGCCGGCGCCGGGCGCGGGCGCATTTTGCGGGGGCGGGACGACCGGCGGCGGCGGCGGCGCTTGCGGCGCTTGCGGCGCTTGCGGTTGTGGCTGGTCGGGATTAGGCGCTCCAGCGCCACCACCGTCGTTGGGCCTGGAACGCTGCGCTCCTGCGCGCACATTGTTCAGAATGTCCGCAAAGCTCCGCTTTGGCGCATCGGTGGGCTTTGGCGTCCGCCGCAGCGAGAGCCGGTCGAGGCGCGGCAGCATGATGCGGAAGCGATTCCTACCACTACTACGCATACTGCGTGCGCGCGTTATCGTGCGGGGCACAGTGGTGAGCCGTCCGCGAGAAGCACCACCTCGACGAGTGGGGCTACGAGGTTTGGGAGGAGGAGTTTTGTGACTTGTCACCGCCTGCGCCGCGGAGAGCACTCGCTGCCTGAGGGCCTAATTGCGCGCGCGCGCGGGGAGGCGGCGTGTGTCTGTGCGCGTGTGTATCTATGAGAGCGAGTCGGGCCGGCCCGCGTGGGCGCGGCCCGGCCACAATCCATAACACCCTCCGGCGAGGCCAATGGTAACACAGAGCGAGAGCGCGACCGCGAGCGCACCTCTCATCCCAGCAACCTCGGTGCAATGGCGGACGTCATCGGCTACGGCGGACAGCGCTTCAACCGGCTCGCGGGCGGAGGCGCCATCGGCGTCCCCGGCATCGACGTGGGCGAGGCGCTCAAGGGCTGCTGCAACGGCGTCTTCAAGTTTGCGTACATCGTCTCGGCGCCGCTGCACAAGCAGGGCTTCTTCGACTTCTGGGCCTCGCCCGAGCTGTCGATCGCCGACAAGGCCGCGGTCGCGGGCGACCTGCTCCTGCACCTGTGCTTCTGGTTCGTGCCGTTTGCCTTCGAGCTGTGGGGGTCGCTGCAGGACAAGCGCGGCAACTTCATCGCCCAGGAGCTGCAGCAGGGCTCGCTCTGGTGCCTCATCGTGGCGCTCATCGGCATCCTCATAGCGACGCTCTTCGGCCTCATGGAGCAGGACGTGGGCAAGCTGTACGCCACCACCTACGCGGCCATCGTCGGCGGTGGCATGGCGTCCATCCTCTTCAGCCTGCTCTACTTCCTCGTCGCCCCCAGCAACTTCCCGGAGCTGTACACGGCCCACTCCAGCGATGACGCCGTCTGCACCTGGCGCTTCTTCCTCTACTGGTCCATCGCGCTCAAGGTGCTCGCGGTGACCACGGCGCGCCAGAACGCCGCGTTCTGGGGGCCCTGCAAGCAGGAGAAGATGGTGTCCATGGAGATGGCCGAGCCCAAGGCGGCCCTCTCGCTCGGCGTCACCACCAAGGCTTAAACAAGGAGCACGCCGGCCGGGCAAGGGTGGGTGTCGCCGGGGCCGGCGGACAAGCGCCTCCTTTTTTTCGGCGTGTGATGAGAGGGAAGACGGTGGGGAAACGGGTAGGGCGCGCGCGCGCGGATCATGGCGTACGGGCGAGCGGTCGTGTTGGAGCTTGGTTGTCGCGGTATTGGTGTCCTTTGTCAAATTTAAAAAACCAAACACCTTGGGGATGCACGCATGGACGCATGGACGACTGGGTGGGTTGGTCGGTTGGTGGGTCACAGCCGGTTTGCAATTTCGGCGGCGAGGTCCTTGAAGCCCTGATCGGCCGCGTCCTTGGGCGGCGGCGACGGCTCCGGTGCGGTGTTGGCGACCGGCACCTCGTTGACGTTGACAAACGCGCGCGGGCCTATTCGCTCCTCCGATATCGGGCTTTCGGCGCGCGCGGGCGCGGTGGGGGTGACGGCGTTGGGCACGACGAGCTCGGTCGAGGCGACGACGGGGCCACCGAAGATCGAGGGCAGCGAGACGGTGGTCGTCGTCGAGCCGGACGCCTGCACGCCGCGCTTGGGCGTGTAGAGCTGCGGCTCGGCCAGGAGGCGCTGCTGCTCCGCGACGGGGTCGAGCGCCGTCTCGCTGCCGCTGCGGCCGACGCTGCCCAGCTCTAGGTCGTCGTCCGTCGAGCAGGCCGACTCGATGCACGCGTAGTCGGGGTCGTAGGCGGTGTGCTCGGACTCGTCGTCGGCGTGCACGCGCGCGTGCACGAGCACGACCGCCTGCACGACCGCGAGGGGCAACCACGCGATGTGCGCGCCGAGCACCCAGAGCGAGGCCGAGGCGGAGCGCGTCACCGAGACGCACGTCTCGTCCACGCCGAAGCTGGTGCTCGAGGTGGAGGAGTAGACGTGCGTCGAGTAGAGCACCGAGAAGGTGAGCGCGCGCACGAGCCGCTCCGACGCCTCCCACAGGCCCACCGACTGGCACAGCGGGCCCACGAGCGCGACCGACGGCGGCGGCAGCATGGCCACGATGAACAGCCCCGCGCCGGTGAGCAAAAAGGGCAGGTCGGTCTCGTCCAGCGGCTTGCGCGCGCGCAGGAAGGCGGAGACGACGAGGAGCGCCATGTTGGCGTGGAAGACCACGCGCCGCCAGCTCGGGGTGTAGGTGGCGTCGACCGAGCAGGTGTGCACGAGCTGCTCCACCACAAGCGTGGCCACGTACAGCGCGACCGACGGCTGCAGCGCCGAGAAGACCACGCCCAGCCCGTGCGCGCGGCCTATCCGCAACGGCTTGCGCATGAGCAGCACGCCCGTCACCGAGCACAGCGCGAGCGTGCGCACGGCACTCGCGCCGCCCAAGTTGACCCAGTTGCTCAGCACCGAGACGGTCGCGCACGAGCACACGGCGACGACGGTCTGGAGCGCGGAGAGGTAGAGCGCCGCGTTGCTAAAGTCGACGCGCGTGTCCTCCTCGTCGTCGATGTCGGGCGACGCCGCCGCTGCCCCGCCGTTGCGATGGAAGACGCGCGTGGACATGCGCCGTCGCCGGAACATGGAGCGTCCGGGCTGCGGACGTCGCGCGCGCCGGTGGCCGCGTTAGCGATATAGGCGCGGTGTGGGAAGGCGTAACCGAATTTTTTACCCAATGGACACGCGCACGCACACACACACGCACACACGCACACACGCACGCACACACGCACACACGCGCCCAGACTACGCCTCACCGCGGGAGCGCTTCTTGTGCGCCTTGCTGACGAGTTCGTACTGATGGCGCGCGTACTCGTGGATGCTCACCTGCCGCTCACAACAGAGCACCCTGTCGGTGACGGTCCAGTAGATGTCGAGGCCGCACGAGACGTAGCCGCGCAGCGACGGCACGCGCTTCTTGAGCAGCTTGAGCATGCGCGTCATGTAGTGGTGGTAGAACTCTACGGCGTAGCATTTCATCGTCACCTTGCCATCCGCGATCGCGATGCACCACTCGCCCCGCTGCTCGTTGAGGCCCTCGCCCGGGTGGCCGGGCGGCGGCGCGTCGCCCTCCCAGCCGCAGCGGCCCCGGCCGTAGTACAGGACCTGCTTGACCTCCTCGTCGTCCGCGTGCAGGGTGAATTCGTACTCCACGTCGTAGCCCATTGGGTTGGCGTTGGTCTGCCCCTGGGAGAGCGGCGGTCGGGTGTGACACTGGCGGCCTTGGCAGCTGACGCTGGGTGGCGTTCCCTATTGAGAAAACGCACGGCTTGTGTGCTCCCTCTGGCAACGCGGAGGTTGCCATGCCCAAGGGCAAGGCCAAGCCGATGCCCTACCGCGGGGAGGAGGCGGTGCCAAGCTCGCCAATCGACAAGTTCTTGGCGCCATTCGAGTTCTTAACGCCACCCGAGCCACCTGAGCCACCCGGTCCCGAGGTGCACGCACCCGACGGGATCACGTTGTACGCAACCACAATCAGCGACACGATGCACCCGGTCCTGGCCGCCAGCCCCTACGGCCACGATGGGCTTCTCGAGTACCAGAACGCCAACTGCAGCGCCTCCTGGGCGCTCTACCTCCCGTACATCCTCGTCGAGATGCAGCGCCTCGTCATGCTCAACGACCCAAAAAACTTCATCGGTTTCATCCCCGCCCTGACCGTCGAGATCTTTCAGGAGTTCACGCACCACCAAGTGGTCCAAACCCCCAAGTACATGAAGCATCTCGCGGCGATCGATCAGGAAGGCGACCCGGCCGTTATGGTCGCCTCCGACCTGGATCACTGGTGCGCGTTCACCTCGCTGCTGTCCATCATACGCACGCACTCCACCTCGCTTGCGCTCGGCGGCCATGAGATCGGCCGCTGGTCGTTGGTCGCCGCGGCCGTGAGCGCGCTTAACAATGAGCTCGCCGTGCTCGTGGCCGACGCCCTGTGCGAAGCGCTCGACCTCGGGTTGAGCCGGCGGTTCAACACCACCGGCCACGCGAGCACCGTTGCGCCCGCGCCGGGGCAACTGCCGCGCCTCACGCCGGCCATGCTCACCTTCTCGACGAACCGATGGACGGCACCCGCGGCGCGGTGGCCGCGCGCGGCCACCGCGCCGCGGCACTGGATCCAATTCTGGATGCAGCCAGACCAGGGCCCAAAGGCGCTCATGGACGTGTGCGAGCGCCGCCGCTTTCTAAGCAAGAACCCAAAACAGGTGCTGTGGGACGCGAGCAAGCGTGCACTGAACCTGTCGCTGCCGCAAAAGGTGACTTTGACGGGCTCGCGCAAGCGATTGGCCCGCGCCGACGTCTGTCAGCGCGTGCTCAACGACGTCCTAAACTTGCGGAACCACCCCGAAGAGACGACCAGCCTTGCGTCGGTGATGTGCACCGTCTCGGCCAGCGCCACCGCCTACCTGAAGGAGCTTGGGGGCGACGGGTGCGCGCATCACGCCGCCGCACCCGTCATCCTCCAGCGCACCGCCGCCGCGGCGGCCACGTTCCTCGTCGAAATGGGGGTCAATGTCCCAAACGAGCTGCACAATGCTGGTAAGGAGTTGGAGCAGTCGCAGTCCATCGCGTCCCGAAAGCGCACGATCACGCGGGGGGAGCATGCCGCGCTCACGCATGCTTACGACCGGCTTAGTCCCAACGACCAGGGCTTCAAGGCGGACCGCGACGAGGCGAACCTGGATATGTGGCGGCGCGCCGGGTCGGCGGGCGGCCACTTTTGCCTGTTCGAGGACATCGAGATCCCGCACGTCAAAACCGGCAAGGCGGAACGGGTCGGCGACTGGATCCACTACGAGTTGCGGCTCAACAGCCCGTCAACCCCCGACGTACCCAAGGACTTTCCGTTCACCGACATGTTTCTGCGCAGCCCCGTCAAGTGCACGTCCATCACGCAAATGCTCAGCATTGTGTGGTCCGACGTGATGATTGGACACTACCTCGACGTGGGACACGACAAGGCGAGCTTGTTGAAGAAAGAGGAATGCCAGAAAGGAAACGCGTCGGTGCTCCTCCAGCTCACGCCGGAGCAGTCCCGCGCGTGGGCGCGGGTCGAGTGGGCGTGCGGTGCAAAGCTGCTCGCAACCGCAAGGTGCGACGAGCCCTCGATGAACGGGCCGCTCGTGCGCTCCATTGCCGAGCGCTTCCACAGCCAGCTGCACTTTGCCGACGAGAAGGTCAGGCGGCCCCCGCTCATCGCGGTGAGCGTTGCGGCGGACACGGAGGTGCTCGTCTGCGATTACGACCATTCCGAGGTTCAGGGCGAGAGTGCCGCAGCGGCCGAGCGCGAGACGCGCGACATCTCGGACGCCCACTATGAGCGGGTGTGCTCTTTTCTGGGTCTAGCAAAGGGGCTGGGCGACGACTTTCGCAACTTGCGCGTCGGCAGTGTCGACGATCTGCGCGACGGCGAGCGGATCGTGCCCGTCCTCGTTGCCGGCTCGAACGAGGGCATCTGGATCGACGCGAGCGACAAGTTCAGCGGGTGGAGCATCGAGGTGCGCCTCAAGTACGCCGTCGTGGTCAAGAACGGCGCACTCCGATTGGGCTGCGGGCACGACTCTCGCAGCACGATCGAGCTGGAGGCGAAGCGGCAGGCGTGGCGCGCGAATCTGGTGCGGACCTTCAAGCGCGTCGTCGCCATCGTGCTGCTGCTCAAGCGGTGGCGCTTTTCGGCACCGCTGCAGTCGTCGTACAGGACCGTTGTGAAGGCTTACCAGCCTCCAGTGCCCGCGGCCATCCGTCAGTGCGTTCACAAGGCGATCGAACGCGCCGTCGCAATGGCCGAGTGCCGCAGGCTGGAGGCCAAGCGGAAGGAGGCGGAGGCGCAGGAGGCGGCCGCGCGCGCGCGCCTGGAGAAGGAGCTCTCGCACGCGCTCGTGCGCCGCGTGCTCGATGGCATCGTGCGCGAGGCAGCCCTGGTGGAACACCGCGCGCACATGGCGCTTCTCGAGGCCGAGACCGCGGCGCGCGCGGTCACGGTCGCGCGCGTGCGCAAGCTCAACCTGGAGAGCTACCAGAAGTTTGCGCTCAAGGCCAAGGAGCGCGAGCGCGAGGCCAAGGAGGCCGCGCGCGGCGAAGCGGCCGCGGCGCGCGCGGCCGAGCGCGAGGCCAAGGCGCAGGCGGCGACCGAGGCCAAGGCCAAGGCGGCGGCGGACCACCAGGCGCAGGTGGCCGCGCGCCGGGCGCAGCGCGACAAGGAGAAGGCGCAGCGCAAGGCCGCGGAGCAGGCGCAGCGCAAGGCCGCGGAGGAGGCCGAGCGCGCACGCACCGAGGCCGAGGCCGAGCGCGCGCGCGCCGAGCGCGAGCGCGAGCGCGCGGCGGCGCTCGCGCGCGAGCAGGCGGTGCGCGAGTTCAACGAGAACGCGCGCGCGGAGGCGGCGGCGGCGGCGGCGATGGAGGCGGTGGCGGCGGAGCAGGCGCGACGGGCGGCGGAGGAGCAGGCGGCGGCGAAGGTAGCGGCGGCGGAGAAGGCGGCGGCGGAGCGGTTGACGGAGGAGGAGGAGCGGCAGCGGCGCGAGGAGCAGAGCAGGGCCGCTCGCGCAGGCGACCCCAACCACTTGTGCCTCGACGGCGAGGGGCTCGATGCAGCCACGCGGGCGTCTCGCGAAGCTATCCGAACCGGCCAGAAGGCGATCGACGTGCACTACCGCATGATGTGCGCGGGGGAGGTCGCGTACGACGAAAGCGTCGATCGCCGCTGGAAGCAGTCGCAGCACGACCGCGAGCGCGAGCGCCTCGCCCGGAAGGAGCGCGCGGCGGATGCCGAGCGCCGGGCCGAGCATCAGGAGCAGCAGAGCCGGCTTGAGTGTGAGATCGTTGCGGGGCGCGAGCGCGAACTGCAGCGGCGCGAGCAGGAGGACATCGCACGCGCCGCGCGCGAGTCCGCCCAGGCCGCGCGCGAGTCCGCCCAGGCCGCGCGCGAGTCACGGGTGGCCGAGCACGCCGAGCGGATGGGCCAGGACAAGCCGCGCCGCGATGCGTGCCTGCGCAAGCTTGCGGCGATGGAGCTCGATTGCTGCGCGGTGCAGCGCGCGCAGGAGCGGATGCCCAAGTTTGCGCGCACCAATGGCTGGTTCGGCGCGCACCGCCTGCTGTGGCGCGCGTGCGCCGCCGCGCGCCATGCCGAGGACGCTCGGCTCAACATGCCCCCAGACGCGACCCCGGCAGCGCGGAAGGCCCTCTGGGAGGCGGTGGTGCACACCAACGACGCGGCGGTGGCCGAGCACAAGAAGATCAAGGGCATTGCCAAAGCAGAGCAGGAGCACCAGGACAACGAGCGGCGCAGGGCCCAGCTCGAGGCCGAGGCGGCCGAGGCGGCCGAGGCGGCCGCGCGGGAGCACGCGGCCGTCCAAGGGCGCGCGCAGCAGGAGGAGGAGGAGGACCGCGCATTCGCCGCAGCGGTGGACTCGGCCAAGACGCACAATGAGCAGTGCTGCAGGCGCCTCCAGCAGGCCATCGAGACGATGCGCGAGGCGGAGCGCGCCCACCACAACGCAAAGTCGCGACCCAAGCACGAGCGCGACGAGCTCTACGCGCTCGTCGAGTTCCTGCGCGCGGAGGAGGAGGTCGCCCGGAACGAGTACCAAGAGGCGACCAACACCATCAACAACCTCCGCGAGCAACACGGCCCTGCGGCCCTGCGCTCCGAACGGAGGCAGGCGCAGGCGAAAGGCAACGCGCAGGCTACGGCGGACCTGCAGCGCCGCCTCGGCATCTCGGCGCCGCCGGCGTCGCCCGGCGCGGCGTCCTCGTCCGGCGCGTCGTCGTCCTCGCCGTCGCCGTCCTCGCCGTCCTCGTCCTCGCCGTCGCCGCCGCCGCCCGCGGCGCCCGATTCTGGCACGGCGCGGCACCGCCTCTGCGCGGACGTGGAGAGGGCCCGCGAGGCAACCAAAGTCGCCCAACGCGCAAACTACGCGGCGAGCAAGAACAACAGGCCGCTCGCGGAGCGCCAGGCCGCCTTCCACCGCTTCCACGCCTGCAGGGCCACCGAGGAGGCGGCGCGCAAGGCGTTGGCCAAGTCGGTCCAGCCGGTGCAGCCGGTGCCGTTGCGGCAGTCGCCGCCGGCGACGCTGCCCCAAGCCCAAGTCCAAATTCTGGCGCCAGCGCGCGCCCCCGCGCCCGCGCCCCCGCCCCCGGCGGCGGAGACCACGACGCACGAGACTGCCTGCATCATATGCATGGATGCCCCGCGCAACCACGCGGCCATCGCCTGCGGCCACCAGGTCGTCTGCGGCGGCTGCTCCGCCCAACTCGACCGCTGCCCCGTGTGCCGGTGCGAGACCGCCTTCCTCCGGCTGATCCTCTCGTAGGCGGCCACCAAGCACGCCCGAACCCCGAAACACCGCACCAATGCACCCATGTTTGTTTGTTTGTTTGTTTGTTTGTTTGTTTGTTTGCGTGACCGCGTGTGCGTATCCGTGTCTGTGTGTGTGTGTGCGCGCGCCTCCTTCTCGCCGTGCGTGTTTTTTTACCAAGGTTGACCATGCGTGCCAAAACGCTGCACTTGTGGCGTCCATGTGGTTGCCGCCCTTGCCGTCCTTGCCGGCCCGGCCCCCAGATCGGTCGGCGCGTTGCCGCGGCCTGCCAAGGAGCAAGCGGGTGCCACCCGTCGCCAAACAGCTTGGCGCGCCAAGGTCCATGGCGCTCTTCGTGGAGCGCCACCTCTGGCCCAGCAGCTCTCGCGGCTCGCCCTCGCCACGCGTCATCAAGAAGGCTTCCTCGAGCCCCACGCTGCTCGACTCGCTACTCGCCGTGAAGATGGGCAGGCTTAGCCCTGGTGCCGGATTCGGGCTCGCCGCCGCCTACCGAAACTCCCCCTCGTCGCCTAGTCACAGCCCCTCCTCCACCTCCACCTCCTCCGCCCCGCCACAATTCACGAGCGCCCTGATCGCCCAAGGCACCAGCTCCGGCCGCACGACGCCGCAGTCGCCGCTGATGCCCATGCCGATCGTCAGGGCGCGGAGCGCGCCTGTGGGAGGGTGGGGGGTGGACGTTGACTCCGACGAGATGCACGTGGACGCCGAGGGCTTCCCGTGCACGGCGCCCGCGGCCGACGAGCAGGTGGAGTGGCGGTGCCCCGGGTGCGACACCACGGAGCTGCCGCAGCCGAACCGCGACTCGCAGATATCGTGCGTCAAGTGCGGCGCGGGTATCGAGGGCGATCCGCGCATGGTCGATGGCATCCGCCAGAGCATCTGCCCGCTGGCGGAGGCCCAGGACCAGACCGCGGACGCGCCCGGCCAGACGCCGGAGGAGCGGCGCATCAACGCCCTCATCGAGGGCGACGAGGACCCGCAGCAGCGCAAGGCGCGCCTGCTCGCCGCCGCCGGAGGCACGCGGATCCGCTCGGCGCGCGGCCACCACGGCGTCTACCTGCAGCGCGGCGACCGCATCGTGAAGGCGAGCGTGCAGAAGGAGCTGACGGCGCGCATCGAGGGCGAAAGCGCCGAGGCGCGCAAGAACCGCGACGTGCTCAAGTACCTCGAGCTCCAGCTGACGGAGCTCAACCCGGGCCTCCACAAGAACCTGCTGCGGCACGTCAAGGTCGAGGCCGTGCGCATCGTGTCGGCCTTCTTCGTGCACGAGGGCGTCTGCGGCCGCGGGTGCGGCGTGACGCAGACGGGTGCCGCGGCCAAGATGCTCGCCGGCTGCCTCCTGGAGGCGGTGCTCTCGCAGCAGTGCTCCGAGCTCGTGTCGGAGGGCAACGCGAAGCACGCGCCAGGGTGGACCAAGGAGCAATTTGAGAAGGCCATCGCCCAGGTCAGGGCGCCCAAGGAGTCGCGCAATGGCGGAACGATGAATCGGCAGCAGGTGCTCTCGTCGGTGGGCCTCTTCCTGCGCTGGAGCCACGAGAAGATCTGCAAGCCGTGCCCGCCGGCACCGGCGCCGGCGCCGCCGTCGCTGCGCCAAGCGGCCGAACGGCAGCTCGCCGACTACGGCTGCGGCCGCGTCATCGCGCCCGACCCGTACGACCCGATGGTCAAGTTGCGCGAGCGCGTCAACGCCGTGGGCACGGCGTATCGCGTGGGCACGATGCGCAACCACGCGCTCCGGGCGCTGTGGGAGCCAAAGACGATCGAGTTCCTCGCGGCCTCCCCGCTCCCCACGGACCTGGTGGCGCTGTGCCTGCTCAGCGCCATCATCGACAACGACGACGATCCCGACCCCAAGGACGTCGACCGCATCCACGTCCTCCGCGGCGCCTCGTGCGACCAGTACCAGATCACGGCCTGGACCGTGTCCGAATTCACCAAGCAGCTGGCCGCCGTCCTGCCCGAGCCCGAACCGGCGTACACCGGCAGCGGGTTTGTCGCCGTGCCGCCGGCGGCGACGTCGGCCGAGGCCGCACCAAGCGCCAACACCGCCTGCACGACCAACCACTTTTTTTGAACGCCAACGGCGTGCCGTGGGGGCACCGCCGCGATGGCCCTATTAGCTGGCGGCGGCGCGCGCAACGCCAAGCGCCAAGTGCACGCGGCGCCGCCGCCGCCAGCCTCCCGCGCATATGCATGTCCGCATCTTGCACCCCCCGCCGCATGAACTAAAAAACGCCCGACTCGTTACGGTAAGAAAGGGGACCGCCGCTAAGGCGCGTCACCCGCGGGTAGCTTCCAAAAGCGGCGACCCGCTTGTGTGTTTCCAATGGGGCTGATCTTGCTCACCCCCGAGGAGTGCACCCCTCCGCAATCGCCCGCCAAGGAGGCGGCGCCCAGGAAGCGCCCCCGCGCGGGCGCGCGCGCCGAGGTGGAGGAGGAGTTCCTCGCGCCGCCGCACGCGGCGACGCCAACGCTCGCGGCGCGCGCCGGCTCGCCGCCGCCGCTCTCGTCCGCCTCGTCGAGCGCCTCCGACGCGTCGCGCATATCCGTGCAGAGCAAGGGCAGCGTCGCGAGCAATCGCTCGCGCGGCTCGTCCATGTGCTCCATCGCGCCGCCCCAGCCGAGTAAGGGCAAACGCGCGCGGAGCGTGGTGGTGGGTTGCGGGTCGCGTCACTACTGAGCACGCTAAGCGGTTGCGTGCGTTGTTGTGGGGCGTTTTAAAAGTGCGTTTCGGGTGTCCGTGCCCCATGCCCCCCCGCGGCCTGCGCGCGCTCGTGAAGCGCACCGCGCCGGGCGCCTTCTCCAAGGGCAAGTACCCGTGCTTCCGGCTCACGAGCAGCAACGGCCGCGCCACGGGACCCAAGATGCGCGGCATCACCAAGCGCCTCGCCGAGCGCCTCTTCTCCAAGAGCGCGCTGGCGCAGGGGCCCGGCCAGTGGCGCGGCGGCGCGTGGGCCGGCGAGGGCGGCGGCCTGCGCCGCGGCAAGGCCGTCGACGCGCAGGTGTCGCGCCTGGCCAAGCTGAGCGAGGCGGCGCGGCGCGGCTCCAAGATGCTCAAGCTCACGCGGCTCGCCTTTGCGGCGCTGCGCTACCACAGCCTCGAGCCCGTCGAGGCGCAGCGCGTCGTCCTCGACGCGGGCAAGGGCCTGGGCACGGCGATCGACGTGGTGTGCTCGCGCGGCGCGGACGAGCTCGTGCTCGTCGAGCTCAAGTGCGGCTTCCCTGGGAACCGGAGCGACCCCGCCGTGCCGCGCGCGATGATGGGCGGCCCGCTCCGCAAGGCGGTCGACTGCGCGCTGCACCGGCACCTCGCCCAGTTGGCGGCGACGGCCGCGCTCTTCAAGGCCGAGGCGGGCACGCTGCGCGCGCTCGCGGCCAAGGGCGTCACGCGCGTGAGCGGCGTGCTGCTCTACGTCAACGACGACGCCACCGAGGTGCACGAGCTGCCCGACTGGTGGGAGCGCCGCGGCGTCAAGATCCTCGACGCCATACGCTAAGGATAAAGACCGCGGCGCGCGCCGATAGACAAGAAGGGCCGCGCGCGCGGGCGCCTCATGGCGAGCGCCGTCGAGGCCCTGTGGCAATGGTTCTTCATCGTGCTGCTCTTCCTCACGATCATGATCCTGGTCTGCTGCTGCGGCGGCTGCTACGAGCCGTTCACGCGCAACCTTAGGGGGTTCTGTTCCGAGGGCTGCGACTGCGGGCTGGCCATGTTCCGGAGGAAGAAGACCGTCAAGAAGAAGAAGGTGACCGTGGTCGACCCCAAGCGCCAGGGCGAGCCAGGGGTCGTCTCCACGCCCGGCGGCGTGGCGGTCAAGGTGGAGGAGACGGAGGAGGACGAGGAGGACGAGTACGCGCCGCCGGACGACGGCTGCCTGCGCAGCTGCTGTGGGGGCTTGTTCGCGGTGATCACGTGCTGGTACTGCTGCGGCACGCTCGCGCCCGAGGAGCGAAAGACGAGCCGCGAGCTGCGGCGCCCGCTCGTCAACGTGGCGCAGCCCGTGACGGTGGCGCCGCCCAAGAAGCCGGAGGCGGTGGTGACCCCGGTCTTGGCGGTGCCCGCGGCGCGGGTCCCGGTGCCCGACGCCGTCGAGGTCGTGGGCACCGAGGCCTTGGTGGCGTCGCACATGCCGCTGCTGACGCTGTGACGTAAGGGTGGCTGGTTACCACCCCCAAAAATAGGAACAGATAGGAACAGATAGGTATCAGTCTGTTCCCATCGACAGCGTGCTTTGTCCCTTCGGAACGAGAGTGCCCGCTCGAAAAGTTTGCCCCTCGGAAACTCGTTGGCTAACTTATACACCCCCCCCCATCGGAGCCAGTCCCCAACTTTTCGAGCGGGCACTCCCGTTCCCAAGGGACAAAGCACGCTGTCGATGGGAACAGACTGATAGCTATCTGTTCCTATCTGTTCCTATTTTGAGGAGGGTGATAATCAACCAACACATTTGTCAACCGGACCCAGCGCCAAGACGCACACGCGCGCACACACGCACCCGCCTCCCCGACAACCCCAGAACGACCATTCCGCATGCCCAGTGTCCTTGCCCAGTCCCCAAGCCACCGCCCACTCTCCGACGCGCCTCACACGATGGGCAGCAGCGGAAAGTATTTGATGGGCTTCTCCATCGGCCTCCCCGTGTTGCCCGTCCCCGGGCCGCGCGTCATGCGCATCGTGGTGGGGTGCAGCGTCGCGCCCGAGATGTCGTGCGGCGCAACCACCTGGCTGGCGCTGGCCAGGTACTGCATGCCGCCACCCGCATTGTTCAGCATCGCCGTCAAGGCGCGCTTCTTCTTGTCGACGGAGTCGGCCGACATCGAGTTGGTCGGCGTGTCGGCGGCCGCCGTCAGCACCTGTCTGAACTTGATGACGAGCGGCACGTACAGCGTGATGTTGATGATGGTCGTAAACCACCAGAGCGTGTTGCGGCGCGGGTCGCTCGTGCCGCGCCCGTTCTGGAGCGCCGCGCTGATCTCGTCCGAGAGTAGCGCGTTGCTCTGGATGAGCGGCATCGCAAAGAAGAAGCAGGTGACGCCAAACCACGCAATCTTCCATTGACGCGCGAGGTCCTGCACCGCCCACTTTTGACGAAACGAGCCAATGCCCGCGCTGATCCAGAAGGCGGCCCACACGGCCATTGTGCAGTCCTTGGTCAGCGTCTTCGCGAGCGCATTGGTCTGGTCGTTGGCTTCCGCCGCGCCGTGCCAGTCCTCGCCCGTCAGCCCCGCCTGCACCGCGAAGCACGTCTCGACGCCGATGCCCAGCCCCAGCAGCATCCAAAAGTACACCATTTGACGCGCCGTGGCGCCCAGCTTGCCGGCCGCGCTGTTGCGCGCGCGCCGCGCCTTGGACACAAAGTTGCGCCCGATGAGCTGCTGGAAGGCGCACACCGCCAGCGTGATAATCAGCAGGTAGCCGATGATGTACTCGCCGAGCCGGTCGAAGCGGCGCTTGCCCCACGTCGTCACAAACGCGCCGTGCGGCACGAGCACGCCCAGTCCCTGCCACTCGTCGCACTCGGTCGTCACCGGGTAGTGCGACTGCACGGCCGGGTCGATCCAGATCAGCCAGTAGACGACGATCACCGCGACGCCCAGCGTCACGTAGAGCGGCGTATCCGCGCGCGGGCGCATCAGCACGATGGCCGAGTTGCCCTGCGCGCGCACCTGGAAGAAGCGCAGCGCGTAGACGCCGAGGGGGATCACCGCGCGCGCCAGCAGGAAGCCGCACACGTTGGCCACGAGCATGCCCCAGATCGTGGTGCTTGCCAGCCGGTACGCAATGTAGACCTCCAGCCGCGCCTTGGGGTCGGACACCACGTCGCCCGAACTCTTCCACGGATTGACGTACAACCCGTTGTAGATCCAGCCGGCAATAAAGTGCAGCGCCCGGTCGGCGCGGTTGTCGACCACAAACTGGCCCGTCGGGTCCGGTATGCCAAAGAGGCGGCCCTGCTCGAAGAGGCCGTACTGCAGCGTGGAGGCGCACACCTTCTCCCACGCGGACGAGGCCGTGCCGGCGTTGGTGTTCGTGAAGCCCAGCATCAGCTCCGCGTCGGAGATGCGCGTGATCGGCGGCGTGGGCGGCGGCGGCGGCGGTGCCGACCCCAGGTGCGGGCACGACATGAGGTCGGTGATCTTGGTCTGCTGCTCGGAGTAGTGCTGCATCGGGTCGGCGCCCGCCGGGACGTTGCCCACGGTGCCGATCGATCCCACGACCGCGTGGCACAGGTCGATCGCGGGCACGTGCGCGTCGTTCTTGAAGCACCGGCCCTGGTTGAGGTGTCGGTCGTGGTAGCCAGCGAGCGAGAGCGCCAGCAACCGGTAGTACATCTTGGTAAACGTCGCCCCACCCACGCCGTCGTTCATCGTGCTCGTGTCGTAGAGCTTGTTGCCCTCGATCATCATCGAGCCGTCCTCGGCCGCGTCGTCGAGCTGCGTCTTGATGAAGCTCGCGTGCGTGCAAAACTCGTCAAAGGGCGACACGGTGCCCTCCGCCTCGGCGCACGTCTCCTTCTCGGTCTTGTACCGCGCGAACGCGGGCATGGCCGCCACGTACGCGCGCGCCACGCGCACGCGCAGGTCGCCGTACGCGTCGTCCTGCTGCTCGCTGTAAAACGGCTCGATGTCGTTCGCCACGTCCTTCTTGAGCAGGCACGCGCGGTTCTCAAAGAGCGCGCGCTTGTCCTCGAGGCCCTTGAGTGTGACTGGGTCGGCCTGTGTGACGTCGTCCTTGGTGGGGCGGATGTCGTTGTCTCCGAGCAGGTACGAGATCGCGAGCAGCTCGTGCGCGTGCTCCGCGGGCGCGTTGGCCGCGTTGAGGTACCCGTTGGGAATGGTGCTTGGGTCGATGCCCACGACCACCTTGGAGCAGAGCGCGCGGTCGATCTTGAGCATCCACGCCTTGTAGTCGGGCTCGAGCGTCGCGCCCGCCCACCCGCCGGCGCCCACCGTGCCGAACGACTGCAGCAGCTTGAGGCCGTCGGGCGTCGCCAGGCCGCACGGCGTGGGCTGGTTCTCGCCGTTGAACTTTTCAAACGAGTTCCGAACCAGGTCGTCGGCGTGCTCGCCGAGGATGAGCAGCGAGAGGATGAGGATCGCCACCGTGAGGGCCACGTACAGGATGTTGCTCAGCAGCAGCGTGATGTTGGGTGGCCGGTACGCGAGCCACTTGCCGAAGCGCGACTTGATCGCCGCCGCCTTGGTGGGCGTCATCGGACCGCGCAGCGAGAGCGAGCGCGCCGTGTTCGCACCGGCAGCGCCCAGCGCGCCCATGCGCGCGCCCAGCGCCTGCGCGCGCCCGCTCAGCCCCTTTGCGCGCGCGCTGGCTTTTGCCGCCAGGCCGGGCGCCGCGGCCCTCGCCTTTGCAAACCCGGCCGCGCCCTTCCGAGCCATGCCCTGCATCCTGTCGGCGAAGCCCTCGGTGTCTTCCAGGTTGTGCGGCAGCAGCGTCACATGCGCCGCCATGATCACGGGCGCGCCACACACCGGGCACGCCCTCCCGCCTTCTCCCTTAGCCACCCCGCCGTTTTGGTTTATCCGATGGCCGGTCCGCGCCCGCGCATGCCGCGCGCCGTGCGCGCGGCAGCCGCTTCCCGTACTCCCTTGTCACGCCACCACCACACGCCCTTGCCGGCTTGCCGCAAACTTGCGAGCCGGCGATAACCTGAAAGAGCGGTAACCTTTAGCAAGAAGGGCGCCCGGGTGAGGGGCGTCCCCGCTGACGCGAACATGGCCGTCAACTATCGGCTGTTGGTCATCTTTGCCGCCGTCATTGGAGCCGTCTTCTCCGCCTTTTCGGTGGTGTGGATCATCGAGGCCTTCATCCTGTACCGCTCCGAGGACTTCATCATTGCCTCCGAGACCCTCGACTGGATGGACCCACCGGCGGGGCAGGCCACGTGCGTCGAGACACTCACCGACGCGCAGCTCATGTCGCTCGACTACGACCATCCCGACCTAGCATGCAGACTGGACAATGACATGGGCAACAAGCTCAATATGCGCAACTCCCTTGCCGTGTCGGTGCACGGCCTCTACTACCTGGCCAAGAACAGGGCGACGCGCCAGTACGT
>Ga0209603_1002073_pt1 | contig 19349 bp, 7 predicted proteins | sample COGITO_mtgs_1206_FD_184812 | JGI IMG/M metagenome (GOLD analysis project Ga0209603, IMG submission 184812) | Pelagic marine microbial communities from North Sea - COGITO_mtgs_120607 (SPAdes) (version 2) | ecosystem: Environmental > Aquatic > Marine > Epipelagic ... | reverse complement strand
GAAGCAACGATATTTGCTGTATTGAATCGGCCTAAGCTATCTGCATCGTCAAGAGAAGTAACATCACCAATCCTATTTTGAATTTCTAAAATAGCATCAATAACGTTTGTTTTATTGTATCCTGCTAGATTATTTAAGTCATTTTTAGCAAATGACAGCTTCGCATCTCTAGTCGTACTACTACGAACTGGTGACATTTGATCTAAATGTTCACCATCACCGACTAGAGCTCGTCTTAGTTCTTGTAAAGCTGAAAGGACAGTTGTTTTATTTGTCAAACCAGGGCTAGATGCAAATCCGCCGGTGCTTTCAGTAGTACCTGCAACAAATGTATTAGGATTACCGTCTAGAGCCTCAGTGTCTCCTAGCTCACCATGTAATCCTGAAATAGCAGCAGATACATTATTTGCAGCACCAATATTATTGATAGATACATCACCAAGCATTCCTTGAATGCCGTGAATAGCAGCACTTAATGTTCCTACGCTAGTGTTATAATTTGTTCCGGCGGTTAATGCCTGATCGCCAATTTCGTCGTGTAATTGTTTAATAGCACCTGTAATTGTATCATCACTTGTACCAGCTTTAATATTTGCAATACCTACAGTTGTACCAATATATGCTTTAATGTTATTAATTGCAGCAACAATAGTAGAAGGAGTATCGGCAACATCACCAAGTGTACTTTGATTAAGACCTGTTTTATCGCCAAGTAAGACTCGTAGTTCTACAATAGATTTCACTAAATTATTATTACCGAGGCCGGTAGCATAGTTAGTACCACCATTATCCAACTCATAGAAAGCGCCGTTAACGGAGAAAGGGCAGACTAATGATCTTAATGATATAAGAGAACTTGTAACAACCTGTGTAGAAAATCCACCCGCAGTAGTTGTAGCAGATGCATTTAAAAGGGTAACATCACCGACTTCATCATGAAGTTGTGCAATAGCAGTTGTTATATTTTCACCAGAAGCAATATCAGAAATATCTGTACTACCAACAAAGGTCTTAATTGTTGTAATTGCATCAGTTAAAGTAGAAGATGTATTCGCCGTTGCACCTAAATTAGCATTAGATAAATCAGTATCACCAATAAATGTAACTATATTTTTAGTTGCATCACTGATAGTTGATACGTTGTTTGGTACTAAATGCGTATTATTAGCGATAGTTGGTATCACAGCGTTACCAACCATATCTTGCAACGTATTTAAAGTAGTAACCAAATCGGTTGTCGTAAGAGTTTTTCTTACAGCAGAAGCACCGAATCCAGCTAAAGCACCATTTGTAGCAAGGTCTTCTACTGTACCGATATCATCTTGCAGCTCTACAATTGCATCAACAGTGCTAGAGAACTCCATTTCGAATGAATCACCAGCAACAGCAGGGGTATTTAATCGAATAATAGATGAGAAAGTATTATCAATATTGTAATCACTATGCGCAGCACTCTGATCAAATCTACTAGCAGCAACAATTGAAGAAGTAGTTGAAGTACATCTTAACTGTCGAGCAGGTAAAAACGTACCAATGACATCATACAATAGGAAACCACCGTAGAGGCCGAGGCTGTATTTATTAGATACGGTTGATGTAAGAATTTTAGCTTCAAATGATGGAGGATTACTTACAGCATTTTCTACTTGGCCGTTTGCGGTTTGATAAATTCGCTCACCTTCTAAAAGGAAGGCAGCCGGTAATGCATTACCACTACTCATTGGTAGTGCCATTGATACTCGAGGTAGATGGAACCCATTGGTTATACCAATGCCTTGTTCTAATTTAGTTGTAGTGCCACTGTTTGTTTTATATACACGAACATAGCCATAGTCTAATATGCCAGTAACCTGTCTAACTAAGTTAGCAGCCGGAATCTGTTGGGCCGATACGGCAAACTGTGTACCCGAACCTAATATTAGGGCTGGATCAAAAGTGCCAGTCACGTTTGATATAAGAATCTTTGTGATATTAGTACTAGGTTTTATGACACTTACAATACTAGCTCTAAATGTTTGCGCATTAGAAGCACTATTGCCTATATGTTGAATTATATCATTACCAGCAACGAAATCTGTAGGTGCACCGCTAGAACCTGTTAAAATCAAATAGCCCGCAGTCATATCGATTTTCTTATCCGGAGCTATATCAATTCGCATACCGCTATTATTAGCACCGTTCGATTGATCACGAATAAATTCTTCAGAAGTTGTGATAACTTCGCCTGTACCGGCTGAGACAGATACAGTAAGATTAGTTAAAACTACTGATGTATTAGCTACGGCCGTACCTTCTTTCGCATTAACACCAGCAACTTCAAATCCGATTTGAGGTAGATAATTGCTGCCCTGCGGACTGCTAATAAATCTTGAGAAAGAAAACGCATTATTTGTTAGAGTTCTAAGATTTACTTCAGTTATACCAGCTACGCTATAATTATTGTCAACATCAAGAACCTTAATGAATGCTTTAACGGCATATCTAGAATCTAAGTCAAAATTAGCATTAACAGATCCAGAAAATGTTATTGTTTTGCCTACCCAAGAAGTATCTTCTTGATATGAATATGCACTTAAATGTATACCACCATCATCTAAATCAACATTTCGTGTGTTGTTGTAGGTATTTCCGTTGCTATCAGTCTCAGCTCCATCTGACCCGGCATATAGTTGGATGTTAGGTGCTAGTGTAATAGCGCCATCAGCAGCAACACTAAACTTTTGAGTCGAGAGATTGCCATTCGAGATAAATGTAGTCTCATGAAGTGTACTACCCTTTTGATTAGTATTAACAATATTGTGCAGCTCTTGAAAACCAACCCAAGGCGCTGTAGCATCGAGGACAACACCAACAGGAGTAGCTGGAGTATTAGATACGGCAACACTTTTGCTTTGATCTGTAAGTCGATTCTCTTTATCTAAAGAATCTGCTGTCTTATTAGAATTACTTTCGATTGAACCTACATCATACGATATCTGGTTCGTTCCTTGTCGCCATTCTTCGAATGTTGAATTTTTTGATACTTTTGTTTCGTTATTATACGCCATTATTTACTCACTAGTAGTTTTAATAAGTTTTTAATTTCTTCAACATCCGATTCGAGCTTATCGATCTTTTCAGCTTGTTGAGCTTGATTTTTAGATTCTTCAATTTGTCTTAATCTAGCTTGGTAAGCAGATTCATTTATATTTATAATGGCATTAGAGCCACTATTGCGAACTAATGAATCATTATCTTGTACTTTTTGATATTGTTTTTCCATATTACGTTGCTGCAATTGCTCTAAAGTTTCTTACAAATGGTACATTCGATGAATCTTTTCCTGATAATACTATCTTCATTGCAAACACTGTAAATGATTTTGATGGTTTGATAACCCATTCAACATTGTCAAATCCTACTTCTACTGAAATTTCATTCGTAGGACTAGCATAAGTCCATGGTAGTAAATCAAAAGCAGCATCTGGATTAGGAGATGTTTTAAAATACAAATGTACATTTGAATCAAAAGGTCTTAATACATTTGCAAGTACTCTTAATTCTGTTGCGTTATTTTCTAAAACAACTTGTTTAGTTATGTAATTATTTATATCATCTGTACCAAAGGCTGTAGTACCGGGCACATAAAATCTGCCTCTATTTGCAGTATTGTTATAATAGCTAGCTTGAGTACTTGATGACGATGCAGTTCTTGTACCTACAGCCGCAGTAATATCTGAAGTTGTAGCATAGTGTGTATTTGCCGTTACTCCATCAGGACCAAATTCATTATATGTTCCTGGATCACTTATTCTATTTTGTGTTGCAAACAATGAGAATCTTCGAGCATCGATAACAGGAGAAAGAAACTCAGATTTATTAGTAAACGAAATTGTAAGACCAAGTGATTTTTTATCAAAGGTTGAACTAATCAGCGACGCACGAAGTGCTTCGTTCTTTTCAGATGCAACTAGACATGGAAACTCAAGTGGGGTATTAGTATTTAATGTAATAATAGAACTAGGAACATCGTTGTAATCCATAGCTTGTCCATTGCGACTTACTCTATCGCCGTCCATTGATCTACCTGCCGTTGTTAGAATAGTAGATGATAGATTTGTTCCATTTGGCTGGAAGTTTTCGCTATAAACATATAAATTGTTAAATTGTGTATTACCGCTTGCAAATATTGTATCACCACCACCTCTAATATCCAAGGTAGTTGCTTGTCCAGGAACAGTAATACAGTATGAATCGTGCTCAATATCATGTACCAAGTAGCCGTTTGCGCGATTTAAGTTAGTTGCAGTAATAGCGTTTTCAGTAACACAGCCTTCGAATACGACTGTACTATTTTTAGTTGAACTTGCAGCTCCTACCTGATTACCAGTATACAAGCCATGGTTTTTATGATGTACTCTAATTACTGTAGTAGCACCATCGGGCTTAGCAATATATGTAAATGGATTAGTAATTAAGCGATCCGATTCAACGGTATCATTCACAAAATTAGCTTTATAGTTGTTAGCTGTTGTACTAGCATTAACATCAAAACTAGCTCGATATAAGTTGAACTTTAAATCTCTTAACTGATGAGGTGTCCATGTAGAAGCATTCTGCGATGTAAAGAATACACCATTATATGGTTGCTTACTAATAGCAGCAGGTGTTGAAGGTGATCCAGTAATATCTAATCGACCTGTTTCAGAGAAGAATACTTTCCATTGTTCAGAAGATGCAATTAATACAATAGCATATTCAGTTCCTTCAGTTAGATAGACTGGATGTTCAAAGGTTATAGGACATGCTACATTAGCATCATCTGTAATGTCACTTTCATAACATGTATTTTCAGCACGAGCTAGACTTGTACTACCACCACCACCGGCTGTAGCATGTATACAAACAAATGAATCACCAACTTGTGGAGACGAAGTATGTTTATCGCCATTTGGCCCAACTTGACTAGCAACCCAACCAGCATTAGACCAGTTTGCATCACCTATGCTTTTAATTGTATATGTATCACCAACCACTAACCCAGAGGCCTGGTGACCACCTGCTGTTTTTGAACTATAATAAACTGTTACATCAGAGCCCGGAATAATCTTTTGAGTTGGTATACCGTTCTCAACCAATCGTAAACCTACGCGTAATGGAATACTACCTTTTTCTGCAGTTTGGCCAGTTTTATCAGCATCAGCGACAAACAAATCGAGCTTAGTGGTAAACATGCCACCAGGTTGATCACATATAAATGTTTGTGCCAATGGATCAATATACTTAACTGTTTGAGTTGTTTTAACTACAGCCTCTTCGCGAATTACACGGGACACGCTATAGTGAAGCTGAGTAGTTTCAATCCTTGGGACTCGAGTAGTGTGTATTGTTTCTTGCATATGATTGACTTTACCAGCAGCATAATAGTTTTCTTCTGCATATGATAATTCGTTATCAGGATTATTTGATATATCATCAGAAAGTCTAAACTGTCTTGTACCGGCTTTAAATCTTAATCCTCTTACACTGTTAGGTATTAAGAATGTACCAAATACCTTTCCAGATGAATCTGTTACCAACGGACTAGCTCCGATAAGAGAAGATCTATTATATTGATAAATACTTCGAACATCACTACGATAAAGCCAATCGCGATATCCAGTCGTACTTCTGTCAGCGGTGGAAGATTTACAATATGCACTTACATCAATTCCATCGAAGAAAGGATAGAATTTAGTGTTAGGCTTTAGTTGCTCGGCTTTAAAATGTATTATTCGTGGTCGTATAAATGGAAGGATTTGTGTCTCAACAACCTTAGAACCCTTTGATTCATGTCGTGTATCAATTACAATATCATTTCTAAAACCATCTCTTGTTTGATTGTGGAAAGTAACTTCACTCGTAACAGTCTGGTCAATATTCATTCTCATGCCACCGCGGTAGCCGGCACTAACCTCGTGCCATTCTCCATTTGGATCATTGACTAATGCATTTACATCAATATGCATATTATCATATGTCTGTGTTCCTGAACGCCAATCATCTTTGAGGGTACCAGTTGATGTTGACATAGCACGAGCAGAACCATCTCTGTCAAAATTCGCAGTCGCTAGCTGTGTTGATGTGACGGTAGAAATACGCTCGACTCCGGTATGTGTAGTTTCCCAATGGTTCCAAACTGTACCGATTGTATTTTCTTCTTCCAATACGGCTAGTAAAGAGTTATATACACCAACCTGATCAACAATTATATCAGGGCGATGGTAAGTATCAACCCACTCATCGCTATCAGGCGAAAGCGTCATTGTACCGCCCCAGGTGAATATATTATACGGATTAACTTTAATACTATCAGCTGCATACGGTTGTTTAATGAATGCTGAATTTGTATATGGTAATGTAAATATAGAGTTCTTTTCTGCAATCTTAGATTGCTTAGGTTCAGTACCAACGCCGGATGCGCCTAAGTCGTTCGCATATCGACGTAAAAGAACATTCTTAGTATTCGAATGAGGTCTCAATACACCAGCAGCGCGATCAACCGAGTTCAAATAGTCTGGGTGATTGACATTAGCCATATTATGGCCTTTAAACGAATCTACGAAAATACCGTTTTTAAACATTGGATTGCCAGCAGAATCCACCATGTGATGATTTGATGCAGCAGATTCCAAAAAGTTTAAAGAAGTGTAGTACTCCAATTTTCTAACGCGATCATCTAATGTCGCGATATCTTTCATTTGATACCGTTTATAGCTGTGAGTTGTAACGTTAAAATCTTTTTCAGGCAATGGTCTATACATATAGCCTTTCATCTTAACAGTGAAAAGAGTCATAGCATTTATTTTATCTTCCGGAACAGCCGGATTCATTGCGGCCAGGCCTTCTACGACCTGAAAGTCACCTTCTTTAGTGACTACGATTTTAACAATTTTCGGTAAATAAAATACTATATCGGAAACTAAGCGTTGGCCTTCAGCGGGTGACTTACCAGTAATACCACCAGTACCTGTCGAAAACTCTTTACCTAATACTGGAGCATTTGTACCATTTGTGACAGCTTTAACAGGTCTAAAATCTATAGAATCTCTTAATTGTATATGCTTGTATTGACGGCTATAAGACACCTTTTCATCACCGCTTAATGAATCAATAGTAAAGTAATCACCAGCGCCGTGTGCGTAATATTTAAACTTAATTTTTAGATTAGTAACTGCAGCCATAGCACTACTCGGAGATAGTGTCGATTCGGCATAGTATGAATCTCTTTGACCATCATCAAAATTAAACTGATCTAAGAGATTATTGAAAAGTGTAATTCCAAAACCGTTGGCAGCTGAAGGTAATGGTCTAGACATTGTAACAACAGTTGGTGTAACACCAGCTGCAGTAACTGCGGTGACCTGACCATAACTAACTGGCTCTAAGTTACCTGTATCAGATGCGGTTTTTACTATCTGCATGCCTGGAGTAATTCCAGTTACTTCTCCAGTTAAAGTAAGCGTAGTTGAACCTAAGGCTCCACCAGAACTAGCAACTGTACCAGTTTTATCTTGTGTGGAATCATAAACATAGTATACTCTAGCAACATCAGCTTTATTTAAGTGAATTGGAGAGTAACCATCAAATTTGTATCCGTTAAACGGTGCTGTACCAGTTTGTGAAAATGCCGCTGTTTTTGTTCTTAGCGATAGGTTACCACCAGGATCAGACTGGGCCTTTTCGATTGTAATTATGATATTACAATCTTCGTCGCTTTCAGATGCATTTAGACCACTGACTGTGACAGTACTACCTGACGCTGATACATTAGTTGTAAGTACTGCTCCAGCTTGAACGTTCTGTGTTAAAAGACCGGTCGTACCTACTAATGATTCACCTGCTCCTAATGAGAAACTTTTAGAAGTATCACTATTGTTATCTTTATCAAATCTGAATTTCTTTTTAAATATAGCTCGAGGAACTTTTGCTCCACCACCAGATTCTGCGCCTAGGCTTTTGACTGAAGTGAAAGGCATAGGGAATATTTGAATAGTCGAAGGACTGGTTCTAGAATTAGAATATAGCTTACCAGTCTGTGATCCAGTAACTCCTACTTCAGTACCAGTTGCGGTGCCTACTTCAAAAATAGTAAAATCTGCACCTGAACCACCTTCATGAGGTTGAACAAAGTGCTTAACATCTTGCAATGTACCTGAAGTAATCTCAAGGTCAAATACATGTAGTCTTAATGCTGAATTATCAGTACTTGCAGGATGCTTCTCTAAAGATCTAAAGCGACAAGTACCTAAACCGAGTGTAGTACCAGCTAATTTGACAACAGCAGATCCGCCAAGCTCGCTTGTTGGAATTGTCACAGTCCAGTCAGCCGTATATCCAGTACCACCATCAACTATATCGATTATAACTGATCCATCATAACGAATAGTTAGATCGAATATAAGACCGCTCTTTGCATTAGTTTGGTTTTCAAGGGTAAAATCTAAGTCGTCATCTGTTACTGTACCATCAGCTGCTGTTTTCTTAAAGTTATTTGAAGCCCCCGTTCCGTCGTGATGATAACGCGTTTTTGTTCCGAAATTTCTACTAGCTGTTGGACCACCACCAGTAACAGTAGCAAAATGTGCAATTGCTTTGCTGTAGTCTGCGTGAGTGGGATCTGCGTTGGTCTGTAATGTTGCGATAGTAAAATTATTAATGTCAGGCATACCCTCCATGGTGGCAGCTCTAACTAGGAAGTAATTACCATAGTTGATTTCTCGTTCAGTATCAGTAACTGTCAAAGTCTCAGTCCGTGGTTTTTCGACTGTAACATATCTAGTTTTGGTATTTTCTACTCTAAAACCATCAATATACATTGTGTTTGGCTGAATACCAAATGCAAGTCGATTATTACCAAATGTTCTTGCTTCGGCTGTATTACCAACCGTGCTTTCATCTGATATAATAGTCGCGGCTGTTTTAAAACCGTTGTTACCACCTTCGTTGTTTAAATATTCTCTTGCTTCATACTCAAATGCTGAAGTAGTATAGTTACCAGATTCTTCGAATGTTCTACGAGCTAATCTTGCAGTAAGTTCAGTTGTATTTTTAGCATCACCACTAGACTTATCTGAAGAAACAATACCATTTTCAACTGTCATTAACAATACGTAACTAGCGAATTCTGAATTTGGTGTAGCATCATTTGCTGTTTTAATTAGCTTGGTGTTAATTTTATATCGATCAGCACCAGGAGCAGATAGGTTTGTTGTACCCGCTGCGTTATCGTTCAAGGTTGCATCAGTTGTCGAACCAACGACACTTTCAGTTACCTGTAAACCGATAATATATGTCGGTGAGTTTGAGTATTTGTCTAGTATAAGTGTTTGATCTTTTACATGAACAAAGGTACCTTTAATAAAATATGCGCCTTCTTCAATATTTACAGCAGAGGCTGAACCTACAGCTTCAGCTGCGGTTATATTTGAATCATTTGTAGCATCATCAACAAAGGCACCGGCTGTACCAATAAATTCTGCAGCAGTTGCTGTTGAAGCACTACCACCATTAAGTGTATCGCCATTACCGAATCCACCAACACGTGTTTTCTTTGCAGTAATTTCGCTACCATTTGTAGCTAAAAGTTTAATTACTTCACCGGCAACAAACTTTTTATACGTACCACCTGAACCATCACTCGGATTAGCATCGCCTTCTATGTATTGAACGAATAGCGTAATAGCATCACCAGATTCATTTGCTAAAATACCGGTTTTTGTAGCATCGTTTACATCAGTACCAGCAGCATTAATAACCTGAAGTACTTTTGCCTTGACTGTACTGGTGGTGCCTTGAATAACACTACCCTTATAATCTGCCATATACGAAGACGTTATAAACCCAGTACTACCAGTTGTAAAAGCATCTTCTACTTTAATAAAATCGTATTCAGTATTAAGAGAAAGTTTACCACCAACAACTCGAGCTCCGTCAGTGAAGCTATATTGACCATGATAATCAATTTGACGTTGTATGGCAGTTTGCATTTGTGTAAGTTCACGAGCCTGAACTGCAACACCTGGCTTAAACAATACTCGATGATAGTTTTTAGTTTCATCGAAATCATCTAAGGTATATGCACTATTAGGATTCGTATTTAAAGTTGTAATGGCCATATTTTATATTTCTCTTATTAAAATTCTATAATTAGTTTAACGTCTTCGATCTGCGATGTGCTTCTTTGAATTGGATCTCTATTTTCTAAGAATAGCATTTCACCAGATCCGCTATTAAAGTTATCAGGAGCAGCATTGAGTGCTGTAATGTTTGTCGCGGTCAATGCATAGGCTGTGACCACTTGACCACCAGTTTTAATTACCATATTCGCGTCTGTAACTGGTTCATAACCAGTTAAATCATTTTGGAAATAGTAAATTTTTCTATTAGTTGTATCAACATTAACTATATATCCTTTAAATCCACTAGTAGTATTTTCAAGCACATGATCGCTTGTTTGTGCAGCCGAAGCTAAGGATAACGCTGCAGTATCATAAGCGGTAGCAAATGTAATCGATTTTAATGTATTAATCGCAGCTGCTGGGTCAGTTGGAATTATACCGTTTACAAGTGGATTGCGAATCAACGATATTTGTCTAAAGTCTTGTGTATTAGCAATATTGCTATCAGATGTCCCGCTTATTTGTACATTAATTCCTACATAAAATCCGCCAAGTTCAAACACTGGATCGGTACCGTGTCCGCCACCCGGTGTAGATGTATTAAATCCAGGTCGACCACGCGGAGCAATAATTGGAGTAAATACAGCGCCTGAACCACTACCACCGCTTATCACGGCTTGAGCAACACTATAATCTTCACCAACAAGGTCAGTTCCGTCTGTAGCATTACTGCCTGCGATAATAATATCACCTACAAATGCACCACCAGATATATAAGTCGAGGCCAAAGTTCCTGGCGCCGCGGCATTGACGCCATCACCTCTGATAGTTATAACAACATCAGCAGCAGCATAACCAGTACCAGCACTTACCAATTTTAATCTTTCAATACCACCAGCACCTGTTGCAGTACGTGAAGCTTTTTGAGCCGCTTGTTGTGCAAACTTTGGATCGGTTGGTAGAAAATCACCAAAGGTTACAATATTACCATCAGCAAGAGCAGTTATAGAGGCCGAAGCTACGATAGTTTTACCACTTACTGATACGACTGTCGTGGCGGGATTAGTAGGAACGTTTGACCCAGTGCCAGTTGCAGTAATAATTTGACCTACTTGAATGTTTGGATTTTCAAAATCTATTGTAAACGTAGTTGAACCTGATATAGTGGCCGCAACGGTACCCTTAGTTTCTTCTGTGAATGTTTTAACAGGCATATAAGAATTTGTTAAAAACTTTTCTGAATCAGAAGCAAGAAGAGTGTACATATATTTCCAATGGTAACCATCGGATGTTGCAACAACGCCAGCACTTGTAAAAGTCGGTACATCAGATACACCAACTGAAACTGGAGCAACGATACACTTATAAACTTTAAAGTCTGCAGTTAGACAATAGAAAGCTTTATCAAAAATAGCCGGATCAGTAGAATCCCATGCGACAAATTGTTCACCAGCGCTCCAATCATATCTTGGTACAACATTCGATATGTCATTAGCGTTTACTAATTTTAGCCCAATAAGTTGTTGACGGGCTTCGTTAATTGCATCTAATGTATCAGTTGGTGTAGGAGCAGCGATATCGCTAGTATTAGCTGTAGTAGTTCCTCCCCATGGACTAGATTTACCTAATCCAATATATACGTTGCTTCTATCCCCTTTTATTTCATCAACAAAAGCTGCAGCGTTAAGTGATCTAAAGTTTGATGATATGATTGCGGCCATGATCTTTTCCTATAGTGTAGTTTCTTTAATTGCGTCTGATAAATGTGCTTGAATGTTTAATTTATTTATAGCAGTTCCATCATCAGTTGTTGTGTTAATATCTTCTATTGCAATATTAGAAAACGTGTTAATTTGATAATTCCCTCGGAATTTCTTTTGTCCTAAAAACGCAGAGCTTTCTTTTACTTCGTAATCTTTACGCTCAAAGTAACTATTCTCTGGTAATGCAGCTATGATGTTATCATCGTGATTAGCTGGTATAATCTTCTTATGTATATAATCTGGGACATGCTTTTGAGTTGTAGTTTGAACTCGTATTGTCGCATCGTTTAAATAACCATTCCCAGGATTTGTGATCGTATATCCTGTAATATGACCAGTAGTACTATTCCGTGTAAGAGTAGCAGTAGCTTGTATATTCGACGATAATGGTTTACCATCATAAGCTCTAGCATCCGGTGCAGAAATTGTAATTGTTGGCGTTGAAGTGTGTTCTTTATTGTTCAATCCAACTAAGTCTAAACCTAAGGTTGTTGAATTAAGTTTACCAATTTTGTTTATTACAATTTCATTATCACCAGTTAAACTATCATCTGCACATTCTTGGGCAAGAGTTTGTATTGTAGTGGTCGTGCCACCTACAGTATAACCTGTACCAACACTTGCAACACTAAATGTTATTGCAGCACCACCACCGTTTCCAAGAACAGAATCAGGAATCGTAATAGTTTCACCAACGTTATATCCACTACCAGTGGTTGTTGATGTGATACTTGTAATGACACCATTCGTTGCAGCACTGCCACCATCAGTAACAACGATTGTTACTTGACCATTAACACCACTGCCTGAAGATCGAGAACCACCTGTCGTAACCGCGGTATAAGTTCCAGCTGTACGAGAATCATCAGCAGCTATACCAGATATATTAAATGTGTTATGTCCGCCAGTAATAACTACATTAATGACTTCACCTCTGCTATTTATCTCTGCTGCTGCAGTTGCACCTGAACCATCACCACCTAAAGTAATGCCCGGAACAGAAGGATAACCATGCCCTCGTGCGGGAATAGAAATCTGTGATAAACCGCCATTGCTCGAAACGGTTTTCATTGCAATCTTTGCGTTTCTATTTGATCGCGCGACACCAATAATACCAAAGCTCGAAGTAATTACTTCTATTAATAAACCTAGGTCTTCAATACCGATATAACCCGGCTGAACACCCGGCATAGACGATAATGTTTTACGGAATGCAGGAGATGCGCTATATGAGTTTTCATATACATCTTTATCTTCGCCTACTCCTATGGTCGTATTCGGAGCGGTATCACCCAATACATTACGAACAGCTTGTAATACAAGTAAGACTTCACCAAAATATTTGAATCCTGCAGGATGTATTAACTTATCAAATGGTTCTTTCCATTGAGCTAAGTTACGACCAACCTTTACAACATAAGAGAATTTTTGATAGAAATCGGAGTCATGTACTCTTATATTTTTCTCTGATAGAAAGCCTGCACTTGTCGTAAATGTTCCAGATAACGCAGGTCGAGTATAGGTTCTTACAAACCCCTTTAAAGTGTTAACACCGAACGGTTTTCCTGGTGCGCCAACAATTAAATAACCTTTGTCATCATCTGATAAATCTATGGCATGACCAAAGTTAGCATTAGCAACAGTCCTATCACCTCTATACTGTTCCTTTGCTGACCAAATTTGTAATACATCATCATACTCATAATGATATATTTTACCATTATTAGTTATAGCGCCATCGTCAAAACCTTCTTCACCGATAATCAAGTTATTGCCACTTATTCGAACAATTACACCATAGTTTGTTTTATCTCTTATAGAAGGAATTACGTAGCTTGGAAGAGAGTTAATAGGATGCCATGATTGATTTTCTCCGATAGCAGCACCTGCAACAGACTGTTGGCCTCTTTCGAAAATATATACAGTATGATATGGATTATCTCGGCTTGTTAGAGCAAGTCGTGGTGTACCATTTTCTACATTTGTAATATCAAATGCATAACCAAACTGCTGATTATTTCGGTCATTTGCTGGAGATAAAATTCCATCTTCTACATATAATCCTGTTATAGCATCTTTCTTATAAACAACTGCTCTACCTGTTTTGCTTATACTTGCTGTTGAGTAATCCTGAAAAGAAGCAACAAGATAATCTCCATTTAGTACAACAGTTTCACCAAATCCTTTGCCACTGTTAATTCCGCTATTTAGCGTTGCCGGTGGTCGAATTGTCTGCAGTACTGTATATGTTGATCCAGCCTTTTTATATACTATAACGGCGCCTTTTGCCACAGTACCAATATCGTCGTCAAAGCTTTCATGACCTACTGCAAGATAATTTCCACTTAAAGAAACTGATTCGTTACCTTGTGCGAATCTTTCGCCTGCTGAAGGTGGTAGAATTTTAGTAGTAAAGTTCCAAACATTATTGCCACTTGCATTTACACTACGATTCCAAATTTGAACCGAACCGGTGTTACCAGAGCCTAGGACAGTTTCATCTTTTGGAGCACCGATTGCTAATGTATCACCATCCAATGATACACAGAAACCAAATTGATCAAATTGATCATTGGTATCACTATCTGTTATAGCAGGTAGAATTATTTGCTCTTCTGTAAAAGTTGTACCGTTATTAACTGTTGTAAATACATATACTGCACCAGCATTATTTCCAGCTGAATCTTCTTTGTTTGCGCCAACTGCAAAGGAATCACCACTCACTGAGACCGATTTACCAAACAGATCGTTGTCTCCATTATTAGATGATTCAATTATATTTCTTTCTGTATAGTTAGGCGCAAACGCAGACTTTGCGTCATAAAGACCTGCAGAAGGCTTAAGCGTATTATCCCACGGGTAGTTAACTTGAACTTCTTGCTCGTTATATAATAACTTAAAGAATGTTTCAATCGATTCAAAAGAACCTCGTATTTTATAAAAATCAATTATCTTTTCATATACTGCTCTTTTATTAACTGGCGAAGTTTTATCTAATGCAGGAGCAATTTCCTTTTGCATTAAATCTAAAAATTCTTCTTGAGCTTCATTTAGATTTAGAGAATCTTCTATTGTGTTTAAACGATATGACGGACCAGAATTAATATAATTGTAAACGAAAGTTTTCATTGTGATCTTTCGTTTGTTTAATCTTGGTGATAGTCCATATATGTTTACAGTTCTACCAGTTGGCTCTTCTGTATCAGCTAATCTGCCGGGCAATTTGTTTGTATTACTAATACTAATATTTTTAGTAAAAATATCATCAACAATGGTTGGATATACAAGTAACTTTACACTTACTGGTGTCGAACCTCGATTTTCATCATATCCAGTACCATCATTGGTTGCAACAAAGATGTCATCAACAACATATGAACTAAGTTCTTGGTCTGATATATTGTTTATACCTGTCACAATATTAGCGTCTACACCATTACCCAAGCCTACAATTTGGTAACTTGATCCAATAGTCAATAGTGCAGTGTCATTCAATAATATAGGATCTCCAATAGTGTTAGGAGATCCATCTTCATCACCGAGTAATAACGGCGCGCCATCAGCATCAAAGAATTTCGCAGCTAATACTAAATTTCTTTGGAAAAATTTGTTTGGAACATTAATTCTGAATATTGCTTGGTTGTCTATAACAACGTCTTCGAATGTTTCTTCATCTTTATAAGTAAACTCTTCTAAGTTCATATACTTATAATAAGATTCTAAGAATGTACGTATACCACCAGTGTCGTTGCCAGCAGTTGCATAATCTAATAGTTCTTCTGGAACTAGGTTATCAATTCGAATATCTTCTTTAGATCTTGACTTAGCAGATCCGACCAGTTCATATTGATCTATGCCGGAATTTGTATCGCTAAATATAATAGCTAATCCATCGCTATTGCCAATAGTTTGTGGTTGATCAAACGTAATTGTTAAACGGTCATCGGATACAGCTATTACTCGAGGAGCACCAGTGATACCAATGCCTGACATTACTTTACCGACTATTGGATTTATTATAGCTGCGGGTATGCTTCCATCAAGAACGCTTACGGGCTGAGACGTCAAAGTAATAGTCGTTGAGTCTACTATCGACTCCGTCGAGACTCCTCTTAATGTAGTATCAAAATCTACATTCGACCTTACGTCTTCAATGTATCCTCTTGAAAATGAATCTAGATTTTTTAAACTTTGCTGAGCCATATATTATCTCATTCTACTAGTAGTTGCATAGTTAATTGCTCCGGAAGAGCCAGCGTATGCAATATTATCGATTGATCCTGTAGTATTAACCTTTGAAGAATCGATATTAATAATTTGATTTCGTTTTGGTGCAATATCTAATGAATTGGGTGTTAGCGTTACGCGTATTGGTGTTGTATCATCGGGCCCAAAATTATTTAAAGTGACAATACCACTTTGAGCATCAATTAATCCAATATTCCCATTTATAATAATATTTTCATTATTTACAATTTTATATATTACAACAGTTCTATTATTAGAGTTAGGTATTTCGGTATCACCAAAGAAATGATCTACACCATTAAATTTAAATGGCGTACTTGAAATATTAAAAGCCTTTCCCTTTTGTATAAAGAAAGATCCAGTGAAAGCTAAAGTAAAATCATTTTTTACACGACTTACTGAAGGAGTAATAGTTTGAAACAAGAAAGGCCTGATAGTAGAACTAGTAATCGCAGGATCTGCCGAATCAACAAGTGTTAGTAATTCAGAATGTCTAAACACACCATCAAATCGATTTAGCTGATTAAAGTTATAATCATTAACAACATCTTTGACTAACGATTCTAACGCAGAGATTGATCGACTTGTAAGTGATGGATTATACTTAAAGATTACATCAAGCTCAACATTAGTAAATTCAGGATCAACTATTTCAGGAGTAACTGATACAATATTTTTTGTCTTGATAATAGATTTAATTTCGTCTTTTTCATTCGGTGTTAATGCATCACCAATAAGAGGTTTAATACTAATATATGCTTTACCAAAATCTGGAACTATATTATCTTCACCACCCCATGTAGATATTGATTCAATATTCGCAAAGTTTTTCTGAATAATAGCAGAATAGTCTTGAGAAGTAACAGCTCGATCCTGTGCCTGGAATGTAATAGGTGCATTAAATCGTATTGACTCGGTTGTTTCCGCAGCAGTACCACCATTTGCATTTGTAATAGTTGTAACTGTAATATCTGGTTCGTTCAATGTTGGGAATGCTGTTACCAAATCAAAGTCATTAGCACCATTGGCCGCAACACCCTGCGTAACCAAATAGTCAAGAGTTACAATGTTATCATTCACTGGCTTCTTACCAATAATACCATCACCAAAGAATATTTGATAGAAACCACCTGAATTTTCTTGTAAGTGATAGACTTGGGTATCTGATAATACATCTTGTAAAGTTGTAAATTGCTGATATGTATCAAAAGTTTCTGACTGTTGATTATTTTGAACTCGAACTCTCAATGATGAAGTATCTGCGTCAGCATCTGATATCTGAAACTTTTGGTTTTCAATATCATTATCAACTCTATAAGATAATGAACGTACTGTACCTTCAGCAATAGGTATAGATTCAAAGATAAATTTCTTGGTTGATGCTCCTGCACCAACACTATCTGTTCGAACCGCTGCTTGAGATTGTGTTGCAGAAAATGTATATGATACACCATCAACGCTCGTTGTAAATTTAGTACCTCTTTCTAATACTAGAGTCGTAGGTAAATTGACTGAAGTATTGGACGTTACGTCTACAGTTAAACTAACAGTAGCTTGAGGTGCCAATACCGATCGAGGAACATAACCCAATAGACCAGCACGAGCTACAACATTACCTCGTATTTGTGCAGAATCAAGGAAGGCTTCATTCAAAGCAAAGTGCGCTAACATTGCGTTATAGTGTGTATTATAAGCAAGTATGTCTAGTAATACACTTAATCCTGAGCCGTCAAAATCATAGTCTTTAAACTGAGATTGTGACTTCATGAAGTTCTTTAGATTATCTTTTATTTGATCAAAATCTAATTCTGATACATTTAAATTTGACGCCATGGTATTTTACCTTAATCTTCTTAAATTAATTTCAATGTCTTGAACTGAATCGTTTTCTTTTATACTAAAAACAACAACAATTCTATACGCGTTTTCATCACTTGTCGCTTCAACTATGACATTGACATTTTCTATTCTTGGTTCGTGTTGATTTAATACATTCTTGACAGCATCTTTAATTGCTATTCGTGTAATTGAATCATTGGGCTCAAATAACAAACTTCTTAAATTCGCCGCGAGTGTTGGCTGAAAGGGTCTTTCTGAAAAGTTTGATAACACTAAAACTCGTATAGCATTTTTAACAGCGGCATCACCTGTTATAGGTAAAATATCTTTTTTCTGTGGATGTACTATCATTTGCAAATTTAAATCGCTATAACGGGTGTTCGAAATCTGTGAATTCGACGCTGGCGATAACGTATTACTAGTAGTAATAGTAGATCCGTTTGCAGTTCCAGATGTAAGATTATATGCCATACTGTTATTTATACCTCTCCAGCTTCTTCATTAGCAATTTTAGCTAATCTTCTTGATGTATATTCCTGAGCTGCTTCTTCAATAGTCGTACCGCCATAAACATCCGGAAACTTAGTGTTTAATTCGATAAACTTTTCTTTTACCGCTGGGACGAATTTTGCAAAGTATGCTTCTCCACCTGGATATTTTTTAGCTGCCTCGGCCTGATATTTTCGAAGATCTTCTAATGAATAATCGAATTTTTTTAAAGCGTCAAAGGTAGTACCACTCACTTCGGCAACAAAAATATACATCTCAGGATGTGCAAACTTCATAATAGCAATACCAGCTTTCTTACTATTAAACACCCCACCTAGTTCAGTCTTAGCTTGTCTAAAAAGACTTTTATAAGTTAGTTTATAAGCAGCAAACATTGTTCTCTTATTATTGTCTTCAATATCTTTATCTGAGAGTGGCGTAGGTTCTTCTGCCTTTGGTGGTTCTTCCGGAACCTTAGGTTCTACTGGTTGCTCCTTTACTGTACCATCAGGAGAAGCTTCAACATTTGGTACTACTGAACATACATCAGCACCTAAAAATGTAGTACTTATTAGCTCATCTAAATCTCCAACAGCATTACCAAACTTGTCTTTTATCTCAGCTTGTAAAGATGCAAGACCAAGGGGATCATCTAGTTTAGTCTTTAGTTCGTTCAGCTTATCTTGCAAACTATCAAGCTGTGGTAACTCTGGTTTAAAAGAAAGAAGATCTGCCTTCATTGCATCTAGTTTACCTTGCACCGCAGCAAGCTGATCCTTACCACCTTGTAGTAAGGAATCCAATTCAGCCTGCTTAGCCTTCAATGCATCTAATGATTTATTATTACCGCATGCACTCATTTATATCTCCT
>Ga0209603_1002071_pt1 | contig 19362 bp, 9 predicted proteins | sample COGITO_mtgs_1206_FD_184812 | JGI IMG/M metagenome (GOLD analysis project Ga0209603, IMG submission 184812) | Pelagic marine microbial communities from North Sea - COGITO_mtgs_120607 (SPAdes) (version 2) | ecosystem: Environmental > Aquatic > Marine > Epipelagic ... | reverse complement strand
CATGAATCTTTTCTGCAAGTGCCCTAAAAAGTTTAGACATTTCTGTTTTAACCCGTAATTCTGCAGTAGGATCCCAATCTTTTTCTTCATAAAAATCTTTGGCATGAACAAAAGGCTCATTCATTGGCTCATACCACAATGGTCTGTTATTTTCCTTAACATTTTTGAAATAGTTGACTGCCCAGTTTGACGATGCCTCTAAGTTGATACCTTCTTTATATAGGTTTCGCGGGTGCTCTGTAGCAACATATCGTGTCACAGCTAACAATTTGTCACTTTTTTTACCATTAAATTTGGGATAAACACCAACTTCTCCCATCAATTTTTTGGCGTCTATTCCAGGTCCGTAAAACCCTCTTCCTGATTGTTCTACGTTATATTCTTTATAAAATGATTCAAGTAATGGTGTTTTACCTGGGGCGTGGATATTAAAATATTTTGATCGATCTAGCTCAGAGACCTCCCCAATAAACTTTTGAACAGTAGGCTCAACAATCACCACATTAATTTGAGCGTTTATGCCGTTACAAAACACTAGCAAGATTGTAATAATATAAAGTTTAAAATTCACTTATAAGATTTTTTTTAAATTTATATACTAGTTTCCTTCATAATTTTTTTTATTGCTTTCAAAATGAACTAAAAGTGACAAAAAATCACTTATTCCGGAATATAGACTTTAACATCGTCTATGTAAATAATTCCTTTTTTCTGAAATCTAAACGCAACAAAATAATCTCCATCCGCAGTAACTGTCCATACCTTAGCAGTTTCTTTATTTATGGTTATCCATTCGCCTCGAGGTAAACCGCTCATGCCAGTCCAGAATTGTGTACCTGGGTATGGTGCTTTTGTGCCGGTAATCCATGGTCCAATACTACCATCGGTGTAAGAGGGGTCTATCCAAATTTTGAATTCAATGGTAACCTTTTGCCCAGCTTTCAAGGTGAATTCAGAACCCTCTTTCCAACTCCAAGATCTCGTCCATTTGGCATTTTCTGTGGCTTCCATACGCATGCTGTAATTACCTGAGGCTGCCTTTTGGTCTGTAAAGCTTATTTCGCCTACATTATCTGAGGCTGCCATCCATCCAGCTCCACCATCTTCAAATCCGTAAATGCTAGAGTTAGCAAGATTTAATGGCACAAACAATTCCACAGGTTGGTCTGTAAAGGATTCAGCAACTACATCGTTTACTCGCACCAATACTCCCTCTGAATTATCATAGGACAATGACGCTACAGAGTTACTTTTAATATTTTCAGTAGTAGTAATGTCCACAATTCGATTGTCATCTAAGTTAATAGCAGCGCTCAAAATGTCTGTTTTAATACCATCTACAGTAAGGGTTAGATGAGGGACAAGATCAGCTGTCAATTTTAGAGGTAAATTATAATTTAAATGAATCACGCCTGCATCACTTTCTGTAATCTGGGTTAGGGTTGGTGGATCAATATTTTCTATAACATTGATGTAGTCTTTTAGATGCAATGTATCCTTACTTCCCTCTGGATACTGACGCCAAGTAACAAGCGAAACATCATAGGTTCCTATTGTTGGATAGGAGACTGCTATATTTTTAAAATCTTTGTCATCATCAATACTAATTCCACCCGCTGATGACGGATCGCCTCCTGGAAATGTCCATTTTCTTCTATTTGGACTACCTATGGACACATCTTGAAATGTGATGGTACCGCCTTCATACATTGTTATTTGTGATGGCGTTTCTTCATAAAAACCTGAATCTAAAGAAATCACATCAAAATTTGTTTGAACATAATCCAAAACGGTTACATTGAAAGTAGTATCCAATACTACATCAGAGTTTATAAATTCATCTTTTAAATTCACTTCAAACTGACCAGGTTCGTCAAATTGTACTTGAATAAGTTCAACTTGAGAGGGATCTCTTCCATCAAAGTTAATTATGGAAGCTGATTCTGGAATAGTCCACGTTCTATCAGTCACTCCTTTGGATAAATCAGCAAACGAAGCAAAATCACCCCTTTGAATTCTTTTATCGCCGGAAGTGGCTAATGCGTCCGAAAAATTATTATATTCAGGTATCGTATGATCTTTTTGACAAGAAATAATTGTAATTACAATTAAAACTAAAATTGATATTTTTCTAAAATGTATTTTCATAATATTTTATTTTGATGTCTTATTTATAGAAAACTATTTTTTAATTGAAAAGATTGGGATTTGAATTTTGCTCAGTCGATGGAATTGGAAAATAATTATGTGTTCCCGGCTGATAAGCTTGTGAAGCATCATTAAATTCTTTTAGTGCTGTTTCTTCAGTAAAATTAGTGTGAATGTTAGGATCAAACTCATACAAATTTTTCTGAATTAGAACATAGCGTTTTGAAGCTAGTCGATCATATTGTTCTTGTACCTTACCCCATCTTGTTAAGTCTTCCCATCTTGTGTCATGACCTTCAAACATAAGCTCCAATGGCCGTTCTACCCACATAATCTGCTCCATTAGACTTTCTGAGTTATAATCAGCTAAATTAAGTAAAACAACCCCAGCTCTATGCCTAATGTCATTTACTTGCTCTATGGCATCTCCAATATTATTTTCTGACTGCAGTAAACATTCAGCATATAAAAGTTTAATATCAGCCAATCTAATGGCTCTTTCATTGATACCGGAAATGGACTGATCGCTTTCTGTGAAAAGCGTCCAATTTTGAAATTTTTTCAAATATGATGCCTCAAAGTTATTATACCCTCCACCTTGATTTGATGGTCTTTGGTATAGAGTGGTATTATCATCATCTGCAATGGCTATTGATATAGAAGCTCTGATGGAATAGTTGGCAGTACCTGTTCTATCGGCATTGATTGGATTATTAATATCCATTTCATCATTTTTAAACAGCATGGCCATATAATACGAAGGCATAATGGTTCTATATCCACCACCTTGAGTTGTGGCTAATGTTCTAGCTCGAGATGTAGCTTCTGAGCCAAGTGGTCCATCTGCTGCGCTGCCAGAGGTGCCTTGACTTAATTCAGTAGAAAATGAAACTTCAAAAATAGATTCGCTATTCATTTCATGCTCTTCATCAAAATTATCTCCAATATTGGCTGTAAGACTGTACAAATTACTATTAATTATTTCTAGGAATTTATCTTTAGCATCTGTGTAATTATGTTCATTGATATGTAATTTTCCGAGCATTGCAGCCGCTGCCCCCCAAGTCACTCTTCCTATGTCTTGACTATTTTCGTATTGCTCTGGTAAATTATTATATGCAAACTCTAAATCAGATAGAATTAAATTATAAACATCCTCAGCAGGTGAGAGTGGTTTGTAAAAATCTTCACTAGATTGAGGCACAGTAGTGTGTATAATCACACTGCCGCCATTGTATCCTCGGTACAATGAATAGTAATAAAAGCCTCGTAAAAACCTTGCCTCAGCTTCAATTTGAGTTTTTGATAAGGAGGATAACTCAATGATATTTATATTGGTAAGCACTTGATTGGCCCGATATATTCCAATATAACAATCCCTCCATCGTTTTTTAACTATATCTGAGTTTTCATTAAATGCCAATTTATTAAGACCGATAGCATTGGCATTCCAGTTATTGGGTCTGCCCGTATCTGACCTCACAGGGTGTTGTGTTGCAGAAGCTCCTCCAAAAAGGCCATCGAGTTGCAATGCAGCATAGGTTGCAGTTAATCCTTGTTGAAGATCACTTTCTGAAGACCAGAAAGAATCTGCACTTAGATTGTTTGGGTTTTCTAAGTCTAGTCGATCATCACTGCAGCTGTAAAAAATTGTAAATGCACTTATTAAAAGTATGTGTAATTTTTGTTGTTTCATTTTTTATTTTTTAAAAAATTAAAATGTAATTGAAATACCAGCACTGTATGTCGCTGAGACAGGGTAATTTCCTCTATCTAAACCACCGTTAAACGGGTTACTACTACCCGTTTCGGGATCAAATCCAGAATATTTAGTCCATGTAATCGGGTTTTGGGCATTTATATATAATCGAAAATTTTCAATTCCAATTTTATCTACTAATCTATCACTCAGAGAATATCCAAGAATTATATTTCTAACTCTAAGAAATGACCCATCTTCTAGGAAATAATCTGTTGAGGTTTGAACATTAGGATGTTCAATATTTGAACGTGGTGTTGGTATATTGGATGTTGGATTATCATCCGTCCAACTGTACACCAAATCCCTATGTCTTTTGGTGCTGTATGCATATTGTTTTTGGCCATTATAAATGGTATTTCCACTAACGCCGTATAATTGAACGGAGAAATCAAAATTCTTGTAGCTGGCATCAATATTAAATCCAATTTCAAAATCTGGTTGATAAGACCCTTTGTATACTTTGTCATCATTATTTAGTTCTCCATTTCCATCCGTATCTACGTACTTTAAATCGCCTTTTTGTGCATTAGGGTCTAGGAGTTGGTATGCCGCAAGTTCTTCATCTGTTTTAATGGTTCCAGCAGTTTCAAAAACTTTAAAAGCACCCACAGGCAATCCCGCTTCCAAGACAGCAACAGGTTGAGTTTGGTTGACTCTAATGATATTTGGATAACCATCAAAAACAACTTCACCTTCTCTTGAAAGTTTTACAACTTTATTTTTATTCTTGGTGAAATTTGCAGAAAGTTTAGTTGAAACTGGCCCAAATTCTTGGTTGAAAAAAGCATTGATTTCAATTCCACGATTTCTAAGATCTCCAATATTGGTCAAAAAACGGTCATAAAGTTCCCCATTAACAGGTGTTGAACCAGCTGAAATAGGTGTGGTAATAGCCAATAGCATATCTTCTTTATCTTGTTCATAGGCATCAATTTCAAGGCCTGCTTTACCGCCTTTAAATTTCAAGTCTAATCCAATATTTTTACTAATATTTGACTCCCACTTTAAATTTGTGTCAGCATAGCCAGGTTGTGTTAACCCAGAAATTAAGCTAGGGTCTTCACCCAAAATATAATCCACATTAGAAATAACGACAGGGCTGTAACTGTATGGAGGAACTCTATCGCTACCAGTAGTACCATATCCAAGACGTAATTTTGCCGTAGATATGGTATTTTTTAAGTTTTTGAAGAAAGATTCGTTAGAGAAAGTCCATCCCGCAGAAATAGAGGGGAAGGTACCGTATTTTTGGCTTCCAAAGTTACTGGAGCCGTCTCGTCTTACCACAAGACTTAAAAAGTATTTCCAATTATAGTTATAATTAATTCTTCCTATGTATGAAATACTCTCTGTTTTGTTTATCGTTTGTGTACCGACAATCGGCTCACCATTTCCTAAAACAGGGGTAAGATTATTTGTAATATTATTGGCACCTGTTCGATAAAACTCGTATTGAGACGATTCATAGGTATTGCCAACTAAAAATTTCAGATGATGTTTTTTAAAGCTTTTACTGTAGTTTAGAGTAAATTCATCAATACTCCTACTGCTTGTCGCATCACCCAATCTAAGTTGAGCATTTAAGTTGCTGGCTCCAAGGTTAATTTCTCCCAGGTCATTATAAACCTCAAAACTGGGTTGAAAAAAGCGATCTTTTTTATTATAGTAAGACCGTCCGATATTTATTCTAGCGGTTAACCCTTCAATAATTTCATATCCAAGCTGTATATTTCCATTGTAGTTATTGATTTTATTGGAACTTTCTTGTTTGAGTTTTCCAGCAAAATTAGAAATCCTTTCCGTATTAGTCTGGTCTGCAGAGTTACTTTCAAAAGCATCTGCATTAAGATCAAAAGGAGGCCTGTAAGGAGGTAGTCTCACAGCATCATAGATGATACCGTAGGGCTCTCTTGTTTGTTTACTGAAATTAACACTCAGATTAGCTTGTGCTGTAAATTTCCCTTTTGTAAAACCTGTGTTGCTTCTCAAAGAATGTTTATTAAAATTAGAATTAATCAAAGATCCTGTTTGATTGAAAAATGTTCCAACAACGCTGTATGTCAATCCATTTTTTCCTCCACTGACATTTAGAGAGTGGTTTTGCATAGGTGCTGAATCTACTTGAAGTAGCCCCATCCAATCCGTATTGTATTCTAATCCATCTGGATTTTGGTCAAGAGGGTTAAAGTTAATATCATCATATCTATATAAGATGTCATTAATGTAGAGGGCCTCTAAAGTGTTTGCTAGTGGAATACCAGATGTAATGTTTTGAACTCCAAAATATGAATCCAAACTCACTTTCATTTGGCCTTCTTTACCTTTTTTGGTGGTAATCAAAATCACACCTCCAGAGGCTCTTGAGCCATAAATTGCTGCTGAAGCCCCATCCTTAAGAACTTCTATAGACTCAATTTCTTGAGGCGTTATATTCGGGTTTTCAATGAAAGTAATCCCGTCAACAACATACAAGGGGCCTGAGCCTCCGTCTTGAAAAGAGGTAATCCCTCGAATAGTAATCGTAGCATTTTCACCCGGTGCAGCGTTTCCTTGACGAACGCTGACACCGGCCATTCGACCTTGAATAGCGGTGGCGAAATCTGAGGATTGTGTTTTGCTTAAGTCTTTTGACTTTACAGATGAAATTGCGCCTGTTAACTCACGTTTTTTCACGGTGCCATATCCAATTACAACAATTTCATCTAAACCCGTAAGACTTTCTTTCATCAAAATATTATGTATTAGTTCGGTAACCGTAAGTTCTACTTCTTCCAAACCAATAAAGCTAAAGACCAAAACTGTCCCTTTAGAAACCTCAATAGTGTAAAGGCCATTAATATCTGTAGAGGTTCCAAAAGATGTTCCTTTACTGACAACGGTAACTCCTGGGATAGGCTGTCCATCTTCTTCACTTATAACGGTTCCGGTAACTTTTAAGTTTTGACTATACCCTTTAAAACTAAATAATAAAAAAATAAACAATAGTAAAATATGCTTAATGGTACATTTATATATATTAAAATTATACTTGTTCAAATCAATCATAGTAGTGTTTTTTTGAAAATTTTATTAAATTATAAAAATCATCTATGTAAAAGTAAATTAATTAAAGTCTTCTTTTTAACAAGAATGTTTATAAATACATCACATATGTTTAATAAATAGTGTTAATGAAAATTTTTACATTAATTTTAGAATTCAATATTAAAAAAAGTGTTTCACTTAAATTTAAAATTATGAGATATAGATTCGAGGTTGTTCTGCTTTTGTTTTTAGTTTTATTTTCAGCATTCAGTTTCACAACATATGAGAATCTAATTTTTGAGAATTTAAATTCCACAAATGGATTATCTCAACATGATATTAATTGTATTTTACAAGATAATGATGGATATATGTGGTTTGGAACCAATGATGGTCTAAATAAATATGATGGTTATAATTTTGAGGTTTTTAAACCCTTAAATAATAAAAAATCCAGTATCTCAGGAAGAATCATTCAGCAAATAGTGTCTGATTCTAATGGTAATCTCTGGATTGCTTCTCTTGATGGTGGACTAAATTATTATAATTCAGAGCTAGAAACATTCTTTAATTTTAATGAAAAATTAAGTCAATTTGGAAATTATGTTAATGATGTAACTATATCCGATGATGGAATTTTATGGGTTCAATTTAAACAAAAAACATGCTATGCTGTTCTTAAAGAAAATATTGATGAAATGGAATTTCATGTTCTTTTATCCGAGAATATAAACGGCCCAATTGAAAAATTAGGAAATAGAATTTTGACAAAACAGAAAGATGTGTTTTTTATAAGTACTCAAGTTTTATATTTATTAAATTATAAAATAATTGACGATAAAATTACAGTTCTCGATTTTACTAAAACTAAAAACACAAATTTCATTTCCCAGCTTATAGACCCCACTGGTATAGGATGGGAACTTTATAACGATAAAATTATTTATAAAGACAATAATAGTAAATTAAACCTCTCAAAAAATGTAAATAATTTATCAAAACGTTTTGGTGTTTTGGACCACAATAATAATTTATGGTGTGTAATTGATGAAAAACTTTCTAATGTTTCCAAAAATGGAGAGGCTCTTCTTGTAAAGACTATTGATTTTGAAAAATTGGAAATTGAAGGTCTTAAAAATAATTCTATCAATTGTTTGTTTGTTGACAAGACCGGTAATTTATGGGTTGGTTCAAATGGAGGTGGTATTTATAAAAAAACAAATAGTGATTATCAGTTTAATCATTTTATTAAAAAAAAAAATGAGAGTAGTTTAAGTAGTAATAAAATTAGAAGTTTACATGAGGATCAGTTTGGAAACTTATGGGTTGGTACTGAGGGTGGCGGTGTAAATTTTCTCTCTAATAAAGCTGAAAATTATAATTCTTTTAATTCATTTACTTTTTCAAAGGGGTCGAGAGGGTTAACTTCTAATAATATTTTTTCAATAACTGAGAATATTATTGATTCTAATAATTCAATTTTGTGGTTTTCAACAGAAAATGGAGGTTTAAATAGGTTGCTTATTAACCGAAATGATTCTTTCACAGAATTTAAATTTAATAAATTTAATATCCCTACAAATGATGGAAATAATATAAAAAATCTTGCAATTCATTCTATATATAGCGAGGGTAAAAATAGATTATGGATTGGGTATTATGGTTTGGGTCTTGGTCTAGCCGAGTGGAATGATTCTAAAAGCCAACCTTTTTTTTCATTTATTGAACCTTCTAATCAATCAGCACAATTTTCTGGAATAATCATAAGAGATATATATAGAGACAGTTATGGAACGCTTTGGATTTCTACTAATACTGGATTAATTAAGCTTATTGAAAATAGTAGCGATATTACCAAAAGTAATTTTAAATCATTTAGATATGATACCTCTAATGAGTTGAGTATTGGTAGTGATTATACTTTACAAATTTTCGAGAGTAGTGATAACACAATTTGGATTGGAACAATTGGTGGTGGTCTCAATAAATTGATTAGACATAAAGATGGAAGCGTTATTGGTTTTAAGCGTTACAGTAATCATAATAAATTATTTCCAGACGATGTTATTAATTCTCTACAAGAAGACAATAAAGGTTTTTTATGGTTAGGAACAAATACAGGACTAATAAGGTTCGATCCTCTACTAGAGACCTATGAGACCTATTCCACAAACGAACTTCAAAATCCAGAAATGAGTGAAATTTCTGCATTAAAGAGGAAAAATGGTGAATTAATTTTTGGAGGTGTGAATGGAATCAATGTTTTTAATACTAATGTCAACAAAAAATTGGAGATACCACCAATACCTTTAATCACAGATTTGAGTATAATGTATGAGCCGATAAAGCCTTTGCAGGAAATTAACAATAAAATAATTTTAGATCGAAGTATAGCTCATACAGACCATATTACACTGGATGCCAATATTAATAATTTCTCATTTAGTTTTTCATCTCTTCATTTCAATGATTCTAGATTTAATAAATATAAATATATTCTAGAGGGTTTTGATGAAAACTGGATAGAAACTAACTCTGACCTACGTGTAGCTAAGTATACCAATATAAAACCAGGCGATTATGTGTTTAAAGTATATGGGAGCAATAATAAAGGGGTTTGGTCAGAAAAACCTGCAAAAGTAAACCTAACCTTGTTACCACCATGGTATTTTACACTACGGGCAAAAACAATGTATCTTCTGTCATTTATACTTATATTTTACCTTCTCACAAGGATTTCCATTATTCAGATTAAAAGAAAAAGAAAATTAGAATTTAATCGACTAGAAAAAGAAAAAGAAAAAGAAATTAATAAGGTAAAATTAGAGTTTTTCACTAATATATCTCATGAACTCAGATCTCCATTAACTCTTGTTTTAGGCCCTGCAGAAAAGTTAATAAAACAGGGTGAAAAGCTTCAGAAAAAAGAGAGACTCAGACTTTATAGGACAATGCAGCGCAATTCTGATTATATTTTAGGATTGATAAAACAACTTTTAGACTTTAGGAAATTAGAACAGGGCGAAATCAAATTAAAATGTACTCACATGAATTTGGTAAACTTAATACAAAAAGTAACAGAACAGTTTCAAACCAAGGCTGAACAAGAAAAACTTAATTTAAGCTGTGATTTTAATAAGAAAAAGATATTTGCATGGATTGATGCTACCATAATAGAAAAAATAATCAACAACTTAGTTTCAAATGCCATAAAATTCACTCCAAAAGGTGGAAATATAACTATAGCTGTCCGAGAGCTTAGCCAGCAAAAATCTATTTATCCTGAAGGACATATAGAAATCCAAGTAGAAGACAACGGTATAGGAATTGCATCATCCGATGTAAAGACTATTTTTAATCGTTTTTATCAATCGGATAATCAAAATAAAAAAAATGAAGGTTTTGGGATTGGACTTTCATTTTCCCAAAACCTTGCTAAGCTTCATGGAGGAGAAATTAAAGTGAAAAGCAAGCTCAAAAAAGGGAGCTGTTTTAAGCTTTTAATCCCTTTAGGTAATTTACATCTATCAAATGAGCAGATGATAGAAAATAATGAAATTATTGTTTCTAAGGTAGAACACCATAATAATTTAGATTTGGTTAACGACCAGCAAAAGGATTCTTCTAGTCATAAAAACAAGCCGAGCTTGCTAATTATTGAAGATAACCTTGAAATATATCATTATTTAACTTCAGAACTAAGTCAGCATTATTTGACTATTGGTAGCACTGACGGTCAACAAGGTATTGACTTAGCTTATGAAAAACTTCCCGACATTATAATCAGCGATATTATGATGCCTGGTACCGATGGAATTGAAGTTTCTAAGACTCTAAAGAATAATATTAAAACCAGTCATATTCCAATTATTTTACTTTCGGCTAAAGCCGATGATGAATCTAAAATTGAAGGTTTGCAATCAGGTGCTGATGTTTATTTGACAAAGCCTTTTAGTCTCGAAGTTTTGAAAACACAATTGACATCTTTATTGAATAACCGAAAAATAATTCATAATGAATTTAAAAATCTCAATTTTGAGCCCTCAAAAATTGAAATTTCATCCATGGATGAACTTTTTGTAGAGAATATAATTAACATCATTAAAGATAATATTGATAATTCAAATTTTACTGTCCAAGAGTTTTCCAATCTTTGTGGAATGAGTAGAACTACTTTTTTTAATAAAGTAAAATCAATTACAGGTTTAAAGCCAACTGAATTTTTACGTAATTATAGACTGAAATTAGCAGCTCAATTTTTATTAAAGGGTTTTAGCGTTAAAGAATGTATGTATAAGACAGGGTTTAATACTCCTTCTTATTTTACACAATCTTTTAAAGTTTTGTTTAAAATGAGTCCAACGCAGTACATCAAACATAATAAAGAAAACTAGTAGATATTCAATTAGTGACTTTTTCAGATTGAATTGTAATGTCCGCTCCTTCAAGTCCATCAGATTTTGCCTTTAAGATAATCTCTCCCGGCGAAGAAGATGCCCTGATATAAACCATGCACTGTCCACTAAAAGCTTTACGCTTATTGGATTGAAATGACTCTGTGGTCGCTGCATTACCATTTCCTACAGCTACTATGTCGCCTTCCCCTTCAATCTCAAACTCTATAAGATTGTCTGAATTTGGACACAAATTACCCTCCTTATCTACTACACGTACGGTTACAAATACCATATCTTCGCCATCCGATTTGATGTGGTTACGATCTGCAATGAGTTCTATTTTAGCAGGTTTTCCTGCAGTTTTTATTTGTTTCTCTGTAACTTTTTTTCCATCTATATACCCTATAACTTTGAGTTCGCCTGCTTCATAAGGCACATTCCAATGTAACCTGTAGGGGGACATGAAATCACCTTGGTATCGGCCACCTTCCCAGTCTATAAAGTCAATGGGGATAGGTGTTTTATCTATACCTTTTATTTTTTTTCCATGGGATTTACCATTTACAAATAACTCTACTTCATCACAATTTGTATATGAAAAGACAGGGATTTTTTTTCCTTCCATTCCCACCCAATTCCAATGAGGAAGTATATGAACCATAGGGTCTTTAGTCCATTGACTTTGATAAAGATAAAATCGATCTTTTGGTAAGCCACATAAATCTACAGCTCCAAAGTAAGAACTTCTAGCGGGCCAATTTCCATTCCAGTAACCGTTTGTTGAGTTGTCTTTTCCTCCAAAGGGAGTTGGTTCGCCTAAATAATCAAATCCAGTCCAAATAAATTCCCCTAAATTATTAGGGTTATTTTCCAACGATTCAAACTCAATATCTGGAGGATAAGCCCAAGGCGGACCAATTATGTCATAACTAGTTATTTGTAATGATTCATGAAGCTCATATTTCTCTAAAGGTAAATGATAGACCCCGCGACTACTTACTGTGCTTGATGTTTCAGAACCATAAATGACCCAGTCTGGATTTCGCTCTGTTATTTCTGAATATTTTCTTGGCTTGTAATTCCACCCAACAAGATCTATTGCACTAGCTAAACCATTCTTTATTGGGGCTGGATAATAATTAAAACCTGCGGTGGTAGGTCGAGTTGGGTCTTCCTGTTTGCAAATCATTGCTAGTTCATTTGCTATACGTTTTCCATTAATTTTATCACTTTGTTCTAAAATTTCATTACCGATACTCCACATGACAACAGAAGGGCTATTTCTAAAAGCACGAATCATATCTCTTAAATCTTTTTTGTGCCACTCATTAAAAACTTTGCTGTATCCATTTTTCACCTTTGGTTTTTCCCACATATCAAATGCCTCTATTTGAATCATCAATCCCATTTCATCGCATAGTTCCACTTGTTCTGGGGATGGAGGATTATGACTTGTTCTAATTGCATTTACTCCCATATCTTGCATGATTTCTAATTGACGCTCTGTAGCTCTTCTATTTACAGTAGTCCCTAAAGGCCCTAGATCATGATGAAGACACACCCCTTGAAATTTAGTAGGTTTATCATTCAATTTAAATCCAAAGTCACTTCCATACTTAATTGTACGAACACCAAATGTGGTATTGTAGGTGTCAATTAAATTCCCTTTTTCAAATAGTTTTGTCTCAGCTCTATAGAGGTAGGGCGATTGCAAGCCCCATAATTTTGGGTTTACTATTTCTGTACTTTGGTTAATGATGGATATTTCATTTTTGTTCACAGTAATAGTTTCAGAAACAGCACTCAACTCTTTATTTTCTTTTGAAAAAATTAGGGTCTGAATTGTAATAGTTTTATTTATTGATGTAGTGTTTTCAATTTCTGTTTGGATATTAATATTAGCTAATTCATTTGTAATTGTAGGTGTTGTAATGAATGTTCCCCATTTAGCAACATGAACCGGGTTGTTTATCTCTAACCATGTGTTTCGATAGATGCCTGCACCAGGGTACCACCTAGAAGATAAATCTTCTGGCGTTAATTGAACTGCGATGAGATTTTCTCCCCCATAATTTAGGTGTTCACTCAAGTCTACCGAAAACCCGATATAACCATTTGGTCGATGACCAATTAAAACTCCATTTAGCCATACCTTGGCATTGTACATAGCACCATCAAAATGAACGGTTACGTGCTTCCCTTTTGCATTTTTAGGGACATTAAAAGACTTTCTGTACCAGCCCTCACCATGAAATGGTAATCCTCCGCATCGAGCATTGTATTGGATATCAAACGGCCCTTCGATGGCCCAATCGTGTGGTAGATTTTGATCCCGCCAACTAGAATCATCAAAACTTATATATTGTGCATTTCTAGCTTCGCCCTTATGAAATTTCCAGCCCTCATTAAAACTAACAGGCTCTGTATTTTCTATAACCGTGTTACAAGAAGCCATAAATAGGCAAGTTAGTAAGAGGAACTTGATGCGATTTATTATCATTTTTATTACTATTTATATTATTTGGTTGTAGGTAGCTATTTTAATTTAAAATATAATTATTCAGGCATCGAAATATTTCCTTTTTCTGCTTTACTATCAATTGTATATCTCAAAATTTTTGCTTTGCTATCTCCACGTGCATAATTTATTTTTTCTCTCCATGCCAATCTCATAATTTTTAATTCTTTACTATAATCAGGATTATTTATCAGATTATTTTTTTCTTTTGGGTCTGTTTTTAGGTGATACAATTCTTCATAAACAGCAGGCTCACCATTCACAGATGACTCAATATAAGTTTGATAAACTGCTATTTGCGGATCGTGATTGCCATACAACAATTTGGTAAGATTAATATTATGATCTTTTGCAATTGCCATAACATTTTTAGAAGAAATATTCTCGTTTTTGTAATAACGAATGTATTTCCATTGTTTATCCTGGACAGATTCGCATCGGGGATTACCAAAGTGTGTGGACCATAAATTTTCTGTAAATAAATAATCTCTAACTGGCTCATCATTACCTTCTATCATATTGTTTAATGGCTTGCCTTGATATGAGCTTGGAATATTAATACCTGCATATTGAAGCATTGTTGGTGCGATGTCAATGGTTTGAACCAATTCATTATTGACAATACCTTTACTTTTTTTTGAACTCATGGGGTTGTGAATAATCATGGGCACCTTGGTACAAACCTCGTAACACAAAGCTTTGCCTCCCAATCCATCCTCCCCCCAAAATATTCCATGGTCAGAGGTAAAAATAATAATTGTGTTCTTGTCTAAGTTAAGTTGTTTTAAAGTAGCTCGTAAATTTCCAATTAGCATATCAATACCTGTGACAGCTTGCATATTTCTAATTATTCGTTCCTTTAAGTCTGTTTTGTTATCCACAAAATCATAAATATTTTGCCTATCACTAACATGAAGTACTTCTGGTGGTAATTTCGGAGTTTTAATATCCTTTTTTGCAATATAATCTTCAGGAAGTGGAATTTCTTTATCTCTATATAGAGATTTGTATGTTTCAGGATCTGTATCCAACATTTTCATGGTAGTTGTACTAGCTCCATGCGGCAGATTGAATGCAATACTAAGGCAAAATGGTTGTTCTTTAGGACGTTGATTTAAAAAATGTTTTGCTCCTTCTAGCTTATATTCATTTCTAAAAAAATCAGAAACACTTTCATCCATTATTTCTATCTGAGTATTTTGTTTTGCTGCTGCAAATATTTCATGTCGATCTTTTGGATAAAAAGAAAGATGTCCATGTCCTGCATACCAATAATCAAAAGATGTATCCATAAGTCCAGATTGGTAGCCTCCATCACCAATTGGAGCATGATTTTTACCAACATAACCCGTGTAGTAACCATTATTTTTCAAAACTACAGGATATGATTCATTCCAAGCTTCTTGTGACACACTCGTTCCAGAGTTAAAATTTACTGAATGTTTTCTCTCAAATTGGCTTAAAAGGATAGAAATTCTGCTAGGGGTACAGATAGCACTTGTAACATGTGCATTTTCAAACAAAATACCTTCTTGTGCAAGTTGGTCTAAATGAGGAGTTTTGATAAGTTCATTTCCCGATGACCCTAATAAGTCATACCGATGATCATCTGTTAAAATAAAAATAAAATTAGGCTTTTCTTTTGTATCTGTTTGAGCAAAACTATGAGATATAGAAATTAGTTGTACAATAATTACCAAAAATAAATTTGACAATAAATCAGATACTCTTATTTTTCTAGTGATTAAATTCATAAATTTCTTTTTCTTTTTTAGATAGACTTTTAAATCTTATATTTTGTACATCTTGTTCTTCCTTTTTTACATTTTGTATGTGTGGATCTGTCCAACGTGGCTCAGCTAGGTTTCCATTCCAATTTGTATATAGTGTCTCTAATTCATTAAATATTTCTGGTTTTATCGAGGAAATATCGCGGGTCTCCATTTCATCTTTACTTAAATCAAAAAGCATCGTTTTATTTTTGTATGCGCTTTTTATGAGTTTGTAATTTCCTTTTCGAATCGCATATTCTTCACCATTGGCAACTCTCCAATACAAAGCTTTGTGAGGAGCCTCAATTAAATTATTTTTTAGGAATGGCAACAGATTTTTTCCATCTAAAAGGAGACTCTCACTGAGTTTTAAATTTGCTACAGCTAAGCAAGTACTGAAAATATCAAGTGATGTTACGGGTTGTTTATAAGTTGTGTTTTGAGGAAGTTTTGCCGGCCAAGACATAGTGAAGGGGACTCTAATTCCTCCTTCAAATAACATTCCTTTATGACCTCTAAATTGACCATTGTTGGCTACATCTAGACGTCCACCATTATCACTCAAAAAGATGATTAGTGTGTTTTCACGAATCCCTAATCTTGTCAAGAGGGAGTCTATTCTGCCAACGCCTTGATCTACGCCAGCAATCATTGCTGCATATACACTTCTAGTTCCATTTTCTATGTGATTTGCTTTTTCCAAATATTGTTGAGTGGCATGGTCTGGACTATGCGGAGCGTTGTAAGATAAATACATGAAAAATGGAGCGTCTTTTTGTCGTTCAATAAAAGACAAGGCTTCATTAGTGAAGTCATCCGTTAGGTAAGTTAGCTTTTTAGGATTCACATTTTTACCATTGCGCTGAACGTGCATGGTTTTATTTTTACTGTAAGGGTATCCCCAATAGTTCATATGTCCTCCAGAAAACCCAAACCAATGATCAAAACCTCTCTTTGGAGGTAAAAAACTAGGGTGATCACCCAAATGCCATTTTCCAATAGCACATGTGTTGTAACCCGCTTCTTTCAATTTTTTAGAGAGAAACACCTCGTTTTTTGGTGTACCCATAGTTGAATCTTGGGGAGAAAAAAGAACATTATGTTCATGACCAAATCGTTGCTGATATCGCCCAGTCATTAATCCAGCCCTGGAAGGACTACAATAAGGGTGGGACACATAGCCATTAGAAAATACAACACCCTTTTTTGCAATGTTATCAATGTGAGGTGTAAGAATATCTTTTGAGCCATTAAAGCCAACATCGCCATAGCCTTGATCGTCAGTTAAAATAAGTATGATATTTGGCTTATCATTGCCACTTTTGAAATCACTGTTTTTTGAAGTTTTATCCTTGCAAGCCAAGAAGGTCAACAAAGCAATAAATACTATAATTTCAAGTCTGTTTTTCATACAAAAAATTACTTCAAGAAAAGTTCAATAACAGGTATCTCTACATTTGGTTTTGTAACAGGGATTGTAATTGTTAGGCCATTATCATCACTTTTAACATCGTCAAGCCAAGCCCCTTTTTTAGTCTTCAGTTTTAGTTCAGAACCATCATTTAATATTTGCGCGTATGCGACTTTATCGGCTAAACCAGGAAGATAAATTGTTTTAAACGGCCATTCTAACACATGTACATAAAGCCTGTTTGTATCAGGATTGTATGTTAATAAACAATTATCAGGTTTAACGAACTCCTCAGGTGCAGCAGTGCAACCATAAATGGAACGATTGTGATACTTCATCCACTGATGGGTAGCTTCAAGCCTTTCAACAGCTTCCGCTTGTATTATACCTCTAGCAGTTGGCCCCACATTGAGTAATAAATTACCCCCCTTACTAACCGTTTCAATTAGCATAACAATAGTTTGTTCTGTACTCTTCCATGAGCGGTCGTCTCTGTGATAGCCCCAAGAATAACCAGAAAAAGTTTGACATGTTTCCCAAGGGACTTTTTCACCTTTATAGGTTACCCATTCCTTGGGCATAAATTGTTCGGGAGTCATAAAATCCCATCCACCTTCTTCTCTCAAATCAAGTCGATCATTTATTATAATTTGCGGTTGAAGACTTCTAATTTGATTGTATAAGTCCACTGAGTTCCAATACAACTTTCCTTTTCCATTTTCTTTTTGTGGGTAAGAGAAGTCTGTAAATAAGATATCAATTTTACCATAATTACTTAGAATTTCAGTTAGCTGGTTTTTAAGATATTTTTGAAATTTTTTAAGATTTCTACTTGAGTCTTTTTTTAATTCTTTTTTATCATTTCTTTCAGGGTGAATAGGGTCTTTTACCAAAAAATCAGGATGGTGCCAATCAATCAGAGAATAGTATAGTCCAATCCGAATTCCTTCTGCTCTAAAAGCATCTACCAGCTCGCTCATTACATCTTTTGCGTAGGGTGTGTTGGTAACTTTATAGTCTGTATATTTTGAATCATACATAGTAAACCCATCATGATGTTTTGCAGTAAAAACTACATATTTCATCCCTGCTTTTTTGGCTAATTTGGCCCATTGTGTTGGGTTGTATAAATCTGGGTCAAAATAAGTAGCGTATTTTTCATATGTTTTTTTTGACATTTTTTCATTACTCATTACCCACTCATGTCTAGCTGGCAAGGAATATAGCCCCCAATGAATAAACATCCCAAAGCGCGCTTTTGTCCACCACTCCATCCGCTCCATTTTTTCAGCCTTTGTTTCTGAATTTGTTTGTGCCGAGATATTTAATGTCATAAGACAGTAAATAACTAAACAAATTAATTTTTTCATAAAGTTAAGTTTTGATACAAAATAAGTTGATTTTTTTGCTTTTTTTTTGTTTATATGTTCTGTTTTGTACAAAAAAATGTCAAATAATAAACTTATTCATGTGATTCGCATATTGATAAAAATTTAACTTTTAATACCTAATATTGCTACTTATTAATTCGAAAATAATATTTTAAACAACTTTTTATTGTTTAATTTGTTACATGATAAACTATAATTTAAAAATAATTTTCATCCTTTGTCTACTGGGTTTTTTATATGGATGTAACAAAAACTCTAATAAAACGCCCGCAACAGCCCCTGAGGGTATGGTATGGTTTGGGTGCCAACTAAAACCTTTTTAAAAGGAGCCAAGGAAGGAGACCGGTATGCTATGAAAAGAGAAAAGCCAGCTCATCAAGTCAGGGTTGATGGCTTCTTTATTGATCAAACGGAAGTTACAAACAAGCAGTTCAGAACATTTGTTAATGAAAAAGGGTATGTAACTTTGGCAGAAAAGCCTATTGATTGGAATGCCATGAAAAAAGACCTTCCAGCAAACACACCAAAACCTCACGATTCAATTCTTCAACCTGGTAGCTAAGTCACTATAATTCATTTTGAAACTTCACCCTTCTTGCTATTGGAACTGGTTTTATCTACTTATGAATTGTGGATGACAACAATTGAATCATTCTTGGTTTTATAGATAGTTATAATCTTTTTTTGTGTCTTTAAATTATTGTAATATTTAACTATATTGTTGAAACTTTGAACAGTTGAAAAAAGGTTGCCTATTGGTAGCTTTTTTTATACATGATATTTTTTATCTCACTGTTTTCAGGGATAAAAAAACCCCATTTTTAGGGATTGACATGCATCCCTTTTGTGTGTAAATTTACTTACTTTTCAAAAGTTCGGTTAAGATTGGACTTATAATAGTTTTTTTTTCGGGCTTCCTTATCGGAAGCCTGTTTTTTG
>Ga0209603_1002069_pt1 | contig 19362 bp, 34 predicted proteins | sample COGITO_mtgs_1206_FD_184812 | JGI IMG/M metagenome (GOLD analysis project Ga0209603, IMG submission 184812) | Pelagic marine microbial communities from North Sea - COGITO_mtgs_120607 (SPAdes) (version 2) | ecosystem: Environmental > Aquatic > Marine > Epipelagic ... | reverse complement strand
GAAAGGCCAAGCAGGCGCTAATGGTTCTAATGGTTCTAATGGATCTAAAGGCCAGAAAGGTCAAGCAGGCGCTAATGGCTCTAATGGCTCTAATGGGGCTAAAGGTCAGAAAGGCCAAGCAGGCGCTAATGGCTCTAATGGCTCTAATGGGGCTAAAGGCCAGAAAGGTCAAGCAGGCGCTAATGGGTCTAACGGTTCTAATGGCTCTAATGGCGCTAAAGGTCAAAAAGGCCAGACAGGGGCTACCGGCTCGTTTTCTGGCACCTTCAGTTCTGACACTTGGTATGCTGATGAGACTGCAGATCAAAGATTATACTTTGGTTTAAACTCTCACAATTACTATAAGGCTACTGGCGGGCATCACTTCCGTGTTACTAATACTAACACCGATGAGTTCATTATGGACTCTAGTGGCAACTTCCACGCTGACGGTAACATTTTTGCATACTCAGCTACTACATCTGATAGAAGGCTAAAAGATGACATTATCGAAATCGAAAGCCCCCTTGCTAAAGTAGATGAGCTTACTGCTTATGAGTTTACTTACAAGAAAGATGGAAAACGTGCCGCAGGTGTTATGGCTCAAGACGTGGAAAAAGTATTACCTCAAGCTGTTGGTGAGGATGCTCTTCTTGCTTTGAAAGGTGATGACACTATGTACAAGTATGTGGATTATGACCAGCTAATCGGTTTGCTAGTTGGTGCTGTTAAAGAGCTTAAGGCGGAAGTCGAAGAGCTTAAGGCCAAATAGATCACACTATAGAACTACCTTTAAAACACAAAGGAAATAAACGTGAAAAAATACTGTATAAATTTAGAGATACGTCAGGATCGCAAAGAGCGATTTATTGCTGACAACAGTTCTAAGTTAGGTATAGTTGAGTTCCTCCCTGCAATTAGCGGGGAGGGGCTTTCTTACTCCTACTTAGAGGAACTAGGGATTGAAATAGACCATAAGTGGTTTGACCCTATCCTAAACCGACGCCTTACTAAAGGTGAAATTGGTTGTTTAGCGTCTCATGTTTTGCTGTGGCAGACATGTGTAACCCTAAAAGAACCTATTATGATTTTTGAAGATGATGTTATTGTCCATGATACTTACGATCAAGCAGACGTTGAAAAGCTTATTGCTCAAGGATATGACAGCATTTATCTGGGACATCGTGAAATGAAGGAGCCTCTGGCTGACCTTGGTGATTATGTTGTTCCCGGCTTTGCTTATCTTAACCACGCTTACGTGATTACACCTAAAGCCGCTAAAGTATTACTAGCAGGTTTGACTGTCTTTGGCGCTATCCCGGTTGATGAACTTATGCCCCGTTGCTATGATCGTCTTAATCAGATAGCATACAAAAAAGATGTTGTAACACAAATAAGCCGTGAAGAGCTTGGTACTAATATTGAACCAGCTTCAGACTATGACTATATGACTTTTAAAAACCGTTATGTTTACACGGTTGCTACAGAAGCAGAGAAGGCACATAGATTAATATACTCTACTGAGTGTAATGGAATGGATTTAAACATGCTAGGCAAAGGCTTAGACAAGTTTGACATGACTAACACTGGCGGCGGTATCAAAATTAACTTGCTACGTGAAGCTCTTAAGTCTCACGATGATAACGATCTTATTCTTTTCTTAGATGGGTATGATACCTTTATTCTAGGAGACTGGGATGAAATTGAAGCTCGGTTTTTAGGTTTTGGTTGTGATATGGTTTTCAGCGCAGAAACTACTTGCTGGCCTGACTCTCAACTTTCTCATTTGTTTCAAGCAGATACCGATTACAAGTTCCTTAACTCGGGAACATTTATTGGTAGAGCAGGTGCAATTAAAGCGCTTATTGCTGAAGAAATTACTAACCTCGATGATGATCAGCGTTATATTACTACAAAGTACCTTAGTGGTGATCATAACATTAGGTTAGATACAGAATGCTATATTTTTCAAACACACGCTGATAATGTTGTTATTAAAAACGGATTTACTTATAACGATCACACTAACTGTTACGCAGTGATTTATCATGGTAATGGTGGCGAAAATGCTATTGCTAAATTAGATGAAGTGTTTGAAGCTTGGAAAAACCCCGAGTACGTTGCTCCTTATATTTCTAAAAATCTTAAATTTGAACCGCTTGTTATTAAAGATCAACTAGACACTGACATGTTTGTTACTTCTTTCCTTAACACAGAAATGTGTGAGTACCTAATGAAGGTAGGAGACAAAAATGGAAGCTGGGAACCTTTAGAATACGATAAATTCCCTGCTCAAGAAATTCGAGTTGCTGAATTAGGCTTGTGGGAAGACTTCAAAGGTGTGTGGGACGAGCAAGTAAGTAAAATATACGAGCAATTATGGCATCCAATTCAACACTATGGTTTACGTGACGCTTTTGTAATGAAGTACACTGTAGACACACAAAGGGATCTACCTCTGCACCATGATGCATCATTGGTAACAGGTAGTGTAAAATTAAACGATAATTACAAAGGTGCTGACCTGTGGTTTCCACGACAGCGCGTCTCTAACAGAGATGTTGCTTGTGGAGATATGATACTATTCCCGGGTCAGGTAACACATGGGCACGAGTGCTTACGTCTTGAGGAAGGCACTAAGTACAGCTTAACCATGTGGACTATGCGTAATTATGGAGATACAATGTAAGGAGTGTAACCTATGCCGTTACCAACATCTGGTCAGATTGACCTCAATGCTATCCACGTTGAAGCGGGTGGCACTACGGGTACTGCGGCTACTATCAACGATACTGACATTAGAGGTTTAGTAGGGGTATCTTCGGGTGTCGCTATGGATTTTGCAGACTGGTATGGCGCTTCTGGTAATGATGAAGATACTACATTTACTGGTGGCTCTAACTCGCAAACTCTTGGTGGATATAAAGGGGTTTCTGCGGGTGCGGCAACTACTGGTACCTTCGGTAGCTACACAGATAGAGTATTTGATGTCGGAAACGGCTCAAACACCGTATACGCCATTTATCGTTACTCAACGACTAGTGGTAAAGAGACCTTTATCTTTATTCAGCTTTTGCTACAGAGTGGCGCTACTACCTCAAGCTTTAGTAATTTGATCTTACCTAACGGAACCTTGTCTGAGTCTTCAGCCCAAAACAGAGCTAGCTCTACAGGCGGTTACAAGGGTTGGCTTTGGAATTTAAACGACGATGCTTCAGGCATTTCTGGAGGCTTACCGTCTTCGGGATCCTTCGATGTCGATTGGAGTTAACATGGGTACAAGATATATTTTTAGTATGGAAGACAATTTAGAAATGTCAGATGTACGTGATTTGCTTGTTGATAATGAATCTTCTTTTGATGACTCGTTTAACTATCACCGGTTTTTAAACTGCTCGCAAGAGCTTACTTTCGGTGCTAAAACGCAAGCCGTTTACAATGCTATGAACCAAGTAAAAACTACGGGTATGCCGGGAGGTATGTTTTTTCGTTGTTATGATAAAGTTTTAGAGCAAACTAAGTCACTGTATTCTGCTAGATATATGGACGGTGAACTTGAACTTATTGTCGGTGGAATGTTTAAATCCCCAGATGGCAGTAAGGCCAGCTACCGATTTACAGAAGAGTATTGTAGGGACCGCTATAACTACTACATTAATTTTAGTATAGACTCTCAAATAATGAACATGTCAAAACCTTCTGTTCAATATGACCACGCAATTACCTCTATTACAAATGACAATCTTTACAGAACTTTTAATCGCTACGAAGAAATCAACTTCGATAACGGCAATGTTAAATTAAAGTTTTATTGGTAACATAAATGACCCCCTTTTTAGGGGGTTTTTTACGCGAAAAAAGTGAGAAAAAGGACGTATCTATAATGGAAGAATTAAAAAGCTTCTCTTAACTTTATCTTTAAATGAATGCCCATTAGGAGACTACTATGACTAATCAAGCAACACTCGAAGTGCTTAAGTATCAACTTAATCGTGCGAAAGGTCGTTATGACTTGCACAGAACTGTAATGCTTCAAGATCGAATTAATCGACTTAAAGAAGCAATTAACTTTATTGAGGAGGGTCAATAATGGACTCGATTGTTTTAGCTGTACAAGTTTTAATTTTCGGTGTTGTAGTACTGGCCCGATTACACATGACATCTCATTTAGCCCGTAAGCGAATCATAGGTTTTTCCCTATCGATCCTTGCGGGTTTTGCATATATGGGATTAATGGTTCATAAAGAACTCTTTGTGCTAGCGGCTATGGAGATAGTAATTATCTGCTTAGACTCTAGAGGAGTTCTTAACAACCGAAACAAGGAGGACCTCAATGACCAAGGAGAACCCCAATGAAGCCCTAAAGGCTTGCAAACAAGCTTGTCCTGTCGGGGTTAACCCTATATCGTGGTACTTAATGTGTGCTTACTCTTACTATGTTGAAGACGAGTCTATGACTGACGACTTTTCTTTTGACAAGTTGTGTAAGCTACTATTTGAGCACTTCGATGGGCTACCGGATCACCCTCATAAACACCTTTTAACTAAGGATAACCTTCAGGCAGGTACTTACTTAGGCGAGTACCCTGAGATGCTTAAGGGGGCAGTATCACACTATAAGTGGTTTGTTCTTGAATGGCGTCATAAAAAGAAAGAAAAACCTAAGAAAAAAGCATCAAAAAAGTGAGAAAAATGATGTATCTATAATGGAAGAATTAAAAAGCTTCTAACCTTAACTTTATCTTTTAATGAACTTCTATTAAGGAAATTTAAATGAAAACTTTATCTACCGTTGTATTCTTTGTTATATCTGTGTTCTTTGTGCAAAATGTTTATTCGCATCATTTAGGAGAAGAAGAGTTTCCTAGTTATGCAGACCTGTCTTCTGAGGATGCTAGTAATTGGTTTTGCAAAAAAGCAGACCGTGAGCCTTGCCCTGATTTACTTCACTTTGATATTTCTTATGAAAAACTTAGCTCATACCATTTTAGTAAACATTGCCCTTCTGTGGCAAAGGCTTGTGCTGTAGTTAGTGTAAAAAATAAGTCTTGTGTTGTTTACTCTAAGAGATCAAGTAATACTACTAACTCTACTATTTTACACGAAGTAAATCACTGTTATGGCTGGCAACACAAAACTGCCTACGAAAGCAGTCACGATAAGCCTTGGAAAGTTTTTAAGGCGCTTGTACCATTCGTTAACAAAGGAGCAATCTAATGGAATATCCGTTATTTTCAGAAATACCTGTACCACAAGTTAGAGAGATTGAAATGTCTCAAGAAGAGTGGGAATTGCTTAGACTTAAACTTATTTTGGGAGAATAAAGTATGAGAACTTTCATTCTTTCATTACTTGTTTTGGTTTTAGTTTCACCCTTAACAGACGCCTCGCCTCAGATATACCCTTCCGGTATCCAGTATATGGGTACTGGAAAATTGTCTGTAAACATTAGCTTGTACAATCCTAACAAAGACCCTGTTAACGCAGAGTTAGTTCTTGTTAAGGATTTAAGGCAACATCCAAAAGATGATATGGTTATATCGGAGGTTAAATTAACTAGGAACCAAGACAGAATGATACCTGTCACATTTGACATTAAAAGCAACTCTAAGCCATTCTTCTTGTGTGTTAGATCTTATGAGGGTTCGCAGGCTATACGTGATTGCTCCGTTATACAACAAAGGAAAGTAAAATGAAATATTTAGTCGCTGTACTGTTCTCTTGCTTCACAATGGCCGTCTCTGCACAAATGCCCGGTATCGGTAACACTGGTACAGGCGCAGAAGTAACTACTGCTGGTGGTGCTTCCTGCCGTGCAGGTACACAACGAACCACTGTAGACTTCGGTGTTATGTCTAAGTCTTACGATGATTCATCAATGCAACAACCTATCAACAACCCCTACTTCGGTGGGATGCAACAAGCTCAAGAAAGCGGCATGGTATATGCTCGTGTTACTATCCCACTCGGCGCTAAGAAAGGCCGTGTAGACTGTAACCGTATGTACAACCTTGAGATCGAACGTATGAAGAACGAAAATGAACTTCTGCGTCGTCAACTTCAACAAATGCAAAACTCTGCTATAGTAATTTCCGTAGATTAACCCTCAAAAAAGTGAGAAAAACTACGTATCTATAATGGAAAAATTAATTAAACCACCCTCTAATATTAGGAATATACTTATGAAAAATGTAATCATTGCTTCTGCTATCGCCCTCGCTTCTACTTCTGCTTTCGCTTCTGCACCTATGGATTCCGGTGTAGCTGAGTTCGGCGGTTCAGTTTCTAAAGTCTGTGATGTATACGGATTCGAGAAAGGTCGCGTTGTAATTCGTGATGGCTCTGATACTAACGAGTTCCGCTCTGACGTTGCTGGTGGCAAAGCCGCTACGTTCTACGTTCGTGCTAACTCTCGTAACTCTGTGTTGACATTCGGTGCACCTGCTATCACTGTTAATCGTGATGACGGTGTTGACGTATGGTATCCGCAGTACCGTGTTGTAAACTACTCAGGTAAGGTTTCTGCCCTTAAGAACAACCGTGAGACAGCTATCGACACTAACACTGCTACAGTATTCACTACTTCTGTAGGTACTAACGCAGTTGAACTACACATCCAAATCACTGATATCAACAGCAACTCTATGATCCCTGCTGGTACCTATGAAATTGATGTTCCTGTAACTTGCACTAAGAGTTCTATTGCTACTAACTAATATTTAACTATTTAACCTTAACTTAAACTTTAAATGAATACCTATTAAGGATTTTATTATGCTTATCAATTTATTAATTGCTTCTTGTTACTTTGTAATTTCTATTTCAATTTACAACATTGCTATTATAACTATTAAAGAAACTTTACGTTAATTAAATAAACCTACAAGGAGATCGCTATGATCCGCAAACTTTATCACGGCTGTACATCAGCTAACCTTCAATCTGTAATGGACGACATTAAAGTAACCCAACGTGGTTTCTTTATGACTCCTGACATTAACATTGCTAAACAGTATGGTAAGAGAGTTGTCTGCTTCGAAGTAGGCGAATTCGATTCTCATATCGGCACTATCGATAAAAGCTGTGACGCACAAGAAGACATTTCAAGCGGTATTGAATATGTCATCCGTACCGAACAACACCTCGTGTCTTTTTACAAGTCACTTGATGATGTTTACGAAATTTAACCTTAACCTAACTCTTTAAATCTTTTATTCTATTAAGGAAATACTTATGAAAACTTTTGATATTGAAGTTCTTAACTCTGTAGTAAATGCTGTAAACGTTTCTGTTGAAGCTATCTATGACTCTACAAGCATGTACGGATTTGACAAAGCAATTCACGTAGAAGCTAAGTATCAACTTTTTGTTGGTCTTTCTAACGTTGCTGAGTATCTTGGCTTTAGCGCTTATCAAGTAAATGCTCTTACTGAGCAGTTGTTTGAAGCTAATAAAGAGATGTTTATTGAAAAAGCTTACATTGCATTTGAAGGGGAGTACGCGTAATGGCTGTTGAACAATTTGATCAAATGAGCCTTCGTCAGAAAGCCTTTTATCCGTTCACCGATGCTGAGTGGTCTAAACTTACTAAGGATCAAAAGAAGCGAGTCTTCTTTGCCCGTCACAAGTTTACCAAAAAGTAAGGAGCAGAAATGTACGTTGTGCTTTATGATAGCTATGTAAAACACCGAAACTTTCTCTTTTGGCGTAATGCTAATTCAGAGTTTGTTGAGGGTTTAAACAACAGAGCTTGGGGAACCATAAAGGATAATGAATTCAATGTAGAGTTCACTAACTCATACGGTAAACCCGGAGCAAGATTGATTGGAACTTTTAGAAAGTTCTTTAGGTTAATCGTTGCAACGGGTATAGCGTATGGTTATGATAAATATCCTGGTGGTAGATCTTGCATTGCTTTTGGGTTTTTCGGAACCTGTTACGTTTACTTAATTGTACCCGGCTTTGATGCTAAGTACTTATTTATTCGAATGTCATACAAGGAGCTTCCAAATGACTGATATCAATAAATTTCTTCGTCCTACAGACGAATTTTTTCAGATGCGTGAACAGATCGGTTTTGAAATTGATGGACTTAAAAACTCTATTCAAAACAGAATCGGTACTTTAAACGAACAATCTCAAAGAAACCTTATGATTCACGGTAAACACCTCAATGGTTTGAAAATAAGTCTTGCTAACATATGGCGACTTGTAGAACAAATTGAGGATTGCCAGAATCGTATTGATGGTATCAATGAGTGTGAGCGAGTTCAGAAAAGGAGTCAAATATGATTTATTTAATTGTTTTTGCAATGTTTTTTATGTTGGTTGAAGCTACGGCTTTTCCGCTAGTAACTTTATTTATTTAACACCCCTACCCCTGCGCTACGCAGAACTCTTCGTGCTAACGAATGGCCTTTATGGTCACTCTATAGCATTAAGACTTCTGTGTAGTGCAGGGGTGTTTAACTTTTTTTTTTTTGTAAAGGAAATAATATGACTACTGAACGACAACTAGACATGTTCCAACCTGAACATTTTATTTATCAAAATCACATAAACCCAAAAGCTCAACAAGAAGTAACTGATACTGTTACCGAAGAAGTCCAATACCTTATAAACAACATGTTTGATAACTTTGAGGATTTTTTCGAGTTTGACAAAGATAATGAAATTACAGATCAAGAGTATATGGACTGGGTTTCATCGATGATCACTAATGCCGTTTCGGAATTAATCCCTAACGCATAAACAAGGATTGCTTAAATGCGCGATTTACTACTTGAGAGTTTGTCAGCAAGGCTACTCACAACTAAAGACCGACGCAGTCATGTACATTGGCTGTGGAAGAATTTAGAGAATGACGAAAATACTATAGACCCCGAAAAGGTAGAAGCTGTTTATAAGCTTATTATCAGTAAGGTTGCTATGGGCGTTATTCAAGGAGCCTCTATGACTTCAGTTGCTGTGTCTATCGGTTCCTCTATTCGTATGCATTTTAACGAAGAGCCTGTTGAAGAAGAAACTGTATATGCCTTACACTGCGGTGTTAAGGTATTAGAAGCCTTTTGTAACAAAGACTTCCCTGAACGTGGGGTAAACTTGCTAGACATTAAGCTTGTAAACAAAGGAAGATCTTCAAAAGCAAGTGATAACGCATTGTATGCTGTTACTTGCATTAACGATGCTTTGTTACAGGAGATTATACTGGGTGAAGACATTGAGAACTCCCCAGAGTTCCCTTTGTTAGAACCCGCTAGCCCTTGGACTTCTCACTACCACTCTGGACTTAAGTGTTCTCTGATAAGAGGCGCTTCTACTAGCACGCTCAAGATGATTACGCCGGTATCTGGTGCTCCTGTATATGAAGCGTTAAACAAGCTTCAGGAGACACCTTATGCTATTAGTCAAGAAGTGTTTGGAGTCTATAAAGCATTACTAGGAATGCAATCTAAAGAAGACCTTTTGAAGCGGGACTACAAGCCGTCTAGCCTCTCTCCGTTTAAACACGACAAAGAAGAGATGATTGCTAGCCGTGCTGGTATGTTTCTTGAAGCTGAGTTTATTCGCACTATCGCTAACAAAATTGGTGAGCGCGACTTTTACCAAGCTTACAACGTGGACTTCCGGGGTCGGATATACCCAATGACACCCTACCTTAATGAGCAGTCCTCAGATAACGCAAAAGGTTTAATACGTTATCGTGATGGGGTAAAACTTGGAAATGAAGGGGCTTATTGGCTTGCAATACACACTGCTAATTCAATCGGAGAGGACAAGCTACGCTTAGATGAAAGAGTTGAGTATGTTGAAGAACGTATGGAGGAAATTATTAGCTGGGCTGATGATCCTCTAGTTAATACCGGATGGATGAAAGCAGACAAAGCATGGTCTACTCTTGCTTGCGCTTTCGAATTTAGGGCAATACAAGACTTCACATTGATTGGAGGTAACGATATTTCTGAGTATGAATGTGCTATGCCCATCTTCATTGACGGTAGTAACAACGGCGTACAACACTTAACCGCATTGTCTCTTGATGAGAAGATTGCACCATTAGTAAACTTAGTGCCTACAGACCTGCCCGGTGACGTGTATATGTATGTCGCCGAAAAGACGTGGGAAGCACTAGACACTCTCTATAAGGCCATGGGAGATCATCCTATTAAGGAAGAGATGCCAAGGTTGCTAGAGGAAATAAAAGTAATTAAACTTAAGCGTGAAGTAGCGTTAACTAAAGAGGAAAAAGATTTAGCCTTTAAAGAGCTTGATGAGTGGCGAAAAGCCAATAAAGATCTTCTTAAGGACATCTGTGTTCCTTTTTGGCATAAGCTATCTAGCGATAAGAAGCTTCAACGAAAAACCGTAAAGAGGCCAGTAATGACTCTAGGTTACGGTGTATCTCAACAGGGTGTACGTGGTCAAGTATTTGATGACACAAAGTCTCTGAATGAAGATCTTAAGTTTAAAGACAAACAATGGTCTAATCCTTTCGGCGATCTATTAAGAAACACTATGATAGATAAATTGAAAGGACCAGCCATTATGTTAGCCTTGTTTCAAAAACTTGCTGATCGTGCTAACGAAGAAAATAAGTTCTTGTCATGGAGAGTACCTATTACAAACTTTCCTGCAGTACAAGAATACTTAAGGACTAAAGAGACTCGCGTTCGCGTTCGTTTCTGTAAGTCTAATAAAGGTAAGGGCATTCAACTTACTATTCAACCTAAAGAGGACGGTAAACTAGATAAGCGTAAACAAGCTACTGGTGCTGCTCCAAACATTGTTCACTCGTTCGATGCCGCGCATCTTACACTGCTAGTGAACGCTTCACCGTTCATTGTAACTACCGTGCATGATTCCTTCGGTTGTCACCCCGGTAACATGGGCGATCTGTTCCGCATAACGCGAGAAGAGTTTATTAGATTTTATGAGAGTGACCCGTTATCACAACTGCTTGCTCAAACAAACTCTTTAGACCTTTTCCCCGAGCGTGGAACGCTTAACTTAACTGCTGTAATGGATTCAGATTTTGCATTTTGCTAATTGATCACATTATAGCACCACCTAAAATCAAATCTTAACAAAACACATTTTCTAAAAGGATATAAACTATGTCATCTATCGTAATTCGTAACGCTGAACTTTTCTGGGCCAAGCTGGACCAACCTGTTAACCCTTTCAACGCTCCACAGCCGCATTGGGAACTCCAAATTCGAACCCGTGACAAGGCCGAAGCAAAAGTATGGCGTGACACTCACGGTATGAAAACTACTCTCAAAGAAGACAATGAGGGTTCATTCTACCAAGTTAACCTAAAGCGCAAAGCGTTTTCTCGTGACGGCGATCCTCGTGATCCAGTAAAGGTTGTCGATGCACAACTTATGCCTCTCGATGGTGCTATTCTTGGTAATGGTTCAATCGGTAATGTTCAGATTGACACCTACACTTACAAAATGAACGGTGTAGAAGGAACTGGGTTCTCTCTCAAAGCTGTTCAGGTAACTAAGTTGGTTGAATACAAGGGCGGCAACGGTCTTGCTTTCGAAGCTGAAGGCGAAACAGAGATTGTTGTCCCTGTTGACACAGCAACAGACGACGCAGAGTGGTAAGATGGATAGGTACCGGATTCGTTATTGCCGGTGCCTTATTAGCGGCCGCAGGTTTAGTCCCTCTTTGTTTCTTAGTGGGGGCAATAGGTTCTTTCCTGTGGCTTATTGACGCAAATGATAAGCCTTTAGTAGTGTTGAACGCCTTTATGTTCATACTTAATTCTATAGCTTATTTTAACAATTAAGGTAAAAAACAATGGATTTACAAATTGCACAATTAACTCTTCAATTTCTTTCTCGTGTTAATCTTCAAGCTAATGAAGTAGATGCGTACCTTGCTGTACGTAATGCACTTGAGTCTGCTATCCGTGAAGAGCAAGACAAAGAAGTAGGACTTCCTGCTGAAATTTAATTAAAGATAGCCCCTTGACAATAATGTCTTGGGGCTTTTTATACGGAGATATATATGAAAGATTATGTTTACCTTGCAGGGCCAATGGAAGACTGTAGCAAAGACCATATGTGTGGCTGGCGTGAAACTGCCGCTATTTCTTTGTCTAACGCAGGTCTTGACTCATTAGACCCTACACGTCGCATTAGTTTTCACGATCAACTTGGAGATTCGCTTCAAGATGAAGTTCGTGGTATGAATGTATGCAAGCGTATCTTTAAGCAAGACTTACAAGACATTGCTGATAGCCGAGTGGTCATTGCTGATGTTCGTCGTAGTTCGGGCCGAGGTACTGGTACCTCTATGGAATTAATGTTTGCACACATGAAAAATAAAATTATTATTCTATGGGCTGATGAAGGAGATTTTCCTCATCCGTTTATTGAAGCTATTGCTACTGAGAAGCACTATAGCCTAGAAGATTGCTTAGAGGCTACTTTGAGTTATTATTAGGGAGTTTGTTATGATGTATACGGTTTATTTTCTTGTTTTATTTGCAGTTAGCCCAGAAGGTGAAGTACTAGAGACTAAAACAGTTTTACAAACTGAATATCCAAAAGTTTGTCAGGCTAATCGTTACCTTGTTGAAAAAACTACTAAATTACCTGAAGGTGTTAAACTAATAACTCGCTGTATTCCACAATTGAGGACAAAGGTTTGAACGTATTTTACATTGACAAAAGCCCCGAAGTAGCCGCCCGTAACATGATTAACAAGCACGTAGTCAAGATGATACTTGAATGCGCACAAATTTTATCTACTGCTCACAGAGAAGCAGGTGATGAAAGTGATCATTTTTACAAGCGCACCCACGTAAACCACCCATCTTGCGTATGGGTACGACAGTCAACTCAGCATTATGCATGGGTTTACCGTCATATGATTGAGCTAGGTAAAGAGTATTCCCGTCGTTATGGCAATAAAACTCACCTGACTATTATAAAGATGGAAGAAGTGTTGAAAACCCCACCGGCATCGATGCCTAATAACGGTTTCACACCGCCTCCTCAATGTATGCCAGATGAATATAAGCGCGACTGCACTGTTGCTGGTTACCGAGCTTACTACCAATTTAAACGCGAAACAATAGGAGAAAAGTAATGCCTTATATTGCACAAAATGATCGAGATGAGTTTGCTGGAATTGAAGACGCGATCGCCGCAAGACCTATTAACTCTGCAGGAGAGCTTCAGTACCTTATTGCTTTAGGTATCAGCGCTTACTTTCGAAACAACGATTACCGTTATCAAAACATGAATGACATTATGGGCGCTCTTGCAGGTGCTCAGATGGAGTTTTATCGTCGCCATGTCGGACCTTACGAAGACGCTTGTATTCAGAAGAACGGCGATGTTAATGGTTATTTGATTGAAAAGACAGGAGATCAATACTAATGGCAATTCAAAAGAAAGATGCATGGGCCTTTAACGAAATTCAAATGAGAAACCTGTTTGAAGCTAGGCAATCATTTGAAGACTTTGAAACTTTGTCATTTTACGCTGATATGTACAGCTTCAGATTAAACACATTTCAAGACATTCACTCGCGAGAGCCGTATCATCCATACGAAGTCCAACAGTTTCAAGAGGACATGGCTTCAGGATACCTCCCGCGCTTATTTAAGGAAAACCAAATGGGAACAGTTATTGACACTGATACTAGAGCGACTGCTCCGGTTCAATCTACAGAAACAAATTATTACTATTACAACGGATTAAAAGACGCTGTTAGTCCTGTATCCGAGATTACTGAGCTTCACTCGAAGTTCCTAGACACCTCAGAAGGCGCAGAGTTTGCCGCTGGGGTGTCTCGGGGCGAAGCAGGGGAAGACCCTAAGTCTGATGAGTATGAGCTAAGGGCTTGCACCATGCAAGAGCTACGTAGCATTGATGCCTACATGTCAGAGCTTACGGAAAAAGGGTCAACAGACAACATTTCTAAAGCTGTATCTGGCTCACACTACAACGACGTAGTGCCAGGCTTCCAGTATATGCAGATGATGCAGTATATGTTGGAAGATAAAGAAGGCGTCGAAGCGCACTTGCTAGGGCAAGTCTATAAGTATTTGATGCGTTCAGGTAAGAAAGACGACGTTGAGCAAGAATACCGTAAAGCTCGTTGGTATCTCAATTGCCTTGTCAAGTACAAGCAAACAGGTATCGTAGACCCTAACAACAACGATTAAGGAATAGTAATGAACGACTCTCAACTTATCGAAGCACAAAAAGAGACTGCAAGTCACCTTTTAAGAACTTTGTCTGAAACTTTAAAGACACGAGAAATCTATCTTGCTGGCGGTATGTTGCGAGAGCACTATTTCAACCGTCCCGGCAACGATTATGACATCTATGCCTATACGCCAGAAATCAGTGAAGACTTTATTTTACCTCTTATTAGAGGCGTTGAAGGCTTTGAAGATTTCGATTATAAAGAGCAACACACCGAAGAAGAATTCGATGATGAGTGCTATGCGTGGACGGATTATAATTCTATCCTTATTGACTTCATTCTAGAAGGTTCCTATGAGGGAGAAATAGTTCAGCTCATCTTTCTGAAAAGACAACCAGTAACCCCTCGTGATTATGTTGAACATGGGTTTTCTGTTAACATTTCAAAGATATGGCAAACACCGCACAACGAGCCTGTATTCACAGAGCAATTTGTGCAAGCAGTAACAGAGAAGTACCTAGTGTTTAACTGGGATTTTACAGGGAAAGTTAATTATTCTTACATTCGTAAGATTATAAACCGCTTTCCAGATTTTGATGTCGATGAAGGCACTATCGGCAACTTGAACCGTAACTTTGCGAGAGCGGGTTACCTTTAAGGAAATTTAAATGAAATTAGTATATGACATCGAAGCGAATGGTCTGCTTCGTGGAAATAAAAGAAGTGACCCTGTGAGCAAAATATGGATAGTATGCGCCGTTGATCTTGATACAGGTAAAGAATACATCTTCTGTGACCATACTGAAAACGAAGACGCACGTCCATTAGAGGACTTTAAAGAGTTCTTTAACAACGCTAAAGAGCTTATTGCTCATAACCAAATACAATACGATCTTCCCGTATTGAAGAAAATCGCAGGATGGGAGCCAAAGCCCGGTACAGTTATTCGTGATACTTTGTTAATGTCGCAAGTTCTTGATTACAATCGATTTAGTGGCAAACACAACCTTGCTGTATGGGGCGAATACTTAGGTGTTAAGAAGCCTGAACACGAAGATTGGCTTAACTTTTCTGAAGACATGCTACATCGTTGTCGTGAAGACGTTCGCATTAACGAAAAGGTTTATCGACTTCTTGCTCGTGAGCTTACGACTTTTCTTAAGGCTAGCAAAAATCCTGAGTACATGAAGAAGTCTCTTCGTGTTGAACACCAACTAGCTGAGTTTCAAGCGCAATGTGCTTCTAACGGCTGGGTGTTTGATATGAAAACTGCAAGAAAGCTAGAGTGGGATATGGAGTCAGAGTTGGCTAATATCCGATCTATTATTCAACCTAAAATGAAAGCGAGGATTAAAGTACTAGATGATGAACCACGTCTTCCTGAATACAAGAAGAACGGCGAGTATATGGCTCGCACTGTTGCTCACTTTATTGATGCAGATGGAAAACAAACCATCCAAGCTTCAGAAGGGCGCACTAAGCAGACTATTGCTGGTCCATATATGCGTATCAAAATACTTCCGCCAGACTTGGGTTCAATGGACTACGTTAAAGAGTATCTCTATTCTATTGGTTGGGAGCCTCTTGATTGGAACTGGGAACGACGCGGCAAGGAATTTGTTAAGAAGTCACCCAAACTTTGTGAAGAGTCGCTTAATGTTCTTGGTGAAGACGGACAACTTATTAACACGTTTTTCACTACACGATCACGACTTGGTATTATACAAGGCTGGATTGCTAACACAGATGAAGACGGGAAGCTACGCGGTGACATGTTTACCATTGCAACCCCAACAGGTCGAGCAAGACACAAGATTGTCGTAAATGTTCCTTCTCCAAAAGCCTCTTGGGGTAAAGAGATGCGAGCCTTGTTTGGCTGTGAGAGAGGTTACAAAGTAGTCGGCGCTGACTCAAGCGGTAACCAGTTCCGTGCTCTTTGTCATTACATCAAAGATGAGGATTTTACTAATGAAGTTATTAACGGAGACGTCCATCAAAAAAATGCTGACATTCTGGGATGCGATCGAACCACTGCTAAACCTTGGATTTATGCTTTTCTGTTTGGTGCTGGTCTTGAAAAGCTTGGACTCATTTTAACAGGCAAGCGTAACTCTCAAGCAGGTAAAGACTCTCGTGCTAAGTTTGCAAAAGCTATTCCGGGGTTTAAGAGATTGACTGATCGTCTTATGGAAATTGTAAAGATCTCTGAAGCAAGAGACTTCCGAGCAAGTATTCCTGCTCTAGACGGTCGCCGTATTTATCTTGACTCTGGCCACAAAGCTCTTAATTACTTATTGCAATCTGCTGAAGGCATTACTTGCAAAGCCGCTGTAGCTTATGCTATGACTCAGTTTGCTAAAGAGGGGATTGACGCTAAACCATTAATCTTTTATCACGATGAAATGCAAATTGCTATCCGTGAAGATCAAGCGGAGCGCGGTGCTGAGATTATGGCAGAAGCTTTCCGTGAAGCGCCTAAGTGGTTCGGTGTTACTTGTATGGATGGCGAAGCTATGATTGGCGATAACTGGTATGATACCCACTAAGGAGAACTTAATGACTGAACAAGAAATGATTGACCTCTTACTGTACATTCGATATAGCTGTTTCAATATTGAACAAGCAGAAAAAGAATGTGACGAGGCGTTAGTTAAATTAGGAGTGAAACCACTATGAAAGTAACAGATGTAACAATTTACCCATCTTGTAAAAAATCTTTTATAGAACAATTTTTTATGGAAGATGCAGAAGGCCGTCAAATACAGTGCTGGTCTGCATGGCGTAACGGAAGTCTTACGCTACGTGACGTTCCTGTAGCAGAGCTTGTCCTCGAGAAAATGGGGGAATCCTGTATGTTTAACAGGAATGACGAATTTAACTCAGAAGATTTTGAAGAATTTGAACCTGAAATGCAATCGTGTTGGGATCAGTGTGACTTCGGTCTCGATGCAGTTAATGATATTGCAGTTTATGGAATTACGGTATCAGACTTTTTGCAAGAAGTATCAAACACTTTCTATGACGACGAAGAACTACAGACTGAGTATTGGGATATGTTTAATTATCTTGAGGAAGGTCTTGGTTTTGAAGTCCAAGAGTCTAGCATTGTTATTTTAAACGGATATGAAATTGAGGTAGATGAAAATGCCGAGAGGGATCCCAAAGACTACTGTCCCGAAAGTTAAAGACCCTAAAACTGTAAACCTTAGAAGAGTTGTTAAGTGGACAGGCGGAAGCACTATTGAAGACACATGTAGTGTGTTTCTTGGTAAATCCGCCTTGTTTACTCTTGACAGAGAAATAAAAAGACTTAAGGGATTTGAAATGGTCTCTGATTGGACTTTATATAATGCGGATACTAACGAGGTGCTTGCCTCTAAGTACCCTGAGACGCCTAAGCAAAAGGCATTACGGTTGTATAAAGAACTAGGAAGTTATGCGCAGGTAGCTAGACAGATGGAGCTACACCCTACTACAATACGTACTTGGTGCAAGGAGAAAACTGATGACTGAAGAAATACTATTAGAAGCGATTGAGCGAATTATTGCCGCTGAAACCTTAGAAGAAGCTAAAGAAGAAGCGCTTGACGCTATGTTTCAGGTTAACTTTCCTGATGAAGAAATGATCACTCTATAGACCCAAAGAGACTTGCTAATGCTAAAAACATTTATTGAAATCGGAACTTGCGACTTTGACACTAACCTTCCTCTTATTGCTTCAGGCGAATGGAGAGGGGTTATGTGTGAACCCGTGCAGAAGTTTTATAGCTCTCTGTTCGAGAAATCTTTAAAGATTCCACACCGTTGTAATCTTGCTATTGAAAATGTAGCTGTTTCTGATAGAGACGGCTCAGTAGAAATGGCAGTTGCTAATGAGCACTCAGAAGAATGGACTCGTGGCATCTCTCATGTTGTGTCTGAGAATCACTTAGGCGCAATGCTTTCTAAAGAGCCTCTCAACATTGAAAAGGGTCGTTTTGAGGAACAAAAAACTATTGTCCCTTGTTACACCTTAGACACTTTAATCAAAATACATCGTATGGACTTTATTGACTTTCTTAAGATTGACACTGAAGGTCACGAACTAACCATACTTGAAAATTACTCGTGGAAAATTAAGCCTAAATTTATTAAGTGCGAGCATAAGCACACTGATGATATCCGTATGAAAAAGATCTTAGAGTCTCATGGATACATCGTAAATGTAGAGCTAGATGACATCTACGCAATAAGGTAATACCTATGACACTATTAATTGTGGACGGCGATCCATTATGTTTCCGAGCGGCTTATAACCAGCGTTCAGCAGAAGAAGCATATGATCGCTTTGAAGAAAAACTAGAAGATATCCAAAACACTACTTTTTGTGATGATACTCAAATTGCAGTGTATGGAGCTAATAATTTTAGAATTGACTTTTATAGCGACTATAAGAACACTCCTAGTCGTAAGAAGTCTAAAGAGAATAATCCCTACTACTTTGAACTTCGTCAAATACTTTTAGACGAGAATCGTGCAGTAGCCGCTGATGGTATGGAAGCGGATGATTTAGTCCGTATATGGGCTGAAGAGGCACGAGCGAGAGAGCAACAGTTTGTTGTAGCTTCGGTTGATAAAGACTTGCAATGTATCGCAGGCCACCACTATATTATCCACAGAGACGAATTAATTCACGTTACCGAAGACCAAGGGGACAAGCATTATTGGACACAAATACTTACTGGTGACGCAGTGGATAACATTCGTGGGCTGAAAGGCATTGGTCCTAAGAAAGCAGAGCGTATTCTAGAAGGTAAGCATACTAGCAAGGCTAGGAAGCAAGCTGTTATAGACACGTACTATGAGTTTTATGGCCATAACTGGCGAACTGAAATGTTGCATACAGGTACTCTAATTCACATTATGCGTACCCATGATGATATGTTTGACATTAGTTTAGATTGCCAACCAACAGCTTTGCGAGGGCAGGAAGATGCCACCAGTATCTAAGTTCCAAGCTAAGAAAGAGTATATTAAAAATGACCTTGGTCACTGGAACTATACCGGGGTTAACGTAAACATTGCCGAATCGTTCGGTTTTTGTTACCTTGTTATTAACAAATCACGAAACATGTTCTACATAGGGAAAAAGCAATTTTGGACCTATAAGAAAAACACTCACACTAAAACAGGCAAGTCGATGTGGCGAGTTTACGGCACTTCATCATCACA
>Ga0209603_1002067_pt1 | contig 19372 bp, 17 predicted proteins | sample COGITO_mtgs_1206_FD_184812 | JGI IMG/M metagenome (GOLD analysis project Ga0209603, IMG submission 184812) | Pelagic marine microbial communities from North Sea - COGITO_mtgs_120607 (SPAdes) (version 2) | ecosystem: Environmental > Aquatic > Marine > Epipelagic ... | reverse complement strand
AATACCTGCAAGCATATTTAGATGAGTTTTGCTATAAACTCAACAGAAGATATTTCGGAGAGCGCTTATTTGATAGGCTGGTACTCGCGGTAGCTAAAATTTATAGGTAAGATTGTGGGGAATCAGTTTTATTAATTACATCTCATAAAGATTTAATGGAATTAATTTCAAATAAAACATAAATTAATAACTGTCTTGACGATTACTTCAAAAAAAGTGATCAAATCTGTAACGAATCGTTAATTTTGAGTTAAACAAGCAAAATAAATTCTATGAAATTTGCTTACACAATATTATCTACTCTTTTATTAATTTCTTGCGCTCAGAACAATGAAATAAATATTACGCCTCCTCCTACTTCCGAAAAAAAAACAAAAGAAACAGAAGTAATAAAAAAAAACAAAATCAACCAATCAGATTCATTATACTCAATCTGCGATACAATAATAAAACTGGACTCATCAGTAAGAATTATTTCAATACCCAATACTAAAACAGAATGGGATTCTATTTTAAGAACACTTAACACAAAGGTTCAAAGCTTTACAATTACAACTTCAGAAGACAACATAATTAAAGGTAAAGAGGGAACACAGATTTTAATCCCGAAAAATACTTTTAATTTAGATGAAGAAGTTACACTAAAACTAAAGGAAAGTTATTCAAAAAGCAGTTACCTGTTTGATTGTTTAAGTACACAAACGGACTCAGGGGATCTTCTTGAAACTGCTGGAATGATAGAACTAAGAGCCTATTCTCGCAGTGAAGAAATTCAGATTACTAAAGACAAAGAAGTAATTATTAAATTTCCCATTAAAGGCGAAAAAAAAGGCGATTTTAATTTGTTTAATCAGTCACTTAGAAAAGACTCAATTGTGGAGTGGAAATTATATCCAAATGGTAAAGATGGTTTTTGTTTGTTTGAAATCGATATTAAAGCTGGTATTGACCATGTTCATTTAAAGGGCAATAGAAAAGAGTTTACATTTCTAACACAAAAAGAAAAAGATTTGTTGGCGAGACGAATGCAAAACAGCATATCACAAAGATTCCCTCTGTTGTGCGCATCCAGCGAAAAGAAAAAAATAACGTTCAGTTCTAGATTTTATGAAAAAGATAAAATCTTTTACGAAATACTTTCTAAAATTGCCAACAATCTTGATTATTTAGGATTTAACATAAAAAATAAGCTCAAAGCTGATATGACAATTAATTTCACATTTGGCAACCCAAACTCTGAAATAGACATCAAAAAATATAATACAATTATTGCTGAAAGAGATAAATTAAACAAGTTTGAGCAACGAAAAAGACTACAAGAACTTGTTTCTTTTTACACCTTAGCATCAAACAAACTTGGGTGGATTAATTGCGACCGCTTTCCAAACAATTCAAACAAATTAATAAATATGAACATCTTGGCAGAGACGAAATATGAAAAATTTATTTTTTATATAAAGGAATATAATGGTGCCCTTCAGCCGTTTCAGAAGAAAAGAACATTTCAAATAAAAAAAATTCCTGAAAACCTTTTGGGTGTAATCATAGCCTTAAAATACGAAAATCAAAAAATATACATCTCTCGGAAAACGGTTAAATCTAGTTTGAAAACTATTAAAGGATTTGATTACGAAGAGGTCTCGCTTAGTCAAATTGAAAATAAAATTGAAGAAATGGCAAAGTTTTAGATTTGTCTGATAGCCTAACAGGCAACTATAAAATGGACAGTAATATTCTCACTTTAAACAATTAGTAATTATTTTTCATAAAAATTTTCTCATTGAAAATTTTTATGAAAAAACTAGATCGTTTACCAACATCTCACCTCGCTTTAGCTTTACTAAGCTCTTTTAATAATTTCACCAAGTAAACACATTCAAAATCGTTCTAAAAGTTAATCCCATAATGTACCTTTTCAAGGTAATTACATTATATTAACATGAAAATTAAAATTCTTTTACTCTACTTAATTATTGGATTATTAAAACCATCAAAAGCGAACAAACTCAACTGTTTTCCATCGGTTCGAATTAGTTATGTTTTTTCTGCTAGTTTTAGTTTAGGGTTTGATTTAAACTTACTCGTAAAGGCTCCAATTAATATAACCAACACCCATTATGGTGTTAACTTTTCACAAACCTTCACCAAGGTAAAAACTAGACGAGTTGATAAAGGTTTCCATAAAATTTTGCAGATTAAAGGTATTTTAAGAACTCCTTCTTCGGATATACGAATGGGATATGGATGTGTTGTCAATAACTGGGGTTGGGAAAATCGTAGTAGATGCATAACTCAAGGATTAGCTTATGAATTTTCTTTCACTCATCCTAGTAAGTATTTTATACCATGGATCGGATTGAATATTCAAAATATAAAATGGGATTGGGAATGGTTCGACACTAGTTATTATCAATTATTTTCGAGAATAGAAATACCAACGTCACAATCTGGTTTTGAAAAAATTATTAGAAATAAATAAAAAAAAGTAACTTAAACCTCTGTCCTATGGATTGGGAGTACTATACACTAAACAAGGCTTCAGTTAAGTATAAATCTAATCATCTTATACTAAACGTTATGCAACATAGCTAATTATGCAAAAACGTATATTATTATCAGTTACATGTATTTTATATCTACTTCAAAATGTGGTAGAAGCTCAGATAAATGAGGAGAAGTTAGGTGCTTGGTATATGTATTTTTTCAATACAACATTTAAAGAAAGCCCATGGGGAGTTCAAGGAGACTTACAATTCCGTAATTGGAATACTGCGGGAGACCTTGAACAATTATTATTACGTGGAGGAATAACATATAAACCTGAAAAATCAGATATTAAACTGACTCTTGGTTATGGTAATGTTACTACAGGAACGTATGGATCTGAAAATTTAACTACATCAGAGCAAAGACTTTATCAGGAAGCCCTCTTCCCTGTTAAATTTGGGAATCGTTTCTATACTAATCACCGCCTTCGTTATGAGCAAAGATTTGTTGAAAATCAGGATTTCAGAACACGTTATAGGTATAACTTATTTTTAAATATACCACTGAACAAAGCCGAAATGGATGATAAAACACTTTATTTAGCCCTTTACAATGAAATTTTCATAAATGGACAAAGAAACGTTGGAAATGGAAATAGTGTAGAAATATTTGACAGAAACAGGCTCTATCTAGCAATGGGATATATTATAAAAAAAGGACTTAAAATTCAAATAGGATGCATGAAACAGTCAACGGATAATTGGCAGAAAAGTCAATTTCAATTCAGCTATCATCAAAAAATTTAACAGTATCAAAATCATATGAAAAATCATTAAAAACACCTTTTTTAATTAAAGGTTTTCAAAACTTCATTTAAATGATTTTAAATAAAAAAATCATATTTTATCACTTGCTAAAAGAACCTAGAAAAAAAAATGGAATTCATCTTAAACAGAGCTTTGAGTAGCGGATTATAAAGCTAGGCCGTTCAACAATTACAAGATGTTCAATATGATATTGAAAGCTTGTCAAAATAGCATAGTATTATTTATTTTTAAAAAACTTAACGTTCCCAGAGAAAGTTGTTTGTGTAATTATGAAGTTAAACCAAACAGAAATCAATGGAGGTTTCACTGATTTAGATGAAGCACCTTTTGGCGTTTTCACTCCAGAAATAATTCATATATTAAATGAGATTAACGCTGTAGCGAGTGCTAATATCGTATCCAACTAATTAACCATTAGAAATCCAGCGGGATTGTTGGAAAAAGCGCATAAAAATGTGATTTTCAAACCAAAATTTTCACTGCAACAAACAGCAGAGCTTTATGCACAAAATATTCAGTATGATCAATTACAGAACACTGAAAATTTGGAAGATTTGTTGGATGCTTATTTACAGGATTTTATAAAGTAATCCACAATTAAATACCCTTATACTATTGAGTTATTAAATACTTAAAAGTTAATTTAAGTTCATAAAACCTTTTTTCGCTAACAACTAAATTTCCAGTACATTAGAATATGTAGTCAAAAAGTTGCGTTAGAAGAGATAACCTATGACAATATTATTTCATAATAATACGGAGAATCGATTAACTATTTAAATCTAAAAGAGGAAATTCTTATCTTCATAAAGTATTGAATAAAGTTAATTTATAGTACATTAAATGAAAATACTTCATACTGCCGATTGGCATTTAGGTCATCGATTACACGAACAATCTCAAGTTGAGGAACAAACATTATTTCTTCAATGGATTGAGCAGTATATAATCGATAATGATATTGATGTTCTGCTAATTTCAGGAGATATTTTTGATACCGGCTCACCATCTAATCAAAGCTTAGAAATGTACTATAGTTTTTTGGTGCAATTAAAAGCAACTAACTGCTCGTCAATTGTTATTACTGGTGGAAATCATGATTCGGCAGGAACTTTAAATGCGCCAAAACATTTATTGGATGCACTATCGATAAAGGTCGTAGGAAAAGCCACAGAACATATTGAGGATGAAGTTTTTGAAGTTGAAGTCAACGGAGAAAAAGTAATTATTGGAGCCGTCCCCTATTTAAGGGACGGAGATATTAGAAAAGCTGTTGCAGGTGAATCGTTTGATGAGTTATCCGATAAATACAAAACGGCACTTATTAACCACTATGAATCCTCCGCTGAACAGTGTAAACTAATAAACACAACCGATGCACCTGTAATTGCAATGGGACATTTATTCGCTACTGGCGGTTCGGTCTCGGATAGTGAACAAAATATATACGTAGGAACCTTGGGCCATATTGGAGCTAAAGACTTCCCTACTTACTTTGACTACATTGCTTTAGGTCACTTACACCGACCTCAAATTATTGGAGGAAATGATTCTATTCGATATTCAGGCTCACCACATATCTTAAGTTTTAGTGAAATTAATTACAACAAAAAAATCATTACCCTTACACTTAAAGACAACAAAATTGAAAGGGTTAATGATATTGTAATACCAAGATTCAGAGAGTTTTACAAAAAAACAGGAACAATGGCGGAATGTATTGAAGCCCTCCCCAACTTTAGCACTAACTCCTACGAACTGACGCCTTGGGTTGAAATCGTTTTAGATGAAAACAACACCATTTCTGTTGATGATTTAAAAAATGAAGCTGAAAAGTATTCATTTGAAATTTTAAAAATATCCTTAAAAAATCAACGCAAAACACAAGGTATTGAGGAATTACTAGCCAACACCAAATCCATTAAAGAATTACTCCCAACGGAAGTTTTTAAATTAAAGTGTGCTGAAATGGGGTTTGAATTAAAAGAAAACCCTAAAATATGGGACGCTTTTAATGAAGTCTTACAATCGGTTAAAAATCAATAAGAACAGGTTGAAATGAAAATTTTAAAAGTAGAATTACAAAATATAAATTCATTGAAATCCGATAGTCCTGTTGTTATCGATTTTGAAGATGAAAAATTCAAAAATGTTGGTTTATTTGCAATCACAGGTTCTACCGGTGCCGGAAAGACCACTATTTTAGATGCAATTACAATTGCATTATACAATAACGTCCCGCGTTTTAATGGCACAAAAGGCTCCTTAGTTGATGTTGTAAGCCATAGTGCGCATTCTGCATTTAGTAGAGTTTCTTTTGAAAATGACACGATTACTTATGAAGCTTACTGGGGAATAAGAGTAGCTGACAAAAACGGAAAAAAATATAAAAATGTAAAAGAAGAAGTGAGTTTGAAAAACTTAACTTCAGGTGAAATTATTGCTACTCAAAAAAGGATTTTAATTACAGAAATATCAAGGGTAACTCAATTAGATTACAATCAATTTTTAAGGTCGGTAATGCTAGCCCAGGGGGAGTTTGCATCTTTCTTATCTGCAAAAGGGCCGGAGAAAGGAAAACTATTAGAACAAATAACAGGAGAAGAGATCTACAAAAAAATAGGTCAGGGAATATTAGATCGAAAATCTACGGAGGATAACAAATTAAAAACCATTCAATCCGCTATTAACTCAATAGATGTTTTAACAGATGAAGACAAGATTAAGTTAACTCAGAAAGACAAGGATATTGATGCTGAAATATTCGATACAGAAAAAGAAATTACTTCAGCTAGAGTTATTGCTGCTTGGCACACTGAGTTTCAAAGGAACTTTAAAGAGTCACAAAGACTTGATTTAGATGCTAAAAACATTAACACGCTTACTGAAAAACATAAAGCGGAATTAACAATGTTAGATTTAAATGAAAAAGCGGAACCTTTTAAAGAGCTTCTTTATAATATAAATCGAACCAAAAAAAATAGCCTAGATAAAACAGCTCAGTTACAAATATTAGAAGCAAAATTAATACAACTCAAGACTGATATTAAACATTTTGATAAAGTAGCTAAAAATCAAACTATTCAAACGGAAAACGCAGATAAAGAATTTACAAATTGGTTACCTAAGTTTGATTTCATCACAACTTTAGATAGTCAGTTAAAGAACCTTTCAGAAAACAAAGTAAAAACACAAGCTCACTTAAACACTATTTTTCAAGATATTGAATTTAGCTTATTAGAGGGACGTAAGCTAAATAAAGAGTTAAACTACAATTCATTAAAAATTAAAACTGATGAGGAATTTATTATTAAAAACAAATTCTTACAAAAAGTAGATTCAGAAATATCAACATGGGTAATCGAATTAACTACCCTAAAAGAAAGTAAAAAATCGATAAATGAAAATTCAACTATCGTTACTCAAAAAGTAAAATCGTTAAAGGATACTTTAGCTGAATTAAAAAACAAAAACGAACTTTACTCTGGTGAGTTAAAAAAAATTGGAGAAATCGAAAAAAATTTATCTATCGTTTCTAAACAACTTCTCGAAAATAACTTAGATAAGTTACTTCCTCTAAAGGAGAAACTTACAAAGACTATATCCAGTTGGGAAAAATTCAAAAGCTTTTCCATAAAAACCATAAAAGTAGAAAGTGAACAAACTGATTTATTGATAAAACAAAAATCAACTTCGGATAAATTAGTCGCTATTCTAAAAAAAAATGAACATCTAAAAAAGCAAATTAAAGCTCAAGAAAAACTAGTTACTAAAGCGGATAAAATCCTACGTCTGGAACAAACTATTGCTAAATATGAAGATGACCGTAAAAAATTAAAAACTGGAGAAGCTTGCGCTTTATGTGGGTCTAAAGAACATCCTTTTACAGATCATTTAGAATCAATTACGATTTCTAAAGCAGCTAAAGAATTGGAAATAGCTAAAACAGACTTAAAGAATATTGAGGGTTTGAAAAGTGATGCTGATAAAAAAGAGGTGCAATTAAGTACTACAGTTGAAGCTTTAAAACAGCGAATAAACAATCTATCCATAGAATTAAAATCTCTCGAAGAATCATCCAGTTTGTTAAAAATGGATTGCGACTTAAATGATTTTTCTAAAATTGAAACCAAATTAGAATCCGCTGTTGTAAAAATCAAATTACTCAATGAAAAACTAATAGTTGCTCAACATCTACAAACACAGAAAAGTAAACTGAATGATCGAATTACAAAGCAAACACGAGCTGCTAATTTATTAAATACAGCTATTGCAACTCTTACCGAAAATATAAAAATAACCAAAGCTGAAATTGAGATTAAACATAAATCAATTAGCTTATCTACCTCTATATATAGTAGCTTGGAAGACAGTTTAAAAACAAAACTAAATAAATTTAACTACCAGCTACCTTCTGTGGAGTCAATCAATTCATTTATTCAAGAAGTTAAACAATCCATAACTGATTTCAATACTCGACAGAAAAACTTAACGGCTTTAAAATCTTCTTTAGACTTAACCAACATTAAATTACATAACAATAAAAAGCAACTAGAAAGTAATCGTAAAGTTCAAAGCGAATACAAAAAAACTATCTCTGAATCAACTATTAAATATGATAAATTAATTGCGGATCGAATTAGTTTGTTACCGGTTGACGTTTCCGTAGAAAGCAAACGAATTAGCTTACAAAAAGTAAAAACAGATTTAGCTGAACTGGCTAAATCATCAAAAGAAACCTTACAAAAGCTTTTAACTAACAAAGCTGAAAAAGAAGCTTTGATTTTTAAAAGTAATAAAGAACAAAAAGATTTTCACACTGAAATCACTTCGCTAAACTCTAAACTTGAGGAGCAATTAAAATCAACTGATTTTGAATCTAAGCAAACAATCGAAAATGCTTTATTATCAGATGAAGACAAAAATAAATTCAATAAAAATAAAGAGTTAATTAAGGAAAATAAATTCAAGTTAGAAGCTTTAAAAGAAGAAAACAACAAAACACTTGAAGCTCTAAACAATACTAAAAACTTTGAAACTACAGATGACGAGAGTAAACTATTGTTAGAAAATTTAAACAAAAAGAACAAAGACCTATCAACTAGAAAAGGTGAAATTTCTGAAGCGTTTAGAAAAGATCAACAAATTAGGGATCGAAACATAAAAACTTATAAAAAGATCGATGCTCAAGCTGAAGTTTGTTCTGTTTGGAAAGAGCTTTTTAGAATTATAGGAAACTCTAAAGATGCTTTTAACATATATGTTCAAAGGTTAACATTAAAACATTTATTGGACCTTGCAAATGTTCATCTTTTCAAATTAAACAAGCGCTATTCCTTAAAAATGGAAGAAGCTTACAAACCAAAAGAAGAGCTTAATTTTAATTTAATTGATCATTACCAAACCGATCAAGCTAGATTGGTTGATACTTCTAGCGGTGGTGAAAAATTCATAATTAGTTTGGCCCTGGCTTTAGGGTTATCAGATTTAGCAAGTAAAAACGTGAAAATTGATTCCTTATTTATTGATGAAGGTTTTGGAACTTTAGATAGCAATACACTCGAAACTGTCATTTACACCTTGGAAACACTACAGTCTCAAGGTAAAATGATTGGAATTATTTCACACGTAGAAAACTTAAAAGAACGTATTCCAACTCAAATACAAATAACAAAGAAAAATAATGGAATCAGTGTTGTGAACATTACTTAATAAGTACCTCTTTAAACAAAGTCGCCTTTTTTTTCGAAAATTACAGTTTAAAACATCCTAAACAATGAAGTGGTTATAACACCCTTCCCATCACCTAAAGGAATTGATAATAACTCTTTTGCCTCTTCAACTTTAAGGTTAAATGGCTCGACTAATAAATTTAAACCACTTTTCCTTTTTAACCTGATCCCTTGTCCTGAAATGATTTCTTTGTTCGGAACAAATTCACCTTCGGGTAAATGTTCTGTTAATATTACGTACTTGAAAACATTCAATTTCAGTACAATCTGTTGAATTTCAGTATTGGATAAATGCTGCAAGACTTGCCGAATAAGAACACAATCGGCTTGCGGTAAATCATCAACAGCAATGTCTAAACATTGGAACACTAAGTTTTCCGCTTTGAATTTTTCTTTATTGCGATTAATTAAGTCTAAAACAATGTCTACAGCTATATAATTTTGACTGTACTTCACGAACTCCTTACCTACATTAAAATCCCCGCAACCAAAGTCGCATACTACAAGTTGCTTTGGAAATGATGTTAAAAAAGATATTATTGAATCTAAGTATGGTTTTACAATTTCAGGATCATGTGATCCATTTCCTGAATAAAAATCGGATTTATTATCGCCCCATAATTTCATGGCATAAATCTGCTCCATAGCAGCTTTTGTGGGCCAAGATTGCTTTATTATTTTACCTTCAGTTTCTTTCTTTATCATAAAGCCCAACCTAGTTATCTAAGTGATAAAATACTATTTCAATACTTAAATACAATATATCTTTTTAAAAAAATATCATTGTGATAGTGATAGTTTAAGATTACTAGTTTTACTACTTATATATAGGCTTAAAAATTGAGTTCGACTAATACCTTTAAAATCAAAATCATTGTGAATGAGATAGAAATTATCTTCCTGTTTTACTTACTTGTTTTAACAAAATTAACCAGTTAAAAGATGATTTACAGTATTACATTTATTTATGACCTAAAAAACAATAGAATTTCATTAAAGAAAAAATAAGTCAAATTAAAACATCTCTAAAGTTCAAATTTATTATTTTGGTTAAAGATAAATCGTACCAATTAATAATATTTAAAGCAAAAAAAAGGGCGAATAACATCACCCTTTTCAATTCTTAACTCCCCCTTACACTCCAGGGCTAACAAACGGTAACCTAACCACTTTCGCTTTTATTTTCTTCTCCCGTATTTTGATGTAGATTTCAGAATCTACTTTAGAAAAATCTTTCGCTACATATCCCATTCCAATTGCCTTATTAAGCGTTGGAGACATTGTTCCAGAAGTAACCCTTCCAATAGTTTCGTCATTTTCTGAAACAATTACATAATCTTTACGAGGAATACCACGATCAATTAATTCAAAGGCAACAAGTTTTGTGGCAACTCCATTTTCCTTTTGTTTTCTAAACAACTCAACACTTGAGAAATCTGTACTTAATTTGGTAACCCAACCCAACTTTGCCTCCATTGGAGATGTTGTGTCATCTATATCATTGCCATATAGAGCATATCCCATTTCTAACCTAAGCGTGTCCCGTGCAGCTAATCCAGTTGGTTTTATTCCTTCTAGCTCACCAGCTTTAATAATTGCTTCCCATACCTTTAAAGCATCATCGTTTTTAACATATATTTCAAACCCTCCAGCACCTGTATAACCAGTTGCTGAAATTAAAACATCTTTAACTTCGGCTAGCTTTCCTCGCTGAAAAGTATAATACTTCATTTTACCCAACTCAACATCTGTTATACGTTGCAGCACTTTTGTCGCATTTGGTCCTTGTATTGCAAACAAACTCCAAAAATCGCTCATATTTCTTAAATCAGCACTTGTATCATTTTTGGAATTTAACCAGGCCCAGTCTTTTTCGATGTTACTTGCATTTACAACCAGTAAGAATTTATTTGCTGAGAATCGATAAATTAATAAATCATCTACAATTCCACCATCATCGTTAGGAATACATGAATATTGAATTTGACCGTCCATTAACAATGATGGATCGTTAGAGGTTGTTTTTTGAATAAATGAAATTGCATCTTCTCCAGTAACCACAAACTCGCCCATGTGGCTCACGTCAAAAACACCTACGTTCTCTCTAACGTTTGTATGTTCAACTTTTACACCATCATATTGTACGGGCATATAATAACCGGCAAAATCAACCATTTTACCACCTAACTTTTCGTGAATATCACTCAGTATTAATTTTTTCATAACCTTCTAATCGAATAATTGAATGAAATTGTCTTTATTGGAATTTACCGAATAGTACTCTTCTATTTTCTTCCTAGAATTTTGAGCTACAGTTTTCACCTTGTCCTTATCGGACAATACAGATCTTAGGCTTGTTTCCCATTCTTCAACTGTATTGCAAACATAACCATTCTTGCCATGCTCTACAATATCGGTATTAACCCCTACTGGAGAAACAATGGCAGGCACTCCCAAACTCATATATTGCAAAGCTTTAAAACCACATTTCCCGTTTGCCCATTTATCCAACGTAAGAGGCATTAAACCGATATTAAAACGAAGTAAATCATCTATTTCGGTTTCCTTCTGCCATTTCACAAATTCAAATGACTTTAACATAAATTCGGGATTTTTATCGCTAATGATGACAAGTTTAAAATCAAACTCTTTTTCTAATCGATCAAAAATAGGTAACATTTCTTCTAAATATCTTAAAGTTGAATGTGTTCCAGTCCAGCCAATTATAAACTCTTTTGTGTTTTGATCTTTTATTCTGTTGTGATAATTCTCTGTATCAATTGTAGTTGGGTTGATAACTACATTAGAATTATACTTTCTTCCGTAAGCTGCCAAAAACTCATTTCCTACACTTAGTTTGTAAGCATACTTGCAAAGCTTCTTTACATGTCCGTAGCTTTTAATAAAAGCAAATTTGGCATTATTAGCGGCATAGTTTGGCAACCAAATAGAATCGTCAAAATCAAAAATTATTTTCTTACCGTATACTTTAGCAAGTACAAATTCCACAAACTGGGGTCCTACTGGGTATAATTCTCTGTGTATGAATATTCGATCGTATTTGAACGCTGTGAATAATAGTGCATACCTTCTTACAATACCTCTTAAGATTGCAAATGCTTTTCCCAGCACTACTCCTTTTTTGTACAAAATATCCCATGCTTTTTGATCCCAAAAGGATGAAACAGAGTAATCGATCCCATTTTCCTTTAAAAAAGGCAAATATTGTTCGAACCTAAAACGCTGACTTGCAGCTGTTCCAGAAGGATATGGTATTAAAAAAAGTATTTTCAATTTGTTATTTTCTGGTGATCAAATATAGTGATTTTTGATTATTTGTATTTACACACTAATATTTTAATTTAAAACAAATGGATTTTTACTTTTAGGTCTAAGCAAACAAATTTTATTTTTTTGATGCTTTGAGTTATAAATGACAGTAAATCAACAAGTTAACCTTAAAAAAACCTCCAGAGTCATTAAACTTTTAGAATACTTTATCCACATTCCATGTAAAATATCATTTACTAGTGAACTTCCCCCCAAGTAACTGTAGAATATTAATATCTCCAAGTATCTTGCTTTTTGACATGTTGTCAAATCTAACAATCTATAACAAAATAACGACCCATTGATCTTACTCAGCATTGATAACGAAGTCTTTCGATTCCTCAGAAAATAAATTAATAATAAAAAGATTGCTTCTTTATTAATGCATGCTAACGATAGAAAGCGAATTAAATAGATTCTAAACCATGCCTATTCAAACATGATAATTAAAACTTAAAAGAGTTTAGTCCTAAAAAGCAATTATTCACTTTGCCGGTAGTCGAAATTTTAAAAGGTATTGAATTACTAAGGATATTTAATCAATTAGCGTTGTTGCCTTATTAAGCCTTTGGAACGCACAAACTGAACAAAGACTAAAATCTTGATTCATAAGTAGAAACGACTTCCGAAACTTTAAACTATTGCTTGAAGTTCTTACTCTACGCTTTAAAATACTTAAAAGTATTATAATAAGGATTACAAAAAAGTATTTCGTTAAAAAACCGACCATAAAACAAAGAAAAAAGCACACCGATCTTAGGAACGATTGATCATAACATTTTGAGCTAACTTACAAATCTGCTGTTGTATTTTGAAATGGTAATTGATAATCCAATAATTTGCACAAGTTCCCCCAGTTATCAACAAATGAGTCTAAAATTCAACTTTGAATCTACTGATAATAATAACAATATGATTTATTTTAAGAATACATGAGGAAATATTATCATATCCCGAAGTATTGATCTTATGCAAAATATTAAAATTACAATTTTGAGGAATTTAATACTTCAGAACCATCAATCTCATGAATTGGTTAATACTTCAAAACAAAAAAAATTATCTTTGATAAATGACGACATCTATTGCAGAAAACCTTCTGAACATTAAACAGTCCTTACCAACTAAAATAACATTAGTTGCTGTAAGTAAAACCAAACCGTTAGATAAATTACAACATGCCTATGATGCTGGTCAGCGTGTTTTTGGAGAAAATAAAGTACAAGAGTTGAGAGAAAAAGAACCTGCAATGCCTAAAGATGTACAATGGCATATGATTGGACATATGCAGTCAAATAAAGTAAAGTATATTGCAGATTACATTGATTTAATTCATGGAGTGGAGTCTATCAAATTATTGAAAGAAATTAACAAACAGGCTTTAAAACACAGACGCGTAATAAAGGTTTTATTGCAGTTTCATATCGCCAACGAAACAACTAAGTTTGGTTTACAAATTAATGAAGCAATGGAAATCTTAACCAGTACTGAGTTTCAAAAGTTAAAAAACGTTCAAGTTGCTGGTGTTATGGGAATGGCCTCTAACACAGAAAACAAAGAGCAGGTATTGAAAGAATTTCAAAGTTTAAAATCCATTTTTAGCACTTTAAAAACAACCCAATTTCCTTCTGAAGATTACTTTAAAGAAATAAGCATGGGAATGAGCGGTGATTATAAAATTGCTATTGAGGCTGGTAGTACTATGATTAGAGTTGGAAGTTCTATTTTTGGAAAGAGAAATTATGTATAAATCATTCATACTCACAATCACTCTTGCTCTAAGTCTTGGTTCCTGCGCTCAAAACACATTCAACCAAACTGTGGATGGTTATTTGAATTTTTCGGTAGATACTATTTCCACTCAAAGCTTCTCTAAAATTATCAAACAAGTTAAGATTATAGACGCTAGGAGTTTAACTGAATATTCGACTAGTAAAATTGTAGGCGCTCAATTTATTGATTTTGACAATCCAAACTTCAACACTTTACAAATCGCTAAATCGGATACAATTGTTGTTTATTGCACCATTGGGTACAGAAGTGAGAAAATTGGAAAGCAATTAAAAGACAAAGGATTCACAAACGTATTTAACTTATATGGGGGAATTATTCAATGGGCAAATGACAGTAACCAGGTTTGTAATCCAACTGGCATGCCAACCAACAGCATTCATACATACGATGCTTCTTGGGGAAAATGGTTAACAAACCTAAACTTTCAAAAAGTTAATTAATGCCTAGAAAGGAAAGATTTACCAGAAATTGGTTGCTAGAACAAGCTATTTCTGCACCTAATGTTAGTGTGCAATTGACGGGGTACTTAAAAATACTTTCGGAATCTAATTGGTATACGTTTACACAAATTGAAAACGAAGAAGGCAAAAGAATAGCAGGGCATCTTAACTTACCTAAAAAAAAGGTTGATACTCTTATTTCAAACATTCAAGAATTTAACAATCAGCCTTTTATTCTAATCGGCAAACCTTCGTTTTACGTTACAAAAAGTGTAAAACGAGGATCTATTAATATTGATCAAGTTATTCACCGGCCAAAAAGTACAATTTAAAGCGTTTTAAATAACATAGTAAGTACAATTCAGCCACGCTTGTAAAAATAAAACACGTCTAACAAATGTGTTAAAAAGGAGTAAATCAATTTTGAAAGAATCCTTTTAATTATGAAAATTAACTTTAACAAAAACTACACATATAATTGATTTACAATTTTTTATATATTTAAAAAACTACACATAACGGCTGTTACATTTTATTCTTCGGGATGTTCCGACGGTCCATTTGACACTCCTCTTCTAGCTTGTCCTTTCTTCATTCGGTCGAGCAATTGCTTTTTGAATTTTCGTTCAGCCTTACGCAACATCAATACCTTTTTGATGGGTAAAGCATTTTTTAGTTTAATACCATATGCTTTTTCAAGAGCCAATTGCTTTTCTCTAAAAGCAATCTCACTATCCAAAATATCTTCCGCTTCTACATCGGTTAATTCTTCAGGCGATTTCCCTTTGTATTTCTTTCGTGTCTCGCGGTGTTTTTTTCTTAAAGCTTCCCGTTGAATTTCATGTTCATCGTAAATTGGCCAAAACACGGTTTCTTGAGCAGCTGTAAGAGAAAGTTCTTTTTTGATGAAAGACTTTTTCATCGCCCTTACTTTTTCTTTACGAACCTTTCTCTTTTCAGCTTTGTCGCCTCCTTCCTGCGCTACTAAATGTCCGAATCCAATGAACATTAATAATAATCCAATAATTGCTGTTTTATTTTTCATTTTATGTCTCTTTTCATGTTATAAATTATCCCAATCTCCATCTTCGTACCCTTCATCAAGCATGTACTCGTATATCTCTTCATCAGAAATATCATATAACGAAGTTGGAACCTCTTCATTAATTTTACTTTTTACTTTTGTTGAATCAACTTCACCAAAACCTTGCGCTTCTAACAAGTCTGCATCCAACATTACATCTATAATGTCATTTTCACTAATCTCATCAATGTTGTCTGAGAAGTAAGCGATTAATTCATCTTTAGAAAAATCGTATTGTACTACTTCATTGGTTGATGCCATATTATTCACAATCGCAACTATTACTATTATACAAGCCATACCTGAAAAGGCTACCCTTATTTGAGGTAATTGCCACCAAACTTTTTTATCGTGATGAATTTTGTCCTGAACGTTTTTCTGAAAGCCATCAAAGTATCCATCCGGCGTCTTAAATTCAGACTGCCCTGATGACTGCTTTAAAAAGTCACTCACAACATAATCGTCTGTTTGGTCGACTACTTGATCATCTTTCTTATTACTTCCTTTCATTCAATGTCTTTGATGTTTTTTAATTAAAAAGGTTTAATCTTCTTTTAAATATTTTTCAATTTTCTTAACCGCATGGTGGTATTGCGCTTTCAAACTCCCCACTGTTACTTCCAATACTTCCGCAATTTCTCTAAATTTTAATTCTTCAAAATACTTCATATTAAAAACCAATCGTTGCTTTTCGGGTAAGGTTAAAATAGCCTTCTGTAATTTTAATTGGATTACATCCCCACTATAATAAATATCTGCTTCAAGTGTAGACATCAATTCATTCTCTATATCTCCAATTGATAAAAAGAACCTTCTCTTCTTCTTTCTTAAATGCGTTAAAGCTTCGTTGGTTGCTATTCGATAAATCCAAGTGTATAGTTTTGATTCTCCATTAAACTTATCTAGGTTCTTCCAAACTTTTACAAATGTTTCTTGAGCAATATCATCGGAAGATTCGTGATCTATAACCATTCTTCGGATTACCCAATAAACCTTCTCTTGGTACTTCTCCATCAACAAATTAAAACCATAATCTACAGTTTTATTGTCTTTAATTTTATCAATTATGTCCTCGTCTGTCCAGTTCAAATCCTGCCCTTATCTAGGTATAGGACAAGATTAATTAAAAAAGGTTTAATCGCGAAGAAAGATTTATTTTTTGGGCACAACAATCATAGCATAACTGTTGAAAATAAAAACAACCAACGAGTCAGTCAAATTCTACAACCATTACACAAGCGGATAAAAAGGAAAGTATTTGTCATTTTAAAAAAAGATCCTTTAGATGATGTAATAAAGATATTAAAAAACGAAAACGGAGAATACACCGAAAAAGAATGGCTATTAAACACGGCGTATCTATTGAGTCAAGAGGAAGAACTTCTACTTATTTAACTTGGAAATACGCCTTTGATATTAAAATACACCATTTCATGGGTAAATTTCGATAAAACAAATTACTTCACTAAGCAGCTCCATTCCAAGAAGATAATTTTAGTCTCAAATTATCATTTAATTAATCAACCCTTGTTTTTAGCAGTACATAAAAAAACAGTCCAAGAATGCTTGTAAATCCTTTGTTATCTCGCTAAGATTCACGAGATTTGCGCCTTGAAAATGCAAGTGCTTTTTTACATATTGAAATCAATCCTAAAGGACTGAAAATGGATAAGTTAGAACAACTTTCGAACATCAAGGCTGGAGACGTAAACATCTCAAAAATTACCGATTTTTTCGAAACAATTAAAAATGTAAAGGATATCGACACTTTAGGAAGTGAAGATCATATCGTAAAATCTGATAATTTAAGAGAAGATGTGGTTATAAATTGTGACCCTGAAGAAAAAGCTTTGATTTTGGATAATTTCCCAGCAAAGCAAGGTACTTACCTAGTAGTTCCTAAAGTTATTCAATAATACAATCAAGATGAGCGAGTCTATAATTCAAGACATTCAACATAAATTAAACAACAAGGAAGTCTCTTGCGTGCAATTGGTACAAGAGAAAATTGACGCGTTAAATGCATCTACAAAAAATGCAAATAATTCCATCCTTGTTGAGTCAGCTTTAAAACAAGCTGCAGATTTCGATAAACAATTGGCTTCGGGTAAACAACTTTCAGGACTAGAAGGGATTCCTTTTGGTGTAAAAGACGTTTACCTTTTGAAAGGAACTATTTCAACGGCAAGTTCAAATATTCTTAAGAATTACAAGTCACCCTATACGGCAACTGCAATTCAAAAATTAATAGATGCTGGCGCTATACCCGTATCAAAAGAAAACTGTGATCAATTTGGACATGGCTCTACGAACGAGAACTCTATTTTTGGAACAACTAAAAATGCTTTTGATGATTCGAAAGTAGCGGGAGGTTCGTCTGGAGGTTCAGCAGTTAACGTTGCTCAGAAAAACACGGTGTTTTCTATTGGAGGAGATACAGGAGGTTCTATTCGTCAGCCAGCTGGTTACAATAACGTATTTGGTTTTAAACCAACTTACGGGAGGGTATCAAGATATGGTTTAATGGCTTACACATCATCATCTGATTGTGTTGGGCCATTTGCTGAAACTGTAAAAGACATCGCTACTACTTTAAACGTAATGAGCGGTAAAGATGGAAAAGATCAAACATCTGTTGAATCCACTTCAATTGATGTTAACGCTTTCTCTAAAGATATCCCTGCTGGAACTAAAGTTGGTGTTTACAAAACATTCATCAACCATCCTTCATTAGATCCTTCAATCAAAAAAGAATTTCATGTTTTAATTGAAAAACTTAAAGACTCAGGAGTAACTGTTAAAGAATTAGATTTCTTTGACGGTGACACACTTACAGCGACTTATTACATTATCGCTTTAGCTGAAACAGCTAGTAACTTATCTCGAATTGACGGGATAGCTTACGGTAACAGAGCGATGGATAAAGACTCTTTAGCATCAACATATTTAGATACAAGAAGCGAAGGTTTTAGCGAGGAAAGTAAAAGAAGAATCATTGCAGGTAACCAAGTTTTATCAGTTGGCTATTCTGATGAGATTTATAAAAAAGCACTTACGGTTCGAAAAGGAATTGAAGCTAAGTTTGTAAAAGATTTTAATGAAGTGGATTTCATTCTTTCACCAACTGCACCATCACTACCTCCAACAATTGGACAATCATTAAAAGATCCTCTAACTATGTATCTATCAGATATGTACACTGTAGGGTTTAGCTTGGGTGGTTTACCCACATTAAGTGCCCCTTTTGAAGTAGCTAACAATGTTCAAATCACTGCTGCTAAAGGAAAAGACGAAGAAATTTTAAGATTTGCTTACGCAATCGAGCAGTCTCTTTAAAAATTAACATTATTAGATTTTGAATTTAAAATTGATCTCCAATTAAGAATTCAAAACTTAACATTCCAATTGGATGAGTTTAGATAAAAAAATTGAGGAATTAGGGTATGAAATTGTAATGGGTTTAGAGACTCACGTACAGTTAAATACAAAAACAAAGTTGTTTTGTTCATGTGATAATGAAGAATCAACCACTCCTAACGAGAACATTTGTTCGGTATGTACTGGGCAAATGGGAACACTTCCGGAATTAAACAAAACAGCGGTTGAAAAATCAGTTATCCTTGGAGCTGGTTTAAATGCTACTATTCCAGATTTAGTAAGATGGGATCGTAAACATTA
>Ga0209603_1002061_pt1 | contig 19426 bp, 21 predicted proteins | sample COGITO_mtgs_1206_FD_184812 | JGI IMG/M metagenome (GOLD analysis project Ga0209603, IMG submission 184812) | Pelagic marine microbial communities from North Sea - COGITO_mtgs_120607 (SPAdes) (version 2) | ecosystem: Environmental > Aquatic > Marine > Epipelagic ... | reverse complement strand
ACGTCAAAGCTGTGGGCTGCCACTCGATTCGCGTCGGTCGTCGCCGACGAGGTTCGCCTCGCCGCCTAAGGGCAGGTTCGACATGTCGAACCGCGTGACCTTGCAGACCGTTGCCGACCGCGTCGGCGTGTCGCGCACCACCGTCTCGAACGCGTACAACCGCCCTCACGAACTGGGAGCGCCATTGCGCGAGCAGATCCTGCAAGCCGCCGCCGAACTCGGCTACCGAGGCCCCGACGCCGCTGCCCGAATGCTTCGGAGCGGGCACATGGGAGCCATTGGACTGCTCTTCACCGAGGACCTGCGATTCGTGTTCACCGACCCCGACACCACCAGCTTCATGCAGGGCGTCGCTGAGACCAGCGCCCTGTCGGGCACCGGACTGACCCTCTTGCCCTCTCCCCCCGGCGTCGCGCTCGGCGACACTGCAGTTGGTTCGGCGGCAGTCGACGGTCACATCGTCTTTTCGGTTGCCGACGGCGATCCCGCGCTCGAATCGGTCCTGAGTCGAAATCGACCAGTCGTGGTGGTCGATGAACCCGACTTGGGCGACCGCACGTCGTTCGTCGGCATCGACGACCGCGCCGGCGCGCGGTTGGCGGCCCAACACCTGATCAACCTCGGCCACGCGCACATGGCGGTCCTGCTCGGTCGGCTCACCTCCGAAGTCACAAGCGGACACGTCGGGGCCGATCGCGAACGAGTAGCAACGATGAGAATCGCCCGCGAACGAATCGCCGGCTACCGGTCCGCAATGGTCGACGCCGGCCTCGACGCAGCCGACCTGGTGCTCTGGGAAGCGGGCGGCAACGATCCGGACTCGGCCAGGCGTGCCGCCGTCCATCTGATCGAGGCACACCCAACGGTGACGGGACTCCTGTGCTTCAGCGACCAGATCGCGATCGGGGCCAGTCAGGCCGGGCAACTGGTCGGACGGCACATCCCCGACGACCTCTCACTGGTCGGCTTCGACGACGTGCCCCGGGCGCGCACCTGGGATCCACCACTGACAACGATCCGCCAACCGCTCGTCGACAAGGGTCGCGCGGCGGCAGAACTGCTCCTCGAGCAGATCAACGGTGGTCCGCCCCGCCGCACCATCCTCCCGATTGAACTTGTCGTCCGGGCATCGACTGCGCCGCCGAGTGCGCGTGGCAAATCAGAGCAGATCGACGTGCCAGGTTGACGGCTCGAAGAGCTGACCCATCCGAAGATTCAGTCGGAGCTGCTCGCCTTGGCCGATCGGTTGGTCGAGTCGAAAGATCCGGTTACCCCAGCTGGTGAGCGGCGCCAGCGGGCTCGTCGACAACGTCGTGGCGTCGTCGAACTCTGCCTCGAACCAAACGCAGCAGCCATCGACGATCGCGTCGGCAGAAGCAGTGCGCTCGATGAGGTGATCAGTCGCCAGCGACTCGAGCGACTCAAGGGTATGGAGGTCGAACTCGAGGACGGGGTGCGGCTCGCCAACGGTGGAAGCGACCGATCCCGGGCGGGCCCAGAACTGCTCGTTGCGGCCGGTGTCGAATCGCCCGGCGATCGGTGAGTGCTCGGTCGCGCTGAGGTCGATGCCATCGGGAAGATCGATGTTCCAGAAACGTCGGATCCGCATAGCGTCATGGATGGTCACTGGCTCGGCAAAGAGTCGGAAGGTGGCGGGCAAGATCCGCCCGCCGGGGCGTAGCACCCGATCGCGCAGGTCGAGCACGTTCTGCAGCATGTTCTCGTTGAACAGCTCATCGCCCATCTGTTCGTGGAGAACGACATCGATCTGTTCGGGGGGCGTGAACTCACGGCTGTTGGCCTGCGCAAACTCAATGTTCGTGAAGCCGTTGAGTTGTGCGATCTCGCGCGCGACCTGGATGAAATCAGAGTGTTCGACGGCGTAGACCTTGCTCGCTCCCGCTCTGCTTGCCATGAACGCTAGCAAACCGGTGCCAGTCCCGAGGTCGAGAACAACGTCGCCGGACTGCACGTTCCGCTGAATGCCGCGGTGGTACGCGTTGACACGAACAGAATCGCTCAACATCTCTTCGTGCTCGGCGAGTCCGGCAAAGTTGGTCTCGTTCATGTGGTCGTAGACGATGCTCATCAACCACTCGCTCGAGGCGATCCGTCGAGCCGCGAATCCCATTGTCGATCTGGCGGCCTTTGTCGCAGCCTGCGCCGCCCGATTGACCATGGGCCGAAGGCTACGGAGCGTCGGGGCGCGTGCGCGGAGCCGACTTGTCGGCAAACGCTGCGAGGCGGGCGCGGGCGTCGGGCTGCGTGTTGACGACCCCCGCCACGACTGACTCGGCGTAGGCCGCATCGAATGGCGACATGTTCTGCATGTGACTGATAGCCGAGCAGATCGCAAAGTTCGTCAGCGGCAGATTCGCCGCCGCCTGCTGTGCGATCTCGAGGGCCTTGTCGAAACTCGACCGTTCCGTTTCGATGTACTGCGCCAACCCGAGGTCGACGGCCGCCTGGCCCTGATGGACGCGACCGGTCAACATCATGTCTACCATCTGCGCTTTGCCGACCAGCTGGGCAACCCGAATCGTTGCGCCGCCACCGGTGAACAGGCCACGCTGTCCCTCCGGGAGTGCGAAGTACGTCGAGGTGTCCATGACCCGGATGTGGGCCGAACTCGCCAGCTCAAGGCCGCCACCGACGACGGCACCACTCAACGCTGCGATCACCGGGACGCCGCCGTACTCCATCTTGTTGAACGCCTCGTGCCATCGCAGACACACGTGCATGAAGTCCGCCGGACTCCGGTCAGCGTCGTGGTGTTCGATCAGGTCAAGGCCCGCACAGAAATGATCACCGGCGCCGGCGAGGACGACTGCCTTGACTCCCGCACGCGGGGCGGCAGCGAAGAAGTCGATCAGCTCGTCGATGGTGGCGACGTTGAGTGCGTTGCGCTTTTCTGGGCGGTTCAGCAGGACAGTCGACACGCCGTCATCGCGGTGCTCGATGTCGAGAAGAGTGAAGCGGCCGTGGTCGAGGTCGACGGGCATGGGTACTCCTAGGGGTGGGGCCGCGTGCCCGTCCCCCTACTTGCGGGTGACGGTCACCGGGAGGCTGGTGTAGCCGTGGACGAACGACGAGAGCGTACGGCCTGGTTCGGCCTGCACTTCGATCCGTTCGAAGCGTTCGAGGATTTCCTCCCACAGGACCCGCAGCTGCATCTCTGCCAACCGGAGGCCCATACAACGGTGCACGCCATACCCGAATGAGAGATGCTGGTCAGCATTTTCGCGTTCGATGTCGACGGCGTCGGCGTTGTCGAACACGGTCGCGTCGCGGTTCGCCGACAGGTACCACATGAGGAGCTGATCGTCTTTCTTGATCTGCTTGCCACCGAGCTCACAGTCACGCGTCGCGGTCCGACGCATATAGGAGAGCGGCGTCTGCCAACGAATGATCTCCTGGACCATGTTGCGGATCAGATCTGGATTCGCGACCAATTTGTCGTATTGCTCGGGAAACGTATTCAGTCCATAGACACTGCCGCTCATCGTGTTCCGAGTGGTGTCGTTGCCTCCGACGATGAGCAGAAGCAGATTGCCCAGGTGCTCTGCAGCAGACATGTCCTTCGTCGCCTCGCCGTGCACGAGCATCGAGACGAGATCATCACCCGGGTTCTCGCGGCGCTCTTCCCACAGCCCCGAGAAATACTGCACGCACTCCATGAGTTCCTGCTGACGTTGCTCATGGGATTCAATGACGCCGCCCGGCTCGGGGATCGCGAAGACAATGTCGGACCAGCGGGCGAGCTTCTTGCGGTCCTCGAACGGAAAGTCGAACAACGTTGCCAACATCCGCGTCGTCAACTCAATGGAGACGGTCTCGACCCAATCGAACGTTTCGCCCACGGGGAGCGACTCGAGCACTTCAACGGTCCGTTCTCGAATGAGCGATTCGAGGTTCATCAGGTTCTTCGGCTGCACCGCCGGCGTCACCGTCCGTCGCTGCGCTCGATGCTCAGGCGGATCCATTGCAATGAATGCTGACGTCTGTGCCCCCACGGCGCCACGCTCCTCAGTCGGGACGCCTAACGTGATGCCGCTGGCCGACGAAAACGTCTGCCAGTCACCTTCGACCGCTTTGATGTCGTCACCCTTGGTTACTGACCAGTAACGGCCTGCGGTCTCGATCTCGTTGAAGTGGATCGGGTCTTCGTTCCGCAATCGTTCGAAGTAGCGGTGATAGCGATCGTCTGCGTACAGGTGGGCGTTCAGCGGGTTGATGTCCTCGATAGCCAGTTCGTCGGCCGGGGCGACGTCGGCGCCCTTCTCGGCTTGCTCCTGCTCAGGCGAACGGAAGCCCGCTGGTAGCCACTGGATCTCCGTGTCGGCACTGGTGTCCGTGTCAGTCATCGTCATCCCCTCGTCGATGTCGTTCTGCGCACACCAAATGTGTTGGCACGCCGTTCCAAAGAGTAGCGGGTCGCGCAGAGCGACACCGGTTCGAGGGTGCTTCGCCGGCCACCATGCTTGACACATCTAGATGAATGTGTCAGCGTGCTCGTGCTGACACATCGAACACAAAATGTCAGCCACCGCCTCGTCCCCCTTGCACCCAGGAGCCTCTATGGAGCCCACACGCATTCTCATCACGGGCAGCAACAGCGGCTTCGGCCGACTTGCTGCGCTCACACTCGCAAAGCAGGGACACCACGTGATCGCGACGATGCGCAACCTTGCCAAGGGCGACGACCTGCTTGCGGCAGCCGAGGGCCTCGACATCGAGGTGCGTCACCTCGATGTGTGTCGTCCCGAGTCGGTCAACGACGCCCTGGCCGATGCCGGGTCGATCGACGTCCTCGTCAACAACGCAGGTTTCGAAGTACAGGGCGCCCTTGAACTCATCGACGACGAGTTGATGCACCGCCAACTCGACACCAACGTTGTGGGCCCGTTGCGAACAATCCGCGCTGTCATGCCAGCCTGGCGCGCTCGCGGGCATGGCGTCATTGTCAATGTCAGCAGCGTGGTCGGAATCGCAACGTCGCCGTTCGGTGGCGCGTACGCTGCATCAAAGCATGCGCTCGAAGCGATGTCCGAAGCCCTGTACTGGGAGGCAACCCCGGCTGGTATCCGAGTCCACCTCATCGAGCCCGGCCGCTTTCCGACGACCGACTTCGGGGCCAACATCGTCCGTCCGAGCGGATGGGAAGGATCCGACTTCGAAGCCAAGGCGTTGACGCTTCGCGCTGCACTTGGCAGCCTCGACTCCGATGGTCCACAGAATCCACAAGACGTGGCTGATGCAATCGCCAGCGCGGCACTCGACGCGACAACACCGTTCCGCACCCTGGTTGGCGCCGACGCTGAGATGATCGTCGGCGCCAAGTCGTCCATGCCATTCGAAGACTTCGAAACGGCGATGCGTTCAACCATTCACTGGTACGACTGAGCAGCAACAGCGGCTGCGACCTACTGGCGTTTTGTGTCGTTTGATCGAGGTGTCGGACCGGGCTTGGCAACAAACCATCTCTTCGAGGTTCGCGCCCTTGCCACCGAGGAGACCGCGGACGCGATCCCAATCGCCGCCGACGAACTCCTGTGCCTCGTCGATTTGATCGAATCGGTACACCCAGGTTGTGGACATGATTTCACTCCTTGCGCGGCGTTGGAGCCGACAACCCAAGCTTGCCGTCTCCGTATCTCGCTGTCAGAGTCTTTAGTCCTGCTTACAATCGCCACACACAACGCAAGGGACGACACATAACGACCGATCAGAATGTGGCAACGATCACCGAATTCGTGGACGCTTGGACCCGGCTCGTCCCAGAGGAGCTCGCAAGCTTCTTCACCGAAGACGGCTGCTATCACAACATCCCCGTTGGCCCAGTGTTCGGTCGCGACAACATTCGGCAGATGATTACTGCGTTTACTGCCGGCTGGACAGCAACCCAGTGGGACCTGCTCAACATCGTGGGAGCTGGCGACATCGTCATTGCCGAGCGACTCGACCGGACAGAAGCGGGCGACAAGTCCGTCGACCTGCCGTGCACCGGAGTGTTCGAAATGAAAGACGGCAAGATCAAGGTCTGGCGCGACTATTTCGACATGGCCACCTTCACGGCGGCGATGAGCTGATGACCGATCGGAGCTGATCAACGATCAACTCCCGGACTCATTGCCGCCTCACTTCGCCAGTTGGCGCTCGAGGCGGTCGAGGATCTCGTAGCACGGCAACACATGACTGACGCTGCTGTTTGGCTCGCGGCCTTCTCGGATGGCTGAGAAAAACTCCCGATCCTGGAGTTCGATGCCGTTCGTCGAGACATCGACGTCAGACACATCAATCGGCTCCTCACGTCCGTCGACGAGGTCGTCGTAACGAGCGACGTACGTACCAGTGTCACCGATGTATCGGAAGGAGGTACCGAACGGACCGTCGTTGTTGAACGACAGCGACAGTGTGCAAATCGCACCCGACGCGGCGCGCAGCTGGATCGACATGTCCATCGCAATCCCCAGTTCGCGGTGGATCGGGCCTTGCATCGCATGGGCGTTGACAATCGGGCTGCCAACTTGGTATGCGAAGAGGTCAACGGTGTGCGCGGCGTGGTGCCACAGCAGATGGTCTGTCCAACTTCGTGCATTGCCAAGAGCGTTGGTGTTCGTCCGCCGGAAGAAGTACGTCTGAACGTCCATCTGCTGAATCGCGAACTCATTCGCCTGGACGCGTCGGTTGACCCACTGGTGGCTCGGATTAAACCGGCGTGTGTGGCCGCACATCGCCACGAGTCCAGTTCGTTGCTGTGCTTCGACGACGCGGCGACCGTCGGCAAGGTTGTCGCACAGCGGGATCTCGACTTCGACGTGCTTGCCGGCATCCAGGCAGGCAATCGACTGTACGGCGTGCATCTGGGTCGGTGTGGCCAACACGACGGCGTCGACCTCCTCGAGTGCGAGGCTCTCGGCCAAGTCGGTCGTGACGTGCCCGATGCCGTACTTCGCAGCGACCGCCTCGGTCGGTTCGAGCGTTCGGCCAACGACCGACACGACACGCACATCGTCGATCTTGCTCATGGCATCGAGGTGTTTGATCCCGAATGCGCCGGCACCTGCCAGCGCGACGTTGATGGTCATGAGGTCTCCGAATCTGGCTCGGTGAGGATGAGGTGGCCAACGGCGGTGTTGCTCGCGGGCACGTGGTAAAAGCGGTGCTCGACAGAGGGCGCCGGTCGGCCAGCCAGGTCGCCCATTGCACCGCGAGCGATCAACCACATCACCAATTCGATGCCCTCGGAACCTGCCTCACGGAGATACTCGACGTGGGGCATGGCGGCGAGTCGGGCCGGATCATCGATCAATGTGTCCAGGAATGCCGCGTCGAAGTCGGCGTTAATCAGACCGGCGCGCGGACCCTGCAGTTGGTGACTCATGCCGCCGGTGCCCCACACCTGTACGTCGAGTGACTCGTCATACGACTCGATCGCGTTGCGGATGGCCTTGCCAAGGTCGAGGCAACGCTGCCCGGATGGAACCGGGTACTGCACGACGTTCACCGCCACCGGGATGATCGGGCACGGCCAGGCATCGGGCTGGCCGAACATCAGCGACAACGGGACGGTGAGGCCGTGATCGACAGCCATCCGATTGACGATGGTCAAGTCAAAATCTTGCTGAATGACCGAGTGCGCGATGTGCGCGGCGAGGTCGGGATGTCCCCGTACCTCGGGCACCGGGCGCGGACCCCACCCCTCATCGGCCACCGCGTAGGACGACGCGGTGCCGATCGCAAAGGTGGGGATCATGTCGAGACTGAAGGCCGTGGCGTGATCGTTGAACACGAGCACGATCGCATCGGGAGTGTTGTCGCGCATCCACTCCTTCGACGGTTCGTAACCCGCGAACAATGGCTGCCAGTACGGCTCGTCGGTCTTGTCTTGATCGAGCGCTGCCCCAATCGCTGGAACATGGGACGTGAAGACCGATGCGGTGATCCGTGCGCTCATGGCGCTTCACCGATATGGCGGTTGCCGTCGATCGAGCGTCCGCCGCCGATCATCATCGCCCGGTACTCGTCTTCGGACATGCCCGTCATCGACCCGGCCATTTGCTGGAAGCTCTTGCCATCAGTCGCGCCGATCTTGGCGAGAAAATAGATGTTGCCGCCCAGCGCGATCATAGCGTTCATGTCCCGATCGAGCACCGACTGTTTCTGTGCCGCGGTCATTTCCCATTCGTCGAGGTACCCACGCTCGTTGCCGAGGAAACGCTCGCGGTTATCGGCCCGCATGAGCGACATGCAGAACTGGTTGAGCCAATAACCCTGACGCGACTGCGCCGCGTCAAAGACAGTCGTTCCTGGAATGTCGAGGTAGGGCTTGTCAATCGCCATGAGAGGTCGATTGTAGGCAACCGCTGAACTGGGGCAGAATGGGGCAATGGTTGGCGTTCCCTGCATGGTGATGCGCGGCGGAACGTCCAAGGGTGCGTTCTTCCTCAGCAATGATCTCCCGGCAGATCCCGCAGAGCGCGATGCGCTGTTGATCGCAGTGATGGGCTCGCCCGATCCCCGCCAGATCGACGGGATCGGCGGCGCAACGCCGCTGACGAGCAAAGTTGCCGTGATCAGTGACAGCGCTCGCTCAGACGCAGATATCGACTACCTCTTCCTGCAGGTCAGCGTCGACCAAGCGCTCGTGAGCGACCGACAGAACTGCGGCAACCTGCTCGCTGCAACCGCTCAGTTCGCCGTCGAGCGCGGCTTGATCGTCGTCACCGGACCCAGCGCGAGTGTTCGCGTGTACATGTCGAACACCAACTCTGTGGCCACGTCGACGTTTCCGGTCGACGACGGGCTCCCGGTCTACGTCGGCGCGACAGCGATCGACGGTGTGCCCCGAACCGCTGCCCGCGTGCAGCTGGAATTCGCCGAGATCGCAGGCGGCTCATGCGGCGCCTTGCTTCCCACCGGATCTGCCATCGATCGAATCGATGGCGTCGCGGTGACCATGGTCGACAACGGCATGCCGGTCGTCGTGATGCGCGCAACAGACCTCGGGATCACGGGTGCCGAGACACCTGATGAACTCGACAGCAACGACGCACTCCGGGCTCGTCTGGAATCAATCCGCTTGCAGGCCGGCCAACTGATGGGGCTCGGTGACGTCACCGAGGCCACCGTCCCAAAACTCACCATGGTCTCCCCTCCCACGGGAGGCGGCGACCTCTCGACGCGCACGTTCATTCCGCACCGGTGCCACGAAGCGATCGGCGTGCTGGGTGCCGTATCGGTCGCAACCGCAGCACTGCTCCCCGGCTCACCGGCAGCAGACGTCGTCCGCACGGGCGCCGGGCTCGACGGCATCATCGTCTGCGAGCACCCGACCGGCAGCTTCACCGCCACCATTGATATCGACACGAGCACAAATCCACCCATTGCACGGCGCGCCGACATCATCCGCACCGCACGCAAACTGATGGACGGCGTCGTCTTCCCCGCCTCACCATGAAATCAATTCCGGGCCCTCACCCAGCCCCCCACGCTCCCCTCCGTTGGACGCCGCCTGCCGGAGCGACCGACGCTCACTGCCACGTGTTCGGCCCGGCGGCTCGCTTCTCTTTTTCCGCCGACCGGTCCTACACGCCTCCCGACTCTGGTCTCGAAGATTTCGAGCGGCTCCAGGAACGCCTCGGCCTGTCACGTGCGGTGTTCGTGCAGGCGTCGTGCCACGGCACCGACAATGCCGCGATGGTCGATGCGCTTCGCCGCGGCAGCGGGCGCTACGCAGGCGTGGCGATGATCGATGAGTCGTTCACCAATGCCGACATTGCTGCGCTCCACGCCGCCGGTGTGCGCGGCACCCGATTCAACTTCGTCAAACACCTCGGCGGCGCACCCGACCTCGATGTGTTCTGGCGGCTCGTTGAGCAGGTCCAGCCACACGGTTGGCACATCGTGCTGCACTTCGATGCCAAGGACCTGCCTGAGTACGCCGATCTCCTCGACCAGATGCCGTGTCCGTTCGTGATCGATCACATGGCTCGGGTTCCGACCGCCGATGGGATTGAGCAGCAACCGTTCCAAACACTGCTCGACCTGATGCGCGACGAACGGGCCTGGGTGAAGATTTCCGGTGCCGAGCGACTCACGGCCGACGGGCCACCGCCCTATGACGACGTCGTTCCGTTCGCCCGAGCACTCGTTGCCGCCGCCCCTGGACGCGTGCTGTGGGGAACCGACTGGCCACATCCCAATGTGCGCTATATGCCAGACGACGGCGACCTCATCGATCTACTCGTAGATCTCATCCCCGACGAGGTGACTCGTCGTCGCGTGCTGGTTGATAATCCTGCGACGCTCTACGACTTCAGGTGACGAACTATCGGAGGTACAAGACATCAACGGGCAACCGGGCTGGGCCTTTTGGCTGCTGCTCGCATCGACGTTTGGATTCATTGGCACCGTGATGAGCATGGGCGCCCCGTTCTGGGTCCGAGTGCAGGCGCTTGTTGTCTCGTCAGGTCAGAATCTGAATGGCGTCACCGAGCAGGCTGACGCCGAACACGATGATCAGGACCGCCATCACTGCGGAGTTGTTCCCAAGCAACCACACCTTGGCGTGATCAAGCGTGGGGTCAAGCCGTTCACCGGCGATCAGATAGGCAATCACGGGAACGGTCACGGTGATCGCCGCAATCACAGTGAACACCACAACTGCACCGACGGTCTCGCCCGTGGAGAGCGGAAGCGCTCCGATTGAGACACCCGCACCGAGGGCGAGCAGCAGGTTCTTGGGGTTCAGCGCCGACAGCAGGAACCCGAGCCCGAACGACGCACCCGGTTTGAGGTCGTCGATCTTGGCCATCCACCCCGGCATCTTCACCTCGTCGTCGGGGCCGGGGCGTGTCCGCCATCGCCGCGCACCGGCGACAAGGAGGAGCGCACCGAGGGCAAGCTTGATCCACCCAGTGGTGTCACTCGGTTCGCTGTCGTCGGCCTCGAGGCCTGGAATGAGCAGCACGACGGTCGTCACCAGTGCAATGCCAGCAACCCAGGCGACCATGAACGAGACGCTGTTGATGCGCGCCCGACCGCTGAACAGCATCAGAATCACTGCCGCGATGGGAATCGGGCTGATGGCGATGCCCACTGCGAACCCGAGTGTGGCGCCGATCGCGTCGCCCATCAGTGGGCCGGAATCTCTCTGATCATTGCTACAAGTTAGCAGTGGCGCCGAGATGGTGAAAGGGGGCCGCTGGTCTCAGGTTGGTGTTGGTCTTGTCGATCAGTACCCGTTCGATCTCATCAATGTCCATGAGCGCTGAGGTCAGACGGCCACGACAGGCGGAGGCTGCCAGGTTCCATCGAGTGCTTCGGGTTCAGGCCAGTAGATCCGAATCGTCAGGTACAGCGGGCCGGCGGGTGAGGGCAGCCAGTTGGCGCGGCCTTCGACGGTGTCGGGTTTGTCGCGTTGGATATGGATCGTCAGCGATCCGTCGTCGCCCTCAGCGAGGCCGGGGGTTGTCGAGTTAATCAGGCACCGCTCTATCGGGTTCTCGACGAAATAGACCGGCCGCGATCAAGCCGGGCCTGACGCACGCGATCAGCGTGGGGCAGCCCAAGGGAGCCCGTCAAGAATGTAGCCCACCACAGAGTCGAGCTGCTGCCGGGTCGGCGCGGACCGCGAGATTGCCGAGAGCGCTGAGACCTGGCCAAGAACGAACGGGACAACAGCCGCCGCCGAAGTGGCGGGTTCGAGCTCACCATCGTCAACGGCCGCCGTGACGCGCTGCTCGACAAGCGAAGCCAATCGTCCTTGCAAGCCCTGAATGGTGGCGGCGATGGGTCCAGTGCTGAATCTGCCGGTCATGGCGCTGTCGCCGAGGAAGCATCCTGCAGGAAGGTCGTCGTCGAGGATCCGATCGACAAAGACTGCGAAGAACCCAGCGAGCGCTGCACGGAGGGTGGCTGCTTGTTCGAGATGTCGTTCGGCGGGCGCGATGTACGTCTGGTGGTAGGTGCCGAGGGCCGCCGCGAACACGGCCTCTTTCTCTCCGAGCGTCCGATACAGAGTCGGCTTGGTGACGCCCACCTCGGCGGCGACCTGATCGAGGGTCGCTCCTCCGTACCCGTCATGCCAGAAGTGACGAAGAATCACGGGCATTGCGGTCTCGAGATTGAGTGCTCGTGGCCGTCCGGCAGACATTTCGTACCTTTAAGTAAAAGAAGTGCTTGACCAACGAGTGTCGGCGATTCAGTATGTCGTACTAGCGAGTACGACATCAAGCACCGGACCCGCACCGACCTGAACTCGGAGACAACCCAGATGCCGACCACGAAGATCCGCAGTACGAGCACCAGTGCTGCCCACGAGGTCGACTCAACGCGAGCGTGGGTGGTCGTGGCCTCCGCGTTCCTCGCCATGTTCACCGTGTTCGGAGTTGCCTACAGCTTCGGCGAGTTCTTCGGACCGATGGCTGACGAGTTCGGAACCAGCCGATCGGCCACCGCGCTGTTCTTTTCGATCACCACGTTCGCCTACTTCGCGATCGGCATCATCAGCGGCCGGATTGCTGATCGCATCGGCCCGCGACGTGTGATGATTTTTGGCGCTGTCGCGATGGTGACCGGTCTTCTCCTCACCGCCGAGGTCTCCTCGATTCGCCTCGGCTATCTCACCTACGGGCTCGGGGTCGGGATCGGGGTTGCTTGCTGTTACGTGCCCATGGTCGCCGCTGTCGGCGGCTGGTTCGAGCAGCGACGCACACTCGCCCTCGGCCTCGCTGTCGCAGGCATCGGATTCGGAACGCTCGTCATGGTTCCCATCATCGAGCGAGTCATCGAAGCCAACGGTTGGCGCGACGCGTACCGAGTCCTGGCAGCTGTATCGGGAGTCTTGTTGGTCATCGCCGCGATAGGAGCGCATCGGCCTCCCGGCTCAGCCGCTTCCCCCCGACCGATCCGCGAGATCATCAGTGGACGCCCTGACTTCTGGTTTCTCTACGCATCCTCGCTCTTCCTCGCGGCCGCACTGTTCACGCCGTTCGTGTTCATGGCTGACTACATCGACACGACGGAGACGTCGGGTTCCGCAGCCGTGCTCCTCGGGCTCATTGGCATGGCGTCGATCATCGGCCGCCTGGGACTCGGTGCGCTCGCCGGCAGAGTGGGAATCGTTGGGCTCTACCGACTGTCATCGCTGGGCCTCGGGCTGAGTTTCCTCATCTGGATCGTTGCGGACGCGAACTACGCGCTCCTGATCACCTTCGCGATCGTCCTTGGCGTTTCCTACGGCGGGATCATCGCGCTGTCGCCAGCCGTTGTAGCCCAATTATTCGGCACCATCGGCATGGGCGGTGTCTTGGGAGCGCTGTACACCGCCAACGGCCTCGGCGGCCTCATCGGCCCACCTACGATGGGGCAGATCATCGACTCGTCAGGCCACACCGCAGCCCAATGGGCCGCTCTCGCGTCCGGCCTACTCGGGACTGCGCTGCTCTACCGACTCAAACCCCAGGCTGGGTGACTGGCGTCCGGCGACGGGACTTCCTAGCGCCTGGCCCACCATTCGGCAGCGACTTCGGCGCCAAGTTCTGCACATTGGGCTTCGACGAATGCATCTCGGTCCTTGGCCCTCGGGCTCGTGTAACCGGCACCGATGATTGTCTCCCCGTCGTGGCCGGCAACGTAACGACTCACCCGTTTGCCATGCTCGGAAAGCGTGGTCCAGAGGTCGTAGGGCAGACAACGGTTGACACCCTCGCTCCGGAACCACGGGGCGAAGTACTCGATATTCGGCATCGAGCGAACATCGTCCGACAGATTCGGCGTCCCACTGTGCCAGCACCGATTGTCGCGGATCACAGCCGACCCTGCTGGCGTCGGACACAACGTTGACCATTTCATCCAATCGGGCTCGTCAGCGAGCGTCGGGATGGGGTCGAGCGAGCGCTGCGTACCGGGGATCTGACGGATCGGGCCGTTTTCCCACGTCAAGTCGATCATCGGGAAGTTGATGGTGACGACCGGAACCGGCATCTGTCGAACGGACAAGTTCCCCACCGGATCGTGCGGTTCGACCCAAATGTTGTCGCTGTGCAGACCCTGATACTCAATCGCGCCGGGCAACGCGAGGTCACCGCCGCCGCCGCCAACGATGTAGTCAGCCGATCCAAAGATGGCAGTGAGAACCGGTGTCGTGGTGGCGAGATCGATCACGTCGACCCATTCAGGCTCATGCAACCGATGTCTCGATGCTGACGATGAGCCGAACGAATATCGATGCGGTAGACCGCCCGCACCGCCTCCCGCCGAGGCATCGGGGTCAGCCGCAAGAATCTCATCGACGACGCGTTCGGTTGCCCGTTTAAGGTTGGCCAGTCGTCGTGCATCGAGGGCGTCGGTGACCACGACGAACCCGTCGCGATGGAAGAGTTTGGCAGCCCGTTCGACTTGGTCACGTGTGCACATCTCAAGCTCGGGAATCCCATTGTTCAGCCGCAAGGTTTCTCGTAGAGCTGTGACGCCAGGATCGTCACGGCGACGTTCCCAGCCCACACAGGTCGGGTCTCCGGCAGCGAGGTTGCGGTGCTCGGGGGTGGTTTCGACGCCGGCGTACAAGTCGGGTGTCGCCAGCCCATCCGGATTGTCATTGCTTGCGGCAGTCTGGCGCGGCCGATTGACGAAGCCATTCGGCGGCACCGCCGCATTCCACCCGACGGTCGATGTCACAACGACAATTCTGTCAGCCGGAGTTCAGCAGTGCCAGGCTCGAACCACTGCGTTGACTACGAGTTCACGGCGAACAGTTGCCAGGTGCCGGGCACGCCCTTCAGAGTGTGTTCGCCGTGGTCTTGGAACTCAAGACCTGAGCCCGCAACAAGATCAGTCACGGTGCGCGACACCAGAACCTGGCCGGGCTCAGCAAGTGCCGAAATACGGGCTCCGATGTGCACCCCAATTCCTCCGATGTCATCACCGCGGCGCTCAATTTCACCGGTGTGCACTCCGACCCTGACTTCGATGCCGAGTGGCTCCAACGCAGACGAGAGCCGACGTCCGCACGCCACGCCGCGCCCGGGGCCGTCGAAGGTCGCGAGCACGCCGTCGCCGGTCGACTTGATGAGTTGTCCGCCATGGGATTCGACCTCGCGGCGCGTCAACATGTCGTGCTGGTCGAGCAGTTCTCGCCACTTCTGGTCGCCGAGCAACGACGCCGTCTCAGTTGAACCGACGATGTCGGAGAACAGCACCGTCGACAGCACGCGGTCCGTTGTCACAACGCGGGGTCCGCCGGTGAGGAACGACTCGACTTCGTCGGCGAACACATCGGCGTCGAACAAGACATGTTCAACGGGCATCTCGACAAAGCGAGCTCCATCGATGTGGTCGGCCAGCCAGCGACCTTTACCAATCGGGACGGCCCGATCGTCGGTGGTGTGGATGACCAACGTCGGCGCCGAGATCGCCAGGAGCGCCGCTCGAAGATCGGAACCGACAATGGAGTCGATAATCGCAGTGATCGTCCGCGGGCTCCCGCAGGCCCGCTCGATTCGAGCGAGGTGGGAACGAACCCGGGGATGATCCTTCAACGCGTGAGCAAACACCTCGGCTGAGCTGCCCGTGCCCCACCCATTGTCAACGATGCGCCGGATCTCAGACACCTCAGCACCGTACGGATAACCCACAGCCCTCGTCGACTTCGCGAATGTGCCGAACAAGATGAGCGCCGCCGTTCGTTCGGGGTACGTTGCCGCGAAAAGCGTGCTCATCAAGCCTCCTTCGGAGTGCCCGAGGATCGCAGCGCGCTCGGAACCAACGGCGTCCATGACCGCACGAACGTCGTCCATGCGGTCCTCGCTCACCCGCTAGCGGAAGTTCGACGTGTCAGTCGATGTACTCGACTCCCATGTCGTTCAGCTTCTGACGCAGCCCGTACAGGTCGACACCGAGTTCGCCGGACTCAAGCGTCATGCGCATCTGCTCTTCCCTCGCCAGCCGTGCATCTGACCGCTGCAGCGCCCAGGCTGCATCAGCTCGTTCCACGATGACCACGCCGTCGTCGTCAGCGCACACCACGTCGCCCGGCTGCACCGTGACTCCACCCAAGATGACCGGAACGTTGACCGAACCCGGGGAGTTCTTGACCGTGCCCTGACACGACACGTGCTGTGCCCACACCGGAAAGCCCATCGAGCGCAAGTCAGCGGTATCACGAACCCCAGCGTCGATGACCAGACCGCGCACGCCGCGCGCGATGAGTGACGTGGCCAGGAGGTCTCCGAACATGCCGTGCGTCGACGGCGCGGTGTTGGCCACGACGAGGACATCACCGGGCTGACACATCTCGACTGCAGCGTGGATCATGATGTTGTCGCCCGGGTGGCTGAGCACGGTGACCGCCGACCCGGCGATCTTCGTGTCGAGTTGGATCGGCTTGAGGTGCGGGCCGACGTATCCCACGCGACCGATCGCTTCGTGCACGGTTGCCGTGCCCGCCACAGCCAATCGGTCGATCACCGACGAGTCAGCCCGATCGATGTTGCGGACGATGACGTGCTTGTTCATGAGGCGACTCCTGTGGTCGTCAGCCGCGGGTACACCCTGCGGACGTTGCCGTCGAAAATTTTGGTCCGTTGCTCAATTGTGAGATTGGCGCGATCGATGTAACGCTTCGTGTCGTCGTAGTACTCACCGGTATCGGGGTCCTTTCCCTTGACCGCGCCGACCATTTCGGAACCGAAGAGGATGTTGTCGGTCGGCACAACGTCGACGAGCAGGTCGATGCCCGGCTGGTGGTACACGCATGTGTCGAAGAAAATGTTGGCCATCAATTCGTCGAGCAGTTGCCATGTCGTGCCGCCCTCGGCGTGATGTCCTTCGGCCATCCCCTTGAATCGACCCCAGTGGTACGGAACCGCTCCACCTCCGTGCGGGATCACCCACCGCATCGATGGGAAGTCACGGAAAAGTCCTGACGTCATCGCTTGGACGAACGCTGTGGTGTCGGCCCCGAGGTAGTGCGAACTCGTGAAGTGGAAATTCGGGTTACAGGTGGCGCTGACGTGCACCATGGCCGGCACATCGAGCTCACACATCGCCGCAAACAGCGGATGCCAGTACGGATCAAACAACGGCGGCCCAGTCCAATGCCCACCCGACGGATCCGGGTTGAGGTTGCAACCGATGAACCCCATCTCCTCGACGCAACGTCGCAGCTCGCGCACCGACGATTCGACGCCGATCCCTGGCGACTGCGGGAGCTGACAGACCGGGGCGAAGTTGTCTGGATACAGATCACACACTCGCCAGATCAGATCGTTGCAGTGCTCAGTCCAGTTTCGGCTGGTGTGCTCGTTGCCAATGTGGTGGCCCATCCACGAGGCCCTCGGTGAGAAGAGCGTCAGGTCGATGCCGCGCTCGCGTTGCAACCGCAGCTGGTTGTCTTCGAGGCTCTCCCTCAGCTCCTCGTCAGAGATCGAGAGTTGCCCGCGCTCACCGACGTGGCCCGAATCGACGTCGAGCGCGGCGCGCTGGGCATCACGGTACTCACCGAGCTGTGGCGGCGCGGTCGTGTAATGACCGTGGCAGTCGATGATCATCGTGGCGTCATCATGGTGGTCCTCTTGCCGGAGTGTCAACAATCCGTGAGACTCTCCGCGTGACACTGCGAACCCAGGTGGCCATCATCGGTGCCGGCCCAGCCGGGTCGCTGCTTTCCCACCTCCTGCACCGGTCGGGCATTGACTCGATCGTGGTCGAACGGTCCAGTCGAAACCACGTCCTGGACCGAATCCGAGCAGGCGTACTCGAATGGGGGTCGGTCGAAGTACTCCGCGCCGCCGGACTTGATGCGCGGATGGATGCCGAGGGCCATGTCCACGACGGAGCAGCACTGGTGTGGGGTGGACGCGAAGCGTTCTTCATCGACATCAACCGTCACGTTGGTTCCCACTTCATGTCATACGGACAGACCAAGATGCAGGAGGACCTGTACGCAGCAGCCGACGTTCGCCATGCTGCGATTGTCTTCGAAGCCGCCAACGTCGAAGTCCACGATCCGCTGAGTGACCGTCCGAGCATCACTTTCGACGTGGGAGGCATCGCCGAGCGGGTCGATGCCGACTACGTCGTGGGCTGCGACGGGTACCACGGCGCTGCACGCCCCGCGATCCCTGACACTGTGCTGCGGACCTTTGAAAAGGAGTACCCGTTCGGCTGGCTCGGAATCATGTCCGAGACGCCACCACTCCCCGACCTCGTGTACGCGAACCACGCGAACGGCTTCGCCCTGGCGAGCCAACGCAACCCGATGCTGAGCCGGTACTACGTGCAGTGCTCACTCGACGATGACCTTGCCGACTGGTCCGACGACCGCTTCTGGTCAGAGCTGACAACCCGGCTCGGATCCACTGTCGGCGGCCAGGTCGTGACCGGCCCGTCGATCGAAAAGTCCATCGCCCCGCTCCGCAGCTTCGTCGCTGAACCCATGCGATACGGCAACTTGTTCCTCGCCGGCGACGCTGCACACATCGTTCCACCAACTGGCGCCAAGGGCCTGAACCTTGCAATCTCAGACGTGCACTACCTGTCGCGGGCGCTCACTGCGCATTACGACGGTGGCGATAACGAGTATCTCAACCGCTACTCCGAAATGGCCCTCCGGCGAGTGTGGAGCGCGGTTCGATTCTCATGGTGGATGACCACGTTGCTGCACCGTTTCCCTGAACAAACTGCATTCGATCAGCGGGCCCAAGAGGCTGAACTTGACTATTTGGCGTCGTCGATGCATGCCCAGGCCGCAATGGCAGAGCAGTACGCAGGCTTGCCGTTCGAATCCTGACCGGAACTCATTGCCGTTCCTAGGCTGATTGGATGCTCGTCTTCGTCGACTATGAACACGCCGATGGCTTCGAACGCGAGCACGGCCCGAAGGTGCTGGCCGGCCGGACAAGCATCACGTACCGGTTGGAGGATCTCGCCGGCACGCACTGTCACCTCGTCCGCTACGACCGCGTCGACCAGGCTCTGCTGGACAAGATCGGGGCGACCGCGATCTTTATCAGCGGGAACTCGTTTGCACCCGACGACTACGACCCACACGCACTTGAGCCAATCCATGCAATCATCCGCGAGACCGAGTTGCCGCTCTTCGGGTTCTGCGGCGGTTTCCAGCTCATTGCCCAAGCGCTGGGCGCCGACATCGTCGCGCTCCCCGCCTCTGACGGCCCCTCGTTGGTCACGACCAAGGATGGTCGGCTGTTCGAATTCGGGTACCACCCCGTCGAACTAGCTGTTGAGAACTCGGGCCACCCATTGCTGGCTGGCCTCGGTAATCAGCCCATTTTTCGGCACGCACACGGGCTTCATGTTCCCGAGCTTCCTGACGGATTCGCCAACCTGGCGTCAACCGCAGCGACGCCGATCCAGATGGCCGTTCACGACGAGCGGCCGATGGTGGGTACGCAGTTTCACC
>Ga0209603_1002046_pt1 | contig 19525 bp, 8 predicted proteins | sample COGITO_mtgs_1206_FD_184812 | JGI IMG/M metagenome (GOLD analysis project Ga0209603, IMG submission 184812) | Pelagic marine microbial communities from North Sea - COGITO_mtgs_120607 (SPAdes) (version 2) | ecosystem: Environmental > Aquatic > Marine > Epipelagic ... | reverse complement strand
TGACGCGTAAAAGTTTGGTATTTTTATTCCTCCCATTTTATTTTTTGTTTTCACATTCGCATTCATAATTCTTAAACATTAATTTGTACATTAATGAGTTCCAAAGTTTTTTAATTTTTACCATATTTATTTTTTTAATTTATAATAATACATTACTGTTCCGTAAGGACTTTTCATTTCAATAACATCATCGTATTTTTCCGGTGTCATTGTTTTTTTGTAACCATCAGCTTTTAATTTTCTGATATCTGCTTTAAAGTCTGCTTTTATTTTAGCGTCCTCTTCTTCTTCTTTTTTTATTGTGCTTTGTAATCCCCAATAAGGTAAACCTAAACTCCAAGTATCCCAACCCATCGCTAAAGCAATTCTTTGCCATGTTTTAGTTTCTTCGTCTATAGCTGTAGATAAATTTTGATATTTTCTCATAACTCTATCTAATGGCACGTTAGTAAACGCGGCTATAATTTGTGACACTGCTAAATAAGCTGGATTTTCTAAACTCCAACCTCTTCTTTTCATTTCTTTCATGTTCCAAGAAAAAGATTTAAAAGCTGATTTTAATTTTCTAACTTTAGAATCTAATACTGGTGAAAAATCTAACACACCCCATACAGCATTTTCATATTTAGGCGCTTTCTTTTCACCTTGTTTAGCAAGTTCTAATATAACATTTTTAACAGTAGAAATTGCAGCACCACCAAAGCCTAAACCAAATAATATTGAATCTAACATACCGTTTGCTATACCAGCTGTTTTATCTCTTTCTTCGTCGTCTTCTTCTTCACCTTTAAATAATCCAGCAAATAAAGCTTGTTGCAAGCTGTGAAACACAATATTTTGTACAGTACTATAATATATAACTTGTGATAAATTACCTAAATCACTTTCTCTTTGTGTTTGTCCTGGGTTTTTTCTTCTATTGTACAAGTTTCTAATAGCTTTTTTCATTTTTCTATTATACTGCATCGTAACATTTTGAAAAGACAATATAACACGACCAGCTAAACTAGCTTGTTGTTGTGATATTTTACTTGGGTTACTAGATTGTTGGCTTTCTTCAGCAACAGCATAAAAATCATCAAAAGCTTTTGCTTCTGCTTCTGCTAAAGTATATGTTTTACCTGTATCAGGGTTTTGTCTTTTTAACAAAGCATTTGTTCTGTTTCTATAAAAAGTTGCGCCACCTGATGCTATAGCTAACGTATCCATTATTCTAGTAATAACAAAACCTTTGTCTAACATGTAAGCTAAAGCTCCTTTCATACCACCTTTTTTAGCGGCATTAGCAAGCTCTGCTTCATTAACGTTTATTTTTAACCCATCACGTCTGTTTACTAAATAATCAGAATTCATTAAATAGACTACATCTTTCCAATACTGTGGTTGGTTAGCAAATGCTTTAGCAGCTGCATACATATTATTATCACCCCAGTTTACAAAATTAACATTAGATATTAACTGCAGTAAACCAGATCTCATATTTAAGAACATTATAGCTCCAACAGATCCATTCAACCAATCAAGTAAATTATTTACAACTCTTGACCCTCCACCTTGATATACTGGTCTATTACTACCAGCTTTCATTCTGCGTAAACTATCTTTCAAAGCCTCTGTCCATTTAGTACCAAACAAAGCCTCTAGTTTGTTCATGTTTTCTTGTGAAAATATGATATTTACATTTTCGTTAAAAACAGTCATTGCTTTTGTTCTAAAACCTTTATCTAATCCACTTAATATATCTGTTGATATATTACCACCTGACCAACCATTTCCTGGGCTAGGATATTGACCATCTTTTTGTATAACTATTACATTGTCAGCAAACGCTGTTAATTCAGGGTCTGATTCTACAGCTTTTACTAAAGCTTTTTGATCTCTTTTAGAAAGACCTGGAATGTCCATACCTTGCTTGTTCCATATGTATACTCTTACAGCATGTGATTTAGTATATGGCCCAATACCAATAGATTCCATCAAAGGATTGCTAAAGTTTTTAGATTTCAAAGACGGGAATTTGTCTCTTAGTGCAGCAAAGTCGTTTGCGACACTAACTTTAGCTGACAATACTTCTTGTTCAGCTTTATTAAAAGGTTTCATTAAGTTATCTAAAACAAATTGAGCGTGTCTGTTTCCTTCAGCACCTTTACCCATAAGATCATACATTAATCCCATAAAATCTTCAGCTGAAGGTGTTATAGTTAATTGATTTGTAATGAACTTTAATATTCCTTTGTCTTTTTTAGCTCCTTCTAATTTAGCTCGAGTAGTTGAATACTCTTTAAACGCTTCTTTACCTGTAACTTGTTCAATTTGTCTATTAAACTCTGTGTTTAGTCTTTCGCTTTTGTTTACTATAGCTTGTTGAACTTTAGATTTAACATCTACTTGATCCAGTATTTGTTTTACAGCTTCAACATTTTTAATTGCATCATCAGCAAAATAAAAATCATTATAACCTTGAGCTGTTTTATCTAATATCCAATCAGCTTTAGCTTGTGGTGATCCATTTTCTAAACCTGTAATATTTTCTATAGGTAAGTTTAAACCTATACCATCTAAAAATGTTTTAATACCTTGAGCAGACGCTTGTGGTCTAGCTGTTAATACAAATATATCACCACTACCAAATTTGTTTTGACGTTTTAAAGCAAGATCAGCTAATGGTCCTTTTTTACCACCAACAACTTTATTAAATTCACTAAAATCAAATTGAGCTCCTGCGTTTTCTAAGTTTACAGATTGTGCAGCAAACTCAGAGGCGTCTATTTTAGAGCTAGTTCCGTCAGGCATATTAACTATTACTTGACTACTAGTTGTAGCTAATGTATCATCAAAATCAAATACACTTATTCCTTTTCTTTTCTTATTTATTGTTTCAGCGTTTACTCTTGTGTCTAAAGAATTTTCTAAAGTTTTCTTCAACTCTTTAGTAGTCATAGGTACTTTACAAGGTGAGTTACATTTTTTTTCTAGTATAGTACTTGCTGTTTCTTGTATTACCAAAGCCGCTGCTTCTTTAGCGACAATAGGTTTCATGTCAGCCTTAAACTGAGCAACAGCGTCTGCTCTACTAGTTCCAGTTAATATAGCTATTATAGCTTTGTTTTGAGCTGCTATAGTATTTTTAGAATTATTTAAATCAAAAACAACTCCAACACCAAAAATATCTGCTATTGATTTTCCGTTAAAAGTTGATTTATATAAATTAGGGTTTATACCAGACGCGGCAAATCTACCCCAAGCAGCTAAACCAGGTGGTAACCAATCTAATTTATTTTCTATTATAAGCTTTGAAGTTATATCATAAAAATCTTGAGTTTGGTTTGTTGAATAAAGTTTATTAACTAAAGTATCGTCTGTATCTAATAAAGAACCCTGTAAAAAAGCTTGTTCAGCAATTTTAGACATATCTTCCATATTATTATCTATAGCAGCGGCTAACATAGACTCGTTTAAATCAGCCTGCGGGTAACCATGCTCTTCAACAACTTTGCTTAAAAAATCCGGAAATCCTTTTCTATTAGTAGCATAAAAGCCAACTAAAGCTGAGTATCTTAAAAAACCTCCTTGACCACCAGCCGCTGCGTCTGCTATAGCTCTACCAAAAAACCACGCGTCGTTTGGGTTCGCTTGCAAATATTTTGCTACACTTTTCCAGTAATCAATATAGGCTTTTAAGTTTTGAAGTTGGTCTGCTTTGAATTTTGATTTATTATTTGTGACAAGATCAATAAACGCCTTTGTTAATCTATTTGCAGAATTATAAGGATTTCTTTTAGAAACTTCTTGCCTTGATTTAGGTTTATTAATTTGATTATCAAACTCTTGACTTGTTTGAAACATGCTTAAAGTTATACCGCCCGAAGTGGCTCTTTTTATCATGTCTCTATATTGTGGAAATTGTGATATAAAATTATTAGCTATTCTGTTTCTACCTTGCCCTTGAGTTTCTGTTTTATTTATAGCTACGTCTTCTTGTAATAAAGCTCCTTCATCAAAAACTCCATATTTTTTGTTTGTGCCTTCTTTAATTATGTTGCCATCTTTGTCTGTCCTAGTTCCTTTTTGAACCTGTATAGTTTTTATAACTACACCCGTGGTTTTGTCTCTAGAATCTTTTTCATTAGCAATATTAAGATATTTTTTACTTGATTGTTTTTTAGGTTTAACAACTACTGTTTCGTTATTAGCAGCTTTTTTAATAGGTGACTTAACTGTTACATTTGATTTAGTTAAGTCTTGTACTGTTGATTTTTTTCTAGTTTTTTTATCTACAACGTCTAAAGAACTATCTTCTTTTACTCTAGCATCAAGTTTGTTTTCTATATTTTGCATAAACTCTAGAGCAGTAATACCGTCGTTACCTAAAGCTGTTTGCAATTTACCCATAAAATCTTTATCAGCTATTAGTTCTTGTATAGACTCTAAAGCAAAATCAGTAGCTAGTATGTTATATAGCGACTGCTGTCTTTTTTCTCCACCTAAAAAATAATCTTTAAAAGCCTGTAATGATTCTGCTGTTACTTTAGGTACACTAAAAACTGGTTTGTTAAAATAACTAGGCTTACCTGTTTTGCTAATTTGTTTAGTAGGTGTTGTGCCTGTTTGTTTTATACCAAACAACTTGCCAAATCTTCTTTTTATAGTAGCAACTGGTAATGATTTAATAAATTTTGCATCTAAAGAGTTTACAAAGTCTTTGTATTTTTGACTAGAAAAAGTTCCAATATCTTTTCTAAGTCTTTTAAAATATTCTTTCTTAGATTGATTAGTTATATTTTTAGACGAATCAGCCGCGTTAATTCCTTTGCTTGTACCTAATAGTATATCTTTAGATACTTCGTCTTTTATAATAGCTTTAGTTTCTGCAGTATCTAAATTAGCAATTTGATCTGTTTGAGAAGCGTAAACTTTTTCTCTTTGTGCGCTTTCTTGAGTCTGTACTTCGTCAAACTCTTTTTGCTCTGTTGTGTCCGCAACTTGCCTAGCTTGTTCAGAGTCTAAACTAGCAGACTCACCTCTTCCTAAATTAGTTTTTGCTATACCACCAGCTCTTAAATTAAATTTACTAGATATTGAAGAACCTGCGCCTGTACCTGTATCTAAGTCAGCATCGTATTCTGTTAAAGCTTTTATGTATTCGTTTTCTAAAGCTGTTTTAAATTGATCTCTTGTTAACAAGCTTCCTTGTCTCCATAGTCTTTTAGTTGCAGCTTCAATAACACCACCTGCTATTTTAACTGCTCTTCTTTGATCAAGACTATTATTCACATCAAAGTCTTCGTCGGCTAATAATCTATTTGTTTGCTCAAAAGAACTGTTATCAATTTTGTTTAATGCAGCTTCAACTTTAGCTACGTCTTGCATATTTTCTGGACCTACTACATAATCAGGCGAGTAATCAAAATATTTTAATAAAGGACGAGTTTCGCTTTCATTAATTGTTTTTGTTATATTTTTAATTTGTTCACTAACAGCATCTCTTCTTTCAATATCTATAACCGATAAATCTTTATCGTTTATTTTTTTAATTTTTTGAATTAATTTTCTTTTTTCATCCAACAAAGAATTCAACTCAGTTCTTTGTTCTATAGTTGCAGAGTTAGGAACTTTTATAGCATTATCTCTCATGTTAGAAATGTCTATTTCAACCTGTCTAATTTGATTTGGAGTAAGATTTTTGTTATTTCTAGCACCGTTAATAACTTCTTGTAATACTTTGTCTTGTAGTTTAAATTCTTTAGATGCTGGATCAAAGTTCATATTATTTACCATTTTACTAGCAAAATCTATATAAGAATCAACGCTATTACCTTTGTCAAATATAACACCTAAATTATTAGAAGATCCAGAAAAACCAAACAAATGACCCATTTTCCAACCAGCCCATGCTTCCGTCATTATTTGATCAAAATCAATATTTTCTGTAAAAGCACTTGTTATTGCGTTTCGTAAATAAAAGGTATTAACGTTGCTAATTGGATTAGCTGCTAAATTAGTAAAACCTTGTTCTAAATATGATTGAAAACCTTCTGTTAAAAATTCTTTACCTGCTTGCATTTTCATATTAAAAAACACTTGAGGAATTTTTCCTGTTAATAAATAGTTACCAACAGTGTTACCTAACATTTTTTGAGTAACAGGACCAAAAGCCTTTGAAGCAACCCCTCCAATTTGAGAAGCTACTATATCAGAAACAAACTCTGAAGCAAAAACACTAGCTCCACCAGCGGCAGCAGCATATTGATCTCCAATAGCTTTGCTTTTTAATGATTCTAAATATTCAGCTGTTGTAAAATTTCCTTTACCATATTTTTCTTCCATTTGTCTTTCAACAGCGTCCATGTAAATATTACCATAAGAAATAGCTCCTTGATAACCTGAACCTAAAGCAATAAGAGAGACACCAGCGGCTGCTAAAGGAACAGAGCCTCCAGCTGAAAGTCCACCAGATCCAGCCAAACTAACTCCTGATGCGGCTAACATTGTTGTACCAAGTATAGAAGGAACCATATGAGGGGCTTGATCTATACCCATAGACATTGCTTCCATTAAGCCTAATAAATTATTATTACCAAAAGGATTAACTATAGAAGCACCTGTGTCTGGTGTAATAAATTTAGTCATTTTAGCATTTGCTTCAGACATTTCTTCTAAATCAAATTTAATACTTTTTTCAGATATGTTTTCTCTTTTTTCTTTTCTTGTTAAATATTCACCTAAGTTATCTTCATCAGTCCACGTCCAATCATGCCATGCTAGTCTTTCGTTTAAACTTTCGTCTAGTTTTCTAGCTTCGCCTAACGTCATATCTTTGTTAAGTTTACCGTCTTTTATTTGATCTGTTAAATTATCAACTACATCAGCTCTTCTTTCTAGTTCTTCTTTTCCAAGAGCTAATTGAACTTTGTTTACATTAGCGCTAATTGATTCTGGTAATTTATCCCCTGCTTCAAGTATAAAACCAGCTCCAGTATATAATTCTTGTAATAAATTAAAGTCTTTAGAGCTTTCTTCTTGATTGTCTATATCAAAACCAGCCATATCATATAATTTATCTGCTGTTTTTGTACTAAATAAATTATCCCACAAGTCTAAACCCCCTCCTATTAAAGCAGGCATCCAATCAGGTCTCAAGCTATCTTCTTGTTCTGAATCTACTAATTGTCTATCAAAATCTCTACTAACTTCAGCAAACGTTTTTTCTCCACTTATACCATACTCTGTAAATAACTTAACCGCTTCTTTATTTTCTCCCAATCTAGTTTGAAACTCTTTATTCCACCAATCAGTGTATTCTTGTTGAGCTAATTTAAAACCATCTTCACTAAGAGTATCATATTTATCACCAATTTCAGTCCATTTATCATTACTCAAATCGTTAATATTGTTTTTTATATCAGTAGTTATAGATGAAAACCTAGGATCATCAGCAACAGCGGTGTTTACAGTGTTAGCGTATGCTTCTTCTAAATCTTGTCTTGTTTCAAGATCATTAAATTCAGGCATTTTTTCTTTTAAATACGCTTCAACTTCTGGGTTTATTTTTGTAATTTTTATTAAATCTTCAGTTGACAACTCAAGCTCTCCTTTGTTGTATAAATCTAGTTTTTCTTGTCTAGCAGCTATGATTTTAGCCATAGCTTGTTTTCTTTTTTCTTCAATGTTTTGGTCATCATCACTGTCTCCTCTGTCATAACTTACATCGCCACTAAGTTTATCTATTTGAAAAGGAACAATAGGGCCAACTAAATCATCAAATTCTTTTGCTTCAGCTTCTGTTAAATTATCTCCATCAAACTTATCATTTACTTGTAATATACCAGGCGCGTTAGCCTGTATATCTTTTATAGCTTTGTTAGTAGCAGTTATATCAACCTTGCCTTCTTTGTTTAATAATGGTTTGTTTTTTAATTTATTTACTTCATAGTTTATATCAGCTAAACTACCTTTATAGCCTTCTGCTTTTTCTTTTATTAAAGGGTTTGCTACATTAACCTCTACTCCATTTATATCTAACGTTTTTCCGTCTACTTTGAACAAAGGCCCTGTTTCACCTATTAAGCCTTTTTTCCATTCGTTAAAATCTACGGTTACAGCGCCTTTGTCCATTAAATAACCGTGAGTTCTAGCCTGTAAAGAGGTGTCTTTGTCTATACCTTTAATCCAAGATTCTAAGTCTACAGTTACGTTGCCTCTATCTTTTAGATATTTCCATGTTCTTTTGGCTAAATCTCTATCACCATTAAAATCAGTTTCTTTAACTGTATTAGTCTCCTTTACCGTACTAGTTTTTTCTTTTTTAGCAGCTTCTTTTTTTTCTTTATTAGCTTTCCATTGCTCATAAGTTATTTCGTTTCCGTTGTCATCGAAATATGTAGCCATATTATGCTTTTGGGTTTAAATTTTCTTTGCCAACACTTTGAGATTCTGAAACTCTTTGTCGTAAATATTGCGGACTATTTAATTTTTTCATTATATCATCAACAACAGTTTTTTTATACATAACTTTAAAAACTTTTATTTGCTCTTCAGATAGTAGATCTGAATAATTCCAAGCTCCAGATCCTTTTTTCCAAGCTGCTTTTAAAGCTTCTTTGTCTTCTGCTAATTCAGGAAAAGCAAGTGCAGCTGTTTCTTCATTAAAAACAGTAGCATCAGCAACTTTAGCTATTCTCATGTTCCATACAGATCTTGCTTGGCCATCGTTACCGTAATCAGGATTTATAAAAGATTCTATTTGTTCTTGTATTGCTAAATCTAAACCTATTTCCACTTTTTCTCTATCAACACTTCTTACATTTAATATAGTGGGTTTGTCTTTTGTTCCAAAGTTTTCCTCTGTAGTTTCGTTGCTTAAAATATTTTCATTAAGCATCCCGCCACCTAAAAAACCACCGTTTTTATCAAACTCAGCACCATCTATAACGCTAGTTTCTTTTATAGCACTACTAACTTGATTGCTCATTTTAGGCGTACTAACTAATAAGTCTTGATCGTTGTCTTGCATTTGCTGCATACCAGCACTATTAAGCACGTAAGGTTCTTTAAATGAAACTAAATTATCAGGATTAGGTTCTTCACCTTCTACAGTTGGTGGTATGTATCCTTGACCTGAAAAAACCATTTCAATAGAACCACCTTTACCTTGCCTGAAGTCATATGAAAAACCATTCTCTTCTGTGTAACCAGCTTTGTTATTAAAAACTTGTGTAGCTAATATAGCGCCTTGATTCTGATTAGGATCAAAGTCAGACATATCTTTTATATTTAAAAAACTAGAAGCGTTTTCTAACATAGCTTTCATTGTTTCTGGAGCTTTGTTTAAACTAGTTAACTCAGCTTGAAGTTCAGCGTAGTTTTCTGGCCTAGGTGTTTTAGAAAGTTCTGTAGCTAACTCAGCAGCTCTTGCTGGATAACTACTAAAATAATTACCAACTTTACCAGTCGTAACTTGATTACCAACAGTATTGTAGTTAGCGTTTTTAGTTATAGTAGCTTGGCTTTGGTTTGTACCAGCTAGTATCTGTCTGTTTTTCTCAGCTTCATCTTTCTCTTTTTGTTCTTTCTGGTTTTTAGCCATAGTAGCTACGTTCGCATTGATGGTGTTTTGAAGTTTATCAAACGAGCCTTGAACTGAAGTATCTATGTATTTTGGATTTCTATATGACATTATATTTTTATTTGTTAATTTCCTGACCAGACATTAAAACCAGCAACCATGTTATCAATAGAATCTTGACTCATACCTGTGTCTAGTAGTTGTTGGTTTGTTGCAGTATTAGAGGCGCTGCCGCCGTTTAATTTCCCGAGCCTGACTAACCTGAGCCCGCGGCAAAAGCACTTGTTATACCTCCAATAGCTCCTGTTATAGCAGAAGTTCCATCTCTTTGCGCTTGAGCCATTTGAGCCTGCGCATTATCTAATTGTGTAGCAACTCTATCAATTTTAGCATCTTCTCTTTGTTCAGTTGCATTAAATACAAACTGCTTACCAGAAACTTCTGCTTGTTGAACTTTTTCAGCTTGACTCATTGCTATACCTTCTATTCTTTGTTTTTCAGCTAGCTGTCTTCTTTCTAAATCAGCCTCACCTTGCGCTCTTCTGTCTTCATTAGATTTTTCTTGAGTTTCTATACTTGCTGCTACATTTTTCTTAGACCTTAAAGCTGCTTGAGCTAAAGCGGTAGCTCCACCAGCCCCTGCTCCACTAGCCATTAAAGTGTCTAATGTATTTGCTAAAGCGATATCAGCTTCTTCAATTTGCATTTCAGCGGCTTTTGTTGCTACAGATAAGTTATTAAAAGCATTGCTCATTTGTCCAGATCTATCAGTAGCCATACTAGATAAATCAGTTATACCTTCGTAAGGATTTATTATTGCTTGCCTGTTATTTTCTAAAAAGTCTAATTTTTTAGATAACATTTTAGCTTTTCTTTTAGCGGCTCTTTTAGCTTTTTTTGCAGCGCTACCTCCTATAATACCTGAGATTGCGCTCGCTGCTATTCCTAATGTTACTGGATCCATATTGTTTGTTTATTATCTTAACGCAAATGTACTACTGACTGCAAACAATTCTTTTAATCCGTTTGGATCTGTAGTTGCGTCTGTCTTCATTGTAACTGTTGCGTAATAAGCTTTTATACCTGTTGTCTGGTTACCAAACACTACTTCACCTGGTATAGGTGTCTGCGTATTATTAGGTATAACTGCCATATATTTATTTTGTTTTCTATCAAATCCAGCTCTGTACTGGATATTATCTTCTGTATAAGCTCCTTCGTCGTAGCTATATATTTTTCTATATTGTGTAGCGCCTGGACCTTCTACAATTGTATCTACATGGTTAATCCAATTACCATTTACAGCATCAAATCCTGTTTCGTCAGATAAAAACGCTGTTACTTCCCAGCCATTAGTACCTTCATAATTTATTGTTTGAAATGTTTTTACATTGTTAGGTGATGGATTAAATACAAATTGAACAGATGAACTACTTGTTGAACCATAAAAACTATTTCTAGTTTGGTTGGTATAATGTTTAAATATTCTACTATCGTCTGATTCATCTTTTGCTGAATAAAAACTACCTTGTGAACTAAAAATTGCGTCTGGCTTATATGTAAAAAAGCTAGTCCAACCTTGTGATCTTTCGTCAAAGGTTAAAGTTTTATAAGCAGTTCCGTCTGGTTCATATCTATTATTAGGTTGTATAGACAAAACATAGTTTTGATTATAATTATCATAAGCACCTAATATAACACCTGTACTTGTAACAGCTGATAGTTGATCTCTAAAGAAATCAATCATACCATAGTTTGATATTTCTGTTATTTGCCCGCCAGCTAATCTTAATACAGCGTTTCTGTTTCTATCTACAAAATATTTTTGATAACCATATACAGCAAATGATAAAGGATCTTTACTTATACCCCAGTTTCCTGCAATAGGTGTTATCTGTCCTATAACTAATCTACCTGATGTTGTTATAGCAGAACCCTCGGCTGTGAATATAGCATCTTTATCTATTAAAGCATTGTTAACTTTACGTTCTTGAAATATAAGTAGGTTAGTATCTTCAGCAAACAACTTTTGTATTGAACCACTTATAGGATCTACACTTCTAGTTATTTCTTCAGCTACACTAAATTGATTTGTTTGATTTATTCCTGTTCGTGAATTAAATATACCAGAGTATATAAGAGAGTTTCCTCTACGCGCTTGGGCATCTTGTTCTTCAACTATATATGCTTTTACACCATAATCAGTGGACGTGTTATTATAACCTCCTCTAATGCGTGATTCTTCTATATACCAATCTTCGTCTGGATTAGATACTTGAGGTCCAACCCATGTGTAAGTAAACGTGTAAGCGCTTGCGGTTAGCGTAACGTCTTTATCAAAAGTCATTACAGTTTGTGTTTGATTTACTGAGGTTATTTTTGTATCAGCAGCTACACCAGAACCTGACACAACCATGCCTATAGCAGGAGTACCTAAACCACTGCTGCCAAACGTAGCATTACTTCCAGCGCTAACAACACCAGTTGTTACAGCTGTTCTATCTGCTCCTGCTGTTGGTATGTAAGGAGTGTCTGCTAATCTCTTCACGTAATATGAGTTGAAATAAGAAACTTCTAGTGTTAGTGGCATATTATATTAATTACTTGTTTTTATTGATTATTACAGTGGACCTAAAGCGCATTGACCATTGTAGGTTGCGTCTGTAAAATTAAACTTAAATCCTCCAGTGTTTCCAGCACAACCTCCGCCTGTCACGTTAGTTGAAAAAGCTCTATATTCTCCTGGTATAGAAAAATTTAAAGTCTCTGTTCCTGGATTTCCGTTTGTAGCTGTTATTTGTCTTGATGATATACTATTACCACCAGTGTCAACAGCTTGTGACCAACTTGATGAAGTGTTTGCTCTATATTGAACAGTGTAGTAAACTGACAAACTACCACCGCTCGCTCCATTAGTAGATGTTAAAAGTGGAGTTAAAGCCATAACACCTTGTGTTAACGCTCCTGTAGTTGCGTTTGTAAAGTTAGCTCGTACGTTATAAAACTGTATAGCATTTCCTGGGTAAAATATACCACCTATTGTTCCGTAAGAACCTGTTGACGAAGTTGAAGAACTTGCCCCAAAGAAAGCTTCATAGCTTTGTGTACAAGCGGCAACACTAGAAAGCTGGTTATTGTTGCATATAGCTTGAGGTACATGTTGAACGCCTACTGTAAATGTTATAGTTGCGTTTGTAGAAATACCACTACCGTTTACGTCTGTTACTGTAATTATAATTACCCATGTATCTCCTTCAGTTAAAGCACTATTAGTAGATAATAATCCAGAAGAACTCATAGTAAACTGATTAGTCACTGAAGAAGGATTACCTGATCCTAGCGTAAACACTAACTCATCTGTATTGTTAGCTGTTTTAGCGGTTCCATTTACAGCAGCGTATTGTTTTATTGTAGTACTGGCTATTGTTATACCAGTAGGATTCATAGAACTAGTTGTAAACGAAGGAGAAACATTACCAAGCGTTGCTACATAACTATGTGTATCTGTAAAAGGAAAACCAGGATCACCACTACCATTGTCATAAACTGTTTTAATTGTTATATTGTAAACATCAGTAGAAGGGTTTGCTTGAGATGTATTGCTATAGAAAAAAGTTGTTGCAGTGTCTAAATCATAAACAGCTTGAGCTTGTCCGCTTTTTAAAGCTAAATCAAAATTAGATTTTACATCAGTGCTTTGGGTAACATCGCTTTGTCTAAACGCTGACAATAGCGTAACAGTTAAATGACTAGCGTTTGTTACTGTTGTACCACCACCTGTTGCGAAAGTAAGTGAATTACCAATTTGAGTTGCAGCAGCTGCGCTTTCTAAAAATGTAGCAGCGCTACTACTTATTGTTGTTATACCAGCGTATTGAGAATTTATTAAACTATTTAATGTGTTTATTTTTCCTTGTAAAGAAGTTTCCCAGAATATTTCTAATAAAGAATAAACTGGTTTAGTTTCTGCCACGCTTAAAAAAGGCTGCATTGTAATAACGTCATCTGATCCTGTTCCATCTTCTGCATTAGTATCAGCACCAACGCCGCCTGGTACTATAGGAACTGTTGTTGCTAAAGCTACTTTACCGTTAGCTGTTGTGTCTATTTTAATTGCAAAAGGATTTAAATCAGAATTATAAAAAGGTTGTAACACAGGTGATGTTCCCCATGGAATAGATCCTATTGAAACTGGAGCTGTTACGTTTGGAGTTACTGATGTGTCTACAAAAGTACCAGTTTGACCGTAATCACCTTCAGGAGCATTAGCTTTAAAAGGTATACCTGATATCTCCATATCTTTAACAGTGGCTATTGACAATACTTCTTGGTTTAAAAAACCAGGATAATATTGTTGGTTCCAAGCAGAAGTTTTTAATGGATAACCGTATGGTCTATTTAATTTTTTATTTATGTTTGGATTATTTATTCTAATATATAACATTTCACTACTGCTATATTCTGTATCAGTAGGTCCTACTTCTTGTAAATTTCTAGGTACTTTATTAATGTTGTCACTAAGTAACACAGAAAAAGAAGATTTGTTTTCTTCATCAGTTTCTGTTATAGGTAAACCATTTACAAAACCAGGAAGATAAACGTTATAATACTCTTGCTCTTGTTGCTTTACAACTACTTTATAAGAGTACCAACCAAGAGGATTTGTAGTAGCGTTCCATATTCCAGGTTGACCACCAGTAGTTGCTTGGCCTATTGCCGAGTCTATTCGTATGTTTAGTGAAGTTCCTAACCAATCTATTATAGGGTTGTTTATTTGCTCTGTTATAGTATTGTATGGAGCAAAAACAGTTGAACCATTAATACCATCAACATTATCATAAGATGATAATATAACATCTGACTGTCTACCGTATCTATCAGATAACACAAAACCAACTTGATATGTTCTGTTTTGTTTTAAGTTATGATAAGGGTATTGTATGAAATTATCATTGTAAGGTCTTTTGTCGCTAATTAAAGCACTAAACGGTATTGAATCAGGGCTACTATGTTTATCTACATAATTGCCATATACAACTCTGTTACCTATCATTTCTTGTGCTAAAGCTTTTATAGGTACTTTGTCGTAAACTCTTGTTGTTTGATTTTCTGGTAACGTTTTATACGGTTTATTAGACGAGTAATTATAATTATAAAAAAACTGATTAACATTATCCCCATGTACAGGATCAACATATGTTATTGATGAAAAAGCGTTACTAGCTAAATCAACAAACTTAACAGTGTCTAAAACTTTAACTGCTAAAGCATCAGATTCTTTATACAGTAAATCTATTTCTGTAGCTAAAAGACTTGATAGCATAGTCTGAGGATTGTTATAAGGCATAGGTGCTTTTAAGACTATATTATCTATATTGTTTTCAAACCAATTAACTACGGTTGACTTATAAGCATTATCCATATCAACAAAGTCTGGGTTTTGACCACCTCCAAATTCACTGTATTGTTTAGGTATAAACATTGGCTGACTAAATGGAGCCATTAAAGAATATTCATTATCTTCAAATTTAAACCTATAACTAAACCTTACAAACTTGTCTTCTAAAAAAGCAGCATCACCTTGCCAACCAGCATCATAGTCTGGGTTAATAGCTATTTGTATGACATTTCCAGAACCGTCAGCTATATCGGTTGTTTTAGATAATGTTATTACCCAAGTTACAAAGTTTTGTCCATCAGAGTTTGTTACTGACTGAGTAGCTGTAGCGGTAAGGATAGTTGTATTTGGATCTATATCAGTACCAGTAACTATATCGCCAGGATTTGGTATTATGTCTGGAGAAAAATTAGTACCTAAAACTGAAAAAGTATAAGTGGCGGTTAAAGAACCTGGTGTACCTGTACCGTTACCGGCTACTGTAGCTGTAACCTGAGCGCCATTAGAATCAAACACAGACGTTTTGTTAGTCATTGTAGATCTTTGTGCTATTAATTTAAAACTATTAGGAGCAGTCATACCTTCTGACAAGGTTAAAACATTACCTGTTATAGCTATAATTTTATTAGCTTTATTCCATTGTGACAAAGGAGCAGGAAAAGCAGAAGGATTAATAGTTTCAAAAGGAGATATAAAATCACCTATTTTTAAACCAGTGACAGTGTCTACAGTTATACTAGTTGTTAAACCTACAGCAGCCACTGTTAATCTTATATTTATTCTATCCATAACAACAACTGGTTCGCATGGAGCGTACTTAGCTACTGATATTTGATCTTCGTTAGTGTAATGAGTAGGAACAGTTAATTGTGAAGGGTTAGCTAAAGATATGTTTATTTTTCTAGGTTGATTTAAATTATCTGTAAAAAATAACAAATCTTCTACAAGGTTAATACCTATAACTGGAAAAGACTGATTAAAGTTTAAAAAATTACCAGTTACTAAAGTTACTAAATTAAAAGAACCCTCTAAAGTTAATTCATATATAAAATTTTCAGCACCAACAGATCTAACTCCATTAACTTCATTATAATCAGTGGCAAATAAATAAACTTTATTAGTAGTTTCATTTACATAATGACCAATTATAACAGCGTTATCTCCATTTAAACTACGTATAGAAGTATTACCAAGAGCATTTTCAAACTCACCAACAGTTGATCCTTCTGATCTACTAATCATTAAGTTTATAGCTTCTCTATATTCACCGTTAGGCAATAATCGAGAGTCAATATCTTGATTCATTTTCTGCTTGAGAAAAGTGTTTTTAATTTCTGCCATGTACTAGTGTTTAATCCATTTAGACTTACCTCTCATAACTTGAACGATTTCATCTAACTTTATATTTGATAATCTTATTTTAGCATTACGCAAAGCTGCATATCGTTGTTGCTTATATTGTGGCGCTATCTGAACAGTGTCTCTTCTTGTTGATAATATACTATATAGTAAATGCTGATACATTGCTTCTTCTGCCATCTTAGGTACTTTAGTATCTAAATCATAAGCAAGTCCATCAGATATATATTCTAATATTACTAACTTACCTGTTAAATCACTAGAAAAATTAAACGTACCTCTAGCTTCATCTATATTAAACCAACCATTCATTTGCATGTTAACTGGATCACCTCCATATCTTTGACCATAATAACCTCCAGCGCCCCAAGCGTTTTCTCCCCACCAATCGTACATCCAAACTTCAGGAGCGTTTGAATTTACAAAACCTAAACCTGTTATATTAGCTGTGTTATTACCTTGCCATCTTTCATTTGTTACAGAAGTACCATCTATGTTTTCTTCAAAATTATCTTGTATTATATTACCTGACTGATCTTGTATAGGTGCGTTTGATGGACTACTTGTTAATTGAGTTGGATATATAGTGTGCTTAACTCCAGACCCATCTACCCAAGAAAGTTTAACGTAGTTAACATAATCTTGTGGTATAACAATACCTAAACTAGGTGGCACGGTAAGTTCTTGTGATTTAATGCTTTTTAATGTATCAAAACTAAATTCTTGTAAACCACGTTTTGCATGAAATATAACATCTGTTCTATTGACTCTAGGTATAAGTTTATCTTGACCAACGTAACCTACAATAAAATTATTTACTATATCATTTAAACTTGTGTATTGATAACCACCGTAATTATTAGCTACCGCGTCTGCTTTTAATTGTACTTTTACATATGTACCTATGTTTTGGCCATTACCTAAAGTTATTATACTACCATTAGGTCCACTAGATAGCACGTACGTTGTTGTGTATTCTACCCAACCAGCAATACCATTAGGACTTGTATATATTCTAAAATTATTTAAACCAAAATCAGGATCTGTTGACGCCCAACTTGTCGAGCTACCTAAGCTTAATTGTGTGTTAAAAGTAAATGTATAAACAGTAGTTGCAGCAACTGAAGTGTATATAATCTGCGCGCCCGCGTAATATTGTAAGTTTGTTTCTTGGATTAATCCACCATCAGGTCTTGCCATGTTTTACATTTTTGAGTTTTGTTCTTCTTGCTGTGTTTCTGCTTGTGCTACTTGTATTATAGTAGGATCGTTTATTATAACTCCAGCATAAGCTAATATTCTAGTTATAACATTTGTTTGTTCTGAAATGTTTAATTCAAAATTAGTTGAAGTTCCGTTAGCGTATAAAAATTGTCCTAACGCTCCAATTGAATAACCCCACACAACGTCTGAAGGTGTTTTTAAATATGAAAAAGTAACATCACCTGGAGTTATTATATTTGTAGGATAAACAAATAATTTATTGTTCTCGTATAAATAAATAGGAAAAGTTGTTGTTGGTTGTGTTAAAGGAGATTTTAGAATTTGCATTAATTCATTTCTTTGAGCGTATTGAGTTAGCTCTACACTTTTATACATTACAGTACCTAATCTGTATATATCTGTAGGTACTAATGTAAAAGGATTTGCACCTGCTGTGGCGCCTGTTCTTTGGAAGAATTGTAAGTTTTCTTCAATATTTTTTACGCGATTAGCGTACTCAGTGTCATTTTGTGGCACACGATACATCTGATTTAAATCGTCTTCGTATTTTTCAAATATATTTAACTGAACCTGAGTAGCAACTTTGTTGAACTCATCAGGAGTCATATAGCCTCTCTGTTGTTGGTTAAGTATTAATAATACTGTTTTATATACAGCGTTTACGTTTATTGCCATTTGAATATTTTTATTATAATATTGGGCCCGAGTGAACGGACCCTATATTAGTATTACATGTTTAGTAGAGTTTTTTCTCTATAGTCTTATAAACTTCCACTCCTTCATCTGTTTTAAACCAAGCAGCTAATGCTGAGTAAGGGTTTTCATCAAATGGTATTGTAAATAGTTTACGTTTATTTTTACCAAACTGGAATGTTCTTTGGTCTTGTGAAAGACTTATTATTCCTTGTTCAGTTGCTTTTATACCAAAGTTTCTTAACATAACATTATCGTCTTTGGCTAATTCAATAAATAGCTTAGGGTTTCTTTTAGCAAACATTAATAAATCTCTTCTTAATTCTTTAGAAGATAATTCAGAAACGCCTGATCCTATTTCTACTCTTAATATAGCTTCTGATTGCTCTATTTCCATATCTCTTGCAGCAGTTAAAGCTAATATTTCTAATTCTAAATTAATTAATTCATCTTGTGCAATTGCTTGAGGTTGTAACTCAGCAAATCTTTTGTTTCTACCTGGATGATATAATGATAAAAGCTTTTGTAAGCTTTGATGTTCTTTTGGAACAACTAAAGTGCCATCTTTAAATATAATGTGCTTAAGTGTTACTTCTCCTTTTTGAGTATCTTCAAATGGTGAAGCTTGATTAGTTGCATATCTAATAGCTCTTTGTTCTTTTTTTATTGGATCAAAATACAGTAACGGATATTTTTCCGTGTGTCTTGATTTTAGTGTAAACGTTAAAGGTTCTTTATCGCCTAATAAAAAATATGTTCTATCTTTTACTTCCCAACCATCTTCTGGATGAGGTATTGTTTCTTTTGTTTTTGACATGATATAATATAATTAAATAGTTTATAAATATAAGAGTAATAATTACCCCCGTAGTTTTTACGAGGGTAAATATTACAATAAATATTAAGCTGTAAATAATACGAAATTATTTCTAGCTTGTACACATAAACATCTTTCAGATAAGAAGTTTACTTCCATTGCATCTAATGTAGAAGTAGAAGCACCACCAACTGAACCAGTTAGCCATGATTTCATTCTTCTGTCGTCTGCTTGTGAAGCTCTATATCTTACGTGTAAGAAAGGACGTCTGATGTTTGTTCCAAGTAACTGATCGTATACTGTAGAAGTTCCAGCAGGAACTAATACACCATCAATATTGTCACCATTAACAAATCCAGCAGAACCACCTCTTGTTGAAGCGTCGTTTAAGTATTTCCATGAAGTCTTGTAGAAATCATAAGAACCTCTTCTAAATCCAGAGAAACCTAAGTTAAGCGCCATATCTTCA
>Ga0209603_1002043_pt1 | contig 19566 bp, 12 predicted proteins | sample COGITO_mtgs_1206_FD_184812 | JGI IMG/M metagenome (GOLD analysis project Ga0209603, IMG submission 184812) | Pelagic marine microbial communities from North Sea - COGITO_mtgs_120607 (SPAdes) (version 2) | ecosystem: Environmental > Aquatic > Marine > Epipelagic ... | reverse complement strand
CCGCCAACAAAATCTAATTTTTGAAAAAATATGTGATACAAATATAGGTTTTTCAGATTTGGCTGAAAAAAGTTCAGTCAAAAATTCTTAACTTTTTTTTTAGATTTTGATTCTGGCAAAAAACCTATATTTGTAACGAAAATACTGGAAAAAACACCGGAATATTCCGGTGTTTTTTCCAAAAAATGTGAAGAAAATATAGGTTTTTCAGATTTGACTGTGAGCAGAGCTCAGACAAAAATTCTAAACTTTTTTTTGTGATTTTGATTATGCAAAAAACCTATATTTGTAACGAAAATACTGGAAAAAACACCGGAATATTCCGGTGTTTTTTCTAAAATATGTGAAGAAAATATAGGTTTTTCATGTTTTAGATTTAGCTGAAAAAAGTTCAGTCAAAAATTCTTAACTTTTTTTTTATAACAACAAAAGTAATATTTTCCGTCGTACAACGCCTCACTCTCCTCGAAACCTTCGAAGTCGTTTATATCATGTAACAAATGCGTCGTCGTCCCCTTGTAAACGTGTTTTGTTCGAACCCCTTGAGCCGTATGTCTTATATTTCCAATATAAATCCCTTTGCGAGCGATTCGTTCCATTTCTGAAATTGCTTTATTAGTGTATTCTTTATCTTTAAAATATGCAAGAACGCCAATACATACGACGTGGTCAAATGTATTATCTGCAAACGGCAGATCGGCTGCATCTGCGACACATACTGCATTGTTCAATATTTGCAAATGTTTTAATATAAGAGATTGCGAGGGATCAACTCCGACGTAGCTATTCTCTATATGCTGTGCTATGTTACCAGCTCCACATCCCACTTCCAATACTTCATCGCTTGGTTCAATTGCAAGCTGATTTTTTATAGTTTCCCAAGCTCTTGCGGGGTCAAATGTCGTTCCCTCGTAGCCGTTCAGAAGCTGCAGATCATTCGATTCTATTAAACCTTTCTTTTGCCATATTTCGTTCCATTCTGTCAAAATAGAGGTCGAAGACACACCCTCTACATACGGAACTGTTCTAAATATACCCATTTGACGCGGGATTTCGAAGCATTCGTTCTGTTTAAATTCGTCTTCGCGATTGGCGAAAGCGTGATAAACAAAATCAATTTCGTGATTTTCTATAAATTCTCGTGTAATTATCAATGGCGTGACGAGACATCCATCAACATTTTTATCTTTTGAGACGAGTTCCGACCGTATGCGTTGATTCATTGCTGGTTTGCGTTTATATTCAACACATTCTTCATCGGAAATCACACCGACGATTAGATGTACGTCATCGTACAGGTGTTTGACTATATCAAAGTGCTCGCGATGTCCTTTGTGGACGTAATCGAAAACACCGTCAACAAATATTCTTACCATAATTTATAATCGTTTACTACCTATTTATATAACATTGTGTACGAGCGTTTTTCTCTTTCCAACCTTCAAAAAAAAAATCCAATATATGTAACGAAAATACAGAAAATATATAGTATGTAAACTTTTCAAAACAATCAAAAATCAAAATGTCCCAATCAACTTTAATGCCAATGACAACTTTTTTAGAAATGGGCTTTGCTGAGTCAAACGTGACAGAAGCCGTGTCGCGGTTCGCTTCCAATCCTGATAGTATGTTAAATTGGCTTTTGACACAGGAAACCGTTGGTATCATTCCAAAAAAAATTAAACTGAAGCCTTCAGATACAAGAACAGTCACTTACTATGGTTCAATGGTCAAATGGAAAGGTATATCTGGGACAATTGACGGGTTTGACATTGATCACTCGGTTGTTCGTTTTAATGCTCGTCAGTCAAACTTGACACGTAAATGGCTCCATATATCCGATACTGATCTGGAATGGATAGTATGTAATCACAACGACATTCCTATGAATACTGCGCCACAAAAGTTATGGCGTCGTCAAGTAGGTACTGTTCAAATACCATTAAAGGATGGTTTCGATGCTATGTCAGAATATGAAGCCGAGCACGGACTTCTTTCAATCGGAAACACCGACATGTTAACATTATGGTTAGATTATGGTAAGACAAGTCTTACACATAATGATTTATGGGAAGCTATGGACGGTTTCACTTCTTGTCATGTCCATCACCCATCTGGAATACCACCAAGGTATTCTCCAAGGGGTATGAAGCCGATAACAACATCATTGGGGTTACCTATGGCACAATGTCGTCATGAACTACGTATTGAATTAATGTCTTATTTTATAACATTGTGTGATTTTTACAATATTCCAATGCAACAATTTACAGAAACAATGGTTGCTGATAATGATAATAAGGATGATTTTTTAAATAAAGTGATCACATTATTTCCAGCAGATTTTGATCCGAGAAAAGCTCTTTATTTGCATAACGAATATACACTGTTGGAAATGTTAAAGATATGGCGTGACCCGACTGTTTACATTATGTCTGAAGTTGAAGAATATCATAATAAAAATTTACCAATGGTAGATTTTGAAATAGATAATTCTTTGAACACCATTGATGAGTCACAGACAACCATAAATATTAAAGTGTTTTTCCACGATATGACTTTTGTTATGCCTCCTGATCAAAATAAAGCAATTATACGAAAACATTTTCAAACACTTTTTCGTAGAATGTTTGACAATGTTTGTAGACCACCACCTGTAACAATTGATACAAAGTTTTGGCATCACACATTAGAATTATCCAAAAAACAACACCAAACAAAAACACAACCCAGTTTATCACTTTTCGTTTCAAAATTATTGCCATTTCAACAAAAAGTGGTCAATTGGATGCAAATGCGGGAATCAAACGCTACGCCAATATCGCATATGACTTGGCAAAGACATCAACTGAACGATGGGTTTACATTTTACACCGATAAATTTGGTTCTCTTTCATATTCAAGACCGAATGGCATAACACGTGGTGGAATACTTGCTCAATCCAGTGGACTTGGTAAGACGGTTGAAATGTTAGCATTGATAGCTGCTTCAGGTTGTATTAAACCAACACTGGTCATTATGTCGCCATATACGTTGAAAATATGGATTAAAGAAGCTGCCAAACATACACCTTTGTTGAATATACGTAAATATCACGGTTCTAAAAGAAATTTAAACAATATTTCAAATGTGGACATAGTATTAACAACTTTCCGTATTGTGAATAACGATAAGGTTGGCATAACAAATAATATGAACCTGAAAGACATCGAGTGGGGAAGAATGGTAATTGATGACTTTGATAAGATTACCAAAGAACCATTATACCGCGAGACACCATTACAATCTATCAATGCCGATTTCAAATGGTGTATGTCAGACGACATCTTTAAGTCTCGGATTTCTGCAGTTGGTACTTTGTTCAGGGTTTTCAATGTAACACCATTTAATTCGATATTTACCAATGACAACAAATTCAACAGTGAAAATGGACTTATGATTCGAGATATGTTGGTAGAAATGACATTTTCACAAACATACGAGTCTGTAGAAACAGAATTACCGAGACCATCTCAAGAAATCTCTTTGTGGACAGATAATAATTATTCTATTGCGTACCAACATTTGATAAATGCCATAAAGGCAAAATTGATGGCCACTCATTCAAAACATCCACTAACGATACGGTGGATTAGGCAAGCCACCATACATCCGGGAATTTTACCACTGGAAGCTTTTGCTGAAAATGATACAGACAATATACAACATTCTTCGATAAAGAAAAGCATTATAGATTTTTTAAATAGCTTAAACGACCGCACACCAGCAGTTCAAATGTTGGTAGCATCGTGTTCCGATGGACAAGAAAAGTGTACAATATGTATGGGTGAGATTGAAAGACCAACGATGACCAGCTGTAATCATGTTTTTTGTTATGAATGCATTCAATCGTGTTATGAACACGACCCACAACAAAAGAAATGTCCTCTGTGTCGCAATTCTGGGGTTGGTTCGACATTGGTAGAATTAACAAATGGGGAAATTGTTGAAGATTTATTCTTTAGATTTACAAATCATTGGGGCACGAATTATAAAATTGAAAAGAAGATTTATGACGAAATTGTTAAGGAACGTACAGATAATGGATGTAATAAAATGGATTATATATTGCAAAATGTTCCTACATCGGAAAAGACGGTCATCTATACTACTGGTACTGAGGAAATATTACATATTACGGACAGATTGAGGATGAATACTGGTATATTGTTTACCAGTATTTCAAAATTCATGAATAGGAATAAGAGAGATAAACGAATACAAGAGTTTGAGGATGATAAAAATATGTCCATCATTGTAATGGATATTGCACCGGAAGACACGAAAACTGTTCTGGATTTTGTCGATAATATTGTGTTCATCCGTCCGTGTCATTACGGAAGACAAAATGCATTAAACAGAGTGATTAGAATTGGTAGGGATAGACCAGTGAATGTATTAACATTCAAGACTCGCAATACCATTGATGATATCTCATTAGATGAAATTTTATCTCATTAGATGAAATTTTTCAGAATTTTGTATAAATCGGCGAGGTACATGAACAGCCTTTTTTCCAGATACAGTATAAAGCTGTCCATATGTAGTAAAATGGAAAAAAAAAACGAAGAAAATTGCGGGCCTTGTCCCTCGGCTCCGCCAGAAAAAAATAAAACAGAAAAACAAATAGACGCTATCAACGAACAAATCAAAACACAGCTCCATTTCGCTTATAACGATATCGTCAGAACTGCGCTGGACAACTGCGATTATGAATTCATTGGAAAACTGTATGCCGAAATTCGCGATAGCCTGTGCAATTTCGTAAAAAAAGATGGGAAAACGTACCAACAAATACATGAAGATTTTGACGTTGATTTTCTGACAGAATTAATGAAAAACAAACAGTTATCAGTTGATCATTTATTTGGTATGACTCACATGACCTTCACCTGGATCAAAAACATGCAAGCGCCTTTCCGTGACAAAGAAACAGAAGCTGCCAAGCAACGCGTGCTAAAAGGGATCGACGCCGAAGACATTGTGCCCGCATATTTAAATGAGGTGCACAATTGCTTGAATAACATCGAAAATGACATACAAGAGCTTGTTGAAAATAAAGATCATCCTGTTGTAATATCGATGTTACAAAGAGGATTAGAATGTAAAGGAATTAAAAAGTAAAGGAATTTACCCTTTGTTAAATTATTCTGTTTTTTTTGCTGTTTCACAGACAATGAAGCAAAGCGAAAAAAAATATTTCACATAAAAACTTAAGATTACAATATACAAAAAAAAACTCCAGTAAGCGAACAAAAACTGCTCTAAATCGATATTGAACCTGTTTTTTTGCAATCGTGTGCTGAACCGGTCATTTCGCGCTCAAATATTAATTTTTTTCTTTTTTGATTTTTTTCCAGCAACAATGAATTATGAAATTAATAAAAAATCAAATGTCAAAAACATGATTAATGATTTTGTTTCTTCAAGAAATGCATCTTCAGCACTCGTGATTGACGCCGAAACTCTTTTAACTTCTACCGCACTCTACGAAGGTGGTATGAAAAAAGAAAATATTACAGTTCTTAACAACGACCCACGTATTGTCAATTATGCAAAAAGTGTTGGATTCAATGCTATTTGTGGCATCACTACACATATCCTTGCAAAAATTCGGGGGAAATTTGACATAATATACTGGGATTATTGCGGGTTCCCACAGGCTCGGTCTGACGGGTTTAATCCCGCAGTTGACTTGGTTTGGGGAGCTGAACATTTGACGAAAAAAGGTATTATGCTGGCAACTTTCTGTCGGAGAGCTACTGATTGTATAGAAAATGCAGAAAACATGATCCCTCACGGCATTTTCCATGCCAAAACTTACTTATACCACGAAACATGTGCAATGATGTTGATGATTATGGTAAGAAAAAAAACACGCCAAACCAGGGACGATTTTAACGAATTAACAGTTGCCACTCGTTTGGCAAACAAGAAAAAGGTCGAAAAGAAAGTACCTACTGCTCCTGCCTTGGTCTTCGAAACAGGTGACATAGTATTTTCCGAGTGGGAAGAAGGTTGGGTAGCAGGTGAAATTATTGAAAAAAAAGGATCCAAGTATGATGTGTTTTTTGAAGAAAGCAACGAAATATCATTGATGAGAGGCGATGTATTATACAATCCAGTGAAAGTCTCAAAAAAACGAAAATTGGACGAAGGCGACATTGTATTTTCACTGTGGGAAAACAAATGGTTAGTGGGTGAGGTCATGGAAAAAAAAGGTTCGAAATTGGATATCTTTTTTGAAAACAGCAACTCAATTGCATTGATGAAACGTACACAGCTTTACATACCATCATCCAAAAAATGCCGTACAAAATAAATGATAACTGTAATATAATAATCAATAAATACATTTTGTATAACTTTATTTTATGGCCGAGGACCAAGGCCCGAAAATGTCATTCAGCATTTAATGAGATCACTTTCTTCTTCTTATTCACTTTATCAGTGTTAAAATTTCATCAATTCGTCTTAACATTTCTTTTTCCTTTTTATTTTCATCGATCATAGACATTCTTTGTTTCATATCTTCTAACAAATCTTGTATGATTTTCAAACTACGTCTGTTACCACTATCCAGTAAAGATTGTACATATTTAGGGAATTCTTGGTTTTTCGTTTCATCAATTATATATAATTTGGTGTCACGTTGTATAATTTTTTTTTCTGGATTTTTTTTAATTAGGATGACATATAATTGTAGTAGTGACGGTTCCTTCTTATTCTTAGCGCGGTTGATAGCAAGAACTCTTAATTGTTTTTCTGTAATTCCAAAATAATTACCTATTGTTGGCGATATTTCATTAGGTTGAAATGTGCTATTCTTATCAAATAACAATTTTGATCCGTAGACAACTTTTAATTCAAAACTATTGTCTATTTGTGATTTTGGTATCCTTTTTTTTTCCATACTTTTCGTACTATTATTTGTTATACTTTCCTTTATTTTCTCATACAATTCAGTTATACTTTTGCGTGAATCTATTTCTACTCGATATCTTTTACCAGTAAATAACAGACAATCAATATAAATTGTATACAACCTTTCTTTGCGTTTAGATATGATAGTTTTCTTTCTCATCTTTCTGGATCGTGATTCTGATGATTGAAAAGTAAAGAACATATTTATTTATTTATTATGTATCATTATTTATACTGAAGAATTATTGTTGGTAGAATTAAATCAAATCATAATCAATAATCAATAATTATATTTTGTGTAACTTTAGAAAATAGAGTTTAACATCGACATTAAATCACTTTCTTCTTCTTCTTTGGCTTCGACAAAGCTTTTTTTGCCTTCCAGTGTCCTGTCTTGGCGACTATCTGTAACGGTGTCGAGCAATAAAAGTTTTTTGCAAATATTTGGGAATATATACGAATCTAAAGTGTCACTTCCAAGCAGATAATTTATTTCACACTTCTTTTCCTGGCCGATTCGGTGAATACGGTCTTCCGCCTGACAAAGGACGCCTGGCACGAAGCTGAGTTCGCCGAAAACGCATTCTGACACACGAGTCAAAGTAATCCCAGCTCCTGCCGCGCCAATCGAAAGTATTGCAATACGTATATTCTCGTCGGATTGAAATGTTTCTACATACTGAGTTCGTGTATGACTTGGTGTAGAACCGTCAATACGAATGTATCCAAGGTTTAATTTTTTCACTGCTTCTTCAACTGCATTCAACACGTTCATGTGGTATGCGAAAAAGATGAAGCTTCTTCCTTTTTGCAGTGCATCCGTTACCCAATCAACGACTGCTTTAATTTTTGCCTCTGCCGTTAGTAAATAAAGTCCAGATATGACCGTTTTGCGTTCGAAAATCATTTCTCTTTGTTCTTCGGAGCCTGAGGCAACTTTATAAATCCGTTCATTTAGTTTTTTCCATTTTTTGAATTCTTTTTCGACTGCCCCCAATTCAGATTTTTTAATTTCCAACCAAATTGAATTTCGAATTTTTGCGGGAAGCTGAGACAATACATCTCTTTTAAGACGTCTTACCATAAAACCCTTTCGCAACAGCCAAGCCAGCTCCTTTTCATTACTGCTTCCGCGGTCATCATAGCCAAACGCTGTTTGTTTACCATTGCAGTATCTGGCAGCAAAAGAGGTGTAATTTTTAACGTAAGCTGGTCTCAGCATCAGCAACTGACTAAATAACTCGATGGGTCGGTTTAAAGCAGGCGTCCCTGTAATCAGTAATGCCGCTCTTGACCCTTTAACGAGTGGTGTCAGAGCTTTTGTACGTTGCGCCTTTCTTGATTTGGCGTAATGCGATTCATCACAAACAACGACATTGAACACACAAGGTTTGATTGCTAATGCTTTCAACATCGAATAGGAAACAATGCAGATCTTTTCAGTCAGAACATCCTTGCCTTTCTTAGCAATCTGCGAATCGAGGTCAAGCCATTCCTTCACGCTGTGTTGCCAATGATAACGCAAATAGGATGGGCAAACTACCAAAACGCGAATGCTATCGGCATTTGTATTGATGTGATAGCTAATAAAAGCTAAAGCTTGGAATGTTTTACCCAAACCCATGTCATCACCAAGCAAACAACGCGAACCATATTGATCGATAATTTGTTCAACACCTTCTTGTTGATAAAGAAATAATGTATTCCACAATTTGGGAGCAATCTTCAAATGATCAAAGACCTTCGGGTGATTTTTTTTACGAATCCGTTGAACATACGAGGGAATCTCAGCCAATGTATATTTGTCGTTATTATTAATTAGTGATATTAACGTGTGAACATCAGTGTTCACAACATTAAACGTTTTGAGTTTTGCATTTGAATTGATTGCCTTTTTAATGACACGGAGATCGTCATTTTTCACTTTAGATGTTTTCACCTGAATTTCGTTATCAGAAACAACAGATAACTGAAAATTTGCTTTTGGTTTGTTTTTTCGGCCAAATCTTGACATTTTTGGTTTTTGTTTGATAATATAATTTCAAACAAAAAACAAAAATATTCGTAACATATCTCGTTTTTTTTTTAGGTCAAAGGCCCAACAATATTTAAAGAAAATCAGTTTGTCCGTTTTTTATTTTTTTATTTTTTCTACATAATATGACGCAGATCAGACTTACAAATATACCAAGAACAACCCCAATACCGAGCGATAAGAGATTATTGTGAGTAAGTGACACTGCGTCCGCCCCCGTTGACAACGTATTATTAACCATATAGTACTCCACCCTCAATCATCATAAAGATCTATGAAAAACTCTAATATTCGTAACATATCTCAGCTTTGCTCTACCCTATTCATGCTACATTTTCTGTCAGTTTCATTTTCTTTTTTTTTTCATTTTTTTCTAAAAGCTTTCTTTTTTTTTTAGATCGAATCTCCTTAAGAGCTTCAAGTGATTTGCAGTATACTGGTTTCTTTGTATGAAATCGTTCAGCGGCGTGACGCCATGTTACGATTTTAGAAGATTTCCAATCTGTTCCAACCGATTTCTCACCCATAACATAAAGATCACCCTCTTTCAGCGTATCGATAGTGATGCGTTCACCAATCGGTTCAAATCGCTGATAAGCTTGGTAATGAAGACGCAACGGTTCACCAAAACGCATAGCAATGACAATGCGTCGCTCACCATCGCCATGAAACCCAATTCCCGCTTTACTATGATGATAAAGATTCCCTTCGGCATGAAGATTTTCAGCTTTACATCCGAGATAATTAGCAAGCTGATCCCGTATTTGAGACAAATGTGGGAGTTGTGACCAAGGTATAATGGTTCCCTTACCATTTGCAATATCTGGGGCCTCATACTCGTCACCAAAACACAGATTCCTACGCGCAAGCGCTGTCTTAACGCTTCCTCTCATTAATTTTTTACAGTCCCACGGTAAGTTAAACAATTCTTCACGGACAATTTTTGGATCAACTCCAAAACACTTCGATGCGGCTTCATTTACAACAAGAACTGAAGCATGTTTATGAGGAGATGAACCTTCCGGTAGTCCATTGTTCAAATTAATGAGATTCGTTTCTGCTCCTTTGGATTCAAATAAAGATTGTGCTTCGACCAGTTCTTGATCAAAAAAGCCATTTTTGGACATGCTACCGTTTTTTGCCATACCTGGTCCATTTTCAGTTACTTGGGACCACGTAACAGTAATTGAGCAGGTAACAGCTTCATTTTTTGGCCCGGGTAAGTGTTCATGGATAACATTATTTGTTGAAACTGACATCATCTTTTTTTTTATTTTTTTTTATATTGAATGAGCGTTAAAAAACCCAAATATGTGATACGTATTTGGGTTTTTTTTAGAAGGCCGAAGGCCGAAGGCCGAAGGCCGAAGGGGTGGGAAAGAAACTTTTTTCAGTTTTGCTCGGACAAGGCCCAGTAGCCGAGGGACCATATTTGAGGAGGGTCAAAGCCCGTAATTTTGTTTGATAGAGTATATAACTGTAAACAATCATGTCAAATGTATCAGTGTAATTATAAATCTGTTTTCAGAGTACATAATATCCATGAGGCAGTTTGTTTCAATTTAAAAAAAATTTCAGAGGTTGACCTTTTTCTTTTTTTGTTGGATACTTACGACGTGCTTTTAGACGACATTACCCTTGTTTCCGACGCTGGTGATGTTTTCACGCAATTAATAACAAAACTGGAGAAGTTTTGTTTTCTGAATTTTGAGAAATTATTATCAAATATACCGGGTCAAATGAGAGGATTTCCTCTTGGTTCGTTCGTATATATTATCATCTCACTTGCTCGGTCTCTGTCCAAAGCTACTACGGTCATATCAGGCCCTACGCGGACATGGATGCGTAAAAATCGTGTGAGAAGCCATCAATCGTACGATACCAGCTATTTTACAATTTCTGACCTGTTAGACGCCCTCGATGTATTGGAAGTAAATTGGAATAAATTTGAGGTATTGACCTCTGAGTTATTGGATTATATCAATGCACTCGAAGCAAGGGCCAGCTATTTTATAAGTCATTTCCAAACGTGTAACGCTTTAAATTTTGCGAAACACAGGAGACGTGTTGATGACGAAGGACGATACCAAATTTCACCAACACATATTTTTGAACTGTATGTACGGTTCATAGCAATGAAACGATCGTTTGCGCAGTATACCATGTTTGATACTATTCCGTCGCCCCATAAATTGCCCCCAAACAGATGGGATCTCTTCGTAGATCAAGAAAATCGTCATCTATCGATTCGTAAATTCAGAGACGTCGTCTCGGACAGTGTTTGGGACGATATGGTTCGTATTTCTGATACTTACAGGGCCAGTTACGCAGTGAGGGGTTCTAAAGTTAGTTCATATCAAGCTATCGCAGTAAACAGGCCTCTCAACGTACTCGATAAGTTGTCATCATTTATTTCGTATGGCAAACCAATGGAATTGCACGCAAACCTATTTGTTAAAGAGGCCCTACATTTAAATTTGATAAATGCTTATTTCATGAGTACTTTTTCAATATCGTTTAGAAAATATTTTTTTTGCTCGGAACAAAAGAGTTGGGATCATCGAGATCAATTAAAATCGGCGATAGTCCCACTCATTTTAGAACGAAGAAAAAGATACGACGTTTTATACAAATCTGCCGTTCATTTAACACCAAAAAATGGGACTTTCGCACAGGCATTTGTATATTGGCTTCTATTAGTCAGACGAGATTTTAACGGTATTCTGTATGGGAGTATGGATTTCAACAAATTGTGTAGCTTCGTTTTGGATATAGTAGAAGAAATGAAAGAAGTAGAAGAAGACAGAGTCACAAAAAAACAGAGATTGAATGAATATAAATTTGAATAAAAAAAAGTTTGGCGGCCCAATAATTTTTGTTAAACTCAGCTAAATCTAAAACATAAAAAACCTATATTTTCTTCACATATTTTGGAAAAAACACCGGAATATTCCGGTGTTTTTTTCAGGATTTTCGTTACAAATATAGGTTTTTTATGTTTTAGATTTATGAAAATTGGTGCGGTGAATATTTGTAAAATAGGAAATTCGAATAAATAATTAGTAAATAAAGCTGTAGTTATTTCTCCAAACAAAAAATATATATTTAAAAATTCCTGTATTTGTAACGAAAATTTAGGTTTTTTTTAGCCATGATACTACAAAGCAAATACCAAAAAATATTCAAATATGTTATCACAAATGAAATCCAAAAAAATGAAAACACAGCGTTCTGAGAAAATGTCAAAAAAATACCAAAAGAAATCGCATTTGGAGCACATTCTTTTACGTTCAGAAACGTACATCGGCAGTGTAAATAAAATTACGGAACACAAATGGGTTGTAAATGGCAATAACAAAATGGAAAACCGTGAAATTACTTACGTGCCAGGTCTTTTGAAAATATTCGACGAGATACTTGTAAATGCATCTGATAATAAACAGCGGGATTCTTCAATGAAATCTATCAAAGTCTCTATCAGCAATGACACTATCACTGTTGAAAACGATGGCATGGGTATTCCCGTTGTTTTGCACGAAACTGAAAACATTTACATCCCACAAATGATAATGGGATCACTTTTATCAGGTGATAATTATGACGACTCAGACGAAAGAGTTGTTGGCGGACGCAACGGTTATGGTGCTAAGCTTGCCAATATTTTTAGCACGACCTTTCAAATTGAAACTGTCGATTCCAAATCTGGCAAATTCTATTCTCAAGTATGGGAGAAGAATATGAAAATGGTACATCCTCCGAAAATCAAATCTTCAGGGAAAAAAAAAGATTTCACTCGTGTTATCTTTGCACCCGACCTTGCTAAATTCGGCTTGACTTCAATTACCGAAGATATTCTGGCTTTGTTTAAGAAACGTACCTTCGATATGGCAGGAACTTCTCCAAGCGACGTCAACGTCTACTTTAACGGGGATAAAATTCCAGTCAAAACCTTCAAACAATATTGTCAACAGTATGTACCAGAAGATGTTAAACTGGTACATGAAAAAATTAATGATCGTTGGGAAGTATGTATCGCTGTCTCGAATGACCAACAAGGTCGATCTGTTTCATTTTGCAACGGTATCTCCACCTCTAAAGGCGGGTCTCACGTCAATTATTTGCTTGATGATGTCAGCAAAATAGTGGCGTCTCACCGAAGTCTCGCAGAGTTGAATGTCCGGCCGTCGCAGATTAAGTCATCTGTCTTCATTTTTGTGAATGCAATGATCGTTAATCCTTCTTTTGATAGTCAAACCAAAGAAACATTGACTACTCGTTCCAATAGCTTTGGGCCACCACAATTCAAACCCAAATTCTCAGCTAAAACTGCACAGGCTATTCTGAAACGTTCTGGTATTGTAGATGAAGTGTTATTTTACGCAAAAGCGAAGTCCCAACGATTATTGCAGAGAAAGACTGCTTCTCGAAAAACTTCCAAAATCACTGGTATTCCTAAACTTGACGATGCCAAGAGAGCTGGCACATCGCGTTCAGCGGAGTGCACCTTAATATTAACAGAAGGTGATTCTGCCAAGTCCTTGGCAATCGCGGGGTTGTCCGTGATTGGACGTGATAATTTCGGTGTGTTTCCATTGAAGGGTAAATTGCGTAATGTCCGTGACGCCAGCAATGCGTCCATTCTTCAGAATGTGGAAGTTCAGAACATTATGAAGATAATGGGTTTGAACATTGGTCAACAATACGAAAATGTTTCAAGGTTACGCTACGGTTCTATCATGATTATGACAGACCAGGATCATGACGGCAGTCATATTAAAGGTCTCATTATCAATTTCTTGCATCATTTCTGGCCGTCGTTGCTGGCATTACCTAATTTCTTGCAAGTATTCATTACACCAATCGTGAAATGTACCAAAGGGAATCAGGTCATGAAATTTTATACGACGCCAGAGTATGACACATTTGTTGACAGTGTTAACATTAAACAATGGAAAGTGAAATATTACAAAGGTCTTGGTACCAGTAATGCGAAAGAGGCCAAGGAATACTTTTCTAATTTGGACAGAAATCGTTTGCACTTTGAACAAATCGATGCTGACGGCGGTCAGTTGATTGATATGTGTTTCAGCAAAGCAAGAGTCGAAGATAGAAAAAGATGGATCATGAATTATTCAAGTGGTACATTTATTGATTTCACACAGAAAAGAATGATCTACGACGATTTCATCAATAAAGAATTGGTGATTATGGCAGTTGCGAGCAACCTGCGAGGCATTCCAAATGTAATCGATGGCTTAAAACCGAGCCAAAGAAAAATTCTGTTCTCTTGTCTAAAAAGGAATCTAAAAGACGAGATCAAAGTTGCGCAACTTAGTGGTTATGTTTCGGAGCACGCCGCGTACCACCATGGTGAGATGTCTCTAAATGGCTGCATTATTAATATGGCCCAAGATTTTGTTGGTAGCAATAACATCAATCTTCTTAAACCGAATGGACAATTTGGTTCACGATTACTTGGTGGCAAAGATGCGGCATCTCCACGTTATGTTTTTACCAAATTATCTGAATTGACCAGTTTGATATATCACCCCGATGATGCAACGCTTTACACGCCATTAGAAGACGATGGGATGGTGATTGAACCGTATCATTATACACCTATTATTCCCATGGTATTGGTAAATGGTGCTGTAGGAATTGGTACTGGTTGGTCGACCAGTATCCCTCAATACAATCCAATTAACATTATTCAAAATATTGAACACCGATTAGATGGGATAGGTGTCAATCCATTGGTTCCATGGTCACGTAATTTTACTGGTACGGTGATGAAAGAAGGAGACGACTTTATTATGCATGGTGCATTTAACTGGAAATCAAACACTTGTTTGCAAATTACTGAATTGCCCGTAGGCGTATGGACATCTCCATACAAGGAGTTCTTGGAAAAGGCTGCAGCAGGAGAAGCGAAAGGCTTTAAAAAGGGAATGGTTACAAGAATTGTCAGTAATTACACTGATACTTTGGTAGATTTTCAGATTCATTTCAACAATGATTTTGCTAACATTTTAAAAGCGGATCCATCGAAAGTTTTGAAACTCTTTAAACTCGAAAAGAAGATTCAGATGAGTAACATGCACGCATTCACATCTGATGGAAAAATCAAAAAATACGCAAATGCTTCTGAAATTATCGACGACTTTTTTCCAGTGCGTATGCAGTTATATAAGAAAAGGAAACAATCTATGGTTTTGGGATATCAACAAGAATTAACAAAAACCAATCAAACTGTTAAATTTTTACAATTGGTATTGTCCAATACATTTGTTTTCAAAGGAAAGAATAAAAACCAATTAAAGGCTCAATTGGAATCTTTTCAATTACAAAATGCAGAATTTTTATTGCAACTTCCAATATACCATTTAACTGATGAAAAAATGGCAGGTCTTGTAGCCAGACAGGCAGATTTGGAATCAGGAATTCAGAATTTGCAATCTTTAAGTATTCAAACAATGTGGAAAAACGATTTGAAGCAACTCCGTGAGGCATTGCAACAACAAATCCAACCTAAAGAGATTACACGTACAAAAAGTAAAAAAAGAAAACAATAAAAAATAAATAATAAAAACAATCCTTTTTTCCTATATCCGTAACGAATATTCTGATTTTTTTTACTAATTGTATATTTATTAACAACAAAATATGTCGTCATTATCCACCAACAAAAGATCTCACAGTGATTCGGGGGCAAGTGGCGATAAACGGCAAAGACTTTCGAGTGATGTTGCTACGCAAGGTGAAACCAAATCTTCAGATGCATTGCCCATGATTCCGTTGCCAGTGATTATGAAAGAAGATTTGGCGGTCGCCAGAGAAAGGCAAAGACGTGCTAAAATTGCTGAAAGTCAATCGCCTCCGTGTATTGCGGTCATTTATAAAAAAATTAAGGGGAAAAAAATAAAGGGTAAATACATTAAAGGACAATATGTTCAAATTGGAGAACCTATACCATTTACATCCAGAGTAAAAGCACGTGAATGTTTTGTTGGTATGAAGGGGGAGACAATTGGATCGAATATCGACAATAAAGGCAGATCCAAAATCAAAGGAGGTAAATACGACGGTCTATATGTGATGTTAAAAAACAAACCCGCTGAATCCATTATGTTTGGCAGAATCGAGATCAAACCTGCTCCACGAGTATCAGAAAGAGTTACAGGTCATAAATATGTTCATAACGGTATTGTTCGTATTTGGGGTGGAGGTAATTGGAAATGCACGGAACACAATAAAGTACTGTCTAAATGTGTTGAATGTGGCGGTGCCTCCCTCTGCCCTTGTGGAATTACCCGAAGCGCGTGCCGAGAGCACACTATACATCCATTACTTGAATGCACGGAGTGTCCACTGACCTGGACATCTGCAACTAAACTTGAAGAACACATGCGCACCCATACTGGTGAAAAACCCTTTAAATGCCATCTCTGTTCTTTCAAATCTGCTCAAAACGGCGGTTTAACTAAACACAAAGGATTTATTCATGACATCGGCAACGAGCAATGCACGATTTGTTATGACAATTGCTACCGGCCCCGTTCTTGGATAGATCCGGCAACAAAGGAGGAAGTCAAGTGTTGCCGCACATGCTACAAGAAACATACGGGTAAAGACCTTCGAGTTGAGCAGGAGTGGTCTGATTATTTGGACGAACATTTTGACAAAGAGTTTCGTCTTTGCTCGGATAATCAGGTGAATTCCTGCAACCGTTCACGTCCCGACGGGTTGTGGGCCTCTGACGATTTGGTTTTGCATTGGGAATTGGACGAGCACCAGCATTCTGGTAAAAGCTACTCCTGCGAAGAGAAAAGAATTTCAGAGTTGTACGATCAATTTTCTGGCAAGCAATACATCGTGGTCCGTGTCAACCCACATGGTTACACTCACCCTGCAGGTAAAGCCAAGCCCGAATGGGAGGAGCGCAAGGAATTGACGCTAAAGGTAATGAAAGCCTGCTTAACTAAGAAGTGGGACACCAAGATTCATGTAGTCTATATGTTTTACTCCGAGACTAACGGTAACATCACACAAAGAATCAGCAAAACAATGCTGTACGACGCGGAGGATGTAGAGATTTTCTGTAGAAAACAATAAAAAATTGGGCCTTGGCCCTCGGCTCCGCCAAAAATAAAAACAATCGGCAAGGCCCGAAAAAAGAATCAGATGTATTTAAGAAATACTTTTCTTAAATTATAAAATGTTTAGTGTTTTAATAAAACAAAATTTAAATGAAAACCTTTTATGTTACTTAAATTTTTTAAAATCAAAAGATTTTAAACCGAAAACAACTTTAGAATGTAACCAATATGCTAAAAACGTAATTGAACAAATTATAAAGGATTATAAAAAAGAAGAATTTCAAAAAATTATGTTGGAATTTTATTTACAAATTCCACAAAAAAATCAAAACATATTAACAGCTTTTGACCGAATTGTGGATTTTGATTAATCACATTCGCATATCTTTATTAGTATATATGTGTCGATTTTGTCTCTGTTTATTTTTGTTGTATTTTCTCTTAAATTGACGCATTGTTTTTTTTTGGCGGAGCCGAGGGTTATTTTTGATTTTTTTTATGGGCTTTTTTATGTTTTCTGATAATAAAACGATAAAAAACTGTAGTTGTAGAGAATTCATCTTGTTATTTTATTAACTTTCTTTATATATTATAATAAACCAAAATATTCGTTACAAATATAGGAAAACGTTGTTTTTAAAATTCTTCGTCATCAGATGATTCATTACCACTTACGTTATCGAAAAGTAACGATGCGTCCACACCAATAAAAGTTCTCAACTTATCTAATGTAACCAAATCAACCAATTCTGATTGAGCTTCAAATAATTCAAATAATTCCATCCATTCGGCGTCACTTCTTTTTGCAATTGCGTTTTGTTTTTTATATTCACTTATGTAATTTGATTTAGATATCTCCTCCTCTTCCTCCTCTTCCTCCTCTTCCTCCTCTTCCTCTTCCTCCTCTTCTTCCTCTTCTTCCTCTTTTTCCTCCTCTTCCTCCTCTTCATCTTCTGAGCCTATTTCTGGTTCTTTGGTTTCACCTATTGTTTTTTGTTTGCGGGTATTAACATCTTCGTCTTTTTCGGCTTTATAGCTAAGAAGAGCTGAAAGCTCCAATTCATTTGCTTCTGTTTTTTCCGTTTCGGTCTTGAATTCATCAAAAGTTTTATACGCGAGGTAAATCAATTCTTTATCCGTGCCATGTGGTTTTATTTTGACTTTGTGTGTATCTCCATCTGTATCCGTGTAATCATAAACTGTCTCCAAATAGATTGCGTCGCCTTTTGCGTCCTCTTCCTCCTCTTCACTTTCCTCTTTTTCGGCTGCATTTATAGCCGCTTGTTCCTCTGCAGTAATCATTTCATCAAATGTTTTTTCTTCGCCATTTGCCAGGACTGCCACTTCTTTACCAGCGTTTGGACCTTCGAGCTTCGTATATGTACGGTCAATATTAACACCCATATAACTACCATTCACATCGTAACGATCATCTGGATCGTAGCGGGTTACAATACTTTCCAAAAAGTATCTCATGTCGCCCTCTTTCCACATATCTGTAACATGGTCACTACCACATGTGAGTTGGTACTCAAACGTGTCCGCGAGTACTACTTCATCGTCACTTTCCTCGGCAGCTGATGCCGTCGGAGTTCTTGGTGTGGATGGAGGAGTACTTGGTGTGGATGGAGTAGGACGTTTGCCAGTTATTTCCCCAATGTAAGCGTAGTTTTCATACACCACAATTCCAATTTCACCAATTAATTCGTCTTCTTCGGACTCTTCGTCTGATGATTCCAGTGCTGCATCGTCTGAGTCTAATGTATCAGGATCTTCCTTTTTGTCTTCGTAGGTGTTTTTTTGTGGAAAACGGATTGTGTCTACTTCTTCGTCGTCAGTTGGTTCTATTCGCAATAAATTTAACGGCATAAAATCATAAAATTCATAAAAGGTGACATCTTCAGGTGGGGCCATTTTGGGGTTGATTTTACTGATATATAATCGATCGTCACCTTCATTATATTTATGGTCAGCACTTTCCATTAATGTATTGGCCGCAGGCCCTGAGTATACCCAAAAAGTTTCCCACTCACCTGCTTCGCCTTCATCTTCATTTAAATAAAATACTTCTATTTTCTTGTCAACTAAAAATTTCTCAATTACCAAACGAGCCCAAGAACGGATTTTAATTTGTGCGTCATGGTCATTAGTATTACCATCATCTTTTTGTTGTTGATCATATTCTGTTACCGATGGTGGTGTCCATTTTTTGTCATATTTCATTCCTTTTTTCCAAGTCGATAGTCTGAAAAAATGGTTCCAGACACTCTTTGCTCTGATTCTTTCTCTAACCGCCTTTCTCCAATTTTTTGCCCACGGAATATTTTTATTTTTTTTTGTATATGCGACAATGCTTTTTTCCTTATCTCGGTGTTTTTTACTTGCTTTTTTGTATTCTCTATCCATATTTGGTTTACCATTGTCATTCATCTTCATTTTATCGAGTTGTGTCCATTTTTCCCAGATGTCTG
>Ga0209603_1002036_pt1 | contig 19613 bp, 13 predicted proteins | sample COGITO_mtgs_1206_FD_184812 | JGI IMG/M metagenome (GOLD analysis project Ga0209603, IMG submission 184812) | Pelagic marine microbial communities from North Sea - COGITO_mtgs_120607 (SPAdes) (version 2) | ecosystem: Environmental > Aquatic > Marine > Epipelagic ... | reverse complement strand
ACCCGGCACGTTACCGGAACTCGGTCAGAATGGAGTGCCGGTTTGCGGCGCCAAACCGGCACTTCACCGGCACTCCGACCCCCTAAATGTACAAAGGGGGGTAAATGTACGTCCGGTGGAGTGCCGGTACCCGGCACTCCGCCGGACGTCAGCGGCGCCGTCTTTCTTCGATCGCCAATTACCCGGCGCCGTGGGTACGTTCGGCCATAGACTCCATAATGTACGTATGAGAGGAAATGCACACGGTGTACACTTACCTCGGCCTTATGAACGACGGCTCGTCGCAGTCCACCGTCTCGGCGCCGGATGTCGTCAACGTCTATGACCTTGTTGCGTCCCACTTGAACGACGTGGAATGCAAAGACAAGGAGGTGGAGGTGGTAGTGCGGAAGCACGTGTCAAATGCACGTGCTCACCACGCCACGGTGCGCATACTGGCCGACTGCCTCTCCACCTTCAAGTCGGGAAGACTGTGCGTGGGGCGTGTCTTGAAGTGTATCAGCATGTGCTTCGCGAGCGACGCCCCCCCTCCCGCCTTCCTTGTCGAATTCAAGGAGCATGTGCTGCAGCGGTGGGCGGCAGAGATTGTTCACAAGCTGCGGTCCACTGGTGGGCGTCCATGGGATGTGCACAAGCGGTCCTTGCTGGCAGCGTCCCTGGGAAACATGCTCGAGAAAGGCCTCTGCCACAGGCATCACGTTACGCTAGTGGACCAGGGTTGCAACCCAAGCTGGCTGGCAGACTACATACGATGCATTTGTCTGATCTGGAAGGAGAACGCCGGGAGTGTGACGCCAGCAACTATACAATATTTGCGCAAGCTGAGCTGCTGTACATCAGAGTGCGTCGTTTTGATTTCGGAGTACGCCTATCTGTGCCTCGACCGAAGCAAGCCGGTGCAGCTGTTCCGAGAGCTCTCCAGGGTACAGCGCATAGTTTTCTCGGCTTGTGGAAGCACCGGGGTCTCCAACGCCGCTGCAGACGCGTGCATAAGCCACATCAAGATCGAAGACTTCGTGTTTGAATGGCTAGAGAATGTCGAATCCATACTGTTGAGCACATGGGACAAGATTACAAACCCGTCTCGTGACGAGTGCCTTGTGCTGCCGGGGCTCAAGGGAAGCCACGTAGATGAGTTTGAAATCCCTGCGGACGTCGCATCGTCTGGAAGCCCACTGACAGTTATCAACTGCATATGCAGCTCCCTCCCTCTTGCAAAGCTTGACGCAACCATTGACCATGAAGTCTACATGACCTACTCTTCTTATGCCAAGAAGCTGCCGACGCAACTCGTTGCTCACCTGGACACCATGCAGAGCATCACACGCTTTGGTGGGGAGACGGCGTGTGACCCGCAATGGTGGAAGACGTACCTGGACATCACAAAGAGGATCGAGGGCGACGTTTGCGCTCGCCTTGGAGTGCGTCTACACAGAGCAACCTCCACAAGCGGCTCCTCGACACACGAACCCCTCTCGACAGACGCTGCGTGTGAGATGGCGGTCGAGCGTGCGTCGATGTCGAAGTCCGGTGTGCGCAAGGTTCAAATCGCGGGAAACGCATTCGACGTCGCGCACTCTGAGGCCTACAAGAGCGCTCCCTACAGAGTGTCTCTCAAGCGACTCAGTCGCGTGTGGGACCCGGCGTCGAACTCGTTCAAGGACGATATCTCGGTTGGTGGACGCTTCCTGTCAGACTTTGCGCGCATCGTTACCGACCGAGGTCTGTCTACCGCGATACGAGTCAATCTAGGCGACAAGAGCATCAACTACACTACCAAAGACGCCGCTCTGAAAGCAATGTGCATACTGGTCGAGTACATGACCGAGTACAACAAAAGCCGGCGCAAGCGCAAAAACACCAGCGTTCTGAAGGTCAACTCAAAACCCGCGGTTGACAGTCGGAGGGGTGTTAAGCGGTCGAGAGCCACCTCCCCCGCACCTCCCGCACGCGTAGAAACTCGGTAACCTTTGTGAGTGTTAATTGGGGTCCTCTGACTAAATGTTAACGAACACGGTATTCAGTGCACCGCCTAACGGAAGCCTTGCCACACGCACCTTCAAAAGCAGCATTTACCCTGTCAGGTGTGGTGGGACATGTATGGCCCAGGCCGAGACGCTCAGGACAAGGTCGTCGGATGTGGCTGTATTGGCGACAAACCCACGTCGCGCGCGACGCTCGAGGTCTTTGTCTGGAAGCCTGTCTGTGACATTAGGTACGTAGCATACAATTGCGCCGATATGGTCCAAACGTACATATCGCCGTCCTCGATGTTGCACTTCGCAAAGAACGGGTGGAGATTGGGCAGGTCGGCGTGACGCACAAGATTGGTTTGATATTCTATGCGCTCCATGATCCTGTCGTCGCCGTACGTTCCGCCGACCAGGGCGCTTACAAGAATCTTGGACATCACGTCTACGAGCTCTGGAGACATATCCTCAAAAGCAGCATTTACCCTGTCAGGTGTGGTGGGACATGTATGGCCCAGCGTTGCGGATCCCCGGAGCTACGACCGCCTAACGGACCGGCAGATGTGGGGTCATCTGATACAAAAATCACTACAAACGCGTCACTTATCGATCATCCAGTGCCAGCCCCTTTTCTGACACATCGCATTGAACTTGGCCTTGTCACGCGCCTCCTTCCTGTCGGATTTTGCGCGCTGTTTTTCCTGCTCGCGGCTGGCAAGCTCCTTCTCGTTGCGCTCCTTATCGCGCTTCTTGCGCATCTCGTACTCCTGTGGGGTGCGAATCCCTCTTTTTAGGAGCTCCTTCTTCAGCTCCGCCTCTCCGGGTACTTCAATCGAGTGCCAAAGGTCGCGCAAGTCCTTAGAGGCTTCCATGCCCTGAACAGCGGGGAAGAAGACGCGCTCTGATCGACTTGATCTTGGCTGCCCATCACAGATCTCCTGCACGACCCCGTCTTTGACCATCTCGTCAATGCACATGTCGGCACCATCGAAGCAGTCAGCCAGCTGCTTTTCAGAGACACCAATCGCGCCCAGTCCGTTTTGCGTCCTTACGCGCCCATTTGGAAGGTCGTCCTCAAATAGCCTGTACATCATTGACTCATTCTCCACTCCCATGAGATGCTTACGCTTCAATGTCGACTCCCCAACATCTATAAGCTCGTTCTGACTCAGGTCCTGCAACAGGCTGGAGTTGCGAGGATCCTTGAGATCGATTCCGACGTCGGTCTTGAACGTGTCCATAGAGACTATACCGTAGCCATTGGGCTGTGCGCGTAAATACTCGTGCACGTGTAATATGACGTTCTTGGTCGTCTCGGTGCCGTCGGCCATAAAGTACGGCGTCGCTTTGGTCTCCTCTCCCTCCATCGGCGTAGGCGCGGAGGTGGTCTTAGCTGGGGCCTTGTTCAAGATGCCCTTGCGGGCATCTTCCACCTCGCGCGCTTGCATGGCCTGCTTGCTGCGCTTGCGATTCTGCTTCTCCTCCTCAATCCGATCGCGCTCCGCCACGGACATAAGCTTGATAGGTGGAATATCGGCTAAGGGCGCTTTGGCCTTCGCCTTTGCGGAAGTTCCCGGCGCCATGTCTGCCATCCTCAGGAGCGGCTTGCGTTCAGTTCCAGTAATCAGACCTGCCAGACAAGCTCAATCCTCGCTCACCACTTGGTTGTAAATGAAATGCCACGACACGCCACCGATAGTGGCCACGCAGCCCGGTGGCGCCGGGTGGCGATGCCGTCTCCGACTGGATCTCGGCGCCACGACTACAGCATCGACCCTTGGCCACGAGTCCAACTGTAGTCCGATCCTGTCCAACTAACCGTACAGAAAGGTCATCGACGTTCTACGCCGCTCGGACCCCTACAGCAACGGGTATATCCCGGCGCCGAGACCACATCCCTCCGCCACCGCAAGTCAAGCTTCACCATGTCGGACGTGGAGATCCCTTTAGTAGTCTCAAATAGCGATGCGCTGTCCGTCGCCGACGGCGATTTCGATGAGGAGTATGATGAGATAGAGTACACAGCAGAGGATGTCGAACATGAGGATGATGGGGCTCATGCGGGACCATGGCCAAGCCCTCCTCCTCGGGTGGAGGACGACACCGCCTTGATCTCTGACTACTTTATTCAGCACGGCGCTCACCGCGAGTACCACGTCTCGAAACGCCTCATCCAGCACGAGGCGCCCAAGAACATGAAGGTACGGGATGGCCACCACATCGGAGACATGATTGCCTCGCGCTCTGGGAAGACCTGGGAGGGCCTCATGTATTACCACGTCAGTATGGTAGGAGGCGAGAACATCTCGGGGAGCGAGGAAAGCGCTCCGCACGTCTGCTTTGAACCTCCGGACGGCAGCCTGGACACGGACGACTTGCTCTGGATGCGCCCCATCCCAGCCACGGTCATGACGCACCACATCCCGCTGTGGAAGGCGGCCATCGATGAGAAGTATGCATCAAAGCCCGACAAGTTAAAGGATGTCCTTTGCAAGTACAAGAAGGTGCTCAAGTGGACCGCGGATAAGCTGTCGGGCCAGCGCCTCGACCCCAAGAACTTCTCCGTTGGTAATAAAGGCTTTGTGCCGCTTGCGGCCGGCGTGAAGCTCAAGTCGATCCGCATCGCACCGGATCCCGTGCCGCGCAGCGGCGGTGGCAAGGCAGAGACCTCGTCGCACGGCACCAAGCTGACAAGCGCCATCTCCAAGTCCAACAAGAAGAACAAGAACGCGTCCAGCGTCGCGGTCGACATGCAGAGTGACGCCTCCGACGTCACCGCCATACCGGACGCCCGCGTCATCCGCATCGGACCGGTCGGTACAACCAGCACCTACGTGCTCGACGGCATTATCTACGCCACGCTCATGGCCTAGATACGATGGAGTGTGTGGGCTTGGGAAAGAAGGGTTTGGTTGCGATGAGCGCGAGCGGAAGCTCGCAGTTATCGCACGAGAAGCGGCGTGGTAGGCTGCAGCACGTGTTGCGGGTCGGTGTGACACAAGTGCAGACGGTTGTGTCTGGGAAGCAGATCGGAGCGGCGCGTGTGCTTGGTCCCACACAACGTTTGGATTTAGTGGTTACATGTCCGGTGGAGTGCCGGTACCCGGCGCGTTACCGGAACTCGGCCAGAATGGAGTACCGGTTTGTGCGACCAAACCGGCACTCCACCGGCACTCCGACCCCCTAAATGTACAAAGGGGAGTAAATGTACGTCCGGTGGAGTGCCGGTACCCGGCACGTTACCGGAAGTCGGTCGGAACCCGGCACGTTAGCTAAGGTGAGAGAGCCCAAAGAGCTCAAGAGCGCAAGAGCTCAAGAGCCCAGCAGGTGAGCAGGTGAGCAGGTGAGCAGGTGAGCAGGTGAGCAGGTGAGTTCCGGTAATGCGCCGGGTACCGGCACTCCACCGGACATGTAACCACCGTACCCAAATTAGGAAACAGTGGCCGACGGTTACACTTCCGGTGGAGTGCCGGTACCCGGCGCGTTACCGGAACTAGGAGGTGTAGAGGTGTAGAAAGAAAAATATTTAGCTTGACCTGTGGCGGCTCAGACCGGCCTTGCGGACCCGTCACTCGTCACAGTCGCCGCTACACACACAGCACAAGCATTGAGCGTTTCCGTCCCAGTGGACTCCAGCGAGCATGCCACACTTGGTGCGGAACACTGTCTTGGGGGCCTTGGACGGAGACTCGTCGTCATTGTCCTGGACCTCCTCGACGCCACGCTTGTTGTTCTCCGGCTCCTTCACCTCGCTGTCGTCGCTGTCGTTGCTGTCCGACTCGTCGCTGCCGGGGATGTAAGGATTCTCCACCATACAGCCGTGTTTGAAGAAGACACGCTTGGCGTACTCCGACGAGCTGTCGACGCTCTTCTTAACAATGCGGCCCTTGAGCTCAGGAAAGGATGTTCCCTTAAGGAATCGGAATCCGCAGGGCGCTCCGCCGTAGGAGTCGTCGTCTTCCTCCCCAGAGGAGTGGCTTGCGAGGTCCTCGGCCGTGGCATCGGCCAGGTCCTTGTAGGAGTTTTCGGATCGTGTGTCGTCCATGTCCGTGGGAGCGGAGTCCGGCGCCACGACCTGGTCCTCAGGAGCAGGTCGCTCGGCGGTCGGCGAAACTGAGGTCATAGTATATTTCCTTTTGTCCACCCGTGTTCTTCCCAAAGTAAGATTCCAGATGCCGTAAAATCGACTCAATCATTCCGTGGCGCCGGGTTGGCCTCCGAAACTGTTGCCCGACCCGGCGCCAAGGCGGTGATTGAGTAAAGAGAAGCGTAGCTACACCCCTCTGACGTGCAAACGGCTTTGGAGGTCGTGGCGCTTACCAACCCCCTTTTAGCTGCCAGGTGACAGCCACTCCTGGGGTCATACTTGTGGCGCCGGATGTCTGGTTCTGCGTCTGCCCCCCCTGCGAACCCCGTCGGCCCAAAAGGCGTTACCCGCAGCGAGCTCATCTTCAAGTCGGCAAACAATCTTATGAAGCACTTCAGTGAGCTCGACTCGCAGGCGCGCGAGGTAAACCAGAGCCTCCGGGACAATCGATTGGTAAAGGAGCGGCACCTCAGCCACCTAAGCCTCATACGGTCTAAGTTCACTGCTCAGGTCACCAACGCAGGCTTTCAGGTCAGTAACTGTGCCACGGCAGAAAGGTTGGCCCGTCGCGCGTCCGAGGTCTTCGATGACCCAAAACACCTCAAGTCAGCACGCGTCTCATACGACTTTGTCATGTCCATTGGCGGCATAGACAAGCTGGATGAGTACAAGAAGAAGAGCGATGCGATTCAGGATCGCAAGCTCGACGACTCTCTTCTGGAGTACACCGAAGTGCTCGACAAGTACAAGATGGGAATCGGGTCCGTGATAATGATGGTCTGGTCGTGCGGCAGCAAGTCGTTCGTCCGCGTCGTCGAGCAGTTGAGCGACTCCACGCTGAGCACCTTGATCCGCCTTCGGATACTTGTCAACTCTAAGGACGGCAAGGCCATGCACACCGTCGTGCCCATCACCATCATCAACCAGAACTGCGTGGTTGCATCCGGTGCCAACCTCCAGAAGCTGTTCGACCAAGTCTGCGAGGGCGACAACATAAAGAAGCTGTACGACCTGCACGTGGAGACCACACAGATCCGCAGTCGCTACCCCGAGCACGAATTTTCTCGCGCCGTGGTACAGAAGTCGCGCGACGGCATTGAGGAGTCGCCTGGACTGACCAATATTATTGTTCCGTGTGGCAGCCTGAACCCTTCGATGTCCAACCAGCAGGGCAATATGCCCATAGACGCGTCGTCTCTGAAAATGCTGGCGGCCGCAAGCCAGGCAATGGTAGACGATGAGTCTGACGACGAGTCTGACGAAGAGCCCATGTTCCTCAAGGAGCGCACTCGCGAGGAGCGCGACCGCCAGGGCAAACTTGATGCCATCTTTATTGAGTGAATCGGGTAGTTATTTGCATTGGGAAGCGATGTCTGTGCGGTGCCGCTTGATATGCGCTTCTGCATCCTCCTTGTAGAGTCGAAGTAGTGCGCCTGTCACAAAGCACACGGGGCTAAAATATGTAAGAGGGGTTTGAGTAGAGGTAGACGACCGGCAGTGTCACATGGTTCTGTGGCACGGTAAGGGCTTGACACTTAAAGAAGCGGCAGACGAAAGTTCATTGTGTGGTCAGCTAAATCGTATTGGGCTCAACATTGAGGCCAATAAAAGGAAGGGGGCACCTATTCAGGTTATCAGTGACAAAGACGCGGAAAATCAGCGGAGGAGGCTTACAGACAATGCCGGCGGTAACCAGGATCGTATGCCCGCGGACAGCGACATGCCTCCAGACGATCCCGGCTCTATTCAGCGTCTGCCAGAAGCCCCGCCAGAAGCCCCGCCAGAAGCCCCGCCAGAAGCCCCGCCAGAAGCCCCGCCAGAAGCCCCGCCAGAGGCTTCACAAAACGACAATCAAGATGCAATTTTCACCGAACTAGAACGGCGCGAGTTCTTGATGCGTACTACTCGCAGCCAGTTCAGCACCGACGAGTTTAGTATGAGCAACAAGTACAAGGATGCATTCAAACCCGAGGCGGTGTACGTGAGTCTGTTGATGCAGAGTCAGTACGTCACCGAGGTTGCGGAGAAGACAAGGGTAGATCGCGTGAATCCTAAAGCTGTCGGTGAGAAAGACTCAAAGATACCGTCTACCGTAATTCCGAAGCTCAAGTACAAGTCCCCGGACGGCGTGAAGATGGCGGTGCCTCCCTTTGCAAAGCAAGATTACGAACTGAGCGTCAGCACCAACTACTGCATGTCAAAGCGCCTGCTCAACCCGCATGAAGTGGAGCCGCTCGATGACCCCGAAAGCGATCCAAAAGACAAAGTCGACATGGACTCACAGAATCTCCACTCGATGGTGCGCATGGGATTTTGTGTGTATGCTTCCGAGAAAGAGATGTTCGTAACAGGTGGGAGTAAATACACGTTCGTGGGTGGAGAGGGCACGGGTGACGTTCCTTATGAATGCTCTACCGACAAGAATGTGCTCAGGAATCATCGCCGAGCCAACCTGTATCGCTACCAGACAAACGAAGGCCCAGACTTTGGGCTTGAGGCAGGCGATGCCACAGATGAGAGCATCTCTCTGGACAAAAGGGCTCACAACATCGAGGTGTCGTCGCATCTGCTGGAGTATCAACCAAGGTCCCTCGGACATCCCCTGTTCGAGACTCCGTTCAAAGCCAAGGCGTCTCTCTTTGAAGTGGAATTGAACGAGAAGGGGATTCCTGACCTTTCCAATTCCGAAAACGCAAGCAAGTATCATGTTGCCATGCGCTACCGCTTTGAGGTGGTGCGTCTTTGGTGGAAGCTGTTCCATCACCAACAGGATGCCGTGATTGGGATGATCAAAATGTTGTCCCTAAAGACAGAGAGTCGTGCCTTTCTCGGGGAAGGGAGTATCGTAGACGACTTGATAGACACCACCAGGCCGGACATGATTCTTGCGGTCACCGAACTCGGCAAAACGGGCATGCTAAAGCCTGGCACGATCTACCCCAAGTACAAGCAGGCAACCGAAAGATACGACGATAAATCGAACCGCAATCTGTTCGAGATAATGCACGACCCGGACGATCCGAACCCACCCAGGGTGAGAAACGAATCGGAACACCGCTTCACTGAGCCGGTTCAGGTTTACGAAGGTGACACGTGGCCCATAGTAAAAATCGGGATGAACGGTTCGTGGTTGGACTGGATTGGAGTCAAGAATGGCATCAACCTACGCAACAACCAGGCGTTCTCGTTGATGGAAGCGGTCTTTGAAAAAGACCTCGCGGTGGACTACGACACGGTGTTTGCCGAACCCACTGAGAGTATGATGAAGCACGAGCGCGACGTCTTCAGTGTCTTCAAAGACACGACATACCGACAGGCCCAGTTCTGGAACACCTTTTCCGTGATAGCTGGAGACATGATGGATAGCATGCCCGTGTGGGCAAATGCGTACCTTTGTGACGACCTGGTGACTCAGACTCCCGATCAAGCTAAAAATGTTGCTCAAATGATTGAAAAGCTCAGAGCTGAAGTCGCATTGAAGGACACGGATCTAAGACACAAAATGTATATAGATAGTACTTTGCCTACCAAGACAAGCAAGGACCTGGCGTTTAAGGAGATTTACGAGCGCAAGGTTTACTTTGCGCGTGTCAAACGCGCACAAAAGGTTGAGGAGCTGAAAGCTCTACAGACTCACGGCTCGGCGTCGAGTGTCGTGTGGAGGCCATACTCGAGCAACCATAGAGAGGAGCGGACCTCCAACGACAACGATGCGCCGTATTCGATATCGTGGGCGCAAGAATGTCTGCACCGCTCGATACTTGGAGTCTACAGTGCAGGCTGGAATTACGAGTATTATAGTGTCGACAAGGGCATCAGCGGCCAGCAACAGCGGTATATAGACGGCGTACCCTTTTCGAAGATGGAGGGCGAACGTATGTCGGCTGACTTCTTTCGGCAGTGGTACGACGAGGTATACAGCGGCAAGGGCGATGATGGCCTCGCGTTGCCGGGACACCAGGTGGTCATGAACAACCTTGTGGACCACGGAAAACCGACGCTCTCCGATCGACCGGGCACCGTGCAGCTGCAAGGTCACGTGGCACGAGTCATATCACGGACGCGTCGCTTCAGCGGGGGGGTTGCGCTGTTCCCTCCGTATGAGTACCTGCTCGAGACGCATTTCGATTTCAGCGGGACGAGTGATGATGATTTTAATGCTGCAAAGAACAATAACGAGGTCTCACCCTCTGGGAAGATCATGATCAAGTTGACCGACGAGAACATCATGCCCTTCAGCTACACCAGTCCTTACAGATACGGTGACGCGGTAGAGCTTCTGGCGATAAATATTAGTCCTGAGGTTGATAAGAATAAAAGACATGGGTACTACAAGAAGTTTGGCTTCAATGATGATCCGAAAAAGCAATGGATCATTGCCGACGTCCCTTTCCTAGGCCCGCCATCCGTTCTCAGTGCCTCTATCGCAGACGGAGGTTTGGGCTGGGGTGATCTCGGCGAGAGTCCGAGCAGTAGCTATCTCTCCGCCCCATCCGAACACAGAGCTGCAATAATGACACTGGGTTCGCTGGTGCTCACACAACACTTCCCCATATTGTACAACAATATGAATGCCAAGATGAATGCCAAAGACTACATGCGCTGGCCGCCGGCTGCGTCGGTCTCGTTAGAAAACAAGCAGTACTATCCCATCAACTCATTCATGGAAAAAATTGAGTTTCCCGAAGAGATTAAGGACATGGACGTCTACCGGATTAATAAAAGTGGACAACGGTTATTGCGCTACTCGAGCCACACGCTGTTTAAGTGGAACCTCCTTCCTCACCAGAAACCCGAAGAGGACCCCGAGTGGACTCAGCAGTACAAATTCGATGGATCTTACCGGTAGTGCTTACCATGACGCGGTTTGCAGGGGTGCACTGAGATTCCGCCCGCTGATTACACGTGTGGACGAGTGCACAAGCCCCACAAACTCAAGCTCAAGCCGCACAGCGCGAACGCCAACGCCGCCGCGCAACCGAGATCCAACGCGAAGACGAAGCGGATGTCGTGTTGACGCTGCACTCCTCTAACGAGACTGTCGTGGGGAGGGCGATGCGCGGCTGCGGCGTTGTGTACTGTGCTGGAGGCGGCGGTATCTATCGCGTTGTAGTGATTGAGTACGCAATAATTAACCTATTGGACGTTCTAAATTTACATATCACGCCCTAAATACCGCACAGCCTTCCGTTGTATCTCTTTAGTGTCCGGCATCTTTGGACGACGCAATGTCGTCGAGAACGAGGGGCCGGGACAGTCTCTGCTGAGAGTGTCTCGCCCCCACGGTGGCAAATACCACCGTGTACCGTATCACTTCTGTGGTGAAGGTGCGGATTCGCCCCTTCGCCGCTAAAGAGATACCTTCAGAGTTGCAAGCCGTTTCAGACGGCCTTGCTTCACCGTGTCCAGGGCGCGCGCGTGCAGCATCTCAACGCTGTTGTCGTGGCTGGGATCACGGGCAAATAGACGAGTGTCGGGGAGTGCTGACCCGGTGACGACTCCGACCAGCTTTGAAAACATCGATCTATCAGGGTGCATGCTCAGAGACCCATCGGATGCCACGACACCATCACGCACAGCGCAGTCCATGTCGGAAACCAACTCGGCCATGGCCTTGGACAGGTCGGAGCTTTCGCGCATGTCGGAGTTGGCTGCAAGGTAGGCCAGGAACGCCGACGCGTTCGTGGGCTTGCTATGCATGTTGCGGGCTGCCTTTACAAAAGCAGACGGGTCGCTCTCGTCTAGCAGGTGGCTCCACAAGACGTCGGAAATGTGCGGGCCGTATGTGCAGTGCGCGAACGCAACAAGAATCATCGAGTGCATGACAAACGAGGTCTCGAAGCTGAACGACGCGTCCCTCACGCGGGTGGTAAACACGGAGTTGAAGTCAGTGAGCTTGGGCACACCGTCCAGGTAGTCATTTGATACGGGCATGAACCCGGTGCCCTCAAGCGTCCAGCTCTCGCCCGACGCAACGAGCTTGGGGCAGAACACGACGCTCTCGGGCGTCATGTTGAGCTTCACCATGGAGTAGCCGTCTTCGGGGCTAATCATTTCGGAGATGGTGGCGAACACGTAGGAGCACGCGCCCGACAGCACGCCGATCAGGTGGTTTTTGCGTGACTCGACTGGCGCGTCGTTGATCGCCTGCATTAAACTGGCGAGGCTGAACGTGCTGATCTGCGACACGGTCACCATGGACGTCATCTCGGATTCCTGCTGCTTGGCCTGCAGATCTGAGGAGACGTAAGCCGTGGCAGACTGGCCCCACTCAACGCCAGACGCTGCCTTGTCGTCCGCGTGGGTGAAGAAGGCCGCAATCACGCACGGAGCCACGCCCTTTCGCGCCATCTGAAACAGAAACGCCAGCTCCTTGGCGCACAAATTTACGCGCTTCTCGTTGTCGGGGTACCGGACCGGCTCGTCCGGAGCTCCGTACGGAAGCTTGCGGATCTCCACACGAACGCCTGCGTCGAGGTAGGGGTCCATGTCGGCCGCCTTAAGATCGTAAGAGTCACCCTCCGGAAGCCACTTGGGCACTCCTTCCACAAGTATGTTCGCCTCAAAGGCTAGCCGATTGTTTGAATGGGAGCGGCGTGTCTTGTACTCGTTGAAGAGGTCCGCGCCGTCTAGGAAGTTCTGTAGCCAGAACATTGGATGCCCGCATGCTGACGACTGGGAAAGCGCAACCGTCTTTGCCTCGACTGGCACACTGGCCATCACGCCTCGCTCGGTGTTCAATTTCCCGCAAATCCACTCGACGGCAACGACGTTAGGCGGCTTGGTCGTTGGAGTCTGTCCAGTTGTCGCTGTCCGGCCTGGACCCAGTGGGCTTCCCCGGGCACGCTGCTTTCTCTTCGTGCGGTACGTCATCACACGAGCGCCGTCTGTCCATTTCGTCTCTGGACCGGCCACGCTGGCTTCGATTTCATATAGTTGCGGCACCACTTCCCCGCTCAGCACGCTACACACAGCTTCGGGTAGGCTCAACACGCGCTTCTCAACGCGAAGCATGGCACTTCTTTGACGGTACAGTGAAAGTGGCAACTTATGGTTTAGCGGCAAGAAGAAGCAGCTGGGCGACTACTGCTGGTGGCCCGGCCACGGCGGCGTAGCCGCGATGCGCGCCGAGGAGGCCAAGGGCATGCAGTGGATATGCGCCTTCTGCCACCAGCTCGAGCCGACGGGAAGCCAGGCCAACCGATACCAGGACCCGTCGGTGATGCCGGACGGCAAGTCAAGTGGCACGAAGGAGGAAATCAAGCAGTACATGGCCAAGCACAAAGCCAAAATCGTGTACCCCAAGCAGCAGTGCGTGGACGCCCGCAAGCGCGCGGTCGGCTTCTGCAAGAGGTGCGGGCGCGCCGACGTCGAGGGCAAGGAGTGGGCGTTCCACTGGGACCACCGCGACCCGGCGACCAAGCTGATCGGCAAGGGCACGCTCGCCGGCGAGACTGGTGGCGTGGGCGGGCTGGTGGGCAACTGCACCAAGCGCGCCGCCCTGGACGCGCCGGGGTTCAAGGACGTCCTGGATGCCGAGATGGACAAGTGCGACTTGTTGTGCCACAATTGCCACCACCGCAAGACGTGGGGCTACCCGCCGCGCCAATAGACCTCCGACTTGTACTCGTTGTAGTGTGTGTTGTGTGTGGGTTCGAGGCGGGCTGGGGCACAGGGCGAAGGGCATAGGGGGAGGCCTCTCCTCCATCCCCCCGGGTTCGAGTTTGTGTTCGAGAAGGCACGTATACTCACTCCCACTTTGGATGGAAACGAACGGATGAGCGATTTCTTTCCGTTGTAAGCGTCGATGCGGCAGGCTTCCTGTGAGTAAAAACAAAGATGTCAGCGTGTTCAAAATAGAACAAGGTTGCATGCGTTGCGTACCTGGTTGAACTCGCAGATGCGGTCCTCGCAATCGAGGACGCGGATGAACTCGACGACTCGTTCCAGCAGCTTACGACTGGCGCGCCTCGCGGGACTGAAAATCACAACCTCACATCCCATGGAAAGAGCCAAACAGGCGGTGAAAATTGCGATACTGAATGTTTTTCCGAAGCGACGGGGCGTCCTGTGTGCACAAAGTATCATGTCAGTACAGATTTGAGTGTAGAGCAGGGACGGCGTGTGCACTCACGAGATCATGACTTCCGAGCTGCACGTCTTCCAGTTGTTACGTTTCATGATCGCCGGTCTCTGGGTCGCCCACTCGTTCTTGTACAGCACGCGCGCGACGCAGCGCTCGAACGCGGAGTGGAAGGCCATCTGGTGATCACTGCGTTCCCACCCACGATTGTCGATCATCTTGAGCAGCAGCCTCAGAGTCCGCAGGTTGACGTCTCCGCTGTAGACGTCCGACGGCTGCCGCCGGCCGAGCGTGTCCTCGGCGCTGATGCCCTCGTGTTCTTGCTTGTCCTCCACAACATTACGTAACACGACAGCATCCTTGCGGGACGAGTGCGATTTACGTAAAGCCGTGCAGTGAGACTGAAACTCCTCAAGAATGCTCTTAGGAATCAGCAACTCCGCGTCGTCCATTGTGGCTTTCTAGTCGCCATGTACAACCAGCCGTCTCGAGAAATAGATAGCGAGCCACGGCGCCACGTGCGCTTCCGGCGCTATGGCATGGTTGGGTTTTAACTTGGCCGCAATCTGGGGAAGACTCCAGAAACACAATCAGAAAGGCCGGGCTCTCCCCCGTAACCGAAGCAAGCCAGGTGATCCACAGCCGCTCAACCCACTCCTGAGGATTGTAGCCGTGGCGCCGGCTCTCACCCTGGCACCCGTTGCCCGCCCCCTCACCAGACACCATGCTAATCATGAAGCTCAACTCCATAGAGCCGTTCAACGGCGACATCAACCTGCCGCCGTCCTACACTGCCCCGCCTGACAAGTTCCATCCCAAGGGCAAGGTGTGCGTCCTCGACCGCTCCGGTTCAATGGGCAGCCAGGAGGACGAGTTCAAGCTCACGCTCTCCATGATCAAGGCGCTCTCTGGCCTCGACGCCGTCCCTCCCGTCCCCAGCCCTGGTGGCAACACCAACCTCATCGGCAAGATCAAGAAGATCGTGGAGAGCCCCGACTTTGGCGAGCAGGAGATCATCATCGTCACCGACGGCCTGGACAACCAACACGACATCAACGACTTCCATGTGGGCGTAACCGAGAGCGGCGAGCCGCGCATGATCAACATCAAACAGGAAAACTACCCCAACAACTACGACGGATACATGCGCGCGCGCCAGGAGGCGATCCTCGACTACCTGGCTTACATCGGCGCGCAGGTTCACATCATCGGCATCGGCAACGAGGTCAAAGAGCTTCTCAAGATGGCCTCTTCTCGCCCTATGACGGTGGCACACGTGCCCCGCCGCGCCACCGCGTCCCAGGTGGCGACCGTCGTGGGCGCTGCGATCAACATCGTGCGCGACACCTCGGTTGCGGCGGTGGACTTTTCCACTGCCGAGGAGCACTCCGCGGCAACCGACGCGCGCATCATCACCGTCGACAACCTGTGCGGCCAGCCGGAGGCCGAGGCGGAGCAGGTGGAGGCAATCCAGAGCGACGCGGCGCGCGTCTACGTAGGGGATGACGCCTTCAACATCGACACGTTCAAGGAAGCTTTTGCCGAGGCCGAGGACGCCGCGTCGATCATCGAGTGTGCCAATAAGTACACTCGTGGCGTGGTCATGTGGCTTCTGACCCTCTCGCTCACGCAGGGCAAGGTGCCGGGCGCGGTGATCGGCGGCAAGCTTGCCAAGGTCTTTGAGCCTCCCGAGGGTGCGGGCGACTGGAAGGTGAACAAGCTGCTGTCTGAGCTCAAGAATGTTGGCATTGTGACCTCCAAGAAGGAGCAGAAAATCGAGCTTGTGGTGGAGGGACGCTCGCGCACGTTTACCAAGGTCGAGTGCTACGAGGCGTCCCCCCGCGCGTCACACCTGGTGTCCCAGCTGGCCGGGGACTCCGAGTGGGCCACCTCGGAAGCGGAGCTTGTGAAGAAGGGCAACAAGCGCAAGCGCGAGGACGGCAAGTCCTCGGACGAGGCATAGGTATGCACCTGTTGACACAGCCGTCAATCATGCATCCGGAGCGTGGGTAAAAGTATGATACCTCGGGCGCGCCGTTGTATTATTCAACCACAATCTTTTGCTTCATGACTTGTGGCCTGGTGTGTGTGGCCGGGCCAGCAGCCCGTTGCGTAGCGCTTTGATAAGGCTTGGCAGTCCCACGACTAGCAGGTGGGATGCAAGCGTGGCAAGAGCCGCTGGCTTGTGGCCCATACGCACCATCCATTTTATTGGGAGAGGAAATGAGCAATCCACTGTCCAGCGATGGACCGCTTTCATCTGATTTTCCTAATTTGATGGACGCAGATGTCCCCAAGGTTGTGTCTCTGCTCTACGTCGGTGTGAACGATGAGCAAAGTAGTGGCGCATTGGACAACGGGGCTGTGTCTGTCATCTCTGTAAGTCTGCTTACCAAACTCAAAGAGCGAGTGGATCTGCGTGTCGAGCAGATCGGCATGATTCGGGATGATGTCGTACGGACAATGGATGGAGGGGATGGAGAGGCGATGAATGAAGACACCTTCGACCCGGATGGTCAAGATACTACAAACGTCAACCCCAGCCTGGGCGACGCCCTGACCGACGAGGTGCAGACAGATGATCTTTACAAGCACTACTTGCGTGCACATGCTCATACAATGGCAGTCTGGAGAAGCGAGCGTTCCAGCAGCAGTCCTTGTGTACCTATAATGCCTTCCGATGGCCCGACGCAGCGGCATCCTCAAAACGGAGCAGAGATGGCCAGGGGCGTGCTCACGGAAACTCTTGATGGAGTGGTATTGGTGGCATACCCGAAAGACGGAGACTATCCCTACATGGTGCCAAGCTATAATATCGACATCGACACTGACACAAACGTCACCTACAAGTACATTGAGATCAATGAGGCGATCCGCGGCGGTCTGGTGAAGGTACCGACGCTGGCTTCAGACCCACGGCCTTCTGGGTCGGATGGTGTCACTGATGGTAACGACGTGGTTACCCAGCTTCCAGTTCCGATGACCTATCGACAGCAGCTCGCGAAAAGACTCAACATCACCGTACCGCAAGACGATCCGATTAAAGATGCAGAGGACAACCGTGAAACCGAACACAAGAAGAATCTTAGGGAAATCAACGAAAAAACCATGACAATGGCGTTTTATATCGATTGGATGGGATACCAGAGGCAGACAGGTCGTCCGCCTCCGACTGAAGCCGTGGTTTATTGGATAATTTACTACCCTTTCCTCAAGGATGTTTTGGAGTGCCCGCCCTACAACTACGTATTTGACGTGACAGGAATCGATGAGATTGTAAAAGGTGCAGAGGAATTGAAGACCATGTTCACGGACTTGATGGACCCGGAAGACTCCATCAAGTCGATACTCGCATCTGCCTTGCTCAAAATGAATACTCTCAAACGCGATGGCATCACCACTGAAAACGAACGGGCCGTGTTTGAGACACTGAAAAGAATTATCGAGAGGTACACGGAGGGGCAGAAGGAAGTATTATATAGGATGCAGAAGTCATCGGGCGTGCACGGTCGCGAACTACTACAGACAAGTGATGCCAAGGAGACGAAGAAGGGCCTCGATGATGCTCCTCAAGTTATGATTCTCAAACGTTTGGAAGAGACACTAGCCATGGGGACTGCAGGCACGGCACAGCCGAGTACCGATAAGCACATCATCGAGGTCTTTGACAACGACACCGGGCCCAAGAATCCATACATCAATGGGCTGAATGAGCTCTATCATAAGTACATGTCCAGAACCACACCTACGGCGGAAAGGATGAAAGCTGTGCAGGACTACAACGCTCTGTATGAGCGCAAGGAGTCTTTCGACAAGAATGTGCAAGACTCACAGAGTGCCCTGCGGCTGGCCATTGCAGAGTCGGTGGCCGCATACAAATATTCCAGTGACAAAGCTGTCGAGTTTCATGCACGTGTGAAGGAGAAGCAACGCGAAAAGGATGTACTTGTTGCTCAGATGGCTGCTGAGGATGATGAACAGGAGCAGAACTACAACATGGAGCTTGCGATGCTTGCGCACAATTGGAGCCGAACACCATATGATGTCATGAAGCTGACCTTTCCTCCGGATGGGACAGTTCCACTACGTGATACCAGCGCTGAGAGAAACCATAGAAAGGAGGTTCTCGAGACCCGTTTGAAAGACAGAAAGACTAGTAAACGTCGCATCGCAGAGCTTGAAACTGATGTGATTGCCTTGCATACCCAGCTCACGCATTACGTGAGCGTGGCTGAAAACTCAGAGATTGCAAAGAGGACCGCCAAGGCCAAGTTGCGGTACATAAATGCGCATCGCGCTCCTCCGACTGCACAGCGGCGAGAACAGCGCAACAAGCAAGCGATACAGAGAACAGAAGAAACACAAAAGTTAATTGATGAGGTTGGTGATGACACAGACGCCATTTTAGTGGCCCGTAAGGAGAAGCACGCAAACGAGACCCGCGCCAGATTGGAAGAAGACGTGGAGAAGGCCAAAGCTTTGCGTGAACGCCTGCAGAATGCAAAAGAAGCATTTAACCATGAGAAGGATGAAAGTATAAATGAGATCAAACTCTGCAAAAAGGCCGACGAGAAGCGCATAAGCGATGTGAATGCCAAAATCGCAACAGCAAAGACGATGCTTAAGCGTGGTGGCAAGAATGCGCTTTTATTAAAAGTGTGGGACGCAGCGTCGAAAAAGATCCCACTGAACCAGAAGAACACGCATCGACAAGATGCGGTGAAGACGCTGACGGTTGACGCCAACCGCTTACGCGGAGAGTTAGAAATTTGCATCAAACAGCTCCATGAGAAGGAGAAACAGCGAAAGAGAACGCAACCTCTCAAGGATCTCGCAATCAAGTACCAGAATGTGATGTTCCAGAGCAAAGGAAAAGTGAGCCCAGATTCTGTCATGATTGCGGGAGAAGCCAAGAAACTGCTACAGGGTAAAGCAGATACATGTTTTACCGGAGAAGGAGATTCTCTAACGATGAAGGCTTCTTCTGCCAAGAATCTCATAAATGTGTACAACAAGATTAACAACGACTTTAATGCTCTGAAAGAGAACTGCGACAAATCAATGAACGCACTGGAGGCCAAGAATGATGAGATTGCCCGCATTAACCTGGAGTTCACGCAGTTTACTAACCGTATTCTCGACGATTGCTTTCAAGACCTGATATCCGACGGCACTACCTTCGACCCTCCGAACGACGAGGAGAGGGCCAATGCGGAGAAGGTTATAGAGCTTATGGTCGATGTACAGGAGCTGAAAGTGAACATTCAAGAGCGCAAAAAGGCCCACGAAGCCAACTACGGTGTCACAAACAGTATCGAGAAACTAAAGGATAGCATATCGGTCGTTGCAAAGGATTATGCAGACTTACACGCCGAGATGCGCAGGATCCTTGAACGGATCACGTCTGCGTTGGTACAAGTAGCGAAAACGCTAGACACCGACTACTTCAACGACATCCTTTCGTTATTTGGCG
>Ga0209603_1002032_pt1 | contig 19649 bp, 9 predicted proteins | sample COGITO_mtgs_1206_FD_184812 | JGI IMG/M metagenome (GOLD analysis project Ga0209603, IMG submission 184812) | Pelagic marine microbial communities from North Sea - COGITO_mtgs_120607 (SPAdes) (version 2) | ecosystem: Environmental > Aquatic > Marine > Epipelagic ... | reverse complement strand
AGACATCGGATTAAAAATGCCTAAAGCTAAGTTATTATAGTTATATGGTATACCATACTGACCTTTAGGTAAATCATTTAATCTCTGTTCATATGGTGTAAGTGTTGCTTCATTAAATTTCTTTTCTTCTTCAAGTTTCTTATAATATGCATCAATAGCGCTTAAGTTAGCTGGACTTACATCTAATTCAAAATTATATGTGTTATTTCTAGGTGGTCTTCTATCATTCCTTTCCTTCTTCTTGCTCATATCTCTAAACACACCATCTGCAAGATTGTCTTTATTTTTATCACTCTTACTAAAAAAATCATTATATACTTCAGAACCAACATTTATAAATTTACCATAATCAATTTGTTGATTGCTAAATAGTGCTGGATTAACACGGAAAGGATCCGGAGATATGTATCCATTATTTTTTTGATCTGTTAATTTATTTTTTTGACCGTCTCTTGTTGATTTTAAAAAATCATTAAGTTGATTAACCATAAGATTATTAGCACGCTTCCTAGCTTGTTCTTCTAGTTTAGCTTGTTCTTCTGAATCTGAGTTACAATTATTTTTACCAAAACAATCATCTATAATACCAGATTGTGCTTTAGGTAGATTATGGGTATAACCTGCTTCTTTAAGTCTAAGATGTGTTTCCATATCTTTAGCTCTAATCTTTCTTTTACCTTTATACATAAAATGTGGTTCAAATTCACCACCCTCTTTTTTAAATCTTGGATCTAAAGTATACTTTCTGTTAGGAGGATTATAAGAACCTTCTCTTTGTCTTACTCCTTCTGTATAGTTAGATACGCCACCACCTTCTTCCTTCTTCCATCCTGCAGCATTCTTAGCAAAATTAGCCATCTTTACTACAGACGCAGGATAGTTATCTGTATTACCCATAACCTTATTGTAAGCCTCAGATACTGACATATCTCTTGCTTTAGCCCATCTAGTAAACTTACCTTTATTCTCAGGTTTAATTTCTATACCAGACTTAGCTTGATCTATAGGTGTTATATTCATATCCATAGGAGAAGCTTGCTGTTGCATTTCCTCAGCTCTTGCTAATTGCTCTGGATTGTTTGTTATTTGCTGTGAACTAGGTGCTTGAGGTTCTTGAAGATTTTGCACTTCTTCAAATAACTGTATAACAGCTTCTTCTTCATAACCTAATTGCATAAGTGCTTGACCTATAAGATTCTGATCTACCTCTTGCTCCATTAATCCAATTAATACTTCTTGAGGCTGCTTGCCTTCTTCCATTGATCTAGAAAATATTTCAGTTATTTGCATAACCTGTGGATCAATTTGAGGCTGTTGTTGCATTCCAGACTGATTAGGTATCATTGCACCTCCTTGCTGGTTTACACTTTTTTTGTTTAAATCCATGTTGATAATGTTATATTATTAATATACAAATAATTAGGGAGATTCACTAATCTTTAGGGTTTAAGAATTACCTATAACATAGGTCATTATATAATTAGGAACATTCATACCTGCATCCTTTGCTTCTTTGTAATAAACTCTATTAAGCTTATCATAGGTCAATGCTGCTTTACTTTCAAACTCAGTCCCATCATAGTCACCATTTATATAACCGCTATACATATCAAATAAATTAGGTTCTCCACCTTCTTGGAATGTTCTATATCCACGTTTAACAGTTTCTTTTTCTGCCGCATTCTTGCTTTCTAAAAAACTATTACGGTTACCTTTTGCTTCTACATTCTTATGACCTGTTAACCAAACATCTAAAGCAGATATATCACCATCTGCAAAATCTGATAACTTTGCTCTTGACTCAATTAAGTTTGCTAAAAACAGTGCATATTGATCTTGTAAAGATAATTCATCTGCTGATTTAGCATTTACAATATCATTCTTTAAGGAATATCCTTTAGCAGATGCAATATTTTTATATCTCTTTAATGCAGTATTAAATGACTCATTTTCAAATTGAAATACACCTCTTCCTGGTCCATCATAAGTAGAGCCATCCGATCTTTGAGATATCTGTCTAGCACGAGGATCCCATCTCTGTGCAGGTCCACTTTCGTGAAAAGCAACTAAATCTGCTAATTGACCCCATGTGTCTTTTGTCCCACCTCTATTCTTTACTAGATAATTAGATATAGCATTATAGTCAAGTATATTAGAATCCTTAGACGGTGCTGGTTTTGACGTATAAGGAGATGTATTTATTTTTTTTGGTATAACAATAGATTGGTTTAACTTTAAATTATTATAACCTATATTAGGATTAGCTTTCTTTAATTCATCCCATGTTACATTATTTTTATTAGCAATACCATAAAAAGTATCTCCACTTGATACTTTATACTCACCATTACCAAGTTGAGCTTTAATCATACCTGCTGCTTTAGAATCTTTATTCTTTTTGCTATCTTCAAATTCTTTTATCTTTAAAAAGCTATTTTCGTAATCTTCTAGGTTTACTTCACCTTTTGGTTTAGGGTAAACATAATTCAAACTTCCTGAAAGCCCACCTGTATCATAAGTTATACCAAATAACTTTTTAGGATCATTTTTAATACCGGCTACATATTCACCAGTAGGAGCTATTTTATTTTGAAATGGATAAAGATTATCATCTGCAAACTCTGCATAGTCATCTCCTTCAATTGCATTAAATGTACCACTAGGATATATATCACCAGCGGAGACTGTTTTACCTTTATATTGCACATCACCATTTTTAATTTGGTTGTATTTATATAAAGATAAATTATACAAGTCTAGACTATCTTGTGTAGTAGGTTGTCCTCCCTCTTGGTAAACTATTCCTTCTTTAAGTTTCTTTGCATTGTATAACTCAAATGCTTTATTTGCAATCTCTTCCTGGCTTATATCCTGAGCTCCAATCAAAGAACCCTGAAAGTTATTATATATATCTTCCCAAGACTCTTTACCCTTATCTTTCCAATCTCTATCATCATTTAAAATAGTCATTGCTTCATGACCTATCCCGGCTAAATTGCTACCCACAAAACCAGCTGCTTTATCAGCACCAATGTAATCTAATAAACTACCAATATAAGGGGTGTCTCTAACTTTCTGTTGAATTGCTCTTGATGTATTTGCGGATGCAATAGCATGTCTCAAAGGATCTTCTGCTTGTTCATATTGCAAAACTTCAGGGTTGGCATCTCTAAATGAATTCATCCTTAACCATGCATCATTAACTCTAGGATCATTATTAATGGCAGATTCATTTTCTGGTTGACCAAGCTCATCATTAACACTATCCCATATTTTAGCATATTCATCTTCTAATATTTTCATTTGTCCCATTAGATCTAAATCAAATAGTTTGTTTATATCTTTAGAGTTCATTGTATCTCCCAACCAATCATTTACATTGTCTTGTGTTTTATTTAAAAATGCTGATATAGGAGAGTCTTCAGAAGTTTCTCCAGCATAAGTTTCCCTACCACCTTGAGCTTTAGGTACAGAACTACCGTATTTAAAGTCCTTCTCATATACTCTGTCGTATATTTCCCAACCTTTAGGTTTAAATTTATCTAAAATGTTCCAATCATATGTATCAAAAATACTTATATATTTACCATTCTCATCTTCACCTGCATCCACTTTATAGTGTCCTAAGTTTATAGAACCCATCTGTTGAGATTTATTTATTTTTCTTACGTTTTTAAAATAATTATAAAGACTTTCAAAACTAGGATTAACTTTTGTATTACTGTTTATACCTATTTTTTCAACAAGGTATTTTTCAGACGGAGCTTTTTGCTTTAGGTTGCTTATAGTAGAATTTATTCTATCTATGGTTTTCTGATCAGTAAGGTTATTAACTACATCATCCATAAGTCCTTTATATGTGTAGTATTTTGCTGCTTTATCTTTACTTATGCTGGGTTTATAATTGCTTATTACTCTATTTGGATTTGAATTATCTATAGGAGTAAAATAATCTATTAGATTATGTGCCATATTACCAAACGTATTAGCTGTAGCTTCTTTACCATCTTGAGCTTTAGGTAATGCACTACCACCGCACTTATGACATGTAGATACATCAGCTCCACCATCTGCAGCTTTCCATGACCAACCACAGTTATTGCATTCCATAGTTTTATCTAATAAACCTCCACCACGTTTCATTTTAGGTTTCCAAGAACCTTCTCCAAATTTAATAGCAGCTTCTTTATCTGTACCGAACTCAATAACTTCTCCCCTTCTCTGTGCTTCTTTATAAGCTGGCATCCAGTTTTTTTCATTTAACTGGATTTGTTTTTCATAAGTAGTATCCCAAGTACCATCTTCATCTTGAAATAATGTGGGGAAAGAAAACCAATTTCCTTTTCCATCAGTTTCGGTTTTCATTATATGAGAAGACTCACCAATTACTTTACCTTGATCATCGTAGTTTAGTCTAACACCATTTCTTTTTGGAACTTCATAACCTGTCTGTGCCATAGGTACTTCAAACACCCTATCTCCTGGAAACTGATAATTATTACCAGGCATCATCATCTGACTGTTACCTAAGTTATCAGTCCCCATAACAGGGAAATCTACATCCTCCATTGTTATTGAACCTGACTCAATGATATTAACCGGATTGTTTATATCTTTACTATACCGCTTGTACCCTTCTATAGATATGTACTGAGTTATGTCTTTTAAAAACTCATTTGGTCCACCAGGTAATCCTATGCTTTTTTTATTCTCCATTATCTCTGTGATAGTAAAAGTTTAGTATTATTCAATCTTAATAACATCTTTCTAGATCCTGATACATTTCTACGTAAAATTAAGTTATTAGAATAATGTCTAAACTTCTTACGTTGAGTAGCATTCTTTTGATAGTTAAGATTTATTTCATTTAAAGGTCTTATGTAACCATTAGATTGAGTATTAAATATAGGCTGCTCTGCATTAGTAAATTCACCTCTATCGTTTGTTATATCCCAAAACTGATTAAATCTAAATTTATGTTCAACTTTAGAAACTAGTATATCAATATTATTAAAATTAATAATTGGATAATTTAAGTTTTTCCAAGGTTCATTTGCAGGTTGCTTATTAAGTAATAATAAACCTGATACCTGATCATTGTTATATATGATAGATTCATCAAAGTTAAAATCTAAATCTTCCCATTTATCTCCACCACACATATTATATTGAGGATCTCCTTTATATACATAAGTCTCAAGTTGATATTCAAAGCTTCTTATTGTATTTACTGATTGTCCTGTATTTGAAATTAAATCTATTTCCCAAGGATAATCATTACCGTAATAATTTGCAAATGAGTCACATCTTACATTATGCCTCCATATACCACCGTATGTAAAGTTAGCAGGGGTACTAATATAAACAGAATAGCTACACCTACGTGGATCCGGTTGTACAAAGTCTGGGTTACCTATTTGAAATATTAAAGGTGCAGTGTCAGGGCATATACCTGATTCTACAACTGGAATATTAGGTACTGTAGAAGTAGGACATTCGCAAGTAACTCTTCTGCATATTGGTGGATTAATGTCATCACAAGTACCTGAAGATAACGTATATGTTGAATTAATTAAATCAGGATAAACTAAAGTATAGCCTGTTGGACAGCTGCATGAATACACGTCATTGCATACACTATTAGAAATTGCATCTGCAGCTAATCCAAATGTTGGAGGAAAAGATGCGTTAATTCCAAATTGATAAGGATCAACATTTACTGGTCCTGAAGATCTAGATATGTAATCTAATATGTTAGCATTAGGTGGATCAACACTAGTTGCACCACAAAACATTGCATATACAACTTGATAACTTGGGCCAGTACCATCACCAACTGAAGTATATGGTATACCAACATTTGTAGCTGGTGCTGTTATAGTATCAGTAACAAGTATTATTATAGACTTGTAATAAGGACTACTTGTTCTGTCACCCAATGTAGAATTAGCACCATCAGAAATTACTGTATTACCAACCTGTAATCCTAATGCTATATCAGTATCAGAACTATTAAGCCAATTATCATCATAAAAATCTTTAACTTCTGATTCTGTTACAGTATTACTCATTGTAACTGCACCTGGATCCATATTAAATGTTACACTTGTAATACCCCAAGATACAAATCCAATTTGTAACTGATCAGCAGCCATTAAATTTACTATATTAGAATCATTTAAAAAACTAGTTAACCAAGTCTGCTGTGCTTCCCTAGCAGAACCTGGACCAGATCCCGTAGAAAAAGAAGTATCCATTGCCACTACAATATCAATTAAACACGCATCTGGTCCTCCCGTAACTGTAGCTGCAATATCATCTATTGTTACTTCTGATAAACTTGTTTCGTTAACGTTTAACTCACATAAACCATTTGTAGAATTATAAGTATAACCAGTAGGACAATAAGGAGCATCTAAATCAGTATAACTATTAGTTGTAAAGAAATGATTAATGCTTGGTAAAGCTAAACCAGGATGCCAATCATGAAAAGAAATCCAAGCTTTTGATTTAGGATCATAACTTACAGTCCATGAGCAATCATCAAAATATAAAGGATCACCAATGTCAACAGGAGTATATACATTTAATAATTTAATAGATACAGGTTTACTTAAACTGTCTGTAAATATTGCATTAGCAATATATTCAGATTTTAATATATAATCTTTCTTCATGAAGTATACAATATCATCTACTGAATCATATATAACATGACAGCCAACACCATTTACTGGGTTATCTGACCAAACAGAATGCTCAGCATCTGGAAATTGTTTAACAAACTTTGATGGTAAGTATTTTGCAAACCACCATTTCATTCCATTATTAGATATCGGATTTAAACCTTGACCAGCATATTGAAATATTTTTCCTTGTTGTTGTGATATAAAGAATAATCCTAATGGAGTATTTATAACACCCCTTAGACTTTCACATGAACCATATTCATTTGATATATCTGCATTAGCTATATTTTGAAATGGTTGGCTAAATAAACCACCATCACCAATTGTTAGCTTAGTATCTAATTGTGTTTTTAATGTATCAAGTCCTTGAAACATTTGAGGTGATAGATAAGGAAAGAATATTATAGCACCACTTTTATTAATTGGCTTAATAACACTAACCTCATTTTTAAAATCTCTGTAATTAAAATTTAAAAACACTCTCCAATAGTCTCTTTTAGATTCCTCTTGAGCTTGTAAAGAGTATATTAGTCTCTTAGGGTAATTTACAAAACAAGACTCTGCCGTGTAAGGGTCATAGTCTAAAGGTTGTATTTCACCAAATGAAGATAGTTGTGTAGGAAACTTGCTTGTACTTAATGACTCATCGTACTTATAAAAGTTATCATCCTTTTCTATCTTAGCATGGAAAAGTTCATCTATATCATTATTGTCATATATACTATATATTTTCTTTTTGGGTTCATCTTCCCAATCTCTCTGATCTAAATTTATATCAGACTCAACAAAAAAGTCTAATATACCATTAACATGAGAATACATATATGCGTATCTCATAGAAAACTTAGGGTTAGGATCACCATTAGTACCAAAGATTGCACCTAAACCTGAACCGCAACTATTTTCCCCTCTATCTAAATAAAATAAATCACTAGGAAACTTAGCATCTAATTCACTAGAAACTGCAAAAGTTAAAGTTGAAATTTCACTAGCCAAAACACTCATATCAAATTTTTGAGAGTTTAGCCAAAATCTAGGATAAGGTATATTAACATGTTGAGAGTAATCATAAGTAAACTCATCAGGTTGTCCTAATAAATATTGTGCAAATATTGGCATTATAACTTTTTCAGTATATCTAGATACAAAAGTATCACCAGAAAATATTGGATCACTAGTATATAAATATTCATCAGGTTTCGTATCATCTAAAAGCTGAACACAACCTCTCATTTGAACTTGCTTTATACCAGATAGCTGACCATATTGGTTATCAAAATTAAATTTAAGAGCGCCATAATAAGCTGATATAGTTCTTTTTTGTTTAGTTGATGGGTCAGTTAAAAGATCATCACCATAATCATCTGTTATACCATTTGTATTAACATCTCCACCAATTGTAAATCTTGATGTATCAATTATAGATGGATCAGCAATATCTTTATTTAAAGAAACAGCAACAGTAGATGGTCTAAATAAATTATTGATTTTATATTTTCCGCTATCAAATGACTGAAATGATTGACCTAAGTAATTTGAATCTGTATTTTTAATTCTAAATAATCCCGTGTTATTTTTATCAAATGAATTAAAAAATCCATAAGAATTATACTTAAATACAAAATCAGATTTATTAACTAAGTTATAAATTAATTCTAATATCTCATCTCCACCTATTGCAATATTAGTTTTAGCCAATACACTACCAACAAATAGTCTTACAATCGATGGTAATGATGACTCTGATGAATCATTAGATTGTGTAATAGTTGTTGTACCTCCTAATACACCAGGTAAAGCACCCAGTGCTGTTTGAGCTGAAGCATTAAAAATATCTTTTGCCTGTGTTGCTGTACCACCTACATAAAGATCAGCTAAACCAATAAAATCATCAAGTAATTCGTTTAATGCAATTTGAGTTGCTGTCTGTGCTAAAAGAGCAGCTCCTACAACCAAAGAATTGGATGCAAAGTTTAGACCAGCAGGACCTGTCGAAAGACCGCTACCAAAAACACTAGACCAATCATTTAATTGATAATTACCTTTAGCACCTTCTATAGTTCTGCTTCTTGTTCCTAATACTTTATGCATAGCATAACCAACACCAATAATAGAAGATACTATTGCAGCTCCATTTCTTAGTAATTTAAATTGAGGATGATCTTCTGATGCTTTAAAGTAACCACTAGAATTACCACTTACTTCCCCATAAATCCTTGTTTCATAAGCATTCAGAAATGGTTTAGTAAACATTAAATCAGGAGATGAAAAACTAAATACACTTTTAGAATATCCTGTTAAAGGTTTAAAGTTTGTTATTGATTGTGAATAAGTATCACAACCCTCAGTTCTATGAATTGAATTAGCATTACCATCATGAAAATATACATCAGCTCTTAAATCATTATACGGATAATTAGGATATAAACCTTGTACATTTCCACCAATTAAATTCTCACCATTAGGAATAGTATACTCACGCATATTTCTAAATATACCCTTTCCTAATATTGACTTTGCACCTAATCTAGAACCTCTAAGTATTTCATATCCTACAACGTTAGGTATATAAGTTCCATCGTTAAACTTAGGTCTGCCAATGTTTTTAAATTGAACACCTAGTATGTTTATATTATCACCGCCTGTATTTGATAAATGAAGAGTTGGTCCTGTCTCTTCAGAAGGCATTTTGTGATGTCTAATTGGTTTTCCGCATAGGTCACCCCATATATCAGGTTCGTTTGGATATCTTTCTGTTGATTCCCAATAACCCATTTTACCAGATGATGTTAATAAACTATCATCAGGAAGTACAGTATTTCCAAGCAAATTTTCTACTGAAGCTGTGTTATATACTTTAAATAACGGATCACCATTTGGGCTTAATACATTATCACCATATATTATTTCGTCTTCACTATATTCTTCTCCTAGAGGTGTAGTAAACTGTTCCGGTGCTCTACCTGGAATATGATAAGAAGAAGATCTTTCACCTGTATTGTATATCCACCTTATAAAGAATGCATATTGCTCATCACGTAAAAAGTTAAATTTATTACCTCCTTTATAGTAATAAGTTGAGCTTAAAGAATTAGTTACCCAGTTTACTTTTATTTCATTTGCTATTGGTTGATAATTAAAATCAAATTGCTCAACAGGACCTTGACGTATTAGCCAGTCATTAACAACAAACATTGATTCAGACTTTTCATAAGCAGGACTACGTAATGGTATTTCTACTAGATTAACAGAAATTAAAGACTCATCTATAAAATCAATGTTTATATTTTTTTGTTGAACGCTGTATATACCTATCTTCTTAGCTGAAGTTTGACCTTGGTTTCTTCTTAATATTACAAGTTCATAGTATTCATATTCCTTATCTAAATTACTAACTTCAATATCTAAAGATCCACTTGTACCAAGATGACTCCATATGGTTTGTATATTTGAAACACCTATGTAATCAGTAACTTTTTGTTCATTTTCTACATATGCTATAAAAGCTTGATAAGCTCCATTAGCAATTATACCTGAGTCAACTGATTTAGATAGTACAATACATGGTGTATCTACCAATGGCGCAAGTCTAATCTTTTCACAGTTTAAACTTCTTGGTACTACATCTTTATATTCTACACAATCAGAGCCGTTAATTTCAGGACCAGATACTTGAAATTGATTCCATGGTACATTATCAATATTTAAAGTACGAGATGGATTATTAGCATCATCCCAGTATACCTGCCATGTACAATCAAAGTTTTCTTTTGCTGCTCCGGTTATTAAAAACTTTCTATTAAAGTTTAAGCACTTATCATTTACAATAGTTTCATACTTACATTGACTATCATCAAACCTTCCTATCTCAGAATTAATATCATCTGTAGAATATATTATCCATTCATCAGCATATCTATGTATAGCTCCAATTACAGTATATGGAATAACACCACACTGCAAGTTAGATGGTTCATTACCTATCATACCTAGATCACCATCTTCTGAGTTATTTGCTGCATTACGAGCATGCCACCAAGATTGAGGCCCTTCAAATGAAGGTGCAACATCTTTATTCATACCTTTAGTAAAACCATTTGTGTTTACTGAAGATGATCCTTGTGGTTGTGTATTTTTAGAAGATCTACTTTTAGCCATGGTATATTATCTCTTTAACAAGTTGGGCATGATGCTGATGAACTTGATGATAAAGTTGGTGCTGTAGCTAATCTAGGATTTGCAGGAGCATAACTTAAAAACATATTATAGTAATTATGATACTGAGCTCTTCTATTCATATTCCAAACTTTTCTCATTTCTTGGAAGTTAGGTGTATTAACAAAACCTAAAGCATTATTTCTTGCTCCTCTTAATCTAGATTCAACTAGTTGTAGTTGCTGAGATACATTTTCTCCATTCCAGATCATATTTTCTAGTATCCTTTGCTTTATTGCATATTCATAATATTCATTGCAATATGGTTGATCTAAAACTAATAAGTCACCTTGAGCATTTTCCATAGCACCCTGATAACTCAAATAAACTTTACCTGTTCTAAATGTAGTCACCAAAAAATTATCTTTAATCTCAGCTATATCTAATGCTTGAGCACCTAAGCTGGGACAATAACACACTTTATCATTTACATCTTTTATTCTTAATTCAGTCCAGCTTGTAAAAGTTCTAAATTGACTAGGACCAATCCTTTGAACTAATTGATATTCATTTTTATCATCACATGTTTTAACAACACATACGCTCTTACATGCTACTCCATCTTCACATGGTGCTGTATCTCCGGGTGCTGGAACATATGGTACATCATTAAATGTTTCTATATGTGTACCTGACGGCATAGAACTATTAATCTTATATTCACCGCATCTAAATGCATAATTTAAATATTGAAAATCCATAGGCATCTGACCTCTACCATGCTCTATATCTATAACTACTTCCTTAGTTCTATGAATACGTAACCCTAAATCATAGTTTACTCTTTGTGCAACTTTAATCAGTTGAGCAGGTTCTATCATTCCTTCTAACGCATAAGTAGAAAAATCAATAGATACGTCTTCCATTAATTGGCTAAATGTTCTATATTTTTGTGATACTCCCATTGTTATAATTTTTAAGTTCTTGCTAGGTTACGTTTATTGTCTGAATCTTCAGATGGTATCTGTAATGTGCCTGACATAGTAGCAATAACTTGATTTTCTATTTCTGCAAACAATGCTTCTGGTATATAAATTTCTTGATTATATCTAGGAGTGCAATCATTTTCTGTATCACAATCCCATTTAGTTATGTCTGAATCAAATACACCTTCAACTTTAATTGCGTCCCATGCAATATTTGGACAATAAATATATCCATCTAACCACCAGAAGTATAATGTTTTGTTATATCTAAAAGAAGTGCTTTTTGTTAATGAGGTATACGTACCTGGTTGAGTTCCCTGTAGTTCTTGTGATCCATCTATTGAACTAATAGTACGAATTAGTGGACCCCAGTAGCCTTCAAACATTGAAGGTAGTCTTAGTTTTGTACGTTTAATTGTACAACCGCTTTGTATACCAGCACAGTGAGCTTCAACTTTATCTACATCAATTAATTCAACATAAGGTAATGTTTTCCACACTGAGTTAAACTTTAATAACTTATTTGCATAGTCCTGCCTTCTCATTAGAAACTGAGCATACTTTTCTATCAAGCTATAAATATATCTATCAGTAACAAAAGCATCTTGAACTCCTGCTTTTACTTGGCCTCTAATTCTAGATACTGCGTCTGCTATTGTTGCCATGTTTTTTATTTTTCAAATTCATTATAATTTTCTAATGTTTTCTTAGTGTCTTCAGGATTCTCATCATATAAGTGAGCAACTTTATATTTATTTTTCATTACTAGATATTTAGTCCAGTTTATAGGGTAACTCTTAGCCACTGATCTTTTAAAGTCTCTACATGCTATAAATCCCCATAGCTCTCTATTTTTAAACCTATACTTAGTTGAGTAATTTGTGTAGAATATTTTACCTAAATTACCGTCTGTATCCCAATTTTTATTTTGTAAAACTTTACCATATTGGTTTGATAAAGAATAATTAGTATTAAATTTTGATGAAGGGCATGTTCCTATAAATAAATACCCTAAAGAATCAGGCAACTCAACACCATCTCTATTATCTATTACAGCTTTCCAAAGTCTAACATTATATGTTTTAATTATATTTTTTAATTTATTATTATCTATATCAGAATATAAAGGGTTCTTTTCCTTAAATTCTTTAATTGTTTTTGCATTTAACAATCCAAGCCTTTTAGCCCTATATCTTGGGCCTTTTAGATTTGGTTTCTTAAAATTATTTATCATACAGTTACATTTATAATTTACAAAAAAAACCCCACTTAATGAAATAAAAGTGAGGTCTTTACAAGGCTTGATAAGTTAATTCACATATATTACCCATAGTAGGGTGTTGAAGTTCTAATTTACCAGACCTTCTATTACATACATACTTGTTGCTATAATGATAATAATCTGCTTTACCTAAACTAGGTAATGTTTTCTCTATAAAACCTGCTGTTTCATTAGAGGTCATATATTCTACCTTTCTATCTGTATGTATATGTCCTTTAAACAATGTTCTATTCTTAGTAGAACCCCATTCTTTTGGATATTCTGAAGCGTATATTAAAGGATTATTCTTACTTCGTTTATCACCATGCTCAAATGCATTAAAGTTATCATGCCAAACATGAACTTTTCTCTCTTCATATTTGATATCCCAGATGATTTCATCACTTTGTATAGACTTAGATAATGCATGAGCTAAGTGATATGATGATAATCTGTCATGATTTCCAGGAACATATACAATTACTAATTCTTTACATAGAGCTTTAATGTAATTGATTGCCCAATGCATGGCATCAAAAGCTTGCGTATAAGCTTCTGTAGCGCTCATACAGTTATCTAAAGGAGTACCACCAGTAGTTGCTCCATTAAACGTATCCATGTTAATTAAATCACCCCCTACAACAAAATACATTCTTTCTATATAATTAACTGGTATGGCCTTCTGCATTAAGTATATAATTGTATCCTCAAAGTCCTTATCAATAGTATCATTACCTTCTTTACCAAAATGAATATCTTGCAGTGATATAACACCACACACAGGATTATCTGACTTAATAGTATTTAAGTTTACTTTAGGTATTTTATATACTTTAGGATTCCAATTCTCTAGTAAATCTTTAAATAGAGTTTGCTCTGGATTTTTAACTTGAGATATTAAAGCAGAAACTCGCCAGTGATTGCCCATTTGTTTATTCCAGTATTGAGACAATCTCCATATATCTGTATTAATCTTTAATAACTTTATTATTTCTTCTGCACTTTTAGGTTCATGATTAAATGTACCTGATATTTTACCTGTTCCTTTATCAAGATCAATTGACTCCGTAACATCTATATCTTTAGATATATTTGATAATAACTTGTTCTTTTTTTTATCTGCTTTTCTTTCTGTAAGTATTTCTTTTTTAAGTTTTAAATATTCAGATTCTAAAATTCCTAATTTAGCTGCACAGTATAAAGAGTTCTTTTTCCATTTTAAAGTTTCTTTAACTTGTTTTTTTAAGTTATACATTATATATTAGTTAAGTTCCTTGTAAATATAAGAAAAAAAAGAGACTGAATAAATCCAGCCTCTTCCAACGTTTGTAGTAGAAAACCAACAAACCACCACCTGTTGTATTTTTTTATGCTGCTGGTGTAGAAATTAAAATCTCTATTGGTTTACATGCAGCACTGTTGCCATTATCAACAACTTTTATTTTATAAGCTGTACTAGCTACTAAATTTGTTATAGTATAGTTACTTACAGTAGTTACAATTGGAGTTGCATTTGCAAGAGTCCAACCTGATGGTGTAACTTGAGTATCATAATATATATTTAATCCAGTACTATTACTCCATATACCACTCCAAATAACTGAAATAGTACTACTTGTAACTGTACCTGCATAAACATTATAAGGATCATGCTGTAGATCATTTGATGTACAAGCACCTAATCCATTTGATAGAATCATAGAAAACTTTTGAATAATAGAATCTAATCTTTCACCAGAAGTTATAACTATTTGACTACCGCTATCACCAATTTGAAAGGAAGTACCACAATAGCTAACGCATGATGCACATTGCACATCATCGCATCTTTCACTTCCTACACTACAATCAGTATAAGTACATGCATTAGTTATTGCTGTATCAGCGCAACTACACTTTTTACTACATTTTGTACAATTACATGCCATTTTTTATATTTTTATTTTATTAACAAGTTCCTGTTATTACACTACTTATTGTTGTAGGTAAGTAAGAAGTAGTAGTAGCACCACCTGTTTGCTGAGCTAATTCTATCCAAGGTTGAATGTAAACACCATTTATAGTTGCACCTAAAGTTGATCCTACCCCACATATAACATACTTAATTCCGTTAGTATTTGCATAAGCTATCATATTCTGAATACCAGCCCATGTTACAGCGTTAAAACTATCTGATATACCTCCTGGTAATTGATCTGTAATAATAACTACATATTTAGCTGCATTAGCTCTAAACGCACCTGGAACAGAACCGCCTGCTACAGCTAATTGAGCAGCATAGTCTGTTGGTTCAGCCACTCCATTACCATCTCCAATGTTTATACATGTAGTATCTACTCCACCATTTAATAAATTTAATGCTGTTGTAAAACTTGATGAGTTATTATTTTGGAATATTTCCCAGAAAGTAGTATATATATAATTATTATCTGTTCCTAATAAAGATAATCTTTGATTTAAAGGTAAGTCAGTATAATCTATACAACTTCCATAATCTGGTGTAACTGAACCAGACTCATCTGCAGTAACCAATGCTAATCTATAATCATTAGAACCAGAAGAAGTTACTATACCTGCAACTAATCCAGGAATATCATTTTGAATTGTTGTAATCTCACCACTCATACTTTGAGTGTAATCAAGTACAAATACTACATCCATACCATTTGTACAAGGTAAAGCGTTACTTACTGTTTGAAAGGCAGCAGTATTTGTACATACTTTTGTTACTCCACCAATTGCTACAGTAAGTCTGGCTATATAATTTGTATTAGGACTTAACCCTGTAAATGAATGAGATGGTGAAGCATTAGGTGAATTAATTACAAATGTATCTACAACAGTAGATCCATCTAGTATATCTATTGTATATACAGCAGTTATACCCAATACGTTAGTAAAGTTTACTGTTACACCTGTTGTTGTTATTCCAGTTAATAGCATTGTAGGACATGTTATTAAACCATTTACAACACTGCTTTGTATTGACTCACATGTATCTATAGCATCAGTTACTGAAAAGTCTACTGTAATGCTAATGTTTTGGAAAGTATTTAAAGTTCCAGTACTAACTGTTAAACCAGAACCTGAGTTCTGTAAGTTAGCTACGCTAAATGTTGTAGTTACAGAACTTCCATCAGCATCTGTTAACGTTATAATTGAATGATCTGTAGTATCTAAATAACCTGATGGTATTACAGAATTTGTAAAGTCAAAAAGTATACCTTCTATAACACCTGTTGAATTAACAACACCAGATGATAGATAATTAAATATAACAGAATCACATCCTGTAGGACAACAAGTTGACTGTATACTTGATATTGATGTGTATAAATCATCTATAACAACCCAAGCATTCTGAACTGATTGTGCTAATGTAGTAGGTGTATTATTCCATCCTGCTATTCCACTATATGTTACATTTGATGATGTTAATGTTGCATAAGAACCAGTAATAACTGATTGTGATATTGCATTATTAATTAAACTAGGTGTTCCTACAGCAGTTTGTAAAGCACAAAATGCAATTTCTAAAGCAGATACAACAACAGATACATTTGTTAGCTGACCAACATTACTAACGCAAGTTGGTATAATCTGCACTTCACTTGAACTTCCTACAGCACATACCCCTCCTGGAAATACACAAGCTTCAATAGTGTTCAGTCTAGTATTAATCGTAGCTATTGAAGCTTCAATAACTATAATCCTTTCAAGATTACTACATACTTTTTGTGCAGTTAATATAGCATACTGTTCTAAATAAACTTGAGTAACAGGATTACCGTTTGAATCAGTATATTGTAAGCAAGTTGGTAATGTAAGAAGATCTGCTGCAGTAGGAACTGGAGTTCCTGTTGTAGTTGAATTATTACATATCTGAACTATCATTGCCTGAAGAACAGGAACTAGTTCAGTTGGTGTTACACCTCTAATGTTTAAACATGTTAAGTCCAGACCTGTTAGGCTTGGATTTGCAGAAACACCATTTGTTATTAAACTACAAACTTCAGTTGCTAATTTAAATACTACCTCAGAGATTGTATCACCGTTACATAAATCTATACAAGAAATATCAGGGCCTTGCCATATTACACAATTAGAAGATATATTATCACATCCATTTGTGGTGGCACTTGAATTTGTTGGAATCATAAATGCTTTATTTTAATATAATGCATAGTTCTATTACAAACTATACACTTATAATATACAAAAAAAATTAAAACCAAGCAAGTTAATACCGTGTTTTAAAAAAAATTGCAAGCACTTATAAAAATAACTATTAAACCTTTTCTAAAGAAGCTTCTTCCTTTAATGGAGATATTACACCATCTTCCAAGCTAATATTTACAGAACCATACTTGTCTTCTAGTAATTTGCTAATAGCAGACCAATCTGTTTGTAACTCCGCATGTTTAGAAACAAGTTGATTTTTAACTAGTTCAGCATTACCAATATTCATAAGTAATGTGTTAATGTTATTTTGAAGTTCCTTAACTTCAGCTAATTCTTTAGCTGTAATTTTTTTAGCTTTTTTTGACATGTTATGTTAGTTTTAATTAATACTAATGTAAATATAATAAAAAAAAATTATCTTAATGCTTCTATTTCTGCCTTTAATTCTTGTATTGCCTTCACTAATATAGGAACAAGTTTGCCATAACTCATTTCTAGCTTATCTGGATTTGAATTGTATATAAGCCTTAATGTATCATCATCTAATTCTTGCACCTCTTGTGCTACAAATCCAAAATCTTTTTTGCCCTTATTACTAGAATGAAATTGTACTTCTTCATAAACTGGCTCTTCATTTTCATCAAATACCTCATTCCCATTTTCGTCTTTAACTTGTTCTAATTTAATCTCAGGGCGATTATTCCATACAAACTCTCTTGGCTGTAGACTATCAATGAAATCTAATCCATATGTTAGATCTTTTATTTCTGCCTTATCTCTTTCATCAGATAATGATGTAATAGATGTAACTGCACACCTTAGAGTACTTATGCTTGAATTACCAAGTGTAAACTCATTACTTACAGTCGCTGAACTTGCCGCTGAATCATTTCCTATTAATGTATTGTTAGATCCAGATGTTAGATTATTTGTACCAGTATTTCCGCTATTAGTTCCAATTAAGGTATTGCCGCTCCCAGTTACATTATAACCAGAATAGAAACCTAAAGCTACATTGTCTGTAAAACTAGTTCCAGTAAATAAAGATCTATAGCCAATTGCAGTATTTAATGATCCATTAGTTTGCCTATTTAAAGCTTTGGCACCGAATGCAGTGTGATTATTATTTACTGTAGTATAATAACAAGCTTGATAACCTACTACTGTAGATTCTGCTCCAGAATATCCAGACATATTATATAATGCTCTGCCGCCAATTGCTATACCACCAGCCATACCAGTAGAAACAGTTGCAGCACGATCTCCAATAATAACCGAAGAACTATTACCAATAGTACTTGCTCCAGCATTCCACCCTATCATTACTCCATAGCTTGAATTAGTAGCACTTTCTCCAGCACCTGACCCCAAGAAAACATTTCTTTGACCAGTCGTTAATGAATTTCCAGCATCATTTCCAATCACTAAATTGTCTGCTGGATTGCCGCTTAATGTAGTTGGTACATTAACAAGATAAGAAGATGAGCCGTCTATTAATACATCGCTTAATCCATTTAAACTTGTAGCACCACCACCACCGCCTGATATCCAAGATGTACCTGTTGCGGTAGATGACAATATTTGTCCTGATGTACCAGGTAGATTATTTGAATCATAGTAAGCACCTGTTATTCTAGCGTTACCACTTACGTGAAGTTTTTGTGATGGACTTGTTATACCTATACCCACATTTCCAGATGATTCTATACGCATCTTGGTAGAACCTAAAATATCAAAATCCATACTATCGTTAGCATGTGAATATCTAATATCACTTGCAGAACTAGATGCGGAATCCCCAAATACAATCATACTAGCTGCAGTAGTTCCTCCAATCTCTAGTCTTAGTATAGCATCAGCTGTACCTGCTGTACTTGTAGATTTTACCCTAATAGAAGGATCGGAAGTGCCTTGTACATCAAGTAGGTGTCCAGGACTCGTTGTTCCTATACCTACATTACCATCCCCATCAATACGCATTCGTTCAGTACTACCCTCACCAAACGTAATTAGATCATCAGTATGTGCTCCAAACTGAATATACCCCATTAAGGTGCTATCTACCTTTCTCTGTATTCTTTGTGCTGCACTTAAAAAATTTGTTCCTGTAGTTAATCTCTCGGATGTAAATTGTAAGGTATCAGTGTTGGTATTAGTAGTTTTTAAACTAAGCAAAGCAACATCATCTCCTGCGGTACCTCCTAATGCACCACCATCTACATATAACTTAGCTATGGGATTAGTATTGCCTATACCTACATCACCAGAGGGTTTAATAGTCATAAACTCTGTGGCTGCTGCAGTACCTACAAATCCAGAAAAGCTACCATTACTTCGGTTATACTGCCATTTAGCAACTCCTCCACTTGCTTCCGT
>Ga0209603_1002031_pt1 | contig 19656 bp, 28 predicted proteins | sample COGITO_mtgs_1206_FD_184812 | JGI IMG/M metagenome (GOLD analysis project Ga0209603, IMG submission 184812) | Pelagic marine microbial communities from North Sea - COGITO_mtgs_120607 (SPAdes) (version 2) | ecosystem: Environmental > Aquatic > Marine > Epipelagic ... | reverse complement strand
ACACGGCACAAACACGACACAACGTCCCTTGCGCTAATCTTGTCCTTTGTCGTTCCGCGTATGACATCAGCCTGAATCTCAGGCGCACCAGGTGTTAATAACGCAAGAAGCTCACTCACAGTTAACACACATTGTTGGATTTAGCATTGCAATGTCTTCCTCTGACTTTGGCAGCTTAAGCACTCGCTCGGTCACCTCGTCTCTTAATGCGATTAGTGCGTTTCTTTTAACATCGCCCTTTGCCGTTGCCATGATGTTCCAATACTTTTGCGCCAGATCATCCCAAGAGTTATCAACACAGTCTTGGTAGTCTGCTTGAAAATCAATCATCTTCCACCTCTGCCTTGCGCTTTTTTAGCGCCTCTAAAAATCTAATTGCCGATTCGATATCCTTGTTGGTAAAGTCCTCTTTTGCCGATACAGCAACCGTCTCGGTTGTCATGCCGACCTTATAGTTTTTCATTTTTCTCGCCCTCTATCCTGTCAGGGTTAACGGTCACTCTACTGTCCTCTCCGTACTCCTCTGACAAAACTACGCAAGTCATAGAGCGCGATGATCCAAATCCCGAACTTGCGTGCCAGCTATCTGGATTTGCCAACACATTCCACACCTCAAAGACCATGCCCCCCTGCTCATGCACTTTTTTATGATGAAGGTGACCCAGCCATCCAAACCGATACTTAGTCCTTCCCCACTCAGCAGACAGCCGTCGAGTCACAGATTCATAAATGCGCTGCGGCGTGATCTTGTCACCGTGATGCAGAACAATAAGATTGTTGCCAAACTCTAGGTGCGTAAACTTTGAATAGTTGTCAGGGATTGTCACTCGCGGCTCATCCTCAAAGTACATCTTCATCGCCTCGTTTAACCAAAGCGCCGGATCGCTATCATGATTACCGCGCACGTTTAACACTGTCACCTCTTCATGATGCTCAAGGAGGCGAATGACAACGCGCTTTAACAGATTTACCCCTTCCCTTACGGTTCGCCCATAACGTCCGTCCGTGTCAAGTGGGGTAGAATTTTTAGTCGTCCCAGCCTCGTTGTTAGCATGAAAGAAATCACCTAAATTACATAACAAGCCGCGCTTTGATTTAGGGCTTCTTGCCACTAAAGAGTCCACCGCATCCTCAAGCAAGCCAACCGCAATATCAGTGTCGTAATTACCCTCACCCGTCTCCTTTGAGGAGGCCAGCATCCCTAAGTGATGATCACCGATCATGTAGCAGTTCATCAGGCCATCAAGGGTCTCATCAGGTGCTGTAATTGGCTTGTGCAAGCCCTTTAGGTCATCGCGCAAACCTTCACGGAACTCATCAAGCATCGCATCAATCTGGACTTTATCCTGCTCCTGAATGACCCACTGCAGCTTGATATCGCCCTCCGGCCCAAACGCCGTTGACACGCGCTTTGCGGTAAAGCCCTCCATTGTCTTGTGATTAACATCAACATCTGGTGCTTCTGCGCTCTGAGCAGCCTTTTGGCGCAACCTCTTTATCATGATGTCTACTGATCGACGATTCTTACCCAGCGCATCGGCAGCGCGTCGGTTACTTCCATTGTCAATAACCGCCTGAAGCGTTTTAACCTGGTTATCGCCAACACAATACTTTTTTAAATGCTCTAAACTCATCCTGTTACCTCAGTTGTAGCTGATCGGCTCATACGACGGGTCGGCTTCCATCTTCCGAAATTCATCGCGGTAATGCTTCGCAATCTCTTTTCGTAATTCTTTAGTGGTCGGCATCAGCACGTTCTTTTTTTCAAGCAACATATCCATATGACCCTTGCCCAAATAACCCTCTAGCCATTCGGTAAATTCAGTCGGGTTCTCCGTAAAATAACGGTGCTGGTAGTGTGAAAGGCATACCAGGTTATCTAAACTCCACCTAACGCTCTTTGCTCGTCTGCCATAGATGTGACAACACTCCATTCGACCATCGCTCTTACCGCTGAACTCGCAGGTATAATTGGCCTTTTGCCTAACAACTTTGCTACACCAGGTATCAGCAGCATCTAGCTTGATCGCCATTACCTCCACCTGCTATGCTTTTGGATGCCACCACAATGCTCACAAAGCACGTTGGTCAAGTTAGGCTGAACGATGTAAGCGCAGCGGCAGTGTTTCTTAAACTTTTCTTGCAAGACACTGTGGACTGTTTTATACAACCCACGCAGATGGGTTTTTAGCATCACAATAGGCCAGTATATTTTTGTGAGGTAAAATACTTTTAGGCTAATCATTTAATGCCTCAAATCTTTTGTTGAGCGTGATCCATGCTTTAGCGGCTGTTTGTGGCACAACTCCGTTTCCCAAGAGCCTAATTCTGTCCACCCTGTCGGGACACCCATCAACCACTCGACCCAATCTGGGTTCAGGTTCCCACCCTTCTTTCCTGTTTCCGTCCATGCTTGATAGGCCACTCTGTTGTCTAGCGCCCCCATATGCGCCCTCTTGCCTTCCAATAATTTCTGGTGCGTCCTTTCTGGACTTATTCCCCCTTTGTAATCCCTCGTCGATGGAGTTGGCCAATTCATCCTCTCCGCTGTCTCCACCGCATCCCTCAACTTTGCTCCATACCACGGGCTGTTGGGGTCTTTGCTGTGTTTTGATCGCCATTGACCGTTCACTAACTCTGTTGGGTAACAGCCCCCTGTCACATCGAACACCGTTGCTGTCGGCCAAGATGTTGGCTCCTGATAAATCGCTACCGCAGTTGGGTTGACTTGCTCTCTGAGATTTGCTGGCTTCGTTCTGCCCTTGCGTTGTGTTGTTGCTTGTCGAACTAGCGCCTCCTCTGATCTCTGAGGTAGATGATCCATAGTGTTCGGAGTTGCCCAAGATATAGACTCTTTTTCTTTGGTGAGGTGCGCCAACTTCACGCGCACTGAATATTCCCCACGTTGTTTTGTAACCGAGGCTTTCCAAGTCGCTAATGACTTCTCTGAGTCCAAGACTAATATGTCCTTCGACGTTTTCAAAGAAACACCGAACAGGTCTAATTGATTCAATGTGTCGCCTGATGTAAGGCCACAAGTGTCTTGGGTCTTCCTCTCCAAGTCGCTTTCCTGCTCCACTGAATGGTTGACATGGATAGCCGCCAGTAATGAGGTCAACTTTGTCTCGAAAAGGCTCCACTGGCAGGGTTTTAAGATTCGACCAAATAGGTGCGGGTAGTAACTTCCCTCTTTCCATCTTGTTTGCCAAGTTCGCAATCGCGTAGGCTTCGATCTCGACATAAGCGATTGTTCGATGCTTAAACCCGGCAAGTTCAAGTCCTCTTTCGATTCCACCATATCCTGAGCAAAATGAGAGGACAGTGGGTAGTTCTTTGGTAGTATCCACATCAGTCATGCCTCACAACTCAATCCCCTGAAGACGAGGGTCAGTAAGCTGATAACGAACGCCCATCATTGCCTGAAACTGGTGCATAAATTCACTCATCTCTGGGTTGGTCATCAGGGAAGTCACTGGAAGATATTCCATTAATTCGACCTGATCCTCGTAGGTCGGAAATGCTGGCGTAATTAACACCGTCTCATCGTCCTGCTCAATTTCCTTGTACTGCGTTAAATCCATCCAGCGTGTATTAAACTTTTCATGCTTCCGCATAATAGGAACGCCCCACTTTAGCTTTGCCATACACTTCACCTGCCCCTGCGTGTACTCTCTACCCTGTTTAGCGCAATCCGAATACCACATGTGAGCTAAACGGTTAATGGCGTGAGAACGCTTTTCTTGCTTGTCTGTAATCGTGACCAGGATAGGCTTGCTGCGAGATGTCTCAATGCTGCGAATGGTTTTTGCTAACTCATCTCTTTGATGGTCATTGATAATTCTTACCGGATATCGCTTTAAGCCAAGTTCACTCATCGCGCCACCCTGCAAATCTCAATAAGTTGCGCATTACGATTAACCAATAGCTTTTTTGTATCCTCGGACAAAACACAAAGCTCTCCACCAAATTTTTCGCAGATGTAAGCATCCTCCCCGAGCGAGTTCATCAGCTTGACCCTTGCAAGTGCCTCATCAACACTCATCGCAAAGCCACCTTTAGCCATTTCGCAGAAACGGCCTCTTCTGGGGTTTCAAATATTGGCGCTTTTTTGGCTGGCTTTCTTCGCGCAATTAAATCTTGCTCACTAAACTCTTTCTTTCGACTCAAACGATCTTTGACTGTGCTAATCGGTATCTTCGTTCGCTCAGAGATCGTCACATAGCTGTAGCTGACGTTAAGAGCAAAACGATCATCATCACCAACAAACTTCATGTACTTTGTTTCATGCTTCATAAGCCCACCCTCGATCCGTCAGGTTATCGATCACGCTTTTGCCTCTAATCGACTCAGGCTTGTTTTGATTTCCAGTGCGCTTGTTTTTAGCTAAACGATTTGACATCCATTCCGGCTTGCACGACTTCCATCCAGCATCAATGGTCTCGGTAATCACAAATTTAGGATCAAGGTCTAGCTGACTTACACAACCCCGTACAGCAAATAAAAATCGTTCAAACGAGTGCTGAGTCAACGGCGCCTTTAAATTAATTCGGTGATCAATAAATTCTTTGTACTGATCGATTAAGCAATCATCACCAAACTGAGTAAGATCGATCTTCTTGTACAGGTTATTGGTTTGTTTATTTGGTTTGTTTAATGCACTGGGCATAATCTGCCTCGAATGGGAGGCATAATCTGCCTCTAACGAGGAGGCATAATCTGCCTCTAATGGAGTGACTTGTAACGTATCATGCTGTCCTGTAGTGTCTTCTACCGTCTCAAGGCGTTCTGGAAAGGTAATTTTGTATGTCATGTGGCCGGAAAAACCTTTCTTCCACTTCTCCAGCCAGCCCTTTTTACACAGCGATGAAGTAACCTTTCCAACACGCACCAAATCCTTTATGTTTGCCCTCTGACCAATCTGCTCTCTTGTCGGCCAAACTAAATCAGTGACCTTTCCCCTGTAAGAAAATAACGTAAACAACACGCGTCTTTCCTGGTCGGTTAATTCTAGATCGGTCAATGCCTCCAGCGGCGCGACGAGAATCTTATTCATCATCAGCCACCGCAAAAAAAGTTTGAAAAGTTTTTTCTTGAAAGGTAGATTTAATTGCAAGACATGTCTCACAGTAAATTAATATGTCTTTAAAACTGTATGCCTGCATTAGAACTTCCCTTTTTAAAATGCTATGCAGATATGATAATACACGAATACGTGTAAATCAAATTAATTTTAAAGGAACGCGCAATAGCCTTATTTTACTGAACTAACGCAAGCGTATATTTAATTTTAATTAATCCGTTTCTTTCTGTTGCGCTATCCATAAATGTGTAATATGCTAAGATCGTAAAAATTAGCAATACTAATAAAATTGATGATTATTAACGAGATTACAAGGAGGTCAAAATGATGTCAGCAGAAATGCAGTGGTGGTGTTCTGGCTATTTGGAGTGGTGGTATCGTGGAAATTGATATTATCTTAGCAAAACTAAAACTTCTCAATGATACTGAAAAAAAACACCTTCTTTTTCGTCTTAAAAAGCAACACAAAAACCAAAAGGCCATCAAACATGTGTGCGATCATAACGCTGCACTTGGTTTAGCAATGCGCGTCAGTAACAGTTAGGATTTGTCTATCAATTTTTGGATATAGGCAATTTCGCGAGCGCGATCTTCATCAGATAATTGCATAATTAGACTTAAAATTTCTTTTTCAACAGCATTGTGATCTACCTTAATGTCCTTAGAAGAAACGCCAGTTTGCAACCACCCTGCGTCTACGCCCAAGGCAAGCGCAAGCTCAACAAGATAAACAGACTGCTCTTGTGTGCCGGTTTCTAGGCCAGAAATACGCGCTTGATTGACACCGGAAATTCGTGCCAACGCAGCTTGCGTCAATCCTGCTTCTTTTCTAGCTTGCTTTAAGCGTCTGCCAATGTTCATTTAACGACTCATCTAAATAATTATCGAAACACTACTATTAATTACACGTTTACGCAACATTTTTACGTGACCTTTAGTGCTTTGTAAATCGCGCTTATTCTAGCATCGCCGCTTTAATGCGCAAATTAATACACGATTACGTGTTGATTTATAGAATTCAATCGTGTTACGATAGCGTGTATTAACAGGAAAATAAACGTAAAGGATTAAAAATGAAAGGCAACAAATTTTTAAACAACAAGCTAAAAACATGGCAAATGAGCCAAGTCGATCTAGCGCGTAAAACCGGGATTAAGCAGCAAACGATCAGCCGCCTGGTTAATGGAGTCACAAAACATCCGTCCAGAGATACCGCACTGCGGCTCGCCAATTTTTTTCAAGTTAGTACAGACGACATTTACGAAATTTAATTAAGGGGAATAAACATGAATCATTTTCAATGGCTAGACAATCCTAATCGCGTTAATCCACCAGATGACGACTACGTTTTTGAACAAGAAATGCAACCGTCAATCGATGAAATCGTTAATACACTTAAAGACCCTATTATCTTGTGGGAAGCAATGAGCGTTGACGGATTTACTGGGCCGTTTACTGGGCCAGTTGTTGGAATCTTTGAGCATAAGCAAAACGCTACTGCCCAAGAGAATTTAGAAAGCGCATTAGTTCAGGCAGTTGCAGAAAAAGATTTTAACGCACTAGGTGAGCTTGTGTTTGATCAGCTAACGACTTATGCCGAACGAATTATTAGGCATAGGAGCTAATCATGGATATTTTAGAAACTTTTAAATGTACTGCCGAAGACCTTATATCAAATTTAGAGAGTTCGTTAACGACTGCTACAAACACTAAAAGTCCAGAGTACCTAAGAGGCCAGGCTGATTACTTTAATTTTAGAGATGCAGATCAATTTTGTGCATCGGTTGAGTATCACGAGGGCTATGGTGATGCGTTTGCTTTAGGCGAGTGCGAGTCAGCGAGGTGTTGCGAATGAACGGCATAATAAAAATCCATAAAAATGACTACAAAACCGTGGCCCTGAGAGTTAATGAATTTCACTCATCAGCCGCACACAAAGGATGGGCTATTGAAACTGACCTTATCAAAGATGGGAATCTGGTTGTTATTAAATCTACGATTAAAGATTCTGATGGCCGCATCAGAGGCACTGGCTACGCTGAAGAGTTGCGAGGCAGTAGCAACATCAATAAAACCTCCGCGCTTGAAAATTGCGAGACATCAGCAATCGGCAGAGCGTTGGCATCAGTAGGCTTTGCAGGTACAGAGTACGCATCAGCCAATGAGGTTTCAGACGCCATTATTCAGCAGACCGAGATAAATGCGCAAGAACAGCTTTTAACTTACAACGCATCAGCCCGTGAGCATTTAGGAACAATTGCGGCAATTAAAGACGCGTTGGCCTGTGATGATTTTGAGACTGCATCAGAGGAGTGGCTAACTCTAAACGAAGACCAGCAGCGATCAATTTGGCGCGCACCATCGAAGGGAGGCATGTTTACAACCAAAGAGCTTGCCACCATGAAAACATCTCAATTTCGCGAGGCAGGAATTTCTGTCTCAGAAGCAATTTAACTAACTAAAGGGGAAACCTATGGAATACGAGCAAAAAGATAATGAAGGCGCGTTGTTTAAAAACGACAAAAAGGAAACTGATAGCCACCCAGATTACAAAGGGTCAGCAATGATTAATGGCACTGACTACTGGGTTAGTGGATGGATTAACACAAGCAAGGCAGGTGCTAAATACATGAAATTTAGCTACACGGCTAAGGAGCAGGCTCACAACAATGGCGTACAACAGGTTAAGTCATCTGTTAACGATATGAGCATTGCCCAGTTAGATGAGGATATACCCTTCTAGAACCCCTACCGGCTTGGCGCACCGGAACCAACGCGCCACTTAAAGGAGAAGATAATGGAATATTTTATGGCGCTTTTTTTAGTAGCATTTTTAGTAGCAACCATTGTTGATTGTTATGACACTTTGAGAGGTAAAAAATGAAAAGCCAAAACGCTAAAATCTTGAATTACCTGAAAACCAAAAAGCCACTGACCACGAAAGACGCGCAAGAGATGTTTTCTTGTTACCGTCTGGCAAGTCGGGTTTATGATCTACGATCTCAAGGCCACCCGATTGTTTCTCAAACTAAGAAAGTGGGCAACGCTGTCATTGCAGAATATCGCTATGCTAGTTAGTTACCTAAAGATTAATTCTGAGTTTTTCGAGGATACCCCACCGCCAAGACGTAAATGGCGATCATGGGTAGAAGATGGGCTAGTTGATGGCAAGGTGATTGATAATCAAATCTATATCAACCGCAATCATTTTGCCTCAAATAGTATTTTTGAAATCAAGAGAAAACAGACAGCGGTTGACATCTTAATGCAGAGTGCATAATCATATGCATATGAAACGATACTATGATGGCGTTGAATTAGTCGCAAACCTCTATCCTCATCAACGGAAAGAGCCTAAAAAATGGCGTTATAAAAATCCAAAATCTAAAAAATGGGTTCATCTCAAAGAATTAATGACAGTTGCAGAGGCTAATCAATTAGCGACTGAACTCAACGAAATGGTTGCAGATGGATTCTATGATCGCCACATTCTTCCATCTGAAAAACTTATAAATTACGTCAATCAATATATTAAGTATCAACAATCTTTAGACACAAAATTAATAGACAAACGCTCCTGGTCAAACCGAAAATACGCATTACGCAAATTCCCTGAATCTTTTGAAAGCATTAAATCATTGAGGATGGAAGAGTTAAGGGTTTGGTGGGACTCTCTAAATTATCATAGTCAAAAATTACACTATGCTGCATTTAGAAAGTTTTTTAATTGGCTTATGGGAAAAGGTTTGACTCCTAAACTTTTGTTTAATCCCTTTTCGACTAGCGATGATGTTCCTCGATTGTTGCTCAAACCAAAACCAAGCAAAATTAGACTTCCTTGTTCACAACAAACTTTTATAAATATTAGAAAAAAGGCAGGTGAGGCAGGGTATGAATGTTTGCAAATTGCTATGGACATTAGTCGATATACTACATTAAGAGAGGGGGATATTTGTGGGTTGCGATGGGATAAAAATATCGTAGACGGTTGCCTTAGAATAGTTGTCTCTAAGTCAGAAGCGCAGAAAGGCACGATGAGAGCGGCTAGACTTTCGTGGTGCTTGAAAGATCACCCATTACTTAAACAATACATTGACCGGGCTAGAGAGCTATCTTTAGTCAATAGGAGATGCCCTTTCGTAATTAGCCATACGCCAAAACGCAAGGCATTAGATAACAAGCATCATCTGTGTCAGGTTACTGGTGATCGACTTGGTAAGATGTTTGCTGAAGTCAGAACTATCCACACTACATTTCACGAAATTCGTGGTTTGTCTGCCACACTATTAAAGAATGCAGGTAATACAAAAGAAGAGATACAGAATGTGATGGCGCATGAATCTATTGTTACAACACTAGATTACATGAATCCAAACGACTTACCCTTTGAAAACATTACTATACACATCTAAATTTTTGTCCAAACTTTTGTCCAATTTTTGTCCAGTTAGTAAGCACTACGCCTCTAACCTTTTAAATTGGTGGAGCCTAGCGGGATCGAACCGCTGACCTCAACACTGCCAGTGTAGCGATGTAATGACGTAAACTATTGAAAACTATAAGAAAAGTGCTTTTTTATTTTGTGCAAAGTATGCAAAAGTGTTTAAAGTGTAGCTTTTGATTTATGCCTTTCCTTTTACCTTTTCATACCCTCTAATTCCTGACATTCCAAGCATTCCTAAAAGCACCGGATAAAGTAAATCCGACTGTATCTCTGGCACTGGTAGCCAGATGCCCAAAAAAGGGCTTAAAATGACGTTATAAGCTAATCCAACCCAACAACAATGCCCTATCATTGGCCGCCAAGAACGCTGTAAAAAACTGCCATTAGCTTCGATTTTTGCCAGTTCTATTTGTTGTAGCATAATTTCTTGATGCTGTTTTTCAGACATTGTAGCGATTTCATGCGCTAGTTGAGCAGCTTGGTCTGAATCTGGAATAAATTTATTTAATAATCCGGTAACAGGCGCAATTAATTGTTCAAGCATTTTTATTCCTTTTTAAGATTAATCTATCCACAAAAGTGAACTAAAACCAACGCCAAAAAACACAATAGTAAAAATCAAAGCCTTCCATTCATCCTTGTCTTTATAATCAAAATTACTCATTCAAAAATGACCGTCTCTTCTGGGTCTACCCACTTCGTAACGCAATACGCAGTGACAGGTAGGTATTCGTTAAATCTTATTTGCTTTGCTATCAACTCACTGAAATAGATGCATCTGTTGAGGTCACGAAAGAAAGCATATTCTTCAGCAGACTCGACGTAGTTATTACTAATTGTCTGAATCATCAGAACAAACACAAGGGTCTTCACTTTATAACTCGTGTTGAGTTGTCTACCCAAGTGACCTTGCAGATACAGTCAATTACTTCATATTTTCGTTGGGGTCTCGCTAGCTCCTGACACATATAAACACAAGCGTGTTTGTTAACGTAGTAACGTGTCTTGCTCTCATCAGCTTCTCCGTTGATAAAGAAGAGTAAAGCAAAGACCATTCTCACTGTTTTTTCTGTTCTAGCATGATTGTTATAAGCTGCGCCAACTTCTCATCGCTTGCTTTAGCTGTCTCTTGCTGGTCGGCTAATCCTTTTGCTATTTGTTGAATAGCCTGAGAATTTAAAGCTACTGCGCGACCGTTAGCGTTGGATTCTTTTATAACCTCAACCACAGCCTTTTCAACTCTTTCAACTTCTGATTTTGTAGCTTCTGCTTGAGCCATACTAGAGCCATATGCAATCGCAACACCTAGACCAGAGATTACAAACGGCAATGCCCACGTCGGGATGGATACAGTATTGTCACTCATTGTTTTGCTCCTATTAATAACACCACAGGACAGACTTGTCGCTGTCCCTCATATCGACATGTACAAACGCCTTACTAACGCCTATACCGTTAAACCCCATTGCGCAGGCGTGTCTGACGATCTGCATTCTCTGTCTACCGCCGTTGACATAAATATCGCAGGCCAACCCTTGCGCGTGCGTTCCAGGCATTTTTTTTACTTTTTCTAAACTATGATTAGGACTTCTGTAACCGCTGGTTACGTAAAAAGGAAATCCGCACTTTTCGCGCAATTGGTCTAGCCGGTGTATAAACTCCTCTGACATTTCGTTCTTGCCGGTCTCCTGGCAGTCAAAGTCTTCTATTTTAAAATATTTGAATTTACCCATATTAAAGCCATTTTGCTGCAGCAATAGCAGCTATAACAAAGGGGTACATCGCCATAATCATTTTGTCCATTCGATCAAACCTAGTTTTGCCCTCGTTTAACGAGCGCTGTATACCTTCGTAACGCTCTAAACACTGCTTTTCATGCATCTCAAGGCGAATCAGCGACTCGTTAACTTCTGGCATTAGTATTTTCCTTTCCAAACTCGGAATGCATCAAATTCGCCTGACAGCATCTTTTTGTGAATGAGATCTTTCTTGGCCTCGTTATCAGACCAACTAACTCCGGCCTCTTTCATCCATTGAGCAACCAAGTGAACAGGTATTCTGCCAACAAGGCGACTCTCTCCTGTCATGCCAACACCCTGCTTGCGCATTTCCTTGACCTCGTCAAGATAGACATTGTTGTCATACTGTTTGTGAATTTCGATTCCCTTTTCTGTAGGGATAATCTTCTCTTTAATCAGCATTACTTTTTCCTTTTCTTTTTAGCTGGTGCTTTTTTTGCCCTTGCAGCAGCAGCCTTGCCTGCCTTGGTGTAAGCGTATTTTTTACCGTTGACTATTGGCATATCAATTTCCTTTAAAACTCCAATAAAAAACCCCACCCTCGAAAGGGTGAGGCTTTAGTTACAACAATTAAGACGCAGTTAAATCACAAATGATTCCTGACGCTGCTTCGTTTTTAGAAACAAGAGTCAATTCTGTTACAACCTGTCTTGTAGTGTTATCGCCAGACTTAGCTAGCTCTACGTTCTTGGTTGGACGCAATACAGCTACGTTCCACATATCGTTCTGGCAGATAAATACATCACGGCCACGAATCAATCGGCTTGGCTGAAATTCAACCGTACCCCAAGGTGTAACATAAACGTCTAAAGACTTAACAACTTTTTGATCACCAGCCTGTACCTGTGAACGCTGGTTATTGTTACCAGTAAAACTAAGAGCCTTGTTCATCTGGAAAGGCGATAGGTAAACCGTATCTGGATTACCACCTGCAGTCCAAATAGACTCCATAGTAGTGTCAAAAAGAGCTTGATCCAGGTTTCGTGTAGAACCATTATCAGTTCTAGCTCCACCAGTTCCATTAGGAGCAGCACCACTAGAGTTTGATAGGAAACTATCATTAGTGGTCATCCAGCATGGAACACCAGCAAGTTCACGAGCAGCAGATGCACTACCAGCTACACTAGCGTTGTTGGCGAACAAGGCCAATTCTATGTCTAGCTTTTGCTCTTTAGCGACCTTAACGACTTGGTAAGCCATCTCAGATGCCTTTCCTGCTTTAGTTAGGCCAGAGTCTGTGTCAGGAATAACGACTGCGTTTTTGAAGATTTGCGTTCTGTTACCTAGGCGGCTGGTAGCTGTACGTGCTTCAGCAGTTGTTGCATCACCTTCAATGTGAGCATTGGCTCCGGCTGCGCGTAAAGCATCAGTCTGCCACTCATGCAAAGTTGCAGTTGCTTTGGTCTTCTTACATGCTGAGTAAAAAGGAGTCTCTTCGGGTGATACGTTTTCAATTACACCAGAGAGGTCTTCACGGATGGAATTAGCCCCATCATAGCTGTCAAAAGTATTACTTGGCTGTGCCATTTTTATTTCCTCAAATCAAGTTAAATTAGCCCAATAACAATGCAACAGCATCATCAATTGAGCCGCTGTTTCTAAGTCGTTTCTGTTTAGTCCGAAGCTCTTTCTGCGATGAATTTACTTTTTTCGACCCTGCTTTTAATGGCTGCGTTCTCTTTTTCTGAGATGCCTTTTCAACGGCCTTGGATTTATTGGCAACTATTTCGCGATACCGTCTGGCATCATCCAGAACGCGTATAGCACGATGATCAACTATTGCCGAAATTTCTTGCGGCGAATAACCGTACTCATTACCCACATTCAACATCTGCTCACGCATAACCTTACCCTTATCAGGGTCTTTAAGGTCTGGCATGATATCTAGGAGTTTAGACATTTCTTGTGAACGATGAGCTTCAAGTGCTAGATTCTGTGCGTGTACCTGTTCCTGTTGCACCCGTTGCATTTGTTGCATCTCTTGCTGATAGGCCGACATGTCATTTTCATACCGCGCATTTGCTTCAACATACCCGATTGGATCGGTGTCTAACATTGCAAGGTCTGGTTTGACAGGCTGACGAGCAGCGCCACCATTTTGCAGTTGCTGATAAAGTTCAGTCACCTGCTGACGAGATTCTAAAAGGGCGTTATAAACCTGCTCGGCTTGCTTGCGCATTTGAGCATTTTCTTGCATCCCTTTTTGGACATACTGTTGACCCGAAAATCCTTGCTTGAGTTCGTCGAGGGTTACAGCCCGTTCCTGACCATCAATCTTGACAGTGTAGGACTGCTCCTCCTGAACGGCGTCGATTTCTTCGTCATCGTCCTCGGTAATGTCGTCTTGTTCGTCTTCATCTTGCGAGGCCTCTAGCTCTGGCTCATCGTCTACTTCAGTCTCTTCAGATTCAACCTCTTGGGTCTCCTCTTCTACAACCTCTGCAGCTTCAGTTTCAGTTGGCGTTAGTAGTGCCTCTGCGGCAGATTCAATGCTGCCGTCCATTGTTACTTCAGTCGTTTCCACGGTACTGTTTTCCTTTTGTCATCGACAAGATCGGCCATCTTGATGGAGTTGATCTTGGTCTCGATTGTGTTTAGCGCATCAATTAAATCACGCGCCCGTTGTATCGCCTCGTCGTTACGAGACTGCTCCAGAAAGACGCTTACTGCGTCATCTCTGACATCCTTTAAAAGCTCTTGGAATACGTCATCTTTTTCTAAACGTAGGTATCGTTGAGCTTTTTCTTTATTGTTCAGAATCTACCTCCAGTAACTGCCTGGACAGGTGATTGTGCTGGGTATCTAGGCATCGCCTGCGCTTGTTTAACGCCAGCTACGTCTACATTGGACTGATACTTGCCATAAATCTCGGCAGCCTTGACAAGCAAATCCTGATCCATCTGGTCGCGCTCTCTGTCATCCTGTGCAAGCGCCTTTTGTGCATCAATTTGTAGTTTTGCCATATCAGTCTGTGCTTTAGACTGCGCCTTCATTTGCTCGGCTTGCAAGTACGCTGCTGCCTGATCCATCGGCTCCTGACCCTGTTGCGCTTGTGCTTGCTGCTGTAGCATCATCTCTGTTTCAGCGTCCATTGGTCTAAAGTAACGGTTTACATTGCGCAGACCGCCCATTGCTAACATATCTGCAAGGGTGTTTCTAATTTCAGTCATGCCAACTAATCCGTTACCGACACCGTAATTAGTAAAAATTTGAACCTGCATGTCTAAAGCTTGTTGTAGGGCTGCTAGGCGCTCACCCTCTCTGCCAGTTCCTAAGCCAACATTGACCGTGACATCCATTTCTTTATTCCAAGACCGTGGGTCAACGGGCATGTAGTCATTACCACCGACTGCCATCATTTCGGCTTTGTCGCAGTTCTCAATTGTTAGCTTCAGCATAAGCTTAAATAATTGCGTTACACCGCCTTCAGCTAGGTTCCTAGCCATTACCTCGATTTGACTCGCCGCGCCCTGCACAGTGGCATTAACAGCCGTTGCAGTGGTGTTCTGTAGTGCATTAGGGTCAAGACCGGATGAAGCAGCAGATACGCCTGTTTTTTGATCAATTTGAGCATCAAAATACTCGACAGCAGAAAGTGTCTGACCTGCGACAAATGGAACGGTCAAAGGCGTAACTGAGCCTCCGGCTTTTGTTCTTACAACACCGCCAATCTCGTTATTTAGGAAGTCATCCACATTGACCATGCCCTCAACAATCTCAGTGCGAGGGTTATTGGTTAGTGCCACGTTATCGAGGACGCCACGGAGCATTGCTGTTGCTGCGTCTTGTTCCGAAAAGAGAATATCTGCAAGAGAGTTACCGACCCACGTATGCGGTTCCGGATCATGCTGAAACACGGCAAACGGTAGGTCACCCCACGGCTCATAATCAAGCAACTCATCAGAACCGCCACCAAGCAGTATCTTGTGCATGACAGGTACGCCAGTGCCGTCAACGTCAATCTTCATGTAGACCTCAGACACAATGACCTTACGCATTGTGGGGTCTAAAGGCTGCTCATCATCATCTAAACTAAAGTTCTGACGCTCAAATCGCTCTTCATCTGAAAAGTTATCGGTGTCATTACTGGTTAATTCAGACACGACTTCAAAGTCATAACCCATTGCAACCAGGTCACCTACTCGCATCTCGCGCTTATGCACAACAGCATAGGCATCGTCTAAATTAGTGGCCTCTGAGGATATAAAGAACTCTTCCGGTGGTAGGCTCTCAATACATAGATCACCGTACTCTTCGGTGACAGACACTTTGACGTTATGCATTGTGCGCTGGTACTCAACGCCCATGTCATCAACATCCATCTCGATGATCTCTTCGTGCTTAATGACCTCAACGCGCGGATCGTTAACAATTAAGCTAAACTCCTCATCAGGAAGGTCTTGGTGGTCAAACGTCTCGCTTTTTTTTTCCATGTTCCAGTAGCACTTTACAACACCGCACTTCTTTAGGAGTGAGTCAGCAAAGACATCAGACAGCACGCTGTAGCCGCCTAACGTATTAAACTTGTAGTTAACGTACTTAGTGGCCTGTTCAGCAAACTGCGCGTCCTCGCGCCCTGTAGGAGCAAATTCAACCGGCTTATCAGTTGACAGAAAAACACGCATCAGACTTGGCTTTATGGCCCGTATCTTGTCGCGTATCTTGGTTGACACAACCCGACTTCGGCCCTCTTCCTCGCCAATATCAACCTTACCGTCATAGTATCGCTGCGCCTTAAGTCGATCATCTACTAGCTCTGAGTTTACAAAATCTTCTGCGTTATCCACCGCATCCGCTGCAATTGACTTGATGTCGTCTTCTGTTAGCTTTTTAAGTTCCATATATTTTTTCCACGAGAAAGACCGCCAGTGAAGACGGTTATAGGTAAATTATTGTGGTTACTGTGTTTCGTCTGCTAGTAAGCCTTGAGCCTGTCGCTGCGTAACATTTCTGCTTGCTATTTCTATGTTCTGGGCGATTTTTGCCAACTTGCGCGTAGCATCCCCTGCAAGAGTGTCATCGGCTAACGCCCTTAAAACAAAATCGGGCTCTTCAGAAAACAAAACTCTTACCGCTGTTTGAGCCTCTTCTGGTGTTAAACCTAATACCTTTGGTTCTGGTAAAAACTTTCTTGCAAGTATGCCCATTGCAGCTAACACATTGCCTTGATTTAACTGAGCAGTAAATGTTGCAGCTTGGCCTACATTATCAAGATTTTTTTGCGCTTGCGTTGCTGCATAAGTTGGTGACTGTTTACTTAAATTTACAGCTTTTTTAGCTTCTTGCGATCTTCCTGCTGTTGCTAAATCATCAATGACAGTGCTTACTTTATTTTTTGGCAATATAGCTTGTAAGACTTCATTAGGGTTTTTATTTGATCGATCTAGACCACCAGCAATGCCTGGGAAACTTTCGCTACTGCGTGTCATTTGGTTGCGAATACTCATCTGCATTCCAGCCCTAAAACCAGTTTGCTCCTCTGGACTCATTCGGGCTAAAACAACCTCTATTTCATCGGCTGGTTTTGTGCTCATTGACCTGCCAAGCTTTACTGCTGAGTCAACCGCTTCACGACTTGCAAAGTCTGCCCTAACTGCCGCTAATTCTGGACTCAAATTATCAATGTCTTTACGCAATCGATTAGCCACAATTTTTAGCTGCCGACCTAAATCGGGATCACCTGCGCTTGTTTCAAACTCTTTACGCGACATTGTTTCCATACGTCTTAAAAGCTTTTCCGCATCTTGTAGTTTAGGTTCACGCGAGAAATTAACAATATCTTTGCCTGTCTCTTCATTCCTAACGATTTTAAAGAATGGCGTTGTTGTGTCATCGTTTACATAAAGCTCAGACAATTTAGATCGTGCTTTAGGATTTTTTTGTAAAATACCTTTCATCTTGTCAGACAGTCCTTGTGGCACAGAACCTTGTGCTTTTGCAAAGATTTTTTCGTATTCGACGCCTTGACTAGCTTTTAAATTATCACTGCTTGTTTGTAAGGCACGTAATACATTTTTATCATCGATGTCTGGTGCTAAAGCCTCTCTAACTGACTTGTTTGCTTGATCTAAAGTTCTTGAGGCACGAGCAGTTGCGGCATTTTTTACATCGCCTGCAGCCTCGTTACCTTGGCTTGCAAGAACCTTTAAAATCGGCGATAGCTGATCATCTTCTGCCATTACACCGCCACGCCTTATGTCATCTATCGTCTCATCTAGCGTTTTACCAGTTGTCTGCATTTGTTTGACAAGAAACTCTTGAACAGGCCCAACATACTGATCACCAGCGACACGCCTTGTTTTTTCCATTAACTTTTTAAATCCGCTACCAACTAAAGCGCCTGCACCACCTAACAATTTTGTGCCTGCCATTGATGCGCCAGCACTTATCCCAGCATCCTTCGCTACCCCTAAAATGTCATCCTCTTCTGAATAACCAGCACCTGCAATTGCTCCTGCCGTAGCCGCAGAACCTAAAGTATTTTTTCCTGCACCGATAATATTTTTGAACGTGTTTCCCATACGGGCAATGTTTGCTGTACCAACAGCGGTTGTTGCACCACCAGTACCAGCGCCCCCAATCATTAACGCGACAGTCGGTATCAAACCTCCGACTATTTCACTTGTAATTGCTGTGCCAGGATTATCAGTTTGGAATTGCTTTATTTGCAGTCGTAATTGATCTCGCATCTGTGCATATGTTTTTGGATCGCTAGTAAATTTTGATAGTCCAGAACGAATACCTGCCTCTATCTCTTCACCAGAACCCATAAACAAACCTTGCCCAATTAAGCTTCGACCTAAATTGCCTAAATAAGAACCTTCTGGCACATCTGTTTGATCTTCTACATTTTCAGATTCAATTGTCCACGGGTCTATCGTAGGGTCTTCTATTGTCCAAGGCTTTTGATTTTGCATGTTATTGATTTACCTTTTCCCAATTGCTTTGTACGGTGCTATCACCACCAAGATACTTATAGCCATTTTTTATATCGCCCACATTAAATTGCGACAATGCTGTGTAGAAGTCTGCCATTTTAGGCTGCGGCCCACTGTAGCCTCGCAGGGTATAATTTTCTTCAAAGTATTTAGCCATCGTTTCTCGCTGTTGACGCGCAATATCCATTTGCTGATACAGTTTTGCCAACCTTCGAGAGTTCACGTCAGGAGGTAGCATTGGATTATAAGCCCTTGAAATTAACTGCTCTCCTTCCTTTTGCGCAAACTGTGCGCCTAAAATTGTTTTTAGGTTTCTTTGAACAACCTCTTGCACCATTTCCTTAGCGTTTTCAGCGTCTGGGTTAATTAATCCTAAAAGACCAACACTGTTAAGCATGCCAATTGTAGGGCCAGTTAGCTCCTCCTTTGACTCAAGCTTTTGCAGTACAGAATTTATCTGTGCCACGTTAGCAGACATATCTGCGCCACCACCTCTAATCCAATCTAAATGATCTTTTGCGTAAGCCTCATCAAGTGCCTCTAGCCCAGGAGGCAATTTTGGAGCAGCGTTATTATTAACGGTTGTACCGCCGCCGCCAATTCTGCTAATTTTATTTCCTTCTGGCCCAGATGTTACATTAAACATAGCGCTTGGATCGTAAACGCCGCCATTAGCGTTAGCATTTAACTGTGCGCCTGATTGCTGGGATATTGAGCTTGTCGGTTTCATTTGGTTGGTCAAAAAACTCCCTAAGATCTCTTTTACCATGCTAGGATTAGCTTCAATTGCTGCCGCTGCTTGTTGCGCCATTGGGTTGTTGGTCTGTCTTTTTAGATAAGCTACGGTATCATTTGTAGTTTTTGTCATCTGCCTGCGCTCTTGCGCCTGCTGAATGGTATTAGCTGCAGACGCTGCAATGCCCTGATCAGGGTTTAACCGCATAGAGTTTAGGCCCATTTGCAATCTTGCCATGCGCTCTGGGTCTGCGCGGAACTCTTTTATTCCTTTACCTAACCGATCAAGTAGGCCCATTTCATTATCAGGCATTCTAGCCTCCCATCATTTTCATAATTAGTTGAATAACATCGCTCTTGTTATCGCCCTTGTCCATCTGCGCAACAATGCCCTGACCATACGGAATCGTTTGTTGATGTTGTGGCTGCATGACGCCACCGCCACGCTGTACTGGCGCAATGTTAGGGCTAACAAAGCCCTGATGAGCAAATGACTGAGCGCCCTTACCGATCTTATCCATGTAGGGCTGCATTTGATCCATAAATGTCTGTGGCGCTTCTGGCACAGGTACATCAGGTAGTGCAAAATCCGGTTTTGGTGCAACCATTTGCGCTCTAAGCTCTGCGGCCATCATTTCTTTGTTCTGAGCAATCTTTTTT
>Ga0209603_1002027_pt1 | contig 19683 bp, 20 predicted proteins | sample COGITO_mtgs_1206_FD_184812 | JGI IMG/M metagenome (GOLD analysis project Ga0209603, IMG submission 184812) | Pelagic marine microbial communities from North Sea - COGITO_mtgs_120607 (SPAdes) (version 2) | ecosystem: Environmental > Aquatic > Marine > Epipelagic ... | reverse complement strand
CAATGCAGTACAAATAATAACTAAGCGCACTGGGTATCTGTACAACAGCAGCGCACTAATCATCAACACGGAGGGACTATGATAACTAAAGAAACATCAAAGGATATAACAGTAAACGGAGTAAGGGTAACCTGCTATTCAGATGGTAGCTTGGAAGCCCAAGGGAAGTGGAGTAGGGGTCGGACATTCGGCACGATAAACCGCGATGGCTATCGGCAGCAAAAGATTAATCGGCAAACTTGCAGGATCCACGACTTGATTGCAGGTGCTTTCTTGGGGAAGAAACCAGAAAACTATGACGTTGATCACATTAACGGAAACAGAGCGGACAACAGACCATCTAACCTGCGGTACGTTACACGATCCGAAAACCTCAGAGGATATCAGAAGGTTCGAGGTAAATGCCAGTACCGAGGAGTATTCCGACCAACTGGTCGAAAGAAGTGCCGGGTCACAATTAATAACAGTGTGGATGGCGGGATAACTAAGCGGTACGAACTCGGCTACTTTGATAGTGAGAAGGAGGCTGCTATTGCTCGTGATACCTTCTGTTTTGAGGAACTAGGTTATCCACTAGAAGGGTTAAATTTTCCTGAGTTATTTGTTGACAAGCAGGAGGATTCCGTACAGATTTCCAGTATGCAAAATACTGAAGAAAACATTGAGCGAGTTCAGACCCAGATTGATATGATTCGGCAGGAGTCCAGGCTTCTGTCATACCGTATTGATCGTATGACTGAACAGCGAAAGAGTCTTCAGGAAGAGAAGCGCAAGCTTAAAGATTTCCTTACGCAGGCTAGAAAGCCATAGTGTATAATACTGATCGAGGTAAGCTGTAGGAGTAATTCGCAGCGGGGCTTTTATGTTCGTCCTTTTTGATCCCTCGTTTCGTTACGGTAGCCCCGTCCTCTGTGTGTTGAGGGCGGGGCTTTTTGTTACCTTGGGTACTGCTGCATCTGGATGCGGCGAATAACGGCTTGAACATCTGACAGCTTCAGCTTGCCTCGCTCGTAGTCATCCCGTAGCATCTTCATTGCCATCTCCTCTGGCATCTTGCCAGCGAGTTCTACGTACCTTGCTCTCTTGTCAATTCGCTTGGATGGTACGCTAGTTGAGATTGGCATATCTGGCACAGTACCTGTCATCAGATTCTCTACCTCGAACTTACTGAAAGTCTTACTGAGCTGCTTCTTTATTTCCTCTTCCGAGGCTTCAAGTGTACGAAGGTTGTTTACGTGACGTACTCCCTGCTCCATCTGTGAGCGGTAAACATTGTTCAGTTCTTGGTAAGCACCTGAGATATCGTCCTGATTGTAACTAGCTGATGAGTACCTTGAACGGATCCCAACGAAGCTCTTTTTCATATCGCTGAACTTGTACCCAGCACTCTCCAGCATATCAAAGTTGCGTGAACGGTAACCTAGTAGGTAGCGTAGCCCGTTCTCTACGGAAGTGCGCTCATCCAATTTCTTGATATCCTTGATGGTTCCTGGCGTAAATGTATCAGCTAGGTACCAACTCGCTAAGTCAAGTTTCTTGGACAGTCCGTCAACCTTATTAGAAATACGCCGTCCATTTTGATCCAAGTTGTTTTTAGCGGCTACAATGTTCTTCAAGTTGATGGTAAGATCTCCTCCAATCTTGCTCCACAGGGAGTCAATCCACTTGCCCATACCGTCCATAAAGTTATCACCACGTCTAGCAGAATCTACGAGCGATGACATTTCTGCGGTAGGCATCTGGTAGCCCAAGTTAGCTGCGCTGATCTTATTCCCGTCCTTACGTAGGTGTAGTGCTTGATGTTTCTCCCAAGGGGCCAGGACTGTTTCGCGCATTGCCTTGTCTTTTTCTTCATCGAAGCCTTCTTCTCTGTTCATCATCATTGGGATAGTTGATCCCGCAGATAGGACTGCCGTCAATGATGCCATTCGCTTGAAGCCATTGACCTTGATTCTACGAGCTGTGTCCTGGTTTATTGTGACACCGTACTGATCCTGTAGCATCTTAGCAAATGTTCCATCGGTCATCTGTTTTGCTAACTTAGCTTGGTTCCAGGTTGTCCGTGCTAGTTCAAAGTTAAATGCACCGAACTCATTTAGAATGCCGTACCTTGATAATGAACGGAAACCCTTATTAATTCGGTCATAGTTCATATAGGTATTATTTGTGAGATCGCCAGCCAATTCCTCGAACTGTCTTGTACCCATACGCTTTATGTCAGCTTCAGGTATAACATCACCCAAGAACTTCTTATAGTTCTCGTATACAGATATACGCTGTGCGGTGTCGAAAGCACTGTAAGCCTTACCTACGCCGTTGACTGCACGTTGGAAGAACTTAGGAGTAATGCCATTCTTGAATCCATCGCGGATGTCAGAAGCGGTAATACCCTTATCAACAATGCCTAACTCCTTGAGTCGGTTCAGTTCAAGCAATGAAATCTTACCGCTCTTAAACTTCTGGGGTAGCGTCTCGTCAATTGCTACTCGCATCCCCTTGCCGTATCCCCTAAATGGGTTGAAGCCTTGCCCTGCAACAAGGAAGGCATTGCCAGAAAATTGAACAGGGTAGGACGCTAGGTTCAATGGGACACGTACGAACTTAGCTGCGGCTGTAGTTGTCTTTATTAGGCCAGATATAAGACGAGCTGCCCAGGGACCAGCGTCCTTAACTGCTCCGCTACCGTACAGTTCCTGTAGTGCCTCATTGGCCTCACTTGGTACGTAGATTAAATCGCCCTTCTGAAGTTCGCTTGAAGTAACGTAACCAGTTGGATTCTCATCACTGACGGGAACCTTGATCTTGCGGGTTACTCGCTTATCACCTGAGCGCATTCCACGTCCACGGATAAATAATGGAACAAATCCTTCGGGTACTGTTCCTGGAGCAAAGGTTGCAGCCGTCCCTTCCTTGAGCATATCATCAGCTATACGTCGATTACCTGCTTCGTAGGATGCTAGACGACCAAGACGTGAGATTGTACCAAATAGTTTTTCTCCCGTCCCCTCGTACTCACCAAGGTATTCCCTCATCTCCTTGCTTAGATCCTTGTTCTTTCTCTTCAATACTCGCTTGTTACCGGCGATTGTATTCATTGATTTTAATAGATCGTACCTATTGTCCTTAAGGTCCTGTAGGAATATATCAATCTCCTCATCACTAGAACCCTCCTTCTTGAGTTTCATTCTTAGGTTATTAGTAACCTCTGCGGATGGCACATAACTACCATCCTCGTGAAATCTGTACTCACGGGTAAAGTAATTCTTGGAGTCTATGCTTTCCTTGATCTTTGCTGCAATACGTGGATCAATGTCCAGCTCTCCGGACTTGTACATCTCGTAGATTGTATTCTGGTACTGATCAATCTTGATGCGGGCATCGTCAAGCGTGTCCTTGATACCTGCTAATGATTCGGGGAGTACGTTACTCTTGTTTGCTACGTAGTCATTTAGCGCATCAATATCCTCCTTCGGGGCTTTCTTCTCAGCACTCTCAACAATCCGACGAACGGTTGATGCTAGATCAGTAGCTGCCTCGGATTCATTCTTTGCTCGGACTGCGTCCATTGTTGCATTCTTGCCAACAACCTTGGATGGAATGATGTTCTTGTAAAGGGTGCGCATAAAGCGAGCACCGCGACCATTCGGGTTCTCGCCAGCCAGTGTCTCCACGACTTGCATAGCATCAGGGTCACCCTTCTCATATGCTTCATTTAGGTACTCACCTGTCCTACCTCCAAACTTGGGGTAAGCCTTCTTCATTAGCTCACCAGCAGCACCTAGACCTAGACCTAGACCACCACCTACTAGTAAAGCACTACCGAGTTCCTCGTTAGTCAGGTACTCACCTTCATCTACAGCCTTCTCTAATTGAGCACCACCTGCTGATATTAAAGCACCCGCCGCTGCACGTTTAGTTCCTTCCTTCGCTAGACGGGGCAGGAGACGCGCTCCCCTGGAAGCCTTACCTAGACCACCTGGGATTAGATTGAGGGCTGTGTCAGCCGTTACACGACCCCAGCTTGCTTCATCTCGACCCTCGATCCCTTGAGCCAATAGAGAGCCACCTACACCGCCAGCTAATGCACCACCAACGTAGCCGAGGGTAGCACCAATTGCCGCGCCAGGTACAGCACCTACTCCACCGAAAAAAGCACCCGCGGCTGCGCCAGCCTTTGCGCCGAGAGCAGCTCCAGCTAACTTAGCACCCTCGCCTACAGCAACCTCAGCACCAAGACCAGCTACTGTCTTGCCTATGCTAGGTTCTTCTTCGTCGAGGACCGACAGGTCAATGCCGCCTTCTTCTTCGTCAAGGACTGATAGGTCAATTTCATCTGTAGGCTCGTCAAGAACTGATAAATCAATTTCCATTACAGTTTACCTTGCTCTTCCATCTTATTGATAACTTGTTCGCGACTAGACTGGGGGTTTGCCTTCATCACCTTAGAGATACGTGCTTCTTGATCTTCAGTAAAACCAGTGTCTTTCTTTACAATATCATCAAAGTCTCCGAGTCCCTCTGGATCGTATTTCAACCTTTGCAATACAGCCGCATTCATTTGATCCGGAGTAATAGTGCCTGCCAAAATTAGATCATTTGCTTCATCAATCGCTTCTTGTACCGCACTTGGTTTTGCGTCTTTAACGGCTTGCTTTAGTTCACTCTCTAGGATTGCTTGCTGCTGATTGTAGGCAGCTTCTTGAGCAAGTATCTGTTGCTCCTGGAGGTAATCTGCCTCAGCTTGCTTTCCTTGCATCTCAGCTTGCATTTGAGCTGCCCTTAAAGCCTTACCACCACCTACTGCGCCACGTAGTTGAGCAGTCGTGTAACCACCATAGGTACGAGGACCAGTAGTACGCTCTCCAGCTACACGTGTATCACGCTCAGTGATTGTCTCACCTGGTTGTTGCATACGGGCAGCTAGTCGTCCTTCACGGGCAGCTGATTCCCTTTCGTAGTCCCCGTACGCATCAGCACGTGTTTCAAATCCAGCAGGTATCATACGACCTTGCGGGTCAGTACGCAAGCCTGAGACACCCTCAGTGCCACTAGGTGCGTTTAAATACTCATTAAGGGTACGACCACCTAAGCGAGCACGAGTCTCCTCTATGCTCATTGGTGCTGCCCCAATACCTTGGAATGTTTGATCAGCTAATGCTTGTGGTACTGTTACGCTACCGCCATCAATATCGAGGGTAGTAGTAGGGATGCCGGTTCCTTGGACTCCAGGAGCACCCATCAATCCAGAATCATCTGGAAGTGTAGCAGCTAATTCGGCGGCTCTTTGTGGGGCTGAGGATGGTCCAGTAGGTGCAGTGAATGTCAGCGGCTCATCGCTAAGTCGGGACATCTGTGGAACATCTTTCCTATCTAGCATTTCTTGATAAGCGGCATTCGCCATTTTGGTAAATGGATCAGTGTATCCCAGTGCCTCAGCCCTTTCTACATCTCCAGCCTCCATTAGTCGGTCATACGCTCCACTTACGGTTGAATCATCTAATGGTTCAGGGAAAAGGAATGATGCACCAGTGCTTAAAAGTTTTGAAATGGTTGACGCTCCCGGAACCCTAAGATTCCCCGCTGAACCAGAACCAGCAGTTCCGGGAAGTCTAGCTTGCCCTACCTTCTCTGCTATCTTTATTGGAGGTTTCGCGCTTCCCCCGGATGGGACAATCTGTCCTGTCGTAGCAGGTGCTCCGCCAGTGGCTCGTACTGAAGGCAGTTGTTTTGGGTTGGCTAGTTGCGTCTGTTGGACTAATCTAGTTTCAGGTACAAGGACACCTTGAGTAGTAGTAGGTCCACCTATTAAAGCAGGGCGATTCTGAGCGGCTAGACGGGCTGCATCCTGTGCGGCTACCCTCTGAGCAAATGGTGAAAGCACTTGTGACGTTGCGGCTTGACCACCAGTCCCAGCGGCTACGATGCCTCCACCTAGTCCTAGTCCTGCTAGGACAGTAGGATCAACGCCACCATCGGTTGGCTGTGTACCAAACAAGGAGCCACCAGTGCCGCCGAACTGCATACCTTGTTCTGGGTACAGTAGTTCCTCTTCGGGTTGAGGTGCTCCAAAGGGAGAGAAGGGTGAGTTAAATTCTTGCGCCATAGTGGTATTATATCATAAAGGGTTTAGGTTTCGGGGAACTTCTTGTTTAAATATTCTTTGCGTTTCTGACAGGCTCCGCATCCTTGGATGTTTGTACCAGCTACCCTGTCTATGACCCTAGCTATGGGTTGTGCTATGCGTTCCACACGGTCACCTAGGCCAATGGGCTTTGTCGTGTCCTTTGCTTCGGCCTTTGCCCTCATACACCTCTTGTGTAGTGTACCATATAGACAACTTCTCCTAGTGAATCTCATACTAATTAAGCGTCTTTCAGGGTGAAAGAGAAAATACCACGAGTCATCTGTACCAGCCATATAAACCTCCCAGCCGTCCTTGATAAACTTTGAATCCTCGCTGAGTCCAACAAGGTGGTAGTTTTCTTTATTAAGATACCTGAGATCCTCAAATGGATCTTCATTAATTATGGTATCAATAATATCCGTTGTCATACTGTAGTTATTCATTTTATGATAATCATCTCCAAGTTGAGCAATTGTTAAATGGGAAGTCTATAATTATACCCATACCATCTATTTCGTGATATCCTTCATCATCACTAAGGGCAACACTCCCCATAGCATTATAATTACCTTCGTCTCCACTTGAAGGATTTTCAAGTATGGAACCAAAATCCTTTGTATGCTCTGTGGCAGTAAATGGAGTCCTGACTTTGGTTATTGTCCAATTGTCATTGGGGTTTTGTCTGTATTTTTTGTCGTACCCAAATATATAGTTAAACCCAATAACTAGATTATGACACCTTACCGAAAGTTTTGGTTCCGAGTTACGCAAGGAATCTATTGGGTCGTTCGTTATTGGATCTATGAAACTTTGTATTATTCTATAAGAAATAACTTCACCCAACCAATAATACTCCGCACCTATATTGTAATCGTCATCAAAATCGTAGTCTTTCTGTTTGGAGTTTTCGTACTCCGTCCATTGGCTTAATGAAGTCTGGGAAAAAGAAAACTCATAGTATGTATCAAAGGGTTCTGCACAGTCCTCGCTATCGCTACACGGTTGAACAACCTCCTGACTAGAGGAGCAAATTCCAGTATCTCCATTGATAGTATAGGTGACTTCAGTTTTTTCTGTGGGGTAAGTATTATTTTCACATTCATAAGAAGAACTACAGCTTGATATTCTTGTACGTTTTTTATAGATAGAATTTGAGTTTGCTGTGTTAGTGGGGAATCCAGTGTCACTTTCAAATGTTCCGCACGGATTTGCTGACCAAACAGCAGATCCCCTTTGGACACGCATAATTGGATTTGCAAACTTCCCCAACACGGTGGGTGTTATCGTCCTATTTCTAGGACCATCAAAAATTGGAGTATACTCTTGTTCTTCTGAATCAGATTCAGGGCAAGAACCGCACTCTAAAAATGAATTCCTTTGATATGTTCCATTAGCCATTATGAAAATATCCCTTGGAAGAATTGATTGTTCCCGCAAGAATAAATAAATAAATTATTTCTTACAAACTGACTAATGAATCCACCACTAGAAACAGATCCAATAGCTACAACTGCCTTAGTTGAACTAACAGTACCTGAAGAAGTTGATACTTCGGCAGCAGTAACAGTCCCGTTTGTCAATGTTACATTTAGATATAGGGTTGACCCAGAATTAAATGTTGACCCGCTTTGAGGATCAATATTTGTTTGGGGTGGAAACACTGGATTACCGTTGGGGCTTTGTACGGATCCTCGAGCAACTACTACTTTTGATGGATCGTTATTATATTGTATGATTTCAAATGCGTGAGCAGCTTCACTAGCAACGCTTGGAGTATCAGCCTTGAATTCCATTGGAGAGCCAGCAAGCATTTCGCTACTATCAAAGGATGACCACATTGATCCTTGCCGATCTCTTTTAGTGTAAAAGTCATCCCGACCAACAGTAGTACCATATAGTCCTGCTGACGCTTCACGCTCAGTAAATGTAGGTTGTTTATTATCCATACTCTATACAGTCCAAGTTACTACTTCAAAATAAATAGTTCCATCTAGGGCAGTTAGTATGGGCCGACTGCTCCTCTCTACTACTCCCGTAGTGCTATATGTGGCTGATGTTGATCCCGTACCATCCGTAAATGTTTTAGTTTTACTAGTCTGTGCTGATGGAGATATGGTATTTGGACTGGTTGAAGTATTCTCATAGGATGAGGTATACGAAAATGTTCCTTCGCCAGTAGAATTGGATAGATAGCAATTAGGGTAAGTGCTAATGCGAGCCGACATATCCGCTGCCTTTCGTTGACCAGAGAATCTAGTGTTGCCGCTTTCCGTTGTGAATACATCAGTGCCTCGGAAGTTTTCCGACATTGAAATCGAAGTAACTGAGCAACTAATATCGCCAAGATCATAAGCTAGTGATACAGTATTGGGAGGTGAAGTTGTTACCTCAACCGTTACAGTAGCCGCTAGTGTTTTAGTCCTCGGTGGAGTAACCCGTGTTACGGCAATTGTTCCGCTAATACCCCCAGCGGTTTTTGAAACATTTGTGCAATTAACAACTCCAGCTACTGTTACATCTACAACATCTTTATAAGTCTGCTTTGTTCCAGTAATAGTCCCTTGGAGTGCAGTCTTCTCATAGGTAATATATCCATCACTCTCAGTTTCTGACTCAGCCACAATGACACCCGTCGGTGTAACCGCTGTTCCGAGTGATCGAACTGTAACATATGTGCAACCAGCTAACTGGGCTGGAGCAGGTCTACTATCCACTGATATTTGACCAGCTCCCTTAGCAAATGTAAATCTCCTTGTAGGAATGCCATCAACATCACTGACCTCATCTCCAATCTTCACAGCTCCCGTAGTCTCTGCGACTGGCGTGCCGTTAAAAACTTCCACTACCTCAAGTATTAGGTTGCCTCCACTCTTGGTTTGAATACTACGACTAAGCACTACGTTGTTCTTCAGAAACTGAACTCGGATAGTCTTAATCCCGTCGTAATCACTCTCGGTTCTGTTGGCTTCACTGTATCCAGCTAGTGCAGTTCCAGATGTGTCAATCCCAGTAATAGCTTCGCTAGTAGGATTAAAGACTTCATTGACAACAGCCTTCTGAGAACCGACCTTGTCCTCCGAGACAGAGAGAACCACATTGTCCTTTAAGAATGTAAACCGATTAGTCTGGAATCCTTCAAAGTCACTCTCCTGCTTGCTGGCTAGTGAGTACCCAGTAGGTGTAGCAGGGTCAGCACCAATAGTCTCAATGACCTTAGCCTTCTGAGAACCCACATTGTCCAGTGTCTCTGAAAGAGTACCACTCTCCAGCCATACCTCCTGTATGCGCTTAAAACCGTCCTCAGAGGCTTCTAGTTGATCCTCTGATACCTGGGCTAGGGTAAGCAGTGGAGACGTTCCTGTGGTCGATGTGCCAACAACGGAGCTATAAGCAACCGTATCCTTAGCAATGATCGTACGTGTAAGTCTCTTGAGTCCATTGAGGTCAAAGTCAACCTTGTCCTCTGTCTCCTGTACAAAACTGTCCGTAAGTGTCTCGTACGTGAATATGATGACGTACTCCCCGGATCGTGTGTACGTAGCCTCATTCTTGACGAGAACCATATCGTCATAGGCTTCACCCGTACGTGCATCAATGCCATCAACTGACATCTGGGCTGAGTACAGTGAACCAAAGTCAGCAAAGATCTGGGACTTGTTGTCGTCGTACCAAGCCTTCGTATCATTCTTAGCTACGCAGCGAACAACCATACGGTAGCGACTACCGTACAGCTTTTGTATTTCTGGCTTCTCTCCAAATATCTGGAGTCTTTGAGTTCTGTGGTAAACTGGCATTAACTATCCCCTTTGATTATTGCGAAATTGATTACTACATCAAGATCGCCTGTACTCTGATTGTGGGCATCGCCTACTGTGATCTGGCAGGATCCATCAGTAGTAATAGTGACTTGAGTGTATAGCTTTGCGTCACCATCCCGTAAGCTGATGATTATAACATCATCCACTTCAATGAAGCTATTGTTTAGGGTAAATGCCTGTATGTCATTATTACTGAAGTCGTGGGTAACTAGGTTAATTCGACCGCAGGGCTTGTTTAAAGTAACGGCTGAGTTAATTGTACCCGTCTGGGTAACTGTACCACCTGCGCCCTTAGTGAAGCCCAGTTTATCCACAGTAAGTTTATCCTGTGAGTACAATGCTGCCACCCAGTTATCACCTTGTGGGACTAACAGGAAGCAATCATTCTTTGCCATCTGTAAAGATGATACACCTTCGACCGTCTGACCTGCGATAGGATTCAGGACCAGTATATCTGGACCAGCATTCCGAACATAGAAAGGCTCCGCTGATGTAGCGGAGGGTAAAATAGCGGATGTTTCGCTAGTGTAGATCCGGCACTGGGATCCATCGTAGTATACAGAATTTATAGGCATTAGCAGTTCCAAGCCTTACGGCTCCAGTAGTTAGCAGATAGTTTGTTGCTCTTTCCTTTGATCCCACCACTACGAGCGCAGTAGCTTTTCTTGCGCTTTGGCTGATCTTTCTTGATGCTCATATTAGCATCACCGAATCGGACGATCTTTTCTTTACCGCCCTGGCAAGCCTTCACGACGAACTTCTTACCACCCTGTACTTCACGGCGTGGTACGTTGCACTTCATCTTTGATTTATCAGGCATTACTTTTTCTTAATTGGTTTAACTTTCTTGGGCTTCCCTGCTGGTTGACCCAGCTTCTTCTTCTGGGATATTCGCTTTTTCTTTTGTCCTTCGGATATCTCGCTTGCAGTAACAGGGGTTCTTTCGCTGACACGCTTTGATGGTCTGCAGTAAGGTGTTCCTCGCTCTTCTCCCGCTTGTCGTCCACAGGGCTTCCCTGATCGGACATCGACCCATTCCTCCTTGAACCACCTCTTGAGGTCGGCTCCCTTCTGTGTCTTCCGTACTGCCATTCAAACCTTCTTCCTTTTGGATTTAGTTCCCCAGTTCTTGGCTCCTACCTTCCGGCACTTGGCAATTGCCCCACTTGCATACGCAGATGGGAATACCTTGTAGCGGGCTTTGACTTTCTTATAGCAAGCGTCCTTAGGCATTATTTCTTCTTTCCGCGGTTACGAAGTTTTTCCATCTCTTTGTATATAGCCTCATCCTTTTTTTTCAGTTGAGAGACTCTTTTGTTGTCCGATTCCTTAAACTTTTTACGTCCGTAATCAGCAGCAATAGTAGCTCCCTTTTCCACGATTGCTCCGCCGATAATTGATACGGGTGTAAGTTTAGCTGCTTTGGAGACTTTGGCGAGTGTAGATGCTCGCTTTGCCACTTTATTTGCTGTCTCCTTTGCAACCTTCTTGGTGTATGTTTTTGCGGCATCCTTCTGCACTTGGCGTATGGAACGTTCAGCAACCCGTTGATCAGACTTAGTTACCATATCCTTTGTGCTCCTACCCCCTAGACTATTTTCGGGGTAGTTCATCCTTACTTGCTGAACTTTAAAATCAGAATTACTCGGTCTTTTGCGAACTGTCTTTAAGGCTTTATCGTAAAATTTTCCAACATCGCTGCCATATGCGTTTTTAATTTCTTGTCTCATATTATTTCTTCTTTCCGCAGCCACAGCCCCCACGCTCTCCACAGGAACCCTTGCCAGCATCTTTTGTTTTGCGTCCGTACATATTATTATTTTACTTGAGATGAACCAAAGTAGAAACCTACGATGGCGAGCATAGCCTGGCGAACTTCGGGAAGTAGTACGAATCCCTGTAAGGATTCCCAGCTACCTGCACCTAGACCAAGCAGTTTAAAGATACCTCCTAGTCCTTCCTTTTCGACAGTAACCGGGGTCGATGTAAGGGACAGGATGAATGGGGCTACGATCACAGCGAACAGAATGAACCCTACAAAAACACGACGAACCCAGACACCACCACGAGCTGCTGCACGATCAGCGGAGTCATCTGCCGCCACCTGCTGCTTGATCATCATCTCAAAGTTACGTGCTTGAGATTCTGCCTGTGCTGCTATCAGTTTCATTACGAAGCCGCTTACGCCGCCTCCGAGCATTGCTAGTAGTTCTAGGTTCATATTATTTGTCCTTTAGTTCTTTGATTACCTTGACTGCCGAAGCAGTCATATAGACTAGAGTGGCAACACCCACAACTAGTCCTAGTAATTCATTGATGTGACCGAGTTCGATAGTAGCGATAAAGCCCCCTGTTCCGATTGTAGATTTGTACACGATGTCCTGCATTGTTATTCCCCTTCAGGTGGTTGAGGTAAAGGTGTATAGGAATGCACTACGTCAGCTTCCTCCTGGGAGTCCAACTCATAGTCAGTTACATCCAATGCCCACTTGTATTCAATTGTTTCAGCGGGGTACGTGAGCCACCGTGTACCTTTACCGTTGTCTTCACGCCAGTAATCGAAGTCAAGGTACTTGCCCTCTTCGTCAGCACGATCAATGGCTGCCTCTTTAGTTTCGTATATCAAGTAAAGCATTAGTAAATGTCGTATTGATTGTTAATGTTAGTCTCGATGGCTGCACGGTTGGCTGACTGGTCGGAGGTGTAGATGATTAGTTCTTGCATCTTGAAGTTGCCGTGGTTGCCAACCCCGCCAATATCCACTGAAACACTAGAGGTATCACTTGTATTCCCATCCGTCTGAAAAGACGTAGAGGATGCAACCTGAGTTCCGTTGAAATAAAGGTAAGCATCTGAATCAGCCCAATTAAGGAATCCAGTAACCAAGGTTTCGTTGTTGCCGTGGCTAGTTGAAGATTCAATATCTTGGAAGCTATCCGAATCTAACCTTCTACCTCCAATGCGAGAGGAAGATGCATATTCTTGTGAGTCCCCTAGTAAAACTCTAGCTCCTGTTGTTCCTGTAATGGCTTCAAAATATCTGGTTGAACCTGAGGCTGTTCGTTCAGGAGTTATAGCAGTGAAGACTTGTCCGTATCCAGCGTCCTTGAATATATCAAGACCACTACCAGATAAGCCTAAATGGTCATCAACCCCATCAAAGTCAATCCCACCAGAAACCAGGACACCAGCATCAACAATCTTAGGCTGACTTCCAGCAGTTGCCTGCACAGCATCATTGCCGTTACCTGACTGGTCATACCAAGTCTCCACAAAGCCGTCCACTTGGTCATACCCTGTGTCTACTCCAGATGGTAGGTCAATGCCGTAGGTCTCTCCGATGTTAGCTTCAAAGGCTGTTCGGTTGTCCGATTGGTCGGAGGGGTAGATGATGACTTCAGACACTTTACCGTCCAGTGGGAATGATGTTGAATCTACCATCCCCCCAATGCCGACAACCCCGCTAGTAGCTCCACTGTCAAGGGAAGCCGTCCCTTTGATGTCACCATTGATAAATGCTGAATAGTTCCCTTGGGTGCTGCCAGCAATTGCAGTGTATATATTGGCATTGGTGTCCGTTGCGACAGTTACGGCGCTACCACTAGCACCATACCCGAATAATGTGGAAGCCCCTGACGTGAACGGGGAATACCACCGTTTGCTCCCAGTAGTTGTCCCTAGTGACAGCATCATATCCGTATTGGCCGATGAAGCATCATAAGACCCAGCGCAGAAAGATGAGAGAGAGCCAATATCCTGACCCAGTGGCGGGATCGGCAAGAAATCATCAACCCCATCAAAGTCCAAGCCACCAGAAACCAAAGTCCCAGCATCAACAATCTTAGGCTGACTTGCATTCGTCCCTTGAGTTGCGTGGTTAGCGTTGCCTGACTGGTCGTACCATTGGGTTACGTGACCGTTATATCGAATGTAGTTGATGGTGACATTGGAAACATCAAATGAACCAACAACATTGTCAAAGAAAGCTAAAGATGTAGTAGTGCTAGTTGTTGTTCCTACAAATGTCTGTGTTCCGCTTGCGTCAGATGTAAATGTACTTGGAGTGGCAGAAGCTGCTAATTGGCTACTGCTATCAGAAGCTAATCTAACACTCGGTGTCATAGAGCCAACCTCATTTGAAACTGTCAGGGTTATGCTAATTTCAGCTCCTGCTGGTATTGATTGACTAAAGGGTATCCTAGCTCCTCTTACGCCTGTACTACTAGAGCTATATGTGAACCCAGTGCTAGACGCATTAGTGACAGTGGCTCCTGATGTTGTTGGTTCAGCGGTTTCAAAGGTTATTCCTAAGTCTGTATTCACCCAATCCGTCAGCGTCCCATCAGCAACCTCAGCCGCAGTAAAGGAATCCTCTGCGTCGTCACTAGAACGTCTTACGTCCACTACGTTCCCTGTGTAGCTTGTGCTAAGGTTACGTAGACTGTAGGCGGCAGCAGCAGGAATCAATGCACCTGTGCGTTCTCCGTCCACAAGTTCACGGACATCCAGTGGTGGTACTATTTGAGCATTGACCCACTGTGTCATTGCACCAGAGGATACGTCAGCAGCTGAGAAGTCCTTCTCGGAGTTATCGCTTGCACGTCGTACACGGACAACTGAAGCAATGTTACTTGCTAGGTCACGCAGGCTATACGCAGCAGAAGCCCCTTCAAATAACTGAAGGAGCCGTTGACCCACCCTATTCAGCATAGGGCTACGGATGAGTGAACCCTTTAAGCTGAGGTGCATACTAGTACTTGTGGCAGATTACTAGACCGCTTGTTACAGCTACGGCACTGAACTGACCGTAAAGAACTGTACCTGCGCCGATTCCTACTCCTGTAAGTACAGCAGAGGACTGGTCAACATTGTTGGCGGTAAGTGTAGAAAAGTTAGTGTCAGTAATGATTTGAATGGCTCCGTACTTCTTGCCTGTAACGGAATCACCGGCATCAAGTACTTCTGATCCAACTGTAGAAAATTCGAGGGCGTTATTGCGTGACTTCATATCGGTATTATACCACAGGGGTTACTATCGAGCCTGGCGGCTGACGTAGGTTGAGAATCTATTTACAAGGTTAGTATTGTTTACACGGTTATCGATTTTCTCCAGTTCCAGTGCAAGATAAGTACCAGCTACTTGCTCTTCAGCAATAGCCTCCTCTTGCTTGTCCTGTACCCGTAGGAAATCAGCATATGCACCGTGTGCGATAAAGTAGAACCACTCCTGTGGTATGTCCGTGGATGTAGCTGTAAACGGTGTGAACTCCTTCTTGTAGGTGATGTAAGCTATGTTAGCTTCACCTCCACTGATGTTCATAATGTGAGCACCCTGAGCAGTAGTATAGAAGTCGTACTCCAGTGCTGATCGGTTTACGAATGGCTGAGTACGGTGAATCCGAATGAACTCAGCTATGTTAGCTACGTCAATAACAGTAGGTGCGGGTGATGCTCCAACGGGTGATCCAGCGGGATTCCATCCATTCTCAGGTATTTCATTATCCAATGCAAATGCTTGATATCGGGCATTCCCATCAGAATTATTTATGGAGGCGACTCCGCCAAGTCCTGGAATTAAGGTATAGGATATTGAATCGCCATTATATTTGGCATAATTTAACCCAAAGCCAATCTTTACGTACAAGCCATTAACATCTGATTCTCCAGCACCGAATACATAGAAGCTGTTCTCAGCATAAGGAACAGTCTGGTTAGCTACGATTGTACGTGGCTCATTAGCCACCATATAGCGAGGCCAGCTCTCAGAGGTCTGATATGCCTCGTGAGCACGTCGATTCACGAACTGAAGGATCTGAGCCTTCTCTGGATCCGTAAGGCTTCCTGCCCCTATTAGGGCTGTTGTAAGTGCCAGTAAATCGTCGTATGACTTCGTCTGCATTAGATTTGATTAGGTGATAGTTCCGGGAACCGCTTGTTGTAATTCTGTAGGAACTCCTTCGAGTGAACCTCGTCGTGTCCGTATTTAGATGTCAGGCGGAAGAACTCACGCGCTGGCATTGTTGCAATCGGCTTACCCAAGGTCGGGTGCGTCTTGCCTTTTAATTCCGATGCCTCCTTGACTGCTTGCTTGTAGCGGTCCTTCTCGGTCGCCGCCTCCAGCTTGAAGCCATTCTTGATCTCGTTCATAAACGCACGATCAATCTCGCCATCGGTGTACTTCTTGATGTTGGGAATAACAATATCCATAAAAGAAAAGGGCGGGGGCATTCGCCCCCAACCCTTGATCAATTAGATTTAAGCGATTGCTGTAATCTTACCGTGAGCGGCTGGCTGGTAGACACCCAATGTAAGGGCGCAATCAACGTAACCGCGCTCACCACCACCTTGGTTAGGTAGACGAGTAGAACCCATAGGGATCAGTTCGTGTACACCGTAGTACTCAGGGTTGATGAGGTAACCTGTGTCCTTGTTAGCTGTGTCAGGAGCACAGTCAGGGTTCATATTTACAACAGATACGATACCGTGATCGCTTTGGTAGAGGTCAACCGACACCTTGATGGTAGAGCTGCCGCCTTCGTAGTTCACGTTGCGGAGGTCGTTCTTACCAGTTTCAAGGACACGAGCGAAGTCACTTACTTCACGGCGAAGAGCAGTGTCAGCAACCAACATAAGGTTGTTGCTTGAACCGTTCTCACGGAAGATCGAAGTGATCAAGTCGTTAAGAGTATCCTCGGAGAAGTCACCGGAAGTGTGCTCGCTGGATGCAGGAGTCTTGTAACCAGCAGGTACAAGAGCGTCAGCAGCAGCACTGTCGATGAAAGTACCAAGACCAGCCATACGATATGGAGTGTCAGTACCGTTCTCAGCTGTACGTGCTTGAGCACCGCAAAGAGTTGCCTCGATGTCGCGCTTCAACTCACGGATAGCTTTAGCTTCAGCTTGTGCAATCTTAGCAGGACCTACGCTGTCAACAGCTTCTTGCAGGTCAGAAACCTGGAAGTCACGGCGGAACTTTTGAACGTAGTTACCAAGACGAGCACGTCCAGAGAACTTGTCAGTGAATGTAGTAACGTCAGCACCTTCGCGGATACCAGCAGTGTCAGGAGCCGAAAGGCCATCAACAGTCCACTCTACGAAAGTAGCATTTGCTTTTGACTTGTTCGCAGAAGAGAGAATTGGTGTCTCTTCAGGAGCAAGGATAGTGAGTACGTCGGTGAGGTCTTCGCGGTTAGAAACAGCGGAACCTGGATTAGTTGTGTCGTATGTATTTGAGAATGACATAATATTGTGTAATTAGTTGTTAATAAGTTTCGGAACTATCGTCCCATTTTGAATTTTCGGAGTTCGGCAAAATCGCGAGCACTACCCGACTCTCTGAACCTAGCTTCCAATTCCTTGATAGCTTTGGCTGTTCTTGTCGAAGTTTTCTCTGGTTTAGCCGAGGATGGTGTCCCTGTCTTTGACGGGTTAAGTACAGGTGATGTCTTCTTGCTCTCTACTGGCTTGCGCCCATAGATGCTGTTTGTAGCGTGAGCGAACCAATAATCCAATTGCGCTGCTACTTCGGGGGCTTCACGTTTGATAACTGTCTTTAGCTTCTTGAAACGCTCGTCGCCTACCGTAGCCTCGAATTGTTTGCGTAAGTCATTGTCCTCACCCTCTAGCCAACTTAGTTCTTTTCGAGCACGATCAGAGAAGGAATCAGCAAGCTGCTCTCCTTGAATCTGTGCTTGAACCTTGTTGAGCTGATCAGGGAGGAAAGTTTTCTGTGCTTTACGAGCCTTTAACAAAGCCTGCCGCACGTCCTTCTTGGTCCACTCCTTACCTTCAATCTCGGTTACTACATCATCTGCTGCGTAGCCATCACTCTCAAACAGAATATCCTCCGCCCACTCGACTACTTGCTCGACTTCCTGCGCCTTATCCTGCAACTTATCGACGGAGTCAAGGTTGCTGTAAGGGTTGTTGTCAACCTTCTTGGTCTCTAGTGGGTTGGGTTTTTCTTGTAGCTTGGCTTCCATCTGAGCAAGTCGTTCTTCGGCAGCTTTACGCTTTGCAGTCAATTCTCCGAATCGAGCTACAGCACGGCTACCTAACTTGTCAGCTAGTTCACGCAAATCATCCTCGGACATATCGTCCAGGTCCAACTGTGAAAGAACATCTTCGGATCCTTCAGTTTCCTCGGTTGCTTCCTCTTCGGCTTCCTCTGACTCAACTGATTCCTCAATCTCCTCTTCGGCTACCTCTTCGGTTACTTCCTCGGTTACTTCTGCTTCGGGTTCTGAATCACTCATCTCAGGGATATTTAGTCCTTGAGTTAGTCCTCCAAGCCTCCGGGCTGCAAGATCCGCGACGGATATATTAGTATTGTCCACTGAACTTTGGTCTGCCTCAGCGTTAGCAGTTGCGATTTTGTCTGTCATATAGTTATCCACTCATTAACGCCGAGCGATGGCGATAAGCGGATTATAACACACTAGTTTACAACTGATCCGAATGACGTTTTTTGAGGGCTTCCCAGTTCACAAACTGGAGGATTTGGTCGTACGTAATGATGCGACCGGATACCTGCTGGATAGTGTCACTGGATGCTTCGTGCATTTCACTGATAGTCTCCTCACGGAGATCGTGAATAGTCTTAATGAACCGAGCAAAGGTTTCGTGATTATGTAGGGCTTGTAGATCTTCTTGGATATTCATATTATCGAGACATCTTCATTAGTTCGCTGGAAACCTTTTCCATACGTGGACCAATGCCGCGTCGATTAAGTTTAACTCGGTTTATGTACTCCTTGTTACGAAGGAACTCCTTGGATGCTTCACCAAACTTTCCTTCATTTATTAGTTCAACGGTTTTTGGACTACCACCAATTGATCCCCGATAAAACTCTCCAAAGATGGCTGTTTGGGTGGATGCTGGGAATGAATCAAACTTAGGTATTAACTTCCTGATTTCTGGGATACGCCTGTTGATGTCTTTCTGTAGGAGCAATCCCGCGTCCTTCCGTGAGATCCTTTGTCCTTTCTTGACATCGGGTCCATAGTGACCGTGACCTATGGTGTAATGATCTTCGCCCGATCCCTTTCGAGCCACCTCATCAAATCCTTCGTACTTCAACAGATAGTCGCCGAACGCCTTGGATCTATTGTTTTGAGATTGGATTGCTGCTGCCCGTCGATTAGCTTGCTCTTGTACTGATATATTATTTGTCATTATAGGTTCTGTGTATCGATATCTCCCATTTGTGCAGGTGCTGTACCTACGCGACCAATCTGAGCATTCTGTGCTTGCTGCATCTGGAAGGTGTACTGACCTGCGTACTTCTGCAATCGAGCTGCAAAGGCTTCATCCGTCTGAGCACGTTGTGCAACATCGGGCTGCTGAGTGTACTGCTGGATAACCTGCAGTGCAATCTGAGCACCTGCTGGACGTGCTGGCATCTCGATACCTGCAAAGATCTTGGATAGATCATCCGTGACCTGCTTTACTACTTCCTGCTGTGCTGTCTCAACTGGCTGAAGAACTGCGTCCGCCATAACTGGATCAATGCTTGTGGCAATGACATCCAGAAGGGCATCTACGTTCAGGCGATTGTTGGAGTTAAGCTGGTTCAGTGCTACGAACTGCTGGGTCTTTGCTTCCACTGTCTGTGGGTCAGTATTCTGAACGTCGAAGTTAATAAGAATATCGAAGTTTTCATCAGCGTTCCCCTTGTCAAATGTCTGAGGATCAGGGATCCCGGTTACACGGAAGAAGATTTCGTCCGGTCCAAAGCGTTG
>Ga0209603_1002021_pt1 | contig 19695 bp, 23 predicted proteins | sample COGITO_mtgs_1206_FD_184812 | JGI IMG/M metagenome (GOLD analysis project Ga0209603, IMG submission 184812) | Pelagic marine microbial communities from North Sea - COGITO_mtgs_120607 (SPAdes) (version 2) | ecosystem: Environmental > Aquatic > Marine > Epipelagic ... | reverse complement strand
TCGCTTTTAACAAAGAGTGTCCTTGGCTTTACGATACTTATAAGTCTCGCGGCTTGCTCAACAAAACCTCAAGTAATTGATATAAGCACATCACCAGTAGAAAAACCTACACTAACTCTGCCTCCTGTTGACGAACTAAACATGCGCAAACTAGAGTGGATTGTTATCAACGAAGCAAATGTTGATGCTGTAATAGCAAGGCTTGCAGCAAGTGGAAAGCCATTTGCTATATACGGATTAACTGGTGACGGATACGGAGACTTAGGACTTAACTTTAGTGACATCCGTGCATTAGTGCAACAACAGCAAGCTATCATAGCAGCATATGAAGGCTATTACAAAGAGGCAGAACAAACACTTGATAAAGCAGTTATTATGGATCAGTAGTTTTATATTTGGTCTAGCAGCATGTAATGCACCAACAGCTACAAACCCTGTTATTACAGCACAAAATTATATCGGACTAAAAGAACGTGCGAACAGGAGAGAGTTACATGCACTAACAGGTGTAGATCCTGTACGTACTGAATGGTGTGCAGCGTTTGTTAACGCTATATTAGAAATTGAAGGTATTCCTAATTTAAATGATACTGGTGCAACAGCACCTTTAATGGCCCGTAGCTATTTAAGTTGGGGAGTAAAAGTAGATCCTAAAGATATTCAGCGTGGCGATCTTGTTATATTCCCAAGAGGCGGAAGTGGTTGGCAAGGACATATAGGGTTCTTTATAGAAGAACAAGATGGATATTGGGTTATACTTGGAGGTAATCAATCTAACGAAGTACGTTATGATTTATATGCTCCTCATAAATCACTAGGTATACGAAGATGGAGCAAAGAGTCGACTAAATACTAACATATAATTGAGGGATTACTTATGTGGGATATAATTAGCGACATGGCTACTAATAGGCTTTGGATATATACAAGTATTGGTGGTAGTATTATAGGTGCAATTTGTTTAGCATACCTAAGTACTACTAGAGCCGGACTATGGTTTTATGCTAAGGTAGATCATAGTATAGACTTTCTTGTAGCACGTTATGGATGGACTTGGTTAGAGCAACCAGAAGATGCATGGCGTAAAAAGTATCCAAAAATAACAGCAAAGATAGACGACCTAGAGGGCAGATTACAAAAATTGGAGGGTAAAAATGCCAAGAAAAAAACTTGAAGACTTAGACAAGCCAGCAGTGCCGGCATCTAAAGAAGAACCTATGAAGTACGAAGAACAAAACTATGAGGCAGAAGTAGTTTCAACTAGTGGATCAACTACAAGAAAAGTTAAACTTGACCTAGAAGTTGATACTAGTGTGAAAGACTTAGGTGTTAATCCGTATGCTAAATTAATACATTTAGCTAGAGCAGTAGACAGCTGGAGAATTTTTCCAAGAGCATTCTTAACTGTTTACATTATTTTATTATACAAAGTTGTAATATGGTTTATGGAATTAGATGCTCCAAGTTTTGAACAAAGTGGTCTTGTTAGTATCGTAGTCGGTGCTGGCGCTGCATGGTTTGGCCTTTATACCGGATCTAGTAAATCTAAGAAATAACACTTGACATCTGCTATCACTTAATGTATACTAAGAGTATGGACTATTACAAAATACTAGGTGTAGCTAAAACTGCTAACGAGCAAGAGCTCAAAAAAGCATATCGTAAATTAGCAATGGAGAATCATCCTGACCGTACAGGTGGGGATGATTCTAAGTTTAAGCAAATAAACGAAGCATACGATACACTTAAAGATCCACAGAAACGTCAAGCGTATGATAATCCGCAACAGCAACAGTATCCACAAGGGTTTGGCCCGGGAGGATTTCAAGGAGTAAATCCTGGTGGCTTTGAAGATATGTTTGCATCTATGTTCGGCGGCGGCCCATTTAGAAATCAACAGCCTAGAAACAAAGATGTTACTATTGCATACACTATGCAATTAGAAGACGTTTATAATGGTGCAGAAACTGTAGCACGTTATAGAAAATCAAACGGCAGTATAGCTGAAGTAAGAATACGAATACCTCCAGGAATAGGACACGGACAAACAGTTCGCTTTCAAGGTATGGGTGATGATGCTATACAACAATTTCAACCCGGTGATTTAAATGTTGTTATTAAATATGCATCGCATAAAAAATGGCAAGTAGATGGTGTTCATTTAAAACAACAAATACGAGTTAGTTTACTTGAAGCTCTAAAAGGAACAAAAGTAGATATTAATACGTTAGATGGAAATACTATAAGATTAACAATACCAAAAGGTACAAATTCTAATACAACATTTAGTATACACGGACACGGGTTACCAGTACAAAATGGAAGAGGTAATGCCTATATACAAGTTAAAGTTAAAATGCCAACATTAACAGACGAACAACTTATGCAGATTGAACAAATTTTTGGTACATAGTCATATTGACAAAACATCATAAACATAATATAGTAAATACATTATACAAGCGAGGAATGTAATGGTAGAACCATCAAAAGATTTACAACTAGTCTTTGACAAAGCGATCAAAGATGCACAAAAACTAAAGCACGAATATGTGACTGTAGAACATTTATTATTTGCAATGATGTGTGAAAGCAAATTTGACAAATTACTACAGGGATATGGTTCAGATGTTGATTACATTAAAGGTAATCTAAGACATTTTTTAAAGAATAATACTGATTTAGTTGTTGACGTAGACAAGTTTAAACCTAAAAAAACACAGACTGTAGAGCGTATTTTAAATAGAGCGTTTACACAAGTGTTGTTTAGTGGTCGTAACAGTATCCAATTACAAGATGTACTTAGTAGCATTTTAACTGAAAAGAAAACTCAGGCTTGTTACTTTTTAAATAAAGGCGGAATTGAAAAAGATTCGTTTAACGAATATGTTAGTAACGAAGTAGAAGAAGAAGTAGAAGATAGCGAAACAAACAGTGCTGCATTAAAAGCCCTACGTGCATTTACAACAGATCTTAATAATCAAGTTACAAAAGGAAAAGTTGATCCAGTAATCGGACGCAATGATGAACTAGATGCAATTGCTCTTGCATTAGGTCGTCGTGCAAAAAACAATGTATTACTTGTTGGTGACCCAGGTGTTGGTAAAACTGCTATTGCCGAAGGACTTGCATGGAATATTGTAAACGGAACAGTGCCAAAGTTTTTAGAAGGATATGAAGTTTTTAATCTTGATATTGGTGCAATGTTAGCAGGTAGTAAATATCGCGGCGACTTTGAAGAACGCTTTAAGTTAGTCTTACATGCATTAATGAAAAAACCTAAAGCAATTATGTTTGTCGACGAAGCACATATGATGAACGGTGCTGGTGCCGGCGGCGGAAATAATTCTAATGACTTAGCAAATATGCTCAAGCCTGCTCTTACAAAAGGCACACTTAAAGTTGTTGCTTCAACTACTTGGGAAGAGTATCGTAAGTACTTTGAAGCTGATCGTGCATTAATGCGCAGATTCCAACGTGTGACAGTTGATGAACCTAGTACAAAAGTTACTAAAGAAATTCTAATGGGTATTAAAGAATATTACGAAGAATTTCATAAAGCTACAATTACTGAAGAGGCAATTGACGAGTCTATCAAATTAAGTGTAAAATATCAACCTGAAAAGAAACTACCAGATAAGGCAATTGATTTAATCGATGCTGCATGTAGTCGTTATAATCTACGTGACGGATTCGAAGGTGAAAAACTTATTGAAGCACCTAACATTCAATACGAATTAGCAAAAGCAGTAAACTTACCTGCTGAACAAGTTGCTGAGAAGGAAACTGAAAATCTTGCAAACCTCGAGCAGAATCTTAAAAAGGTTGTATATGGCCAAGATGATGCAATTGAATCAATTGTTGATAAAATTCTTGTTGCACAAGCTGGTCTAAAGCCTCAAGATAAACCAATTGGTAGTTTTGTATTTATGGGCCCGACTGGCACAGGTAAAACAGAAACTGCAAAACAGTTAGCAACACAATTAGGAGTCGCACTTGTAAGATTTGATATGAGTGAATATCAAGAACGTCACAGTGTTGCTAAACTAATTGGTTCGCCGCCAGGATATGTAGGTCACGAAGAAAACTCAGGACAGCTAATTACTAAACTGCAAGAAAATCCTAACTGTGTATTACTACTCGACGAGATCGAAAAGGCACACCCAGACGTGTCACAGATTTTGTTGCAAGTTATGGACAATGGTAAAGTAACTGGATCTAACGGTAAAGAAGCAGATGCACGTAATAGCATATTAATCTTAACAACTAACTTAGGTGCAGCCCAAGCTGAAAAGAATTCAATTGGTTTTGGTGACAGTACTGATAATGATTACGAAGATAAAGAGCTTAAAAAGTTCTTTGCGCCTGAATTTAGAAACAGACTAGATGGTACAATTACATTTGCTAAGTTAAGTAAAGAAGTAATGATGAAAATTGTTGGTAAGTTCTTAGTCGAACTTAAAGATATGGTCAAAGATAAAAATGTTGTTATTGATATCACAGACGAAGCTCTTGATTATCTTGTAGACAAAGGATTCGATCCTAAAATGGGTGCAAGACCTTTACAACGTGTTATTGACAAAGATATTAAACGTCCTTTATCTAGACAACTATTGTTTGGTAATTTGAAAAATGGTGGTAATGTAACTATTGCAGTATCAGATAATAAGATTACACTAGAGGCTATTAAGGAAGAAATATTTGATACAACAGTCGAGCAGTCATAAATTTTATAACAAGTATTGGTATAAATTAGAAACTATAAATGCAATAGCACATATATTTAGAGAAAAACAATTTAGATATACTCAAACTTGTCTTGAAACTTTAAGACAAGATTATAGTAAAGGCCAACAACTGTTTCTGAGGCGGGTGCATATACAAACACCTGTCTCAGAAACAGACTACTTAGACTGCTGTCATCTTTATAATTCGTTTGTAGTACATAATATTGATGACTACATGCTACGTGTAGAAAATCCTATATTAAATATATATTCTAACAACAGTGATTGGTTGCAAAATATTGCAAGTAAATTATATAATAAATGTGTATTTTTCAGTCCAGCCGAAGATCTAAAATCATTATTAAATAAAAATACTCCTGTTATAATTGTAAAAAGACCTATTCCCTTTAAATATAGAGTTACACTTAAAAATAGAGTATCACTTGATTTTGTACGATGGATTGATAATAATCCAGGCAAAATTAAAATTGGGAAGAAAGCATACCAGCACATAAGTACAACTGGCTTTGCCCATGGTTATTATTTTTATATAACAAGTGAAAAAGTTTTACAACTAGTACAGATTATGATCGGCGGAAACATCAGTCGAGTCGAAGAAGTAGTAGTTGATACGAATAAAGATAAATAGTATTATGCCAAGTAACAGTGAAACAATTTTAACAGCAAATACACACCCAGGAGATAGTACAGTTGAGACTATAACTGGTGACAAATACAAAGGGGACGGTTACTACGGACGTAGTGACGGCCTTCATACAGTACAAGTAGACCTAGCAGGATTTATTGGGAAAGTAGCTATGCAAGGAACACTTGCAACTAACCCAGTAGAAGCTGACTGGTTTACTTTAGTTTTAGACTCCGGTAAGCAAAGTGTTGACACTACTGGGTTAGTTGCAACCCAAAGCATTACTTCTGTAGAATATACTAGTGCTACTACTAATACTAAAAAATATAATTTTACTGGAAACTATGTTTGGGTAAGAGCATACGTTAGTAATTGGACTGACGGCACAGTTAACAGCATAAGATTAAATCATTAAGGGCGACACAGATGGCAAAGCAAACAATTAATTTAGGAACAGGCGAATTAACCGGAGACGGTGAAAGCATCCGTTCAGCCTTTGATAAAGTTAATGATAACTTTGACGAAATATACGCAAGAGATTTAAACACAGATGCACAAACACTTTCGGTAGATGGAAATACTATATCCATAACTGGTGGCAATAGTATTACTATTGCTCCAGCTGTTTCTCTAGACGGTGATGTGACAGGTAGTGTGTTTGGTGATGATAGCACACTATTAGTTGACGGTATAAACAATAAGATTGTTGGTGCAGTAGATACAGCAAGTTTACGCACAAGCGACAATAATATAGCATTAGGCAATAGTGCAGGCTTTACTAATCAAGGTGCATATGGCATTGCACTTGGATTTGGTGCAGGCGATACTAACCAAGGCGGAGCTGCAATCAGCATCGGCTACACAGCAGGTCAAACAACTCAAGGCAATAGTGCAATAGCAATTGGTCCAAATGCCGGTAACACCACTCAAGGTATTGACGCAGTAGCAATTGGTGTACAGGCCGGTTTAACTACTCAAGGTCAATCCTCGGTAGCAATTGGACAAGACGCCGGCCAAGAAACCCAAGGCGCAGAATCAGTAGCAATTGGTAAGGGAGCAGGTGAAACAACTCAAGGTACTTATGCTCAAGCAGTTGGTAACAATGCAGGTAATACTAATCAAGGTCAAAATGCAGTTGCTATAGGTAGTCAAGCAGGCGAGAATAATCAAGGTATAAAAGCAATAGCCTTAGGGCAGTATGCAGGTAAAACAAACCAAGCCGCAAACTCAATTGTAATAAACGCAACTGGTGTAGAAGTAAACAACACAACAGCAGAAAGTTTAGTAATTAAACCAATTAGAAGTGCAGTTGGTACAACTATAATGATGTACGATGTTACTTCAGGCGAAGTTACACACAATACAGCAATACCATATCCTGCAAACTCAGGAGTATCTTGGGACGGCGTTGCGCCAACAACAGTAGATGGTGCGATAGATAGATTAGCATCATATACACAAGATTTTGCAGTAAGTACAGATGCACACTGGGCTGATCCTAATCCTTCAGATATAACTGATGCAATTAATAGACTTGCTGCTGCAATATATGCGCTTAACGGTAATACAGGAATTTAATTATGGAACACTTTGTAAGAGTAGTAATGGAAAAACAAGAAAGCATTAATGGAATAATTAATGAAAGTATCTTTCCGGGAATGGAACTATTAGAGTCAGAGCAAGGTGCTACTGTAATTCATATTCCATTAGCAAGAGAATTAACTGAATCAGAAGCCGAAGGTTATGCTGATAGATTAATAGCAGTAATGACGGAAGCTGGATACGATGATTTTGATATTGAAATATCTACAAACGAAGACATTATTGAAGAAACATACGACGGTGATGATTTTTTTGAAGAGTACGGTACTATGTGGTTTAATGAAGACGACGACTTAGACGAAGCAGAGTATCAAGGTCGCAAAGTTAAACTAGGCAAGCCTATGCAAGGTGATGTTAAAAAGTTTAAAGTTTATGTTCGTGATCCAAAGACTAAGAATATTAAAAAAGTAAACTTTGGCGATCCTAACATGCGTATTAAAAAATCAAATCCAGCACGTAGACGCTCATTTAGAGCAAGACATAACTGTGATAATCCAGGACCGCGCACTAAGGCACGTTACTGGTCCTGTCGTAAGTGGTAAGGTAGTAATATGAGAATAGATGAATTTGCACAAGCACCAAATGATGCACTACCGTTTGATGTAGTTGACGATGTTCAACAATACATGAAAAACGATCCTGCATTTTATCGTAAAGTATATTATCCTACAATGTGTAAAATGCAAGAGGGCGGCGATAATAGTAATCCTAAAGATCTAGTTGCACCAATGGTATTACTAGCTGCTCGTAACTATGTTAAAAAATATCAAATAAATAAAACACCGGAAGAACTACTTACATCAGAAGAAATAGACGATCTTATTAATCGTGTGTACGAAGATGAAATCGAATCGATTAATCAAGGCGAATACTAATGTTTTTAAGAGAACTGTATGAAGCAAAAGCAAACCGTGTTGTAGCAGTTATGCCAGGCGGGTTTCATCCTTTTCACCCTGGACATAAAAGCCTATACGACTGGGCTGTAAAAACATTTGGAAAAGCAAACGTTTATGTTGCTGCTACTAATGATACTAGCACAAGACCTTTTCCCTTTGATGTTAAGAAAAAACTTGCTGCAATGGCAGGTGTTCCTGAGCAAAGATTTATACAAGTAAAGTCTCCATTCAATGCAAAAAGTTATATTGACTTATTAAATGGTGATGCAGCAATAGTATTTGTACGCAGTGAAAAAGATAAAAGCGAACAGCCATTGCCAGATCAAACTAAGAAAAACGGTGATCCAGCATACCTACGTTCATATAAGGGTAAAGACTTAGAGTCAAGTGAAGTAGCAGGATACATGGCATATGGTCCAACTATTAACTTTAACTTTAGCGGAATGCAAATAAAAAGTGCAAGTGAGCTAAGAGCATCTTGGCCTGAAATGTCAGACGAAGATAAACTTAAAGCTGCACAACAAATGTATGGTAAAGGTGCAGAAACTGCTGTTCAATTACTTAATACAGCACTAGGTGGATCTGTAGACGAAGGTGATGTAATACCTTTTAAAAAATCAAATCCTGCTAATCCACGTTTAGACAAAGATGCTCTTGATACTTGGAATAAAGAACGAAATCAAAAAATGGCACAAGATATGATAAGACTTGCTCCAGAAATAGTTGAGTATTATAAAGAACTAAAAGACCAAAATACAGAAACAGCAATAGATATAATAGCCTATGATTTTGATATAGACCAGTATGATGTCAAGAGAATTTTACAAGCTGATAATGTAGACGAAAATCTAGAAGAAGCACAAATGGGCGATGTCTATATGCGCTTCAAGGTTGTGCCACCGTTAGATAAAAACAGAGGCAAGCCAACACTAATGGCATTTGCTGGATTTGCAAACACACCAGGTGAACTAACCTTAGATGGTTCAAAGATGCAGTTTAGAGTGTTGCCAAAGAAATCAGATATTGTTAATGCTATTAAAAAAGTAATCGGTGATAAAATCTTTATTGGGGCTGAGAAAGTTGTTGTGTATAATGACGGCGCAGTTAATCCTAAAAAGTTTCCGCAGTACGGAGAATTTCTTGCGTGGGTAGATCAATTCGGTAAAGAAAAAGTTAAAATAGTCGATAAGCCAGAAAGTGATAATGACGTTGAAAAAGGTCCAGGTAAAAAACGTGTAAAAGCAAAGTGGGCTAACAAGAAAAACTACACTGACGATAATATCGAAACAACAAAATATTTTACAATCGACAACAACAGACTAATGAAATTTTTGCAAAAGTCAGCACCGAAGATTATGCAAGCATATAGACCTGCATCAAAGCAATTTGTTATGGAGCCTGCAGAGTATAAAACATTCCGTAACTGGATGCGTTCGCCTGAAGTAGTAAGCAAGTTTGGTGATACTAATGTTAAGGTTGATAAGTCAAAATCATTCTCACAGTCCGTTGGCAAAGAGTTTGAACAGATTGACGAGATATTTGGATTTGCTAGAGGATCAGGAAAAAAACGTGAACCTTATAAAAAAGTACCCGAGCCAACAGAACCTAGTATTAGAGATAAAATAGCAGCAAGACGTAAAGCCGCAGCAAAAGGCAAGAAGGATGCATGGAAATCTGGTAAGGAACTTGACAATGGCGGATCTTGATGATATAATACGTTTAGCAGGTATTAACGAATTTAAAGGTTTTCAACCTTATAATATTGAAAATATATCTATAACAGGAACTGAGAAACGTAAAATAGAAAAAGAAAAAAATATTAAACCTGGCGACAAAGAATGGTTTAAACTATGGTTTAGTTTACCAGGTATGACTGGCGCTAATTTTAGAGGACGCAAAAAATGAAAATAAGCGACCTAAACGAAGACGGTAGAATAGTTAAAGGCGTTAACACTACTGTCGATGTCGGAACAAACGAAATACCAATTCAAGCAAAAAAGTTTGGTAACAGTGTAACTAAGGATGGTACTCCGCCTTCTTTATCTACAAAAGTAAAAGGCAAAAGCACAAACGTACTATTTAATTTAGGACTTGCAGAAGGTTACAAACTACAATTAGAGCGTGACAAAGAACTATTAGTATTACATATCAAAAATACTGCTACAGGCAAGCGTACAGAAGTACGTGGCAAGCCAGGTTATGAAACAGGCAGTTACGATCCTAATGACAAGTTACACACGCTATTAGATCAATTAGGTAAGAGTGTAGATATTTCACAACTAATGAATGGCGAACCTGTAGGTATTAATCCTAAACATCCACACGGTGACAAAGCAAAAGCAGCAACAGACAAAGCATACAATGAGCGTTCAAGTAATATTATGCGTGAAATACAATCTGTACATTTTCTTGAAGCATTAGGTGAAATTGCTCCTAATACAGAAATATATGTTGACATGGACGGCGTACTTGCTGACTTCTTTGGTGAATGGACTAAGTCGCAAGGTGTAAGTAATTGGAAAGATATTAAAGATCCTATGAAAGCAATTGGTGACATAAAAAGTATTGAAGACTTTTGGTTAAAGTTACCTGTGCTTCCACAAGCAAAAAATCTACTGCAACTAATTAAAAAAGTCAAAGGTAGTTACAGTATATGTACAAGTCCACTAGCTGATGATCCACGTAGCGAACCACACAAACGTGAATGGGTTAAAAAGAACTTATCATTTTTTCCTCCTAAAGAAGTAATTGTTACACACAATAAACCACAATTTGCAAAACAAAAAGATGGTACGCCAAATATATTAATAGACGACTATGGTGTAAACATTAGAGCTTGGGAAGAAGCTGGCGGTATAGGATTTAAATATAAAGACTATAAATTTCAAAGAACTGCAAAAGCAATCAAACAAAAAATGACAACTGAAGTTACTATCGATAATAAGAACGGACGTGGCGCAGTACCTAATAATATGGAAGTTGATTATTTTGGTAAAAAGGTTATGATGAAACCTAGTACGTTTATTAAACTTGCTTCAAAATTAGGCAGAGATCCAGATCCAGAGATGATCGATTATATTAAAAAAGGCGGTGCTATTGGTGCGCCATTCTTAGTAATTAATGTGCCATGGGACGAAGATGACGATAGCAAATTACAAGTAAGAGGTCATGAAGGACGCAACCGTATGCTTGCTATATTAAAAACAGAAGGTGATGCACCAGTCGAGACACACTTGTTTTTTGATGGAAAATACAATCGTGCTAGACATTTAGAACCTGAATTTATAGCAGCAATAAACAAAGAATTAATTAGTCAAGATAATCAACTAGTAAAAGGACCATTATTTTCTGAAAGCATAGAAGAAAACTTTGCTGACGGTAAAGTAAAAGGCAAAAGCAGACCAGGGCGTGTAAAAAAGTCAGGTGCTAGTTGCAATGGATCAGTTACAGCACTACGAAAGAGAGCAAAGAACGCAAGTGGCGAAAAGGCTAAGATGTACCACTGGTGCGCCAATATGAAATCAGGTAGAAAGAAATGAAAATAAAAGAACTATGTGAAAATACAGCAGGTGCAATAGCAGCTACAAATAACGGTTTCGCAGGTGGCGGTATCGGTATGCAAAAGCGTATGAAAACTAAAAAGAAGCGTAAAGCACAAGAAGATGCACCTCCTGGTAGAGAAAAGCAAGTAAAAAAATTGAAAAAGAAATTTGACGATCCTGGCGCACCTTATGCTATTGCTTGGGCACAACATAATAAACACGGCAAGCCTAAAAAGAAATAAATACATTATGAACACAAATGATATAACAGAAGGTCCTTTTAAAAGTTTAGGTCGTGGATTTGCTAAAGGTTTCCAAGCAGGAAAAGCAAGCCCTGATATGCTTAATCGCGGAATTAAAAAAGCTCTTGACCCTGATAGCTACAGTGACGATAAAGTTGTTAAAAAAGCTGAATGGAAAGGTATACCTGTTACACCTGTAAAAGTTACACCCGGAATGGAAATTCCAAACAGTCTAAAAGAATTACCAAAAGGCACAGGCTTTAAAGATCCAAAAGGCAATGTATGGCAGTGGGCTGGACGAAGCTGGGTAAAGAAAACGCCTGGTGGTTGGCAAGGCGGACAGATAAATAATAATGAAGCATTTAAAATATATATTAATGCATTAAAGACTGGTAAAGCATATGAACCTATTAAACGGGAAAGCACAATGAAACAAAACGAATTAAGCGAAAAAATCAATCATGATCCAAAGCATGTAAAAATGGCTATTGGCATTGCATCTGATCCTCGTCATAAAGGCGGTGATTACACCGGTGCACATAATAAAATTGAAAAAATTGCTAAGGGGTTAGCAAGTCATCCACAAGTTGCAGCAGTTCTTAAAAAGCAAAACGAAACGGTTAAAGAAGGTCAATTAGGTGATATGGCGCACCGTGCCGAACAAGATCATGAAGTGCAAATGGCTCGTGCAGAACTCTACAAACTAGCAAAGTATGCTATCAAACTACACGACATGTTAAAAGGCGTAAGTGAAGCAGAAGGACTCGAAGGATGGGTTCAAAGTAAAATTACTAAAGCAGCTAATGATATAGGAAGTGTGTATCACCATATGGATTACGAAGAAGCATCGGAAGAAATGCCAGTGTTAAAAGTAGGTGAGTCTCATCCTTATAAAGATAAACTACATTCTAGACTAAGCGAAGCACGTAATAAAGAGTTATCAGAAGGTCCTTTTAAGGGTGTCGGTAAAACGATGATGAAGCAAAAGCTCAAGAAACAATATAAAAAAGCAGACCTTGCAAATTTCGATAAGTCGGGAATAGACACAAGCGGAAAAACGCCTGATGAGATTGGGCAAATGAAGTCAGATTACTATCACGACAATATGGACAAGGCGGCTCGAGCAAAAAAAGCCGGCGACAGGTTACAAAAGAAAAAATAATAAAAAATAAATTTAATGATAATCACGGCCTTTGCCGTGATTTTTCTTGACAACAACCTAAATATAGTATATAATATAAGAAACTAAGGAGACTGTAAATGAGTGACCGTACATACGGACAAGAAGAAAAGGCAAAATTAGAACGTCTAGTCAAAGAAGGCGTAACTGTTTTACAAGAAATCGAAGATCTAAACGCAGGACTTAAAGATACTGTTAAGGCAGTAGCAGAAGAACTAAACGTAAAACCTTCTTTAATTAATAAAGCAATTAAAGTTGCAATGAAACGTGACTGGGATAAGCATCAAGACGAGTTTGAAGACTTAGAAACCATTGTTGCTACAGTTGGTGTTGATACATGATATATTATGTAGATATTGACGGTACAATATGTGATCAAGAAATAGGAAGACCTTACAATTTAAGTAACCCTTTTACTGACCGTATTTTGCATTTTAATGATCTATTTGATAAGGGTAATGAAATTCATTACTATACTGCAAGAGGTAGTGAGTCTGGTGTGGATTATACCGAACTCACTATCCAGCAATTAAAAGAATGGAATGTAAAATACACTTCATTAAGTTTAGGTAAGCCTCATTATGATATATGGATTGACGATAAAGCACAAAATGTCGATCAATACTTTGAAGATGAATATATAAAGGATCAAAAAATAGTTGACACTGTTGTTAATCTGTAGTATAATATGCTAAGAGTCGTTCACTTACGAACAGGTATAAGGTTAGTTGGCCACAAGCAACAACAGGAGAATAGATGAGTTACGTAGACGCACACTTTGATCGCGATCAAGATATGATTCGTGTAGTTGAACGCAAAGACGGTAAAAGAACTTACCGCGAATACCAAGCAAAATATACATTTTATTTTAAAGACCCTAGAGGCAAGTATAAAAGTGTGTACGGTGATCCCCTTACACGCATTGTTTGCAAAAACACAAAAGACTTTCGCAAAGAAGTTGCTATTAACAAAGGCAAAGAATTGTTTGAAAGCGATATTAATCCTATCTTTCAATCATTAAGTGAAAACTATCTCAATCAAGATGCTCCGAAACTAAACATTGCTTTTTTCGATATTGAGACTGACTTTGATCCAGAGCGTGGATTTGCTGATCCTGCAGATCCGTTTATGCCTATTACATCTATCTCTGTTTATTTACAGTGGCTAGAAACAATGATTTGCCTAGCAGTTCCGCCTAAGACACTTACAATGGACGAAGCTAGGAAAACACTTGAAGGTATTGACAACGTAATGTTGTTTGAAAAAGAAGGTGATATGATTGACATGTTCTTAACACTGATTGAGGATGCTGATGTACTTTCAGGTTGGAACAGTGAAGGTTATGATATTCCGTATACTGTAAACAGAACTAGTCGTGTATTAAGCAAAGATGACACAAGACGTTTTTGCTTGTGGGGGCAACTTCCTAAGAAACGTGAATACGAAAAGTATGGTAAATCAGCTGTTACCTTTGACCTAATAGGCAGAGTGCATTTAGATAGTTTGAATTTATATCGTAAATATACATATGAAGAAAGACATAGCTATAGACTTGATGCCATTGGCGAAATCGAAGTTGGCGAAAACAAGGTTCCTTATGAAGGCACTTTGGACGCATTGTACAACAATGACTTTAGAAAGTTCATCGAATACAACATACAAGATACCGCACTACTGGACAAGCTGGACAAAAAACTAAGATTTATTGATCTAAGTAACGAACTTGCACACGCAAATACAGTTTTGCTACAGACCACTATGGGTGCTGTAGCTGTTACAGAACAAGCAATTGTAAACGAAGCACATCATAGAGGACTACAAGTACCTAACCGTAAACATCGTGATGATGAAAACACACAGGCTGCTGGTGCTTATGTTGCATTTCCAAAAAAAGGATTGCACAAGTGGATCGGTTCAATGGATTTAAACAGTCTGTATCCTAGTGTTATTCGTGCAATGAATATGGCGCCTGAAACTGTCATAGGACAAATACGTCCAGAAATTAGTGATGCTCGTGTACACGAAGATATGAATCTAAAGAAGAAATCCTTTGCAGGTAGCTGGGAAGGACGTTTCTCGACAGAAGAATACGAAGCTGTTATGGACCAGCGCAAAGACATTGCATTAACTGTCGACTGGGAAAACGGTGGCAGTGATGTACTAAGTGGTGCCGAAATATATAAAGTAATATTTGATAGTAATCAACCTTGGATGCTTAGTTCAAATGGAACTATATTTACAACAGAGTTTGAAGGTGTTATTCCGGGGCTACTAAAACGTTGGTACAGTGAACGTAAAGACTTGCAGAAAATGCTTAAAAAAGCAAAAGACGCAGGTAATGCAGCAGAGATTGAATACTGGGATAAACGTCAGCTAGTTAAGAAGATTAACTTGAACAGTTTGTATGGTGCTATTCTTAATCCTGGTTGTAGATTCTTTGATAAACGTATTGGACAAAGTACTACATTAACAGGTAGAACTATTGTTAAACATATGTCAGCTGAAGTTAACAAAACTATTACAGGTACATACGATCATGTTGGTGAAGCAATGATTTATGGTGATACTGACTCTTGTTACTTTAGTGGATATCCTGTACTTAAAGAACAAATTGATGCAGGCGAGATTCCTTGGGATAAAGATAATGTAATTAAATTATATGATCAAGTATGTGAAGCAGCAAATGCAACATTTCCAGACTTTATGATGCGAGCATTTCATTGCCCTAAGAGCCGCTCAGATGTTATTGCAGCAGCAAGAGAGATTGTTGCACAATCAGGCTTATATATTACAAAGAAACGTTATGCAGCACTAGTATATGATATTGAAGGTTTTAGAAGTGACACAGACGGTAAGCCAGGCAAAGTAAAAGCAATGGGCTTAGACTTGCGCAGATCAGATACACCTGTGTTTATGCAAGAGTTTTTAAGCGAACTATTGCTTATGGTGCTTACAGACAAACCTCGTGAAGATGTACTTGAACGTATTACACAGTTTCGTAAGGAGTTTAGTGAACGTCCTGGTTGGGAGAAAGGTTCGCCCAAACGTGCGAATAAGGTCGGACACTATCAAAGACTGGAAGAAAAGCAAGGCAAAGCAAACATGCCCGGTCATGTTAGAGCAAGTATTAACTGGAATACGCTTAAACGTATGAACGGAGACAAATACTCGCAAGAAATTGTAGACGGTATGAAAGTTATTGTTTGTAAACTAAAACAGAACCCGCTAGGATTTACAAGTGTTGCGTATCCAACAGATGAGCTGCGTATTCCAGAGTGGTTCAAAGAACTGCCGTTTGATGATGCAGCAATGGCAGAAACAATTATTGATAATAAGTTAGACAACTTGATCGGTGTGCTTAACTATCCACTTGAGGATACTAAGAGACACAACACGTTTACTAGTTTGTTTGACTTTGGAGTTTAAAATGTTAGAAGTACATAATCTTTTTCCTAGACCAGTTGTTTCTATACAGATGGATCCTTTAAGTTTTGAAGAAATTGAATATATAGAATCGCTAGATACTAATCTAAGGAAAAACGTCGGCAACTATACAACTAATGATCACTATATACTATCTAATGATCAACTGAGTAGTTTCAAAGATAAGATTCAAGTATTTGTTCAAGAATATTTTGATAACATAATTTGCGCTTCAACAGAGACTATCCCTTATATTACACAAAGTTGGGCTAATTTTACCTACGACGGAGGTTATCATTACCCACACAAACATAGTAATAGCATTATAAGTGGAGTATTTTATGTAAAATGTTCTGATAATGATAAGATTAGTTTTACAGACTACCGCCAAGATACCATTGAACTACCGCCTACATCGTTTAATATATACAACAGTGATTCTTGGTGGTTACCTGCAATTAAAAATCAATTGCTATTATTTCCGTCTAGTTTACGACACAGTGTTCCTAGTATTACAACTGACGATTCTCGTATTAGTATAAGTTTTAATGTTTTTGTTAAAGGTAAGTTAGGTGATGAAAAAACCCTTAATGCACTTACTTTATAGGAGATTAATATGAAAGTAGGATTTACTTGTAGTACTTTTGATTTATTACATGCTGGACACATAATTATGTTGCGTGAAGCAAAAGAGCAATGTGATTATCTCATTTGTGGATTACAAGTGGATCCTAGTGTAGACAGAAAAGAAAAGAACGCTCCTATACAAACTGTAGTAGAACGCTATACCCAATTAAAAGGTGTCGAGTATGTAGATGAAATTATCCCATACGGCACTGAGGAAGATTTAGAAGACATCCTTGCTATGTATCCAATTGATGTACGCATACTGGGAGAAGAATATCGCGACAAAGATTTTACAGGCAAAGATATCTGTCGTAAACGTGATATTGATTTGCACTTTAATAAAAGAGATCACCGTTTTAGTTCAAGTGATCTTCGGAGAAGAGTTTGTGAATAAATTTATATTTGATGTGGACGGAACACTAACACCAAGTCGAGGAAAGATGGACGAAAAGTTTTCACAGTTCTTCTTTGACTTTTGTACACTAAATCATGTTTATCTTGTTACAGGTAGTGACAAACCTAAAACAGTTGAACAGATAGGCAACGTAATTTATGGTATGGCTAAACGTGTATACAACTGTTCAGGTAGTGAAGTATGGGAAGGCAGTAGACAAATTAAAGCAGACGAATGGAAAATTCCTATGCATGTTAAATCATGGTTGGAAGATAAACTAGAAGAAAGTAGTTTTCCTTTGCGTACAGGACTACACATCGAAGAACGATCAGGTATGGTAAACTTTAGTATTGTAGGGCGTAATGCTACAATAAGTGAACGCAAATTATATGTAAAGCACGACATAGCAAGTAATGAGCGCAACTATATTGCAGAGTTATTTAATTTAGAATTTTCAGAACTAATTGCAAGACCAGGTGGAGAAACTGGCATTGATATTAGTCCCAAAGGGGCTGATAAAAGTCAAATTATAAACGACTTTGATCCAAACGATGTATTATATTTTTATGGTGATAGAATGGATCCACAAGGTAACGATTATCCATTAAAGAAAGTAATAATAGATAACGATTTAGGATTTGCTGTTGAAGTGTCTGACTGGAAAGATACTTGGGAGAAACTAAAATGCGTATAATGCTAACAGGTCATAGAGGATTTATTGGAAGTCATTTGTTACGCAAACTAACCAAAAAACATAGTGTAGTTGGATTTGATTTACAAGACGGACAAGATCTATACAATATCGACCTTAAAGAAGAATTTGATTTAATTATACATTTAGCGGGCAAAAGCGGAGTACGTGAAAGTATTAACGATCCTGCAGGATATTGGCGTAATAACGTAGAAGTAAGTAAACGCTTGTTTGCCCGCTATCCTGATACAAGAGTGCTTTACGCAAGCTCTAGTAGCGCCTATGAGCCCGATTTAAACCCATATGCTGCAAGTAAGTATGTTGTAGAAGAAGCAGCCGCACGATATCACAATATGTTAGGTATGCGGTTCCACACAGTATATTCTAGTACACCAAGAAAGGGTATGTTTTTACAAAAGCTCATAGATAGTGAGCTAGAATATACCACAACGCATTACAGAGACTTTATACATATTGAAGATTTATGTAATGCAATACAACTATGTATGAATAGTAAGTATACAGGCACTATTGATATCGGATCTGGACACCCATTTAAAGTATCAGACTTTGCTCCAGATCTTCCTGTCCGCCTAAATACACCATATGAACGTAATTGGACTTGTGCTAATATGGAAAAAATTAAGACCTTAGGATTTAAACCTAAATACTCAGTAGAAAACTACTTGACAAATGTCAATAAAGGCAATATAATAAAACTTGAAATAGGAGAAAACATATGAAAGATATTTTACAGGACATTGTTGCACATACACATTCACTAGGCTTTCTTAGTTTAGTAAAAGTTAGCAACGAAGGCGGCACTACAATTGATTCAATGGCAGATGATCGAAGTGTTATCCTTAGCGCAGAAACAAATACAGCAGTAGCAGAGTTTACAGGCACATTTGGTATGCCTAACTTAGACAAGTTGGCATTACATCTAAAGAATCCTGAGTATCAAAAAGATGCTAAGATTGATGTTGTACAAGCAGAACGTAACGGCGAAACTATTCCAACTCATATTCACTTTGAAAATGCAGCAGGTGACTTCCAGAACGATTATCGCTTTATGAATAAAGCAATTATTGAAGAAAAACTAAAAACTGTTAAGTTCAAAGGTGCTAACTGGAATGTTGAATTTAATCCGAGTATGGAAGCTATTTCACGTATGAAATTACAAAGTGCTGCACATTCAGAAGAGCCTACATTTAATGTAACAACTAAAGCAACAGGTGGTACAACTGATCTAGTGTTTAGCTTCGGTGATGCAAGTACACACGCAGGTGAGTTTGTATTCCAAAATGCAGTAGAAGGTTCATTACAACATACTTGGAGTTGGCCTGTAGCACAAGTACAAGCAATACTTGGATTAATTGGTGATGCAACTATGAGTATTTCAGATCAAGGTGCAATGAAAATTAGTTTAAATTCAGGATTAGCTACTTACGATTATATTTTACCAGCGCAGAGCAAATAGAATATGCATAAAGACTTAACCGCAGAACAAAATGATTATGCACGGTTTTTACCTGCACTAAGTGGCTTTTATGCAACTTATGTAGGTAAACAACGATACGACGAGTATGTGGATAAGTTACGAATCCCTAGCAATTTTGTTAATGGTATAGAAAGTCTTAATTATCTTAACTCCAAAGAAGGAGCGTTCACATACAAGTGGACGCTCTACTCTGCAGGTCACGCTGACTTAGATACAACTAAGCA
>Ga0209603_1002012_pt1 | contig 19785 bp, 17 predicted proteins | sample COGITO_mtgs_1206_FD_184812 | JGI IMG/M metagenome (GOLD analysis project Ga0209603, IMG submission 184812) | Pelagic marine microbial communities from North Sea - COGITO_mtgs_120607 (SPAdes) (version 2) | ecosystem: Environmental > Aquatic > Marine > Epipelagic ... | reverse complement strand
GGTTCCAGCCTCGCCCATAACCGCTGTTGGCATGCCGCAAATGCCTTCGGTAACAGTAAATCCCTCGGCTTTGAGCGCCGCCACATGTTCGGCAACCGATGCAAATTCATTGTAAAGCGTTTCGGGTGTTTCAAAAACCCGATCAGATAACGCAATAAATTCAGCTCTTTTGGCATCCACCAATTTCCAAATTTGTTCTTCATTTAACATGTTCAACTCGTTTCTTCCCAAAAGGACTAACCCAATCAAATGGTGGGCAAACCACAATCCTATAAATGAATGTTAAATCCAAAATGAAGCTTTACACAAATGCAAAACAAACATGAATTATAGAAATTTTTAGCGGTGGCGCGCGATGCAAAGATCAACACAAAGACGGACGTCAAGACGGGCGCAAAGGTGGAGATAAAGACGGGGATAAATTAGCCACGCATAAGCGCGCCATTTGGGTCATAGGCCGCTGCGCCCAGAATTTTGGCATCATAAAACAGTCCTAGAATTTCCACCTGCAATTTTGTCCCCGCGCCAGCATAGGCGGTTTTCACATAGCCCATTGCCATTGACTGGCCAACCCGATGCGCATAACCGCCAGATGATACATAGCCAACGGCCTGCCCGTCTTTCAAAATGGCTTCGTCATTCGAGACATCAATCGCATCAACATCAATCACCATTGTGACAAGCAGCTGATCTGGCCCATCTTTTCGCGCTTTTAATGTTGCCGCTTTACCAATGAAATCTTTATTCCAATTGATAAAGGCGTCCATGATCATCCAGCTTGGGCATCACTCTAATTATAGATTTCGCTTGAATATTTGGTTGCCAGAAATGCGTCCAAACCTTCAATGCCGCCTTCATAGCCATAGCCACTAAATTTCAATCCACCAAAGGGCGTTTCAACCGAATGAACATGAAGCGAATTGACCGCTAGCATACCGGTTTCAATTTCCGATTTTAAAATTCGTACCGTCTTTGGGCTGTTCGTAAAGGCATAGGCAGCAAGGCCGAATGGCAAGCTGTTGGCACGCTCAATCACCTCATCAAGACTATAGAAACTTGTCGTTGGCGCGATCGGGCCAAAAGGCTCTTCGGTCATGATGCGCGCAGTTTCAGGAACATTGCCAAGAAGCGTTGGCTGATAGAATGACCCCGGGCTTTGCATGCGGCCGCCGCCAACCAATAGCTCGGCACCTTTTGACACGGCGTCGGCAACAAACCCGTCCATGATGTCGATCCGGCGTTCGGCAACAAGCGGGCCCATACTGACACCAGCATCAAGCCCATTGCCCGGGTTGACCGCCTCGACATGTTTTTTGAACGCCGCCAGAAATTCATCATGCACCGCCGCATCAACAAAAAAGCGGGTTGGTGAAATACAGACCTGACCGGCATTGCGGAATTTCCCCACCGCGCATAGCTGCGCCGCGGCGTCGATATCGGCATCTTTAAACACCATCACCGGCGAATGGCCGCCAAGCTCCATCGTACAGCGGATCATATTCTTGGCAGCAAGCTGCTGAAGATGAATGCCAACAGGCACACTGCCGGTAAAGCTAAGCTTGCGCGGGATTGTCGATCCAAGAAGATGCTCGGATACATCTGATGGCACGCCAAAGACAATATTCAGCACACCCGCTGGCAAGCCTGCATCAACCAAAGCCGCCCCAATCGCAATCGCGGTCGCTGGCGTTTCTTCGCTTGGTTTAATCGTGATCGAACAGCCCGCAGCCAAGGCACCAGCAACTTTGCGCATCACATTTGTTGCTGGAAAATTCCAGGCGACAAAGGCCAGAGCTGGCCCAACCGGTACTTTGCGCGCCTCATGCTGCATGCCCGGAAAGCGTGATGGAATAATCCGCCCATAGATGCGTTTGCCTTCTTCGCCATACCAGCGCAAAAGATCAATCGCGACCTGCATTTCAATTTTTGCCTCGGCAAGCGGCTTGCCCATTTCACGCGTCAGATTGGCGCTATTGACCTCAAACCGGTCTTCGAGAAGACGCGCCGCTTTTTCCAGAATGGCTTGCCGGCTAAGCGGTGTCATTGCCCGCCAGTGATTGAAACCATCACGGCTGCTGTCGAGGGCGCGATCAAGATCTGCTGGGCTGGCATGCGGTACCTGCCCGATTTCACTGCCATCAGCCGGACAAATAACCGGCTCGCTTTTGCCCGTACTTCCAGAAACCCATTCACCTGCGATTAGCATTTTCAATTCTGGGTAGGACATCGGTTAGTCTCCATTTCGCACTATAACGATAAACCTAGTATGGATGGCAATTCGCCGTGCTTCAATCACAAAGACGACAGGGCTGACAATATTTGGCAAATGAGGGTTGCCCTAATGGTGATAATCTTGATTTTGCTGACGCAACCCCTCTTCGGCTGCCTCAATAAACATCGATGCCAAGGTTGTTCGGGGCCGGTCAGCGGGAAATATGAAAGCAAACTCATAGTGAATTGTGGGTTCCAATTGTCGCACAACAACATTACCGCCACTATTCGATTTTGCCGTGAATGGATCAGCAATTGCAATGCCGATTCCGTCTTCGACGAATTCATTCACTGCAACAGCCGTTGTTTCAAATTGCGGTTTATAATCAATTCCCGCTGTTGCAAAAAGCTGGTCAATTCGCATCCGGCCAATCGTGCCTTGCGGCAAGCCAACAAAGGCCTCACCGGCAAGATCCGACAGGCTTATCTTTTGCTGCTTGGCCAATTTATGCGACTTATGCAGAACGCAGACACCCGGAAAACGGCCAATGTGAACCATATGTTCGCTTGGATAGGTAAAGGGCAATGCCACCGCGCATAGGTCAAATTGCTGACCCTCGATGCGCCGTTCTAATTCGCCACGACTGACGACTTCGATATTGACCGAAACACGCGCCGCTTTTTCCTTGAAAATGCGCAATGCTTTTGGCATCAGGCCACGCGCCAATGTCGCCGAGGTCAAGACTCGCAGATGCCCGTCTGAAACCCGCCGAATCTGATTTGCCTTGCGCACAAATCGATTCAGCGCTTCGGCTGCCGAATCCGCCTCGGCCAATAGCAATTTTCCTTCAGCAGTTAATCTTAATCGGCGCTTGCTTCGATCAAACAGGCTGATGCCAAGCTGGCTTTCAAGCGATGCGATATGACGGCTCATCGCTGATTGGTCAACGCCAAGAATTTTAGCTGCATCGGTCATGCTGCCAGCGCCGGCGATGACACGGAATGTCTCGATCCAGCGAAAAGGAGGTTGCTTCATTTGTCTACCTATGTAGTTTTTGCATAGTTATAAGGTTATTTTTCATTTTTTTTCATCATTTATTTCACCTAATCTATTTTTTCTTGAATGAATTAAACTGAGGTAACGATGAACGCGAATGACAGTTTTGAGGTGATCCCATCAGGCGCCGCGCTTGGCGCTGATATTGTTGGTCTGGATTTAACGCAGGAAATTGATGGTGCTGTTTTTGACCGCATGCTTGACGCATGGGACAAGCATCTGGTTCTGCGCTTTCGCAATCAGGACTTAACCGAAGATCAATTTGTGCGGTTTTCACGCTATTTTGGCGGCCTTGACAAGGCGCCAACACGGCCAGTTAACGGAAGCTACCATCCAACACGCGAAGAAATTGCGGTGGTTTCGAATATTGTCCAAGGCGGTGTTCCGATTGGCGGGCTTGGCAATTCGGAATTGGTTTGGCATCAGGACATGACCTATAAGGAGTTACCACCTAAGGCCAGCATTCTGTACGGGCTGACAACCCCAGCCACGGGCGGTGATACGCATTTTTACAATCTCAATCGCGCCTATGAAACTTTGCCTGATGCCTTGCGTGAAAAAATCAAAGACCGATCATGCAAGCATGATGCAACGCGCAATTCAGCAGGACAGTTGCGGGCAGGGTTTGATAAAAATTATGACAATGAAAGCCGCCCGGGTGCGGTTCACCCGCTGGTGATCAAACATCATGCCACCGGCAAAGAATCGCTTTATATCGGACGCCGCCCCAATGCATGGATTGTCGGGCTATCGGATGAAGAAAGCGACCAGCTTTTGGATGATATTTGGCAGCATATCGAAAATGGGCCGCATCATTGGGCACAGCAATGGCAACCAAAGGATATTGTGATTTGGGATAATCGTTATACGCTTCATATGCGAGGTGATCTTGATCCAGCCCAAGACCGGCTTATGCACCGAACGCAAATCAAAGATGAAAGTGCCCCTGCCGCTGCCTGACCAAATGCAAATGCCGCAATGATCAAAATCCAATGATTCCTGCGGCACTTGCCATAAACGCCTTTTATTCCTTCTGGCCGGTAGAACTGAACGATCCTGCCAGCTTTCTTGCCGCGATCTTTAATCTAAGGCGTATTTGATTTGGAACTAATGGATATTTTTCTGGTTTGCCTGATTGCCTTTGTTACCGCAGGCATCACGGGCATTACCGGTGTTGCGGGCGGGCTTTTACCAGCGGTTTTCCTTACGCCAATTATTGGCATCACCTCGGTCATGCCGGTCTTGGCGATCATGCTTTTATTTGGCAGCGTGTCGCGCGCCTGGATCAATCGTGCCAGTTTTCATCGCGATGCATTTTGCCGCATTGCAATTCCAGCGGTACCTATGGTTGTGCTTGGCGGCATTTTTTATGCCCAACTCGAACCAAAGATGATTGCCTTGATGCTGGGAAGCGTTGTTCTGGCATCCATTCCTATTCGACGCATCGCCAAATCATATGAAATCAAAACATCGCGAGGTATGTTGAGTGGGGTTGGCGGCGTTTTCGGATTTCTGGCCGGATCATCAACTGGCCCGGGGCTGCTGCTTGTTCCCTTTATGCTTGGTTATGGATTATCGCGGACCAGCTTTGTTGCCACGCTTGCGGTGATTGCTGCGCTGACCCATGTTGCACGCGCTGCCACATTCGGCAGCATCGGCCTGATCGGGCAGGAGGTTTTGATCCTTGGGCTGATTGGTGGTGCAGCAACAATACCAGGCAATATGCTTGGCAAAGTAATACTCAAGAAAATGACCAACCATAAACATGAAATCTTGGTCGATTTGATGGCGTTTGGTGGCGGGGTTAATTTCCTTTATCTAGCCTTGGCCTGATGGCCAGAAAGCCAAAGACGGGAAACCACTTTAATGCACAAGAACCTGCTTTAGAAAATTTTGGGTTCGGGCATTTTCTGGAGCTTCGAAAAATTGTTTTGGATCATTTTCCTCGATAATCTGACCCTGATCCATAAAGATCACTCGATCGGCAATTTTGCGGGCAAACCCCATCTCATGCGTGACGCAAACCATCGTCATACCATCGGCGGCAAGCGCCTCGATTGTATCCAGAACCTCAGAAATCATTTCTGGATCAAGCGCCGAAGCTGGCTCATCAAACCACCGATTAGCATTAATGGTAATGCAAGAGGTCCGCGGCCTATCAAGCTGCCGCGTCGCGCATAAATACCAGTTGATTGGCATCCGATTGATCAGGTTGATAGCAGTAGCCACCAGCAGCAAATTCCTTGAGATCATCTTTGGCTTTCAATCTATTTTGAACGACAAAACGCGCCATCGCACCGCGCGCTTTTTTGGCATAAAAGCTAACGATTTTTGCTTTGCCATTTTTCTGTTCCAAAAAGACAGGTGTCACAACAGGCAGGGCAAGGCTGGCAAGATCGACCGCGCCAAAATATTCTTTTGACGCGCAATTAAGCAATAGATCAGAACCGGTGGCGGCCGCTTGCGCGCTTAGCGCCCCGGCAATTTTTGCCCCCCAATAGTGATATAGCGATTTGCCACGCTTGGTGGCAAGCTGACTTCCCATTTCCAGACGATAAGGCTCGATCGCATCAAGTGGCCTCAACACACCGTAAAGACCCGATAACACGCGCAAATGATTTTGCGCCCACGCCATTTCATCGGGTTCAAGGCTTGCCGCCTCCAACCCCAAATAAGTATCACCGGCAAAAGCAAGTGCCGCCGGTTTTTTATCCTGCGATCCGAAATGGGCAAACCGGTCGGCGTTCAGCTTGGCCAGATTTTCACTAATCCCCATCAGGGATTGAAGCTTGTCAAGGCTGAGATTTTGCATAACATCGGCCAGCTCATTGGCCTCGTCGCCAAAAATAGGTTGGGTTGGCACGATATCTTCAGATGGTTGCATGTTCAGTTTTTTGGCAGGCGAGATTACAACCAGCATAGATATGTTCCTTCATCCCAAGGATAATTTTAAAAACTTCAATGAACATTCAGCACGGATGAGCTTTACATCCATTTCCATAATAGGAAATTAGTGCCAGAAATTCCAGAGCGATATTTGACGCACGGCCCCGGACCGGCAACCCAAGCCAATACCGCATCACCTATCATGACATTAGGTAAGGCTTTTCAATTTCTGTTCAACCTCTTGAAAGGCTTGCTGGCGGTTCCACATTTTCTGATAGAGACCATTTTGTGCTAGCAAATTCTGATGCGTACCACGCTCGGCAATTTGCCCCTTATCCAGAACAATAATTTCATCCGCCGTTACGATTGTTGACAGCCGATGCGCAATGATAACGGCGGTTCGATCTTTTAGAACAAGGTCCAATGCCTGATTGATATCCTGTTCGGTTTTTGTATCAAGTGATGAAGTGGCCTCATCCAAAATCAAAATTGGTGGGGCTTTTAAAATCGCCCTTGCAATGGCAACCCGCTGTTTTTCACCACCAGACAGCTTCAACCCGCGTTCGCCAACTTCGGTTTCAAGCCCATTTGGCAACGACTGGATAAAACCATCAATCTTGGCACCCTCTGCCGCGTTCCAGACCGCTTCTTTGCCAGCATCCAAATGCCCGTAATGAATGTTATAGCCAATCGTATCATTGAATAGAACAGTGTCTTGCGGCACCACGCCAATGGCGGCACGAAGGCTCGTTGCCTTGACCGACCGGATATCCTGCCCATCAATGGAAATGCTGCCAGCGGTGACATCATAAAACCGGCATAGCAATCGCGAAATGGTCGATTTGCCAGCCCCCGATTGCCCCACAATGGCAACGGTTTTTCCGGCTGGCACATCAAAGCTGATGCCGCGCAAAATTGGCCGGTCATCCGCATAATGAAAATGCACATCATCAAAACGGATCGCTCCTGACGGCACGGTTAAATCACGCGCATTCGGCAAATCAGTAATCTCAGCAGGTGTTTCCAGCAAACCAAACAGAACCTCAATATCGGTGAGGGATTGCCGGATTTCACGATAGACGCCGCCAATAAAGGCAAGCGGCTGCGACAGCTGGATCAAAAACAGATGAATCAAAACAAAATCACCAATCGTCTGCTCACCGCGAACGACCGCATTTGCCGACAATACCATTGAGGCCATCATGCCAAGCGAGAAAATGGTAGCTTGGCCAAAATTCAGCCAGCCAAGCGAGGTTGATGTTTTGACTCCGGCCTTTTCATATTGTGCAATAGCATGATCAAACCGCGCCAATTCGATGTTTTCATTGGTGAAATATTTGACTGTTTCATAATTCAGCAGCGAATCAACCGCGCGCGTATTCGCCTCAGTATCAGATTGGTTCATTTCACGACGAATAATGGTTCGCCAATTGCTGGTTTTCACCGTAAAGACGCTATAGCTAATGACGGTAATCGCAATCACCAAAACATAGGCCGCGCCAAAATTATAAAAGAAAATCCCCGCATAAAGGGCAAATTCAAAAATCACCGGCAGGGTTGATAACACCGTATAGCGAACAACGCTTTCAATGCCCTTGGTACCGCGTTCGATCACGCGTGACAGGCCACCGGTTCGCCGCTGCAAATGAAAACGCAATGACAATTGATGCATATGGCTAAAGGCACGAAGCGCAAGCTGACGAACAGCATGCTGGCTAACACGAGCAAATAACGCATCGCGAAGCTGATTAAAGGCAATGCTTAGAATGCGCGCTGCAACAAAACCCAAAATGAGTATCAGGGGGGTTAGCAAAAATAACGGTAAAAAAGGTAAATCAAGCGCATTGCCAGCAAGGCTATCAGTGACATATTTGAAAAAGAACGGCACCGTTGCTGTCACCAATTTGGCAGCAATCAGCAGCAGCACCGCAACAAACACCAGACGCTTGAGACTTGGCCGGTCATGCGGCCAAATATAGGGCCATAGCTTTACAACAGTCCCAATGACCGGTTTTTCGCCCATCTGACTTTGGGGGGATGTTGTTTCGGTTTTGCGATTCATCAAAATATTTCACATACAAGTTTCAAAGAAGGGTGATGTTCACCAAAGGGCGCAACCATGCCTATAGCCTGGCATAGCAATGGATCGCGCATTAACGCCAAACGCCAAACAAATCAAAACAACCAATGCTGACCTAGTGCCTCGTTGTTTATTCCGGCTGGCGGCGGGTGGTTGTCATCTGATGTCGTGCCGAATAAAGTAACAGCAAACCAATGACAAGCGCCGGTAAGGCACAGATGAAAAAACCAAGTTTATAGCTTTCGGTTATACCCAGCACCAATGAATAGAGCAATGGCAGAACAAGCCCACCACATTGCCCAAAGGATAACACCCCGCCAGTGACTGCGCCCCGCATCGAAACTGGCGCAAGCCGTGCCGCTTCGGCAAGTGTCACCCCATGCCATGAAAACACCGAAGCACTGACCGCAATCGCCACAAGAGTCACTTGCCAATTCGCCCAGATTGGGCTGAACAAAGCGACACCGGAAACAGCAAAAAACATCAAAATCGCCAAAAAGCCAAGCATCGCCCGCGGCGATATATAGCGGCTACTTAACCACCCCCAGAAAATCCGGCCCGGAATGGCAACAGCGGTTGCAATCGAAAAGATCGTTCCAGCCACAATCAAGCTGAAACCAATTTCGGTCAGGTAAATCACAAAATAAGCAATAAAGGTCGTTTGCAACCCGACAAAGGCAAAAGAGCCAAATGCAAGCCCTCTTAATTCGGGTTTGCCAATCACAAAACCGATGGTTTCACGGAAATCTGATAAGTGAAATTGCCGCGTCACATCTTTATCGCTATCAAATTCACGCCGCATAAATTCCAGCATCAAAGGGAAAAGCAAACAGCCAATCCCAATCACCACCAATGTGTGACGCCAGCCGTAAAGCTCGGTCAATAGCGGGCCAATCAATCCGGCGATCAACAAGGCAACCGGCACTGCTGTTTGCTTTGCCGAAAAAACCAGCGGCGCATATTTACCAGGGGCGTACCGGCTTAGAAGATGTGAGCTTGCCGGTGTCGAAGCAGCCGATGCGCCAATGACAATTGCCGATAAAACCATCAAAGCGATGATTCCGGGCGCCGCTAAAATCAACCCAATGCCGGTTAGTAAAAGTGATAGCTGACTCACACGAAGCGCGCCATAGCGCACGATGATGCTTCCACAACCCGCCTGCACCAAAAGTGAAACCGCAGCGATCATGCCAACATAAACACCAAGCCATGACGCCTCGATATGCAGCTCAGAAATGATCTCAGGGGCGAGCACTGAGGGCAAAACCTTACCCAAGGTGACAAAGGTTTGCTGAACAAACATTGAGCCAAGTGCCAAAAAAAGCCATTTCATTGGGATCAGACCTTATTGGCTTGGAACGATAGGATGCGTAAAAACATAAACTTAACCTTGACGAAATATGCCCGCCTAATGATCAAAGGACATTTCAAGACATATCAAAGGCCGTGCGGGCCAGAACAATTATTTTATTGATAAAAAGAAACGATCAAGACGGTACCTTGATCCAAATATTGTGAGCTTTTTGAAACAAGATTGCAAATGTAACATCCCAAAAAAATTGGCAAAGATTTTGCCAATAACACTGGGAATGGGGCGATCAACGTAAAGCAATGTCGGCCAAATTTACTTGCTCACAGTTATTGGCCCAACGCTATACCTTCGCGTCTGGGATCGGCACCCCCAGCAAGACCATCTTTTGTGATTGAAATTGCATGGAGACCAGAATTTAAAGCACGCAATTTGACCTTGTAACCAAGTGCCTCCATAGGCTCTACCATGTTTTCGAGCGAAGTCCCCTTTTCAAGGTCAAAGGTTCCAAAACGATTAATCGCATGAGGTGTAGATACGGCAGCTTGTACATTCATGCCCCAATCGATATGCGAGACGATCGCTTCTGCCACATACCCGATTATTCGAGACCCACCCGGCGAACCAATAACTAAAGTTGGCAAACCATCTTTAAGTACAATTGTTGGAGACATCGAAGATCGGGGGCGCTTTCCTGGCTCAACTCGATTAGCAATGGGCAGCCCGTTGATGTGGGAACTAAAGGAGAAGTCAGTTAACTCATTGTTCAGCAAAAATCCATTGGTCATCAAACGGGACCCAAACCCATTTTCAATTGTAGTAGTCATCGACAACGCATTTCCATAGCTGTCTACAATTGAAATGTGCGAAGTTGAAGGCAATTCCAAACTCACATCATCCTCCCACAGGGATGCATGCGAATATTCAGGATTACCAGGTATGACTTCAGTCAGAGCAGTTGAGCCAGTGAGTAGCTTCGCACGTTCAGATAAATAATCATCTGAAACAAGTCCTTTGGTCGGGATAGGCACAAAATCGCTGTCAGCCATATAGCGTCCGCGATCAGCAAAAGCTAGACGCGAAGCATCACCCACAAGCCTCATAGTGTGCGGATTGCCCCGAGGACCTACTGGAAACTGGTCTAATAAACCTAAAATTTGACCGACAGTTAGAGCTCCAGACGATGGTGGTCCCATACCGCAGACTTGATGTCCCCGAAATGGGACACAAATAGCAGGACGTTCTCTCACCTCGTAAATATCCAGATCCGTGAGGGTAATCACACCTGGATTACTTTTTGCACCTCGAACAGTATCCACAATCGCTCTGGCGATATCACCTGAATAGATCACCCGAGCGCCCTCATCGGCCATTCTGCGCATGACATCGGCATATTCCAAATTGGTCAGCCTACTTCCTTCCACCAGAGGTTTGCCGCCCTGAAAAAAATAAGCTTCTGTATCAGAGAACTGCCTCAATCGATCGGCGTCACCGGCAATCAAAGCAGCAAGCCGAGGAGAAACCGAGAAGCCGCTCTCCGCCAAATCAATAGCTTCTAAAAATAAATCTTTCCACGCCTTTTGCCCCCACCTTTTATGTGCAGCTTCCATCAAGGCGGGCGTGCCTGGCACTCCAACTGAGCGACCACCAACGACCGCATCCCAAAATTTCATTCGCTCGCCATTTGCATCTTGAAACAGTCCTGGCGTGGCAGCCATAGGTGCAGTTTCACGTCCATCTAATGTTGTTAGTTTCCCAGTGGTAGCGTCAAACCATACGAGGAAAGCCCCACCACCAATACCAGAGCTCTGTGGCTCAACCAAACCGAGGACTGCCTGCACCGCCACCATTGCATCAGCTGCTGTACCCCCCTCTTTTAGAACGCGCGCACCTGCAACTGCAGCATGAGGATTAGCTACAGCAACCATCCAATCTTTTGCCAAAATCGGTTCACCCCGGGCCTTCGCGGCAAGCGAGGCTTCCACTTCTGGCGAGAGGAATTCAAACTTTGTTGCTAAGGCTGTTTTTGCTTCAGGCAACGCTACATCTGAGACCTGCTGCGCGTGCACAGAGACCGAAAAAAGCGTTATGGCCGCAATTATTGCTGAATTAAAAAAAATCACTAATCGCTATCCACTCCAAGGTTTGCAACTCAGGTCTTGAATAAGCACAACTCAAACATCAAAGGAACAGCGGGTAAAAATTGACATCACAGCGACAGCCTTATCCTGGGTTTTCTTTAAAATAAGATTCCAGAATGCATGCATACGTGCCGCAGAAAGGACTAAAATTATAAAAATACTTCCAGAAGAATTCCTCAGGTTCAATTACCATCAAGCTATCACGTTTTTTATTTTTAATTCAGCTATCATGGAAATCATTTCAAACATAACAGCAGCCGCAACCATTGCAGTTATCTGATTTGGACTATCTTTTGTTGGCATCAAACAAACTACATCACCACCAATTATATTCATCCCTCTAACTGCATGCATAAGTTCAATCGCTTCATCAACAGAAAAGCCTTTGACGCCTGGCTCAATGTTAGAAACTGCGGGGGCAACAGAAGGGTCGAGGCAATCAAGATCAAACGTTATGTATACTGGTCTTCCATCCAATACTGCTTTTACCTGTTCTATAACATCAAAAGCACCACGTTGGCGGTACTCTTTCATAGTCACAATATTATAACCATAGTCATAGGACGGTTGCAGCCAATCAAGTGTCCTTGGATGTCCACGGAGACCAATCTGCATTGAGTTTTTTGGGTCAACCATACCCTGGTCAGGCAAATACGCCCCCCAATGGGCTGCAGATTTTTGCGCACCAAGAAAATGGTCAACAGTAGTAAAAACATCGGTATGAGCATCTAGGTGTAAAAAACAGATCTTTTCACCTTTTGTCAAAACTCCACCGGCAAGCCCTTGTATGATTCCTCCAGTAATCGAATGATCACCCCCAATTGAAACGGGGCGGGTATTAGAGTTATCAATAGCTTTATAGAACTTTGTTATTTGTTCAATGCAATGTTCATTATCATTTGCCCGCGGGAAAGGGACATCACCAGCATCTATAATTTTTGCTTCATTCCATGGGTCAATCTTGAAATCACCATGCGTTCGACGTTGTAGTGCGGATACATTCCTCACGGCACGTGGACCTAAGTGTTGATCACGCTCAGTTGTTCCATTGCCAGTCGAATGAGGAACCCCAACAAGGGCAATATCAGCAGTTTCAAGCTTGTCTTGTGGGCACCTGAAAAGAGTGGGGATACCCCACCAATAAAGGTTTTCCATCATGCTTAAATCATGTTCTTCAGCCATTTTTTATCTCACTCAAAGTAGTTTAGTTTATCAATAATTTTTCCATATGATAAGCTGAACATTTCATTTTTGAGCTCTAAATTTGTCTATCACGACAACATTCCTGTATCGAGAGTTTGACATCAGATTATCGTCCATGTCGATTTTAATTTAGCCAGTCACCCAGACTTGACGTTCAGCGGACTCACTTTGAAACGCTCTAAGCGGCATCAAAGAATTGATCCCAATGCAAAAACAAGCCTGCCATCTTCGGTGAGAGAAAGCCGGCAAACCATTACCAAGCATCAAGGGCAATGACCGTGTCGGCAATAGCCCGAATCTCATCAATGTTAACTTCTATAAGTCAACATTTACAAAACTGAAATTTTTGGTCAATGATTACAGATGATGTAATGACACAACATATTTCATCAGAAAAGAAAGTGACCATGAGCGACACACCCATATCATTTGAACCTGTTTCAGGAGCGATTTCGCCGCGTTTTGCAGGGGTTCCTACCTTTATGCGCCTGCCAAATATTGCATTGAATCATCCAGATATTGCAAAAGTCGATATTGGGTTGGTTGGTGTGCCATGGGATGCTGGCACGACAAACCGCCCCGGTGCCAGACATGGACCAAGACAATTGCGGGATCTTTCAACGATGATTCGGGCGGTTCATCCCCACACTGGGGTCAACCCTTTCAAACTGGTCAATTGCGCTGATTTAGGAGATTGCCCGGTTAATCCAGCCGATATCCAAGATTGCCTGACGCGCATAACCAATTTTTACAGTGAAATGCATAGCAAGAATATTGTGCCGTTGACCGGTGGCGGCGATCATCTTGTGTCACTTCCCATTTTGCGGGGGATCAAGCGCAAAGACCCATTATCCATGATTCATATTGATGCGCATACTGACCTTTTTGACGAATATTTTGGCGGTTCAAAATTCACCCATGGCACCCCATTTCGTCGTGCAATTGAAGAGGGGCTTTTGGATCCGACGCGCGTCGTGCAAATTGGCATTCGTGGCACCATGTATGACGGTGAAGATATTGAATGGGGTAGGCAAAATGGCGTTCACATCATCACTATAGACGAAGTCTACGAGACTGGGCTGGATGCCATCATGCAGAAGGCGCGTGACATCGTTGGCGACAGCCCAACCTATGTCAGTTTCGATATTGACGCGATTGACCCGTCATATGCGCCAGGTACAGGAACGCCTGAAATCGGCGGCTTCACCTCATATGAAGCCCAACGCGTTGTCCGCAAGCTGGCGGGGCTTAATTTAATTGGTGCAGACCTTGTCGAAGTGTCTCCACCTTTCGACCCAACAGGGGGAACAGGATGGGTGGGGGTATCCATCATGTTTGAACTGCTGTGTGTTCTCGCAACTGCCACTGAAAAAAGCGCATGAATTGGCTTTTCACTTTGACCACCAACTCTTAAGATCTAAATCTTAAAACACCCATTTTGAATTTTACTAAGTTTTGGTGTGGTTTTTGATAATTTTATATGTGCAGCATTAAATACTGATTATCAAATTTCAAATTTATGATTTTAATTTAAGGCTGGTCAATTGATACGCTCCTTTGTTCTTTTACCATTTATTATGGTTGTCAGTATGGGTGTTTACTCGGCTAAGGCGGCGAATGACGGGGGACATGATATTTCATGCGGTGATCACCGCTATTTCATTGAAACATCATGGTTTGGCGCCGACGTTAGAATTATAAATATTAATGATAATGCCGCGACTGACCATCCATATTGCCAATCAAATGCCGCCGACCAGATGGTGGCCAAACTTTCAGTCAATGGCGATGATATCTGGTGCGTAAAAACATTCTATATCTCCCTAGACAGGCAGCCAATTGCAAAAATATCGCGCTTATTAAGCCTCGCATTGGAGCAGGTTGTTGAATATGAATATGTTTGGCGCGGCGGTGAATGGGTGAAAACTGATATACACAACATCAATTGTGCCGTTAACAAAGAGCCCAAAAGACAAAAGATTTTGGATTAGATGGGCAGTTACCGCATGCCTACAACAATTGATAAATAAAACCGATCATCGAACATGTAAGGCTTGGTAAGATCGATATAAGAGATACAAAGTGCGTTTTGGATAATGGTTTGGTGATAGACAAAACAAATACATTGATTGTGGGCGGAGGTCAGGCCGGCCTTGCGATGAGTGCTCATTTGCAAAAGTGTGGTGTCAAACATCTTGTAATCGAAAAAGATCGCATTGCTGAGCGGTGGCGAACCGCGCGGTGGGATAGCCTTGTTATGAATGGGCCAGCTTGGCATGATCGGTTTCCAGACAAGCGTTTTGATAATTGGCACCCGGATTCCTTTCCAAACAAAAATGCGGTTGCCAGCTATTTTGAAACTTTTGCCAAGCAAATAAATGCCCCCATACATTGTGGGGTAGAGGTCACAAACGTTACCCCATCGAAAAATGATGGCTTTCTGGTTAAAACTAGCAAGGGTTCGATTAAGGCACGAAATATCGTGGCGGCAACTGGGCCATTTCAAACTCCCATTATTCCCTCGATCATTGCCGATGATCGCGTATCACAAATTCATTCCTTTAATTATCGCAATCCTGGGCAACTTGATAATGGCGCTGTATTAGTAGTGGGGGCTGGGTCATCGGGCTCACAGATTGCTGATGAATTGCTACGAGCTGGCCGGAAGGTCTATCTGTCAATTGGCCCACATGAGAGGCCACCCAGGGCCTATCGCGGCAAAGATTTTGTTTGGTGGCTTGGGACATTAGGAAAGTGGCAAATGCGAACGCCGCCCATTGGCAAACAACATGTAACAATTGCTGTTTCCGGAGCTTATGGTGGTAAGACTGTAGATTTTCGAAATTTTGCGCACCGAGGAATGAAGCTTTTAGGAATGACGAAAACATATGCAAGTGGGGTCATCACCATCGCTGATGATCTGGCAAAAAATATTGCCGACGGTGATGCAAATTATCTGGGACTGTTGGCAGAAGCGGATGAATATATCAAAGTAAATAATCTCGATTTTCCGGCTGAAGAGGATGCAAAACTCATTATGCCTGATCCTGCTTGCCTAACAAGCCCAACCCGGAAGCTGCATCTTGAAGATGCAGGGATTAAGACAGTCTTATGGGCAACCGGTTATATGCAGGACTTCAGCTGGCTAAAGGTTGATGTGTTTGATAATCAAAAAAAGCCATTTCACAAAAAAGGGGTTGCCACCATAAATGGCATTTATTTCATAGGCTTGCCATGGTTATCGATGCGCGGCTCATCATTTATCTGGGGGGTTTGGGAGGATGCCAGATATTTGGCAGCCCATATCGCAAAACACAGATCATGACCAGTGCCACACAATGGTTGCCTATTCATCACCAGGAACCCCGTACTGCGGGGCTTTGGCAGGATCAAGAGCGCGAACGATGTAGTCATCCATCTGAGGCTTGTAAATATTCCATGCCGCCGCAACTGCCTCAATAGGGCAATCTTCGGTCCAATCGCATCGCAAATCAGCCATAGGCCATTCCTGTTCACCAACCAATAGCAAGCCTGCGGAATGCAGCGCTCCAGCCTCGCCACCAAGAGCCAATGCAGCGCGCATTGCGTCAATTAAACGGTCGCACAAATGACCAGTACCCTGATGAAATGCTGTAACCATTGCTTCTGGGATGTTTGGATTAGCCAATAAATTGCCAGCCGCAGCGGCATTTTGGGAGGTAAAATCAGCATGGGTGCCAAGCGATTTTGATCCTGAATAAATGGCCGCATTGCCACTTGCGTCAACCGCTAGCAACTGCCGAAAATCAGCATTTTTAGAGGCGTTAATAATCATTTTTACCGCTTCAGGTGCGCTATGCCCTTCCGCCATCGCAAGCAAAGTTTTTGGCCCTAGACGTGGGTCAGTGATATTCTGGCTTGCAACCACTCCAACGCCGGCTTTTGCATGGGCGCAGCGCGCCGCCACAGCTGGAGAGGATGACGACACAGCCATTCCAAGCTGGTCAGTTCTTGTGCATCTTGCAACAATTGAGAATGTCATAATCTAATTTGTGCCTGGAATAACAGCGGTAGCATCAATCTCAACAAGCCATTCAGGACGAGCAAGCGCCTGAACAACGAGGCCAGTGCATACTGGATGCACCCCTTTGATATAATCACCCATAGTACGATAAATTGCCTCACGGTGCCTGATATCTGTAATATAGACAACGAGCTTAACCAAATGTTCCATCTCACCACCTGATTCGATAATCAATTGCCGGATATTCTGCATGACTTTATGGGTTTGCATTGATGGGTCTAAGCTCTCGATATTTTTTGCATCATCAAGATTTTGTGGGCATTGACCTCGGATCCAGACTGTTTTGCCACCACAGGTCACAACAGCCTGACATAAATCATTATCCAAATTCTGTTCAGGATATGTTTGTTTGGTATTGAACGGCCGAATGCGTTGATGGGTCATCTTTCGTCTCATTTTCCACTGGATTAGAAGATTGATGAATTTAGGCACAGATAGACGAAAAGTTAAAACGCAAAGTTTAAAGGGAAATTTTAAGATTCTAATATCACTCTAACCAGCATCTGAAAAAATTGGATATGGGCAACTAATAACAAATTTTGACCATAATTTTTTCGATTAACCCCTAATCAATTGTTCTAAAACGGCTATTCTGGATAATTACAACCATGCCAATAGGCACCACAAGGGTTATGAGTAGAACGGTGATGAGTAACACCCCTAATTCGGAATAATCGGCCGTGGTGACAGTTGCATCACTTAACTTGTCCTTTACTTCGCGTGTGACGACAAAGGCCTCGTTCAGATATTTGGTGCCAAGTGCGCTCGCCGAAAGTGCCAGATTGGTAAATGACGCAAAAACCGCAAAAAATGTTGCCTTCATATGAACTGGCGCATTCCGAGCAATCCAGGCCAAAAGGGGTATCATCGAAACCTGACCAAGTGGGGATTCGACAGCGGTATTGATAATCGCAATAAATTTCGCATCAACAATCCCGCCACTATAGGCAGCGGTCCATTCATGCAAGCCATAATACATACCAATGCTTGGCAGAAACAGCACAGCACCAGCAATGGATAAAATAACAACAATACGCGCAATCGAATTATTCGCCATAAACGGACGCAACAAGATAATGCCAACAAGGGTCAGAATTGATGCAATAAGCGAAAGAATGGACAGGAATTGTTCATTGAATAAAAGCTGGTCAATTTCAAACCATGTAAGCCCTGGACCCGGACTTGGCATTGCCCGAAAGGTAAAAATAATAATCGCTGTTCCAACAATCATTAGCCGTTTTTCAGGCGGAAGAAAGCGTATCAGCCGTTTCATTAAAAACAAGATAATACCAACTGATCCAGCAAAGACAATTTCCTGTGCATAGCCGATGCCCGATGTGCCGACACTCAGGGAAAACACCACAAAGATCAAACTGCCAAGCAGAATTGACCAGTTGATTTCAGGCCGTTGATGCTGGCTTGTGGGAGTGTGATATAGCTTTTGTATACGGGCGTTGCGGTAAGAGTGCTGGAGGCGTGCAAGAATGACCCCAGCAATCGAGATTGCAGGAATGATCAACGCATAAAGATAGATACGCGCATAAAGATCAATCCGGGCAGCGGTATCAAGGCGATCGACATCGCTAAACAAAATGACATTGGCAAGTGAAACCAAAACTGTGCCACCAATAATGGCAAACCGGCCAAGGGTTTGCATCGTGGTATGCATGATTTTTAGCTGGTCTGGGTCGATATCATCGCCATTTTCATCCTGTTCAGGAACTGCCTCAACCGTCATTGCATCGGCCACAACATCCTGAATAACATAACCAACCGGCCCTAAAATAACACTGGTTACAAACCATGATTCAACAGGCATGATGCTGGCCATAAATTCGGTGTGACCAATCAGCCCGAACATTATCAAAAGGCTGGCGGCAATTACCACCGCACCAAGGCCAACGAGATAGGCCTTGTATTTCCAAATCAAATCAACCAGGTGCCCAAGCGGCATTTTTAGCGCCCATGGCAAGCCCGCCCAAAATCCAAGGCTGGCCAAGAATGCAGCAGATAAATTCAAATAATCTTTGATAAAAAAAGTGCCTACAATCGCCGTTAGTCCAGACACACCAGCGGCAAGATAAACCATAAGGGGCGGAAGATAACTCCAGCGTAGCTGCTTTGGCAGTTCGCAAAGACCCTGAATAACCGAATGAAGACCACTATTCATAAAACCAGTATTAAGCATTACGCGAATTTATCAAGTTGCAATAGACGTTTACCAATGTAAAAAGCCGCCTCAAATCCGAGGCGGCTCGTTAGCTTTAATCATATAAATGAATTGGTTGCAGTGGCAAAGGTTGTGCCGCCGATTGCCAATCATATGGTCATATCTACCGCCAAAGCCAGCCGATCCACCAGCATATCCATTTCATCATTGTTGATAATAAACGGCGGTGCCAGCAAAACATGGTCCCCTGTTCTGCCATCAATCGTTCCTTGCGCGGGATAACATACCAGCCCCGATTGAAAGGCATTCTTTTTCAAATTGCCTGCCACATTCAAAGCAGGATCAAAGGGCGTTTTATCATCCTGCGATGCGACAAATTCAATGCCGATGAACAACCCTCGGCCTCTGATATTGCCGATATGGGGGTGTTGTCCCAGTTTTTCCTTTAACTGCAATTTTAAATATTCGCCTTTTTGCGCCACGTCATCAACAAGGCCATCAACTACCAACCGATCCAAAACAGCATTCGCCGCCGCCGCTGCAATCGGATGACCAAGATAGGTATGACCATGCTGGAAAAACCCAGATCCGTGTTCAATAGCATCATGAATATAATCTTGGCACAACATCGCACCAATAGGCTGGTAGCCAGCCCCTAGGCCTTT
>Ga0209603_1002010_pt1 | contig 19789 bp, 19 predicted proteins | sample COGITO_mtgs_1206_FD_184812 | JGI IMG/M metagenome (GOLD analysis project Ga0209603, IMG submission 184812) | Pelagic marine microbial communities from North Sea - COGITO_mtgs_120607 (SPAdes) (version 2) | ecosystem: Environmental > Aquatic > Marine > Epipelagic ... | reverse complement strand
GAATTAGATTTATTTGTTGGAATAAATAATGATTCACACAGTAATTATAATCATTCAATTTACAACCTAGACAAAAAATTCTCATCAAATAATAAAATTAAAATTTTAGTTGTCGGTAATAGTTTTGCTAGAGATTGGTGTAACATTTTACTTGAATCTAAATTTAAAAACTCAATTGAAGTTTCTTACATTTTTGACCCTTTACAAAATCCACTATTTTTTGAACGATCAAAATCTGCTGATCTGATTTTCTTTTCAACTTATTCAATGGAACAATTCAAAAAATTGAATATTTCTTTAGACAAAGTCTATTGTTTGGGTACTAAAAATTTTGGCTCTAACAGTGGTTACTTTTATAATTATACAGGGGATGATTACTGTATGCAAAGAACTAAAATTAATAAAAGCTATTTAGATCTTAATTCTAAATTAAAAGATGAATGGCAAAATAAATTTATAGATTTAGTTGATTTAATAATTGACGAGAACAGTACAGTACCAATTTTTAATGAAAACTGTAAGTTTATTAGTCAAGATACAAGACATCTTACTAAACATGGCGCAATATTTTATGCAAAAATTATTAGTAATGATAGTATATTAAAAAAAATAATACTTAATAAATAAACAATGAAACCAGAAGTTGTAACTATAGGATTAGGTTATATAGGTTTGCCTACGTCTGCATTAATAGCGTCCCATGGAACGAATGTATTGGGTGTAGACATAAACCAAAAAATTGTTGATAAAATTAATCAAGGTAAAATTCATATTGTTGAGCCCGACTTAGATCAAATTGTTTCCAAAGCAGTTTCTAATGGTTTTTTCAAAGCATCAACTGCACCAATTTCTGCAGAAGTATACTTAATAGTAGTACCACTCCTTTTAAAGGAAATCATGAACCTGATATTTCATTTGTTGAGGCTGCAACCAAAGGAGTTATTCCATTATTAAAAAAAGGCGATTTATATATTATAGAATCTACATCCCCTATAGGTACAACTGAGAAAATGCAAAAATTAATTTATTCATTGAGGCCTGAATTGGAAGGACATCTTCATATTGCATATTGTCCGGAAAGAGTATTACCAGGAAATGTAATGCATGAACTTGTTGAAAATGATCGTGTTATTGGAGGAGTAGATGAGGTTTCTACTCAAAAAGCCATTGCATTTTACGCAAAGTATGTGAAGGGAGAATTGCATGGAACGAATGCTCGTACTGCTGAGATGTGCAAATTAGTAGAAAACTCTTCTAGAGATGTTCAAATAGCTTTTGCCAACGAACTCTCTTTAATATGTGACAAGGCAGATATTAATGTATGGGAGTTAATTAATCTTGCAAATAAACACCCAAGAGTAAATATATTACAGCCAGGTTGTGGAGTTGGTGGACATTGTATTGCCGTAGATCCTTACTTTATTGTAAATGATTACCCAATGGAATCAAAGATTATTGGTACAGCAAGAGAAGTAAATAATTATAAATCTTTTTGGTGTGCTGAAAAAATTCAAAACGAGAAACTTCAATTTGAACTAAAACATGGTAGAAAGCCGAAAACGGCTTTAATGGGATTGGCCTTCAAGCCTAATATAGATGATTTGAGAGAATCTCCAGCTAAATATATAGCTCAAAAAGTATTGCAAAACTCAAACAATGAAGAACACTTTATTGTTGAGCCAAATATTGATTCTCATTCCGTTTACAAACTAACAGATTATAAGGAAGCAATCAATAAAGCAGATATTGTTGTTTTTTTGGTAGCACATAGTGAATTTAAAACCTTGAAAATCAGCCAAAATAAAAACGTTTTAGATTTTTGTGGAATTTTAAAATAATACAACCATTTTTTATAATTGTTAGAAATAATGAATTCAGAAATTAAAAATAAGAAAATTAAAATAGTAAGTTTAATTTCACAAACAAATTGATAAAAATAATTTCTAAATATATATTTTATTTATTCTTTATTATATTACCATGGAAAGAAGCATTACCTAATTTAATTGGAGAAGCTTCCGGGCAGTATATTGATAAGGTCTTAGTATTAGTGTTGACCTTTTTAACAGTTTCAAATTGGTGGCCACATATAAGAAGGATAAAAATTCCAATGCTATTCCTCTTTACATTTCTTGTTTTTATAATAATTAGAATTACTTTTGATTATAATAAAGGTTCGATTAATACCCAACTTTCAGAATATATTATTCCTCCTCTTATGGTTTTAGTGTCATTAGGAATTTTTAAATCAAAAAATGAACTCAATTCATTTCTTAAGTTTTTTATGATTTATAGCTCTCTAATTGCAGTATTATGTCTATTTGAACTTTTTAATGATTCCTACAGAGATTGGGCTAACGAATTAGCTTCTCGAAAAATAAAGACAACTTCATTAGATGATATTGCTATGCGATTTAGAGCAAGATTTTTCTTCTCATCACCAATGGGTTATGGTATTCATAATGTTTTTGGTATAATATTTTTAATTAAATTTCTTAAAATTGAACGCTCTTCTGGAACTACTTTATTAAGAATAGTAGGAATTTTACTTTTTTTGGGATTACTTTTAAGTTTTTCAAGAGGTCCATGGATTGTTTTAATAATCAGTTTATTGACCTATATTATTTTAAATTTTCGTGAAAACAGAACTTTATTTTTAAAAATAATTTTTTTTTTAATAGTTGGTTTTTTTATCACCTTAAGCATATTTCCTGAACTTGCTGATTTAATTTTAGACCGTTCATCATCAATATTTGATTGGAAGCAAAATAATTCTAATTTGGAAAGAATGCAAAGATGGAAATATTCATTTAATTTATTTTTAAATAATTTTTGGACAGGAATAGGGATTTCTACTACTGGTGCAACGGGTCTAGGAATTGTTAGCATTATTACAGAAAATTATTTTTTAAAATTGGCACTAGAAGGCGGAATAATTCTAATAAGTTTATTTTACCTGTTACAAGCAAGTATAATTTTTAGTCTTGTTAAGTTAAAAAATACTTTCAAGGAAAACACTTTATATTTATCATTATTTTTAGGAATGTTTATTTACATGTTTATCTTCCAAATTTTAGACTCAAGAATAATTGCTTACGAGTACTGGACAATATTTGGAATTTCAATTAATGATTCAATAAAATCAAGGTTTAAAAATTAATCAATGAGTATAAAAAATGATTTGATTAGAGTTGGATCTTCAAATTTAATTTTACTTTTAAGTGGGGGTATAAATGCTTTTTTTATTCCTAAAATTTTGACAATATCAGATTATTCTGAATTTAAGACATATTTGATGTATGTTGGTTTTTTAGGAATGTTTCATTTTGGATATGTGGATGGAATCCATGCATATTTTGGAGGTGAAACGAGACTCTCAAATACTAAAAAAAAAGAGTGTTCTATTTATTTTTCATTCCATCTATTTGTTCAGATTATTGTTACCATTATTCTTTTATTAGTAAGTATATTTTTTAAATCTAATGAAATTATAATTTTAACAATTTTAACAATTTTACCTGTAAATCTTAACTCTTACATATTATTTTTTTGTCAAAGTATCGGAAATTTTAAAAAATATGCAAAAATAGTTATCATAGCGCCACTTATAAACCTTTTGGTAATTTTCTTATTTTATAAAAATCTGACTATTAATATACTAATATACACTTATATAGGCTCTACTATCATAAGTTTGTTGTACGCTCTATTATCTGATAGATATCTAATCAAATATAGTTCACTGTCTAATATTATTAGATCTTTTTATATATATAGATTTAAAATTAAATCTTTATTCAAAATTGGAATAGCTTTTTTAATTGGAAATCTAGTTTTTTTGATGTTTTTTGATTTAGGAAGATTATACACTAAATTTTTAAAAAACAGTAATGATTTTGCATATTATTCTTTTGGAGTGTCATTAATGACGCTCATAATTATTATTGTTAATTCATTAAATAAAACGTTATATCCATATTTGTTTAATATTAAGGCTAATAAATTAAAAAAAATATTTGTTTACTTATCAATTTTTGGATGTTTTGCAATGACCTCCTATTACTTAGTTTCTTATATAGTTATTAATTATATTCCTAATTATACCAATTCATTAAAATTAACTGGTATCCTTTTTTCTTCAATACCTGGAGCCATCATAATAAAATCTATCTACCATAATCAATATCGTATTGAAAAACTTGAAAATGTATTCCTTATTGACTCAATTAAATATTTAACAATAGGGGTAATGATTACTTTAATAGTTTCTATATTCAAAATTATATCAATAGAAGAAATAGGAATAATTTCTGTAGGTGTAATTTATCTGTGGACTCTTTACCCCAACAGGAAATTAAATCTCAAAAGCGAAATAAATAATGTTAAATGGTATATAATTAATAGTGTTTTTGTTTTTTTGATATGTCAAAATTTAGATTTGAATCTAATTAATAAAGTCATATTAACTTCATTACTTTTAGTAATTATATTATTAATTTTTAAAAAAAATATTTTAAAATCATATAACCCTTCATAATACCTAATTGATTTAAAGAAATGAGTACTATTAGTTTTGTAATTGTAACCTATAGATCGATGGACCTAATTCAGGATTGTATCGACAGTATTTTTGAGTTCGTAGAAGGCAACTTTGAAGTTCTTGTTGTGGATAACAGTCCATCTCAAGATTCAGAGGTTCTTGAAAAGTTTCTTAAAGATACGTATAAGACAACGGTTAGGTTTATTAGAAATGAAAGAAATGGTGGTTATGGACAAGGAAATAATGTTGGGGTGAAAAATAGCAAAGGAGATTTGATTGCTATTGTGAATCCAGATGTTAGATTTACAGAAGCCTTTGCCTCGACTGTTACAGGTCATTTTGAGAGCAATAAGAACCTGTCTCTTCTTGGATTTAAACAACTAGGAGGAGGAAATCTATCATTTTATGTGAAGCCAGAATACTTTATACCTGTCATTGATAAATTTATTGTTAAAGTGACGAATAAACTAAATTTGTTTCATTCAAAATATCTGTATTTATCTGGGGCATGCTTATTTTTGAGAAAGGTGTCTTTTATGAAGGTAGAACTATTTGATGAAAATATATTTCTGTATTTCGAAGAGCCAGATGTTTCAAATAGATTAGCAAAACTTGGATTTCAAATAAAGTTTGATAAGTCCGTTGAGTATGTCCATTTGGTTGGAGATCGGTCAGACATTGGAGAAGGGACATTTAATGCCTGGTTAAACTCTTTGATCTATTACTTGGATAAATTTAAAATCACTAGGAAAAGACATTTTTCTAACAGAAAAATAGAAGCCTTTTTCCTCAATACAAAGAACTTGGCTCGATATAAAAAAAATAAACAGAGCAACTTATGAAATTGCTGATAGATTGTACCAATTTAAAAATGGGAGGAGGAATTCAAGTTGCTATTACCTTTATTTCCGATTTAATTAAGACTCAAAAAAACTACCAATTGAGCATATTAATGTGCAAGGAGTTTGCTGAGACATCAAAACCCTTCGATGATCATGAAAGTATTGAGTTTATTGAATTTACAAAAAATAGTAAGTTTACTTTGTCAAGAAGTAAGAATCTTAGAGCCATAGAAAAGAGAATCAATCCTGATATTATCTTTACAGTATTTGGGCCTTCCTATCACCAAAGTAGTTTTCCCAAAGTGGTTGGTTATGCAATACCGCATTACATTTATGAAGATTCACCTTTTTTTGATTCACTATGTTTTTTTAAAAGATTAAGATTGTTTTTTCTAAAGCGTTTTCAGGTTAAAAAGTTTGTACAAACCTCGAATGCACTAATTTTTGAAACAGAAGACTCAAGAAAACGCTTTGTTGATATGTACGGTTATCAGAAACCTACATATGTGGTTTCTAATACCCTCAACAGCATATTCAAGGAAGAGGATAAGTGGGTAGATCATGAAAAGTTAGATCAGTTTTCAAAAGACTATAAATATGTCTTTTGCTTAAGTTCTAATTATCCACATAAAAACCTTAAGTTGATACCCAAGATTTTGGAAGAACTTCAAAACAAAGGTGTCTCCAATATTAAATTCGTTGTTTCATTGAATAAAGAAGATCTTGGGTTTGATTCAAAATACAATGACAGTGTGATATATTTAGGGAAAATACAACTAACTAATTTGCCAAGTATCTATAAGAAAATGAACTTAGTTTTCATGCCTACATTGCTTGAGGTTTTTTCCGCTACCTATATTGAGGCCATGTATATGGGAATTCCTCTTCTGGTAACAGATATGTCTTTTGCACGAGATATCTGTAGAGATGCCGCCCAGTATTTTCCTCCTGTCGATTTTGTTGCTGCTACAAATAAAATAGTAGAAATTTTAGAGGATGAAAACTTGCAACAAGTAATGGTAGAAAAAGGTAAAGAAGTTGTTCAGAATTATGGTTCAAGTTTAGATAGAACAAATAGTTATATAGAAATTCTTAAAAAACATAAGGTTTAACTGATTGAGGAGCCTTCAATAATGTTAATATGATTTTTGCCGGAGATTACGCTTGTCCAAACATACAGAGTTTTCCTACGCTCGACATTCCGAAGAGTTTAAGGGATAAAAAATGGGTCCTAAACCTAGAAGGTTCTTTGATAACTGAAGAGTCCGACAAACTTTTAAAGGATCATGTTGTCTATAATGGAATGGATGCTTTTGAAAAGTTAGATGACGTTTTGAACCTTGACGCCGTTGCCTTGGCTAACAACCACATTGACGATATGGCAAATATTAGTCAAAGCATAATGCTAAGTTCCTCCAAAACGAACTGTTTCGGCGCAGGGGAGAATTTAGATGCTGCTAGAACAATTCATACTTACTATGAAAATGATCAACATCATTGTATACTTAACTTTGGATGGGAAGCCATTGATTGTACAATTGCCAAAGGAAACTCTCAAGGAGTAAATCCATATTCAAAAGAAAACGTAATTGAACAGTTTACCAAGGTGCAAAGCGATTTTCCAGAAAGTCATATTATTTTATATATGCACTGGAATTATGAATTAGCAGAATATCCCCATCCTTTGGATAGAGAATTGTCACATCATTTAATAGATCTTGGCGCCAAAGCAGTTATAGGATGTCATGCACATCGAGTTCAAGGTGCTGAGATTTATAAAGATTGTCCGATTATTTATGGTTTAGGGAATTTTATATTCCCTCAAAATGTGTTTTGGGATGGGAAGCTTTCATATCCAGATTTTTGTTCTTTAGAGTTGTGTTTCGAACTAAATGTAGGAACAAAGACATACCTTTGTCATTGGTTGGTTTATGATAAGAAAAAAAATGAAGTTTCTTATGTTGGAACAGAGTTACTTTTAGAGTCTAAGAGGTTGAAGGAAAGAACTCCGTTTAGTGATGTCTCATTAGGTGATTATGAACTTTGGTTCAAAAGAATAGAACACAAAAGAAACTCTTGCCAATATTTAAGTTTGGCGATTCCAAATCAATTTTTCAGTTAAAAATAAAATGGATATCTATTCGCCATAAATTTATACTTTTTTTGTACAACCTAAAAAATATAGTAAAGAAATGAGTTTGCCCTTTTATTATAGAAAGTCTCCGATATGGATACAAAATGTTATTATGTATCTAAAAGGTTTGCAGATAAAGAAACAGAGGTTTAATAAATACTTTCATAAAGAATTGAATACTCTTTTGGAACACGATCCAAAAAAGGTGCGAACAGATAAGCTAAAACACTTCATGGCATTTGCAAATGATCATTCAGAGTTCTGGAGAAAGAGATTTGAAGAATATAAGGTAGATTTAAGCAGTACCGATTTAGAGAACGAGATCAAAAAACTACCTATTCTCACAAAAAAAGAGGTCAAAGAAAATGTAGAATCTATTTCTATAAAACACCCAAGTATTAAAACCTCTACTATTCGAACAAGCGGAACAACAGGTTCTGGTTTGATCTTTCCACAAACCATAGAGATGGAAAATTCACAGTGGGCCGTTTGGTGGCGTTATCGAATCAAACTTGGATTGAGTTTAGATATGAATATGGGTTGGTTTTCAGGAAGATCAATTATTCCAATAAGTCAAAAAAAACCACCTTTCTGGAGATATAATAGTCCCAATAAACAAGTTATGTTCAGTGCTCATCATTTATCTATCGATACGGTCGAATACTATTATCATAAGGTGAAAAAGTTGGAATTAAAATGGTTACACGGATATCCTTCTCAGCTCTCATTATTGGGGTCATTGATCTTGGAAAAAGGTTTAAAGCCACTTAAAGTCGATTTTGTGACGTTGGGTGGAGAGAATTTATTGTTAAATCAAGAACAGATAATTCAAAAAGCTTTTGGTGTGAAGCCATATCAGCATTATGGTTTAGCTGAAGGAGTTGTAAATATTAGCCAAGACGAAGAGTATAATTTTTATTTTGACAATGATTTTGCATTGACCGAGCTGATAGAAACTGAAATTTCAAATAAAACCTTTAAACTCGTAGGAACAAATTATCTTAATTTAGCATTCCCATTGATTCGTTATGATACAAACGATATTATGACCTACGACCCTGTGACGAATATCATTGAGTCGATAAATGGAAGAAATGAAGATTATGTAACATTACCCAATGGAGTTAAATTGGGGAGATTAGATCACCTTTTTAAAGATGCATACTATATTGCAGAAGCCCAGATTTATCAGAAAGATCTGGAAAACATACGATTAAATATAAAAAAGAATAACCATTTTAATGACAAAAAGCACAGTAAGGAGATTTTAAATGAAGCAAGAGAGAGATTTGGAGAGCATGTAAATGTTACCCTTAATTTTGTAGATGCAATTGAAAAATCCAAGGCTGGTAAGTTTAAGTTTGTAATTTCCGATATTAAATAAATATGAAACAAATTATTCAAGACCTTAAAAAAGGTAATACAATACTAGAAGATGTTCCTGTGCCAAGAGTCAAGGCAGGTTCCGTTTTGATTAAAACGACCAGAACGTTAGTCTCATTAGGGACTGAGAGAATGTTGGTTGATTTTGGAAAAGCAAATCTTCTTCAGAAAGCTAAGCAACAGCCAGATAAAGTAAAAATGGTAATTGACAAAGTTAAAACAGATGGATTACGGCCAACTATGGAAGCTGTTTTTAATAAGCTTGGTCAGCCATTACCCCTGGGATATTGTAATGTAGGAAAAGTTGTTGCTATTGGAAAAGGAGTTGCTGAATTTTCTATTGGTGACAGAGTTGCATCAAATGGAAATCATGCTGAGTATGTTTGTGTACCCAAAAATTTAATTGCAAAAATTCCGGATAATGTCTCTGATGAAGCAGCTGCTTTTACTGTTGTAGGTGCAATTGGTCTGCAAGGAATTAGATTATTGAAACCAACTTTTGGAGAAACAATTGTTGTTGTTGGCTTAGGATTAATAGGATTGATTACAGCTGAATTACTAATTGCAAATGGTTGTAATGTAATTGGTTTTGATTTTGACCCAGAAAAAGTTAGGCTTGCGAAAGAAAAAGGTGTGATTGCAATAAATCCATCTGAAGGAACTGATCAAGTAAAATTTGTAGAAATGTTTACAAATGGGATAGGTGCAGATGGAGTAATAATTACTGCCTCAAATAAAAGCAATGAAATTATTTCTCAATCAGCAAATATGTGCAGAAAAAGAGGTAGAATTGTTTTGATTGGTGTAATAGGACTTGATATCAGCAGGGCTGATTTCTATTTGAAAGAAATTTCATTTCAGGTTTCTTGCTCATATGGTGCTGGCCGATATGATAATGAATATGAAGAGAAAGGAAATGATTACCCCATAGGTTATGTTCGTTGGACAGAAAAAAGAAACTTTGAAGCTATTTTAAATGCTATTTCTAAGAAAACTATAGATGTAAGTTCTTTAATTACTGATAGAGTTCCTTTGAAAGATTATCAGAAGATATATGGTGATATGTCTAATTCAAAATCTATCGCTTCAATTTTAGAATATAACTCTTTAGAAGAACAAAAAAGCACGATCCAATTGGAAGAAAAGTCCTTTCAGGGTAAAAAAGGCGTAATTGGTATAATAGGAGCTGGTAATTTTACAAGTGCGACCATTCTTCCAAATCTTAAAAAGTGTAATGCAGATATAAAATATATTGCTAGTTCAGGAGGCTTGTCTTCTACAATCATGGCAAAAAAACATAATATTTCATTTTCTACTTCAGATTATCATGAAATTTTAAAAGATGAAGAAGTTGATTTAGTCCTAGTTACAACCCAACATCACATGCATGGAATGATGGTTTTAGAAGCAATTTCTGCTGGTAAAAGTGTATTTGTTGAAAAACCATTGGCTTTAAATGAATTAGAGTTGGAAGAAATAGTCAAAAATTATGAATTAAATGATGTAAATGTTTCTGTTGGGTTTAACAGAAGGTTTTCTCCTTTGGCAAAGAAAATGAAGTCAGCTTTAGGGGATTCTTCTACTCCAATAAATATCGTAGCCACCATGAATGCAGGTTTTATCCCTAAAGATGTTTGGGTACACGACATGGAAATTGGAGGGGGTAGAATAATAGGAGAAGCTTGTCATTATATTGATTTATGTACGTTTTTTACTGGATCAAACGTAGTTTCTGTATGTATGAATGCAATGGGTTTGAACCCTGAAGAAAATACTGATAATGCTAGTATTTTATTAAAATATGAAAACGGGAGTAATGCGGTTATTAATTATTTTGCAAATGGAAGTAAAAGCTACTCTAAAGAAAGAGTCGAAGTGTATTCTCAAGAAAGAACACTTATTATGGATAACTGGAGAACATTAAAAGGCTATGGCTTTAAAGGTTTCTCTAATGCAAAATCTTCTCAGGATAAAGGGCATTTTAGTCAATTTCAAGCATTGGTAAATCAGCAAAAAAATGGAGGAGAATCAATTATTCCTTTTAGCGAAATAGTTAATACAACAAGAGCTTCTTTTGCAGCTATAGAATCATTGAAAGAAGGTAAATGGATACCAATCAAATAAAATTACTTTATAATACTCTATTATACTTGAAGCCAATTCAAGTTTACTATCGTGTATATTATTTTCTTAGAAATAAATTTTTTGGAAAAGAAGTAAAAAAAAGAAAACTCCCAAATTTTAATTCTATAACTTGGAAACAACTAGTAGTAAATAAAAATAGCTATTTAGATAAAAACAACTCCTTTTCGTTTTTAAATATTTCATATTCTTTTACTGATAAAATTGATTGGAACCATGATCAGTTTGGAAAACTATGGACATATAATTTAAATTATTTTGATTATCTAAATCAAAAAAACATTTCCAAAGATACAGGAATTCGATTAATCAATAATTACGTTAAAAACGATGCGTATCTAAAAGATGGAAAAGAACCGTATCCAATTTCTTTAAGAGGAATTAATTGGGTGAAATTTTTAAGTGAAAATCAAGTAAAAGAAGAAGTCATTGATACGACGCTTTATAATCATTTTTATATTTTATTAGATAATCTAGAATTTCATTTATTAGGAAATCATTTGTTAGAGAATGCTTTTTCATTGTTATTTGGAGCTTACTATTTTCAAAACGAAAAATTTTATTATAAATCTAAAGAAATCTTAATTTCTGAATTAAAAGAACAGGTATTAAATGATGGGGGACATTTTGAGCTTTCTCCGATGTATCACCAAATAATTTTATATAAAGTTTTAGATTGCATGCAATTAATTAAAATAAATAAATGGATAAATGATGACTTGTTAATGCTTTTAGAAGATAGTGCGTCCAAAATGATATCTTGGTTGAATGAAGTGACTTTTGAAAATGGAGATATACCATGCGTTAATGATAGCACTTTTAATATTGCACCAACTTCAGAAGAATTATCTAATTATGCTGATCAGATTGGAGTAATTACTAAAAAAATAGTTTTGTCAGATTCTGGATATAGAAAGTTTAGAAATAATAAGTTTGAGCTTTTTGTAGATGTAGGAAATGTTGGTCCTTCCTATCAACCTGGTCATGCTCATTCAGACACACTAAGTTTTATTTTACATGTCAACAATAAGCCTGTTTTTGTAGATACTGGTGTTTCAACATATGAAAAAAATCAAAAAAGACAAACAGAAAGACAAACTTCTGCGCATAATACAGTTGTAATAAATAGAGAAGATCAAACCCAGGTATGGGGTGGTTTTAGAGTTGCGAAAAGAGCTCAAGTGCAAAATTTGAAAGAAGGATTTGATTTTGTTGAAGCTGAACATGATGCTTATAAGAAAATAGGAGTCAGCCATTTAAGAAGATTTTCAATAGACAAATCTCTTGTCCAAATAAAGGATATTATTGTTAATGACTCAAATTATAATCAGACAGCTTATTTTCATTTACACCCCAGTTTAAAAAACCTCATTATTAATGATCATAGCATTATTATTGAAAATAATATTACTATGATTTTTACTGGAACAAACGTCATGATAAATAAAGAATTATATGAGTATGCCGAGGGATTTAATAAAATAAAAAAAGCAATAGTTATTAAAGTTACATTTGAATCTAATTTAGAAACCTCAATTAAATTATGAAAATACTTTTTCTGACATTTTATTTTGAACCAGACCTTTGTGCAGGTTCATTCAGAAATTCATCTTTATTACAAGACCTTCATTCAAAGATAAAAAAAACTGATTCTATAGACGTTATCTCTACTCAGCCTAATCGATATGATAGCTATAAAGTAAATTCTAAAGACTTTGAAAAAAGGTTTGAAAATTTAACAATAAGAAGAATTAATCTTCCAAATCATAAAGGCGGTATAATTAGTCAAATAAAACTATTTATAATTTTTTATAATAATGTATTGAAAATTACAAAAAACAATAAATATGATCTAGTATACGCTTCATCATCAAGATTATTTACAGCATTTTTAGGTGCAAGATTAGCAAGAAAAAATAAAGCTAAATTATTTTTAGATATTAGGGATATATTTAAAGAAACAATTTCAGATGTATACAGACAAAGTAAATTTATTTCATTTTTTCTAAACTTAATTATACCCTTCTTTGAAAAATATACATTCAACAGAGCTAGTGCAATAAATATCGTTTCACCTGGATTTAAAGATTACTTCAAAAAACACAATTATGGTAAAAATGCAAATTTCTACTATAACACTAATGGTATAGATGAAATATTTTTAGAGAACAAACCTAATCAGATAATCCAGAAAAATAAATTAAAGAAAAAAATCGTATACGCTGGAAATATTGGTTCCTCCCAAGATTTAGATAAAACTCTTCCAGCTACTTTAAACCTACTAGGTGAAAATTATGAGCTTCATATATATGGTGATGGGGCAAGAAAAAAAAATCTAATTTTCGAAATAAAAAACAAAGATTGTACTAATATTTTTATACACAATCCTGTAAATAGAAATAAACTTAAGGAGATTTATAACGACGCTGATATTCTTTTTTTTCAACTAGGTAAACTTGATGCTTTCCTAAGAGTTATACCTTCAAAATTATTTGAGTATTCTACCTTTAACAAGCCAATAGTAGCAGTCGTAGATGGTTATTGTAAGGATTTTATAAATAGTAATTTAAAGGGAGTTTTTATAGCCGACCCAGAAGATGTAAATCAAATTGTAAAAATAATAAATGATATAGACTTAGATTTATCTTATGAGAGATCAACGTTTATAAATGAATTTTCAAGATCAAAAATTAACAGTAAACTTTCAAATTCAATTTTAGAATATTTAAAATGATTAATATTAGCATTATAACACAGGAAGATAAATTTTTTATCCCCAAAAACATTAAATTACTTATTGACAATGAGAGGATAAATGTAAAAAGCATTCATATTATATCCTCTAAGGGATCACTTGAGAACAAAAAAATGTTTTTTTTAAAATCTTTTCTTTTTGCTGGAGCATTCCGATTAGGTTTTAAGTATGTTTTTCATAATTTGAAGGAAAATTTAGATAAAATATTTAATCATAAATTGTTTTTTGGAGATAAAAGCATACAATCACTAGCGATTTATAACAATATTGATTTTTCATATATAAAAAACCCGAATGATATTGAGTTTACTAAATATTTGAAATTAAAAAAATTAGATTTTATTGTTTCTTATTCTGCTCCTTCTATATTTAAAGATATATTACTAAAAATTCCTAAATATAACTGTATAAACCTGCATTGTTCTCTTCTACCAAATTATTCGGGAATAATGCCTAGTTTTTGGGTGTTATACTTTAAAGAATTATATACCGGAAGTTCTGTACATTTAATGGATTCTAAAATTGATAATGGAAAATTAGTATTACAAGAGAAAATAAATATAGAAGGAATTAAATCAATATATAAATTAAACTTATTAACAAAAAAAATAGGTGGTGAATTAATGCTTAAGAGTATTTTAGGTATTGTAGATGAAACTATAGATCTAAAATCAAATAATGTTGACGAAAGCAAATATTTTACATGGCCGAATAGTAATGAAATTAAATTTTTTATAGAAAATGGAGGAAAAATCTACTAATAAAATAGCAGTATTTTCAATTGATGTTGAGGAATGGTATCATTTGGAGTATTTCAAAAATTCCAAAACTGACAAAAAAAAAAGTGTAATGGATGGTTTACATACATTTATTAAAATTGTCGATAAGCATAATATAAAAGCATCATTTTTTATTGTTGGAGAATTAATTCAAACTCTAAAAAAAACAATTAAAAACTTAGATATTGAAGGTCATGATATTGGTTTACATTCTTATTTTCACAAAAGACCCGTAGTGCAAAATATAAATGAATTTATTAAAGATACTAAAGATACTATTTCAGAAATGAAATCTATTCTTCCTAACAACTCATTTGGATATCGGTCACCATGTTTTGCTATCGATAGAGAAAGGTTAGATGAAGCAATCAAGTTAGGCATACAATATGATGCGAGCAAAATTACTCAAAAGGAACATCCACTATATGTCAATCTTGATTTGGATGGATTTGAAAAGCAGGAAAGAGATATTTACAAAAAAGATTTTTTTAAAGTTTTTGAAGTAAGTACCATTAAATTTCTAGGTGTAAACATTCCTATAGCAGGTGGTGGATATCTTAGGATAATTCCTTGGCCTATATACATCTGGTTATTGAAAAAGTACTTAAAAGAGTCAACATTTATTAACTTTTTTATTCATCCATTCGAATTAAGTAGTATGAATTTTGATTTACCAGAAAACACCCCATACTTAACTAAATTTAGATATAATTACAAAAGAAATAAAGTAGAAAAACGTCTTAATAGGATTATAGAATTACTAAAAGAAAATGATTACAATTTTAAAACATTTAGTCAGATATAAAATATGAATATTCTAATAACTGGTGGTTTTGGGTTAATCGGAAGAAGATTGGTGAGTGAATTATCAAATAATAATAATATATTTTTGATTTCTCGGAATATTAAGCCTGAGAATACAGCTACAAATATTGTAACTATTCATCATGATTTACTAGTACCGTTACCAGTTGAAAAGATTCCTAAAGACATAAATGTTGTAATTCATCTTGCAGCAATAGCTCATAAAACAAGTTCCGAAATAATGAGGATCAATTGTTTGATGACAAGAAATATAACAGATGCTTTTCTTAATAAAAAAGTTAAATTTATTTTTTTTAGCTCTGTTGCTGTATATGGCGAAGCTAATAGACTATTTCCAATAAAAACGTCAGATTTTTGTAAACCTTATTCAAGTTATGGTCTTGGTAAGTTAAAAGATGAAGGAGTAATTTCTTCATCTTTTAAAGATTTTATTATTTTAAGATTATGTCCAGTTATTGAGGGAGATGATACAGATTTATTAAAAAGAGTATATTTTCCAAAAACAAAGATTAAATATAGGTCTCCATACAAGAGAATTTACAGTTTTTTAAGTCATCGAACAATATTTAAAACAGTTAATAACATAATTAATGGAGATAACATAACAAACAAAATTATAAACTTGAAAGACTCTTCAAATTATAATGAATCTGATATTTTAAAAAAATATAATGGTAGAGAGGTTAAAATCCCTTTACTAATTGCTATGCCTCTATTTTATTTTTTAAATTTATTATCTATTGTGCCAAAAATTTATACTATAAATTGTTTATTAACTAAGATGTTGAAATCTAACACCTATGAATAAAATAAACTTAAACTCAACTTTTAAAAAAAATAATTTTGATAAAGATTTACAGTTATCAAAAAGCTTGCTTAATTCAAGACTTTATGAAAAGTGGTTTATACATTTACCAAAACGAAAATTTTAATTAAAAAATTATTTATGAAAGGAATCATTTTAGCAGGAGGTAGTGGTACTCGTTTATACCCAATTACAAAAGGAGTTTCTAAACAGTTATTACCGGTATATGATAAGCCGATGATTTACTACCCATTATCAGTATTGATGTTAGCGGGTATAAAAGAAATTTTAATTATTTCTACACCTGAAGATTTGCCAAATTTTGAAAAATTATTGGGAGATGGTAACGAAATAGGTATCAGTTTAACCTATAAAGAACAACCTAGTCCAGATGGACTTGCTCAAGCTTTTATTATTGGAGCCGAATTTATTGGAACTGATGACGTGTGCTTGGTGCTTGGAGATAACATTTTTTACGGGTACGGTTTTTCAGGAATTTTACAAAATGCTAGAAATAATTTAGCTGAAGGTAAATCAACTGTATTTGGCTATTATGTAAATGATCCTGAACGGTATGGGGTTGCAGTGTTTGATAAAAAAGGGAGTGTAACTTCTATAGAAGAAAAACCACAAAACCCAGCTTCTAATTATGCTGTAGTAGGTTTATATTTTTACACAAATGAAGTAGTAAAAATAGCTAAAAATATAATACCTTCTCACAGAGGTGAATTAGAAATCACTTCTGTAAATCAAGAATATCTCAGACAAAAAAAACTAAAAGTAGAGTTGTTAGGTAGAGGTTTTGCTTGGTTAGATACTGGTACACATGACTCTTTGATGGAAGCAGGTCAATTTGTTGAAACTATAGAAAAACGTCAAGGTTTAAAAGTCGCTTGTTTGGAAGAGATAGCTTTTAGAATGAACTATATTTCTTCAAATCAATTAATGATTTTAGCAGAACCATTAAAGAAAAATGGTTATGGGCAATATCTTTTAAAATTAGCTAAAGAATAATGAAGGTTACACAGACAAAAATATCTGATTTAATTATTATTGAGCCCACAGTATTCGGGGATGCAAGAGGGTATTTTTTAGAATCCTATAACAAAAAGAAGTTTGAAGAAGTTGTTGGTAAAACCCCTTTTGTGCAAGATAACGAGTCTAAATCATCTAAGGGGGTAATGCGCGGTCTTCATTTTCAAAAACCACCTTTTGAGCAAGCCAAATTAGTAAGATGTATTGAAGGAGAAGTTCTTGACGTTGCGGTAGACATTAGAAAAGGGTCACCTACTTACGGAAATCATGTTGCAGTTAAGTTGTCAGGAGAAAACAAGAAGCAATTATTTGTTCCAAGAGGATTTGCACATGGTTTTTTGGTGCTAAGTGATACCGCTACTTTTGCCTATAAAGTAGACAATACCTATGCGCCAGAGTTTGATGCAGGTATCCGATGGAACGACAAAGAATTAAACATTCAATGGGGTTTGGAAGATAGTCAAGTTATGATTTCTGTAAAAGATGCTGAACTTCCCTTTTTATCAGAATTTGAATCTCCTTTTACAAACTAAAATATGAAAGTATTAATTACCGGATCGAACGGACAATTAGGTTCAGAAATTAAAGAGTTAGCAACTAACTATAAAAAGGTAGATTTTATTTTCAAGGATCTTCCTGAGTTGGATATATGTAATTTTAAAGCATTACAAGCCTTTATTATAGATCACAAAATCAATGCAGTTATTAACTGTGCGGCTTATACAGCTGTAGACAAAGCTGAAGAGGAGTCAATTATTGCAACAAAAGTAAATTATGAAGGAGTATTAAATATTGTCAATGCTTTAGCAAAAGTGAATGGAAAGTTGATTCATATCTCTACTGATTATGTGTTTGATGGTGATCATTTTTTACCTTATAAAGAGTTAGACCCAGTGAGCCCAATTGGAGTATATGGAGAGACCAAAAGAGCAGGGGAACTTGCTGTTCTCAAAAGTGCTATAGATTCGGTTGTAATTAGAACTTCATGGTTGTATTCTTCTTATGGAAATAATTTTGTCAAAACAATGTTGCGTCTTGGTATCCAGAAAGAAAACTTGGGAGTCATTTTTGATCAAGTCGGTACACCCACTTACGCAAGAGATTTGGCTAAAACCTGTTTAGAGATTCTTACTGGGGTGAATTCAGCAAAAATCAGTAAAAATGGAAACCTATATCATTACTCTAATGAAGGTGTTGCTTCTTGGTATGATTTTGCAGTTGCAATTATGGAGTTCGGAAAAGTAGATTGCCAGGTAAAACCAATACAAACAAAAGACTATCCTACCTTGGCGAAAAGGCCTCATTTTTCGGTTTTGAATAAGACAAAAATAAAAACCGATTTTGAAATTGAGATTCCGTATTGGAGAGATGCATTGGTATCTTGTATTAATAAATTAGAAAATAAGTAATGAAAAACATTTTAGTCACTGGAGGCGCAGGTTTTATAGGGTCTCATCTCGTGAGATTATTGGTAAATAAATACCCAGAATACCATATTTTTAATATGGATGTGTTAACATATGCAGGTAACTTAGAAAACTTAAAAGATATAGAAGATAAAGAAAATTATACTTTTGTAAAATGTGATATTTGTGATATTGAAAAAGTAAAACAGGTTTTTGTAGATTACAAGATTGATTCGGTCATTCACTTAGCAGCAGAATCACATGTAGATAGGTCCATTGAAGATCCATTTTCATTTGCCCAAACCAATGTGATGGGAACATTGAGCTTATTGCAAGTTGCAAAAAACTATTGGAATACCAATTTTGAGAATAAGTTATTTTACCATGTGTCTACGGATGAGGTGTATGGTTCACTTGGCGAAGAAGGCTACTTTAACGAAGAGACAGCCTATGACCCACATTCTCCGTATTCAGCTTCCAAAGCATCTTCAGATCATTTTGTAAGAGCCTTTGCAGACACTTATGGCTTACCTGTGGTAATTTCTAATTGTTCGAATAATTATGGTTCCTACCAGTTTCCAGAAAAACTAATTCCGCTATTTATTAATAACATAATAAATAATAAACCATTACCAGTTTATGGAAAAGGAGAAAATGTTCGAGATTGGTTGTTTGTAAACGATCACGCCAGAGCTATTGATGTTATTTTTCACAACGGAAAATTAGGAGATACCTATAATATTGGCGGATTCAATGAATGGAAAAACATTGACTTGATCAAAGTAATGATTAAAACAGTTGATCGATTACTCGGAAGAGAAGAAGGTGCTTCAGAAAAGTTAATTACCTATGTCACGGATAGAGCAGGACATGACTTAAGGTACGCAATAGATTCTACAAAGCTAAAAGAAGAATTAGGTTGGGAACCTTCCCTGCAGTTTGAAGAAGGAATTGAAAAGACAGTAAAGTGGTACTTAAATAATGGAGATTGGTTACAAAATGTAACTTCGAAAGAGTATCAAAAATATTATGAAGCAATGTACAAATAAAGCTTTATTAAATAAAAACAGACTAATTTTTTTTAATAATAAAAATCTTTAAAAATACAAAATGAATCAATTTAAAAAAGCGTTTTATAAAAAG
>Ga0209603_1002009_pt1 | contig 19794 bp, 17 predicted proteins | sample COGITO_mtgs_1206_FD_184812 | JGI IMG/M metagenome (GOLD analysis project Ga0209603, IMG submission 184812) | Pelagic marine microbial communities from North Sea - COGITO_mtgs_120607 (SPAdes) (version 2) | ecosystem: Environmental > Aquatic > Marine > Epipelagic ... | reverse complement strand
TGCAGCCAAAGAGAAAACAATAGTAACTTTATCCTCACACAGTGATACGGTACAAGAGCAAATAGAGCGAGCGCAAAAGCGAAAAGATCGTTTGCAAAAGTTTAACTATAGGTTTAGAAATAACTCTATTATAGACAGTGCAGAGCGAGAGCCAGCATACAAGCGCCAAGGTGTTGAGTTAAATGAGGCTACGCACTCATCAGATGAGCCATTGTCTAGAACGAGTTTAACAACAGACCAAGACGGTTTGATTGAGTTAAAGAGCCGAAACTCTTTTTTACACGATAACGTTGATTAATAAATTAAGTATGAGCTTAAAATCTAAAATTATGCCAGCCATGAAAGAGGCAATGAAGGCAAAAGATAAAGTAGCATTAGAAACACTAAGAGCAATAAAAGCTGAGCTTATGTTAGCTGAAACAGCTTCTGGTTCTTCAGGAGAATTAGCAGAAGGCGATGAGATTAAGCTCTTAATGAAAATGATGAAGCAGCGTAAAGATGCTGCAGCTATTTATATTGAACAAGGGAGAGCAGATTTAGCCGACGATGAAATTGTTCAAACCAAGATATTAGATCAATTTCTTCCGAAACAACTTTCAGTAGAGGAATTGGAAAGAGCTGTAGCTCAAATTATTTTAAAAGTTGGTGCATCAGGACCTGCAGATATGGGTAAAGTGATGGGGTTAAGCTCAAAAGAGTTGGCTGGAAAAGCTGAGGGAAGAACGATTGCCAATATGGTCAAAACACTATTGAATAAATAGTTTTTTAATTTGATTGCTATTAAAAAACCCATTTCATTTTAATGAAATGGGTTTTCTTTTATTAGAATAAATTTCAAAGTTTACATCATTCCCGGCATTCCACCTGGCATTCCACCCGGCATTGGAGCTGCGTTATCTTCAGGAATATCTGCAAGTACACATTCTGTAGTAAGAAGCATTCCAGCAACAGAGGCTGCATTTTCTAAGGCAACTCTGGTCACTTTAGTTGGGTCAATTATACCCGCTTCAAGCATTGGTTCAAATGTATCCGTTTTTGCATTGTACCCAAAGTCTGCCTTTCCTTCTTTGATTTTAGAAACAACAACAGCGCCTTCTCCTCCGGCATTTGATACAATTTGACGAAGTGGTGCTTCTAATGCACGCATAATAATTTGAACTCCTGTAAGCTCATCCTCATTTTCTGTAGCAATGTTTTCTAATACTTCTGCTGCTCTAACCAAGGCTAAACCTCCGCCAGGTACAATACCTTCTTCAACTGCCGCTCGTGTTGCATGAAGTGCATCATCAACTCGGTCTTTTTTCTCTTTCATTTCAATTTCTGAAGCTGCACCCACATAAAGTACAGCTACACCACCTGCTAATTTTGCCAAACGCTCTTGAAGTTTTTCTCTATCGTAGTCAGATGTAGTAGATTCCATTTGAGCTTTTATTTGACTTACGCGAACTTTTATCCCTTCTGCCTCTCCTTTACCATTTACAACAGTTGTGTTGTCTTTGTCGATAACTACTTTGTCAGCTTGTCCAAGCATCTCTAAAGTTGTATTTTCTAGTTTAAATCCTCGCTCTTCAGAAACAACGGTTCCTCCAGTTAGGATTGCTATATCTTCGAGCATTGCTTTTCTCCGATCTCCAAATCCTGGTGCTTTTACCGCTGCAATTTTCAAACTACCTCTAATTTTGTTTACGACTAATGTAGCCAATGCTTCACCATCTACATCTTCTGCAATAATTAGTATCGGACGACTTGTTTGACTTGTTTGCTCTAATATCGGAAGCATGTCCTTCATGTTAGAGATTTTTTTATCGTATATCAAGATGTAAGGACTCTCCAGTTCTGCGTGCATTTTTTCTGCATTAGTAACAAAATATGGAGAGAGGTATCCTCTATCAAATTGCATACCTTCTACAATTTCAACGGTCGTATCTGTTCCTTTTGCTTCTTCTACAGTAATCACCCCTTCTTTTTTAACTTTTTCCATAGCCTGTGCGATAAGTTTACCTATGGAACCATCGTTGTTGGCCGAAATAGAAGCTACTTGTTCTATTTTGTCAAGGTTGTCTCCAACTTCTATCGATTGTTTTTGTAGCGCAGTAACAACAGCTTTTACAGCTTTATCGATGCCTCTTTTCAAATCCATTGGATTTGCTCCAGCAGCAACATTTTTTAATCCTGTTGTTACAATTGCTTGAGCTAAAACGGTTGCAGTTGTTGTCCCATCTCCGGCAATGTCAGCTGTTTTTGCAGCGACCTCTTTTACCATCTGGGCACCCATATTTTCTACAGCATCCTCTAATTCTATTTCTTTAGCAACTGACACCCCATCTTTTGTGATTGATGGTGCACCAAATTTTCGATCTATAATTACGTTACGACCTTTTGGTCCCAATGTAACTTTAACTGCGTTTGCCAGAGCATCTACACCTCTTTTAAGTGCATCTCTTGCTTCTATATCAAATGTTATTTGTTTTGCCATTTTTATTTTTTTTATAAGATTGCTACTAAGTCAGATTCTCGCATGATGAGATAATCTTTACCTTCTAACTTGAGTTCCGTACCAGCATACTTTCCATAAAGTACTGTATCTCCAACTTTAACAGTCATCTCAATCTCTTTTGTTCCGTTTCCTACTGCTATAACAATACCTTTTTGAGGTTTTTCTTGTGCAGTATCAGGTATTATTATTCCAGATATTGTTGTTGTTTCAGGAGAAGAGGCTTCAATCAATACTCTGTCTGCAAGTGGCTTTATTTTTGGTGTTGCCATTTTTTTTATTTTTTATTTAAATTAATATTATTTCCTTTAATGTTTGTCAGAAATTATGCCAACGTTATTTTTATGCCAATGTGTCTTAAGAGATTCAAAGTTTGGACAAAAAAAATACCAAGCTGACAGGCTTGGTATTTTTTTAGTTTAAACTAAAATTATTCTTTGGCTGCTGGCGTCTCTGGAGCTACTGGAACAGCTGCTGGCGCCTCAGTTGGAACAAAGTCTTCAGCACTATCTTCTACCTGTTCTATAATGTTTGATTGGTTTACACCTTCACCTCGATCTATTGCAAAATTCGAAAGTAATGTTAATGCAACTAGAACGAGTGCCAGACTCCATGTGCTTTTTTCTAGGAAATCTGATGTTTTTTTAACACCCATAAATTGATTCCCATCTCCGAATGTAGATGCTAAACCACCACCTTTAGGGTTTTGAACTAGAATTACAAGAAGTAGTAATGCGCAAGTAATAAGTATTAAAATTGAAAATAATCCGTACATATCTAAGGGTTTATTTGTTTAATGGCTTTGATTTGGTCTGCAAATAAACCACTTTTTTGTGGATATTTCAAACTTAAAATTTCGAAGGCTGTAATTGCTTTGTCATAATGCCCTTGTTCGAGATATACTTTAGCCAATGTCTCAGTCATCATCGTAGTATTTTCTTGTATACTTTCCTTAGCCATAGCAATGGGAGAAAAGAATTCTTTCTTTGGCTTTTCTTTTTTTGCTGATTTACTTATAAAGTCAACAATTTTCATTGTTTTTTCAATTGGCTTTAAAGATGTTTCATCTTTAGCATCCTCTTCGCGATTAATAGGTTGCAGTTTTGTTAGTTTGAGCCATTCCCCAAAAGAATGTGTCTCAGTTGTATCAAAGTCAATTGGTTTTCCCAGGTTAAGAATTTCTAAAGGGTTTTTGTCCTCGACGCTTTTTATCTCTGAATCTTCTTTGTATGAGCTCTGTATTGGTTTTTGTGTTATGTATTCAAATAATAAGGTGCGGTTAGCAGAAAGAGCAGCTGTAAGTTTAAGCTCTTTATTGTATCGAATACTGCCAGCTCTTTTGAGTGCTTTTAATCTAATTTTATGAATTGACGCAATGAAGGGATACGCTGAGCACAACTGATCAAGTTCCAAAATATGTTTTTTTTGGATGCCTTCCGGTTTTCGAATTAGCTCTATGAATTGACTGCTTACCATTTTACCAATTTACAACAGCTTTGTTAAAGATATCTTCGATCAGCTCAATTATTATTTCATCTATCAATCGCTCTTCAACTGTCGATAAATTTAGGCTACTATCGAAGTCAGCATACCGACTAAAAATTTGTTCAAAAGATTTATCATTTTCCAGCTTGTTCTCATAACGAACAAATACTTTTATGGTTAACCTGTTTTGGTTCGCTACGTCGCTTGAGCTAATGCTGATTGGTTTTACTTGGTAATCACTAATATATCCTTGGAAATTTAGGTCTCCACCTCTATTTACACTGGTTAAGTTTGTTTGCTGAATGAACCTATTCTGAAGTGCATCAGTAAATTTGTAGCTCAATGAAGATTGTACTAGTGGTGCTTGATTTTCGAAGAATGGAATTGAGATGGTTTTCGCATTTATTGGAATGTCTGCTCCAGTAAAAGTGTAGGTTCCGCAGCTATATAATACAGAAATACTAACCAAAAGAGCTGTTAATTTCATCATTTTATAATTCAAATTGCTTAATTTTTCTGTAGAGTGTTCGCTCAGAAATACCAAGTTCTGATGCAGCACCTTTTCTTTTACCTTTGTGTTTCTCTAATGCATTTTTAATCATTTCAATTTCTTTGTCTTGTAAGGATAAAGATTCTTGCGGAATTATTTCTTGTGTACGAGGGGCCTGTGTTTCGGTGAAATGCTCACCTGGTTTTGGGAGTAAAATTGCCTGCCCATTGTCTTGATCTTCATAATTATTAAAAACTTTACGCTCCAAATGGGTCATTTCATTATCAAAATTGACCTCACCCTTCATTAGTTTTTTTGTCAGTTTTTTTAGTTCTCCAATGTCTTTCTTCATGTCAAAAAGAACTTTGTATAATATTTCTCTTTCTGTAAAGTCATTTTCTCCACCTTTTACATCATCATACAATACCGGAAGTGTCTTTAAATTGTTTTCTGGTAAATAGATTTTTAAGCTAGAAGCTTCCAATAATCGACTTTCTTCAACAACCGAGACTTGTTCGGTTACATTTCTTAATTGTCTAATATTACCTGGCCAATGGTAAGTGTTTATCAGTTCAATTGCATCTTCTGTTAATCGAACGGAAGGCATGTGGTATTTTTCGGCAAAATCCATTGCAAATTTTCTAAAAATAAGATGGATGTCATTTTTACGAGCTCTTAAAGGCGGCAAGTTAACTTGAACTGTATTTAGTCTATAGAACAAATCTTCTCTAAACTTATTTTTTTGAATCGCTTCTTGCAAATTTACATTCGTAGCTGCTACAATTCTAACATCTGTTTTTTGTGTTTTGGAGGAGCCTACTTTTATAAACTCTCCAGTTTCTAATACACGCAGGAGTCTAACTTGAGTTGAAAGGGGTAATTCACCTACTTCATCTAAAAAAATAGTGCCACCATCGGCCACTTCAAAGTACCCTTTTCGATTTGTTGAGGCTCCTGTAAAAGAACCTTTTTCATGTCCAAATAATTCGCTATCAATCGTTCCTTCTGGAATTGCACCACAATTTACGGCTATATAAGAAGCATGTTTTCGAGCAGAAAGTTGATGTATTATTTTGGGAATTACTTCTTTTCCTGTTCCACTTTCTCCAGACACCATTACAGAGATGTCTGTAGGGGCAACACGCATTGCTTTGGCAATGGAGCGTTCAAGATCAGGTGCTGAACCTATAATCCCAAATCTTTGTTTGATGTCTTGAATTGTTGGCATTTTAGTTTGTTTAAATACTTTCTCCAATTAATGTGGCTGAACTACAATCTGTAATTTTAACCATTACATAATCACCTGGTTTATGGTTTTTCTTTGGAAATACGGCAACCGAGTTGTGCGTTGTTCTTCCAAATAAATGTGCATCAGATTTCTTAGATAAGCCTTCTACTAAAACTTTAAATGTTTTCCCTACCCGAGCTTGGTTGTATTCCATCGAGTGCTGTCTCTGTTTTGTGATTATTTCGGTAAGTCTTCTAGATTTCACTTCTTCAGGTACATCATCCTCAAACATACGAGCAGCTTTTGTATTAGGCCTTTCAGAATACTTGAACATAAACCCGTAGTCGAATTTAACATAATCCATTAGGCTTAATGTTTCCTGATGGTCTTCTTCTGTTTCAGAACAAAAACTAGAAATAATATCTTGAGATATGGCACAGTCAGGAATAATTCTTTTAATGGAGTCAATACGTTCCATATACCATTCTCTTGTGTAACCTCTGTTCATCATCTCTAAAATCCTAGAGCTTCCTGATTGAACTGGTAGATGAATGTAGTCACAAATGTTTTCATGTTTGGCCATAGTCTCCAAAACCTGATTTGTCATGTCTTGAGGATGAGAGGTGGAAAAGCGAATACGTATTTCTGGACTTACTTGGGCTACTTTATCTAAAAGTTGTGCAAAGTTAACTGAGCCTGCTTTTTGAATCTCAGATAACTTTTTGAAATCTATTTTTGCACCACCACCGTACCATAAATAAGAATCCACATTTTGTCCAAGTAATGTTATTTCTTTAAATCCTTTTTCATTCAGTTCTTGAACTTCTTTTAGAATACTATCTGTGTCTCTACTTCTTTCTCTACCTCGAGTAAAAGGAACAACACAAAACGTACACATATTATCGCAACCACGCATGATGGAAACAAAAGCTGTAATTCCATTACTATTTAATCTTACAGGGCTAATGTCGGCGTATGTCTCCTCTTTAGATAGTTGAACGTTAACTGCTTTTTGACCGTGGTCAACAGTACTTATTAAGTTAGGAAGATCTCTGTAAGCATCTGGTCCTACAACAATGTCTACTAGCTTTTCTTCTTCTAAAAATTTAGATTTTAAGCGCTCTGCCATGCAACCTAAAACTCCAATGGTCATGTCTTTCTTCTTCTCTTTGAGTTTTTGAAAGGTTCTAAGGCGTTTTCGAACGGTTTGTTCTGCTTTTTCTCTGATCGAACAAGTATTTACAAAAATAACATCTGCCGCCTCTATGTCTTTTGTAGTTTCAAAGCCACTATCTACTAAAATTGAAGCAACAATTTCGCTGTCCGAAAAATTCATTTGACAGCCATAGCTTTCAATGTAAAGTTTTCTGTCTCCCGACTTTACTTTATCAATAACAAGAGCTTCTCCTTGCTTACCTTCATCAATAATTTTATCACCTGTATGGTACTGTTCCATTTTTTTGTCTCTGTTTTCTGGTGTAAATTTACAAAATGATATGGTTCTGACAAAGTGTCAGAAGTACAAGTGGGAGGTTTTATTTTTTTTTTAAAAACTTTGTTTGAACTTTTAAGAGTGATCTAGCTTAGATATAATAAGAGTTTCAGAGTTTATGATGTGCTCAAATTCTTATTTTAAAACATAGGTATAGTACAATTTATGTATTTAATAGGAATACTATTAGGAAGAATAAATAAACTTATCCTAATTTTGTAGAAATTCATGAAATTGATATGGCAAAGAATTTAGTTATAGTAGAGTCGCCTGCAAAGGCTAAAACAATTGAAGGTTTTTTAGGTAAAGAATTTAAGGTTTTATCTAGTTTCGGTCATATTCGAGATTTATCTCATAAGGATATGGGTGTTGATATACCTGGAGGTTTTATACCCAATTATGAGGTTTCTACTGATAAAAAAGAAGTTGTTAAGCAATTAAAAAAAGAAACCAAAGCTGCAGAAATTGTATGGTTGGCAACTGATGAGGATCGTGAAGGAGAAGCTATAGCTTGGCATTTGGCCGAAACTCTAAATTTAAAGAACAAGGAAACCAAACGTATAGTTTTTCATGAAATTACGGAGTCTGCCATAACAAATGCAGTGCAAAACCCCAGAGAAATAGATTACAATTTGGTAAATGCTCAGCAGGCGCGTCGTGTTTTAGATAGATTGGTGGGTTTTGAACTCTCACCTGTATTGTGGAGAAAGGTTAAGCAAGGTTTATCAGCTGGTAGAGTTCAGTCTGTAGCTGTGAGACTTTTAGTTGAGCGAGAACGTGAAATAACAGGATTTGATTCTAATGTTTACTATAAAATTGTTGCTCATTTTACCAACAAAGAAGGCAAAGGATTTAGAGCAGAAGTCTCGTCTCGCCTAGATAGTCTGGAGGAAGCCCAAGCATTTTTACAAAAATGTGTTGATGCTCAATTTAGCGTTGCCAACTTAGAAAAGAAACCTGCTACTAAAAAACCAGCGGCGCCATTTACAACTTCAACATTGCAACAAGAAGCTGCCAGAAAACTAGGTTTTTCTGTTACTCAAACCATGACGGTTGCGCAACGATTGTATGAGGCTGGTAAGATTACTTACATGAGAACCGACTCTGTAAACTTATCTAATGATGCCAGAACATCGATAAAAGAAGAAATTACCAAGCAATACGGCGCTGAGTATTCGGAGCCACGTAAATTTGCAACAAAAGTAAAAGGTGCTCAAGAAGCTCACGAAGCCATTCGTCCTACTTACATACATGACAAGAATGTGAGTGATGATAATGGACAACAACGTCTTTATGATCTCATTTGGAAACGAGCCATCGCCTCTCAAATGACCAATGCTCAATTAGAACGTACAACTGTAGTTATTGACAATTCGAATCACGAAAAGAATTTTGTAGCCAAAGGTGAAGTTATTGTTTTTGATGGTTTTCTTAAGGTTTATCTCGAAGGAAATGATGATGAAGGCGAAGAGGAACAAGAAGGAATGCTCCCGAAATTACATGTTGGTGAAAATGTAGCCTACAAATCAATAAGTTCTAGAGAACGATTCACTAAAGCGCCGGCACGATTTACCGAGGCGAGTTTGGTAAAGAAGTTAGAAGAATTAGGCATAGGTCGTCCTTCAACATATGCACCTACAATTACTACAGTGCAAAGAAGAGGTTATGTTGAGAAGGGTGAAGATGAAGGTACACTTCGTTCTTATCATTTTGTTGAATTATCGAATTCAATTATTGAGACCAAATTACTACAAGAAAAAGCGGGTTCAAAGAAGGGTAAATTATGTCCTACTGATATCGGTATGGTTGTAAACGATTTTTTAGTTTCTAACTTTGATGCCATTTTAGATTATCATTTTACCGCAAATGTGGAAGAGGAGTTTGATGAGATTGCAACCGGAAACAAGGAGTGGAATAAAATGTTGCTCGATTTTTATGGAGATTTTCATACAAAAGTAGAGGATGTAAAGGAAAACGCGGATCGTGCAGTGGGTGAGAGATTACTTGGCGTAGATCCAACTACAGGTATAAATATTTATGTGCGAATAGGCCGCTACGGCCCAATGGCTCAATTAGGCGAAGGCTCGGAGGATGAAAAGCCCAAGTTTGCCAGTTTACTAAAAGGGCAGTCTATAGAATCTATTACCTTAAATGAAGCCATTGACTTATTCAAACTTCCGCGCCAAGTGGGGCAATTTGAAGATAAAGTTGTGACTGTTGCCATTGGTAGATTTGGCCCATACGTGCGTCATGATAGTAAGTTTGTGTCTCTGGGTGAGTATGATCCAATGACTATTGAGTTGGAGGCTTGTATAGAGCTAATTCAGGCTAAAAGAAAATCGGATGCAGAAAAACACATCAATACCTTTGATGAGGAAGAGCCAACGATACAAGTCTTACACGGACGATGGGGGCCTTACATAAAAGTAGAGAAAACCAATTATAAAATACCTAAAGATACTGAAGCCGAGCTTTTAGATCGTGCACAATGTTTGGTTATAATGGAAAACCAACCAAAGAAAAAAGGTAAAGCAAAAGCCAAGGCCACAGCTAAACCTAAAGCTAAACCCAAAGCAAAAGCAAAGCCAAAAGCAAAGCCAAAAGCAAAAGCAAAGCCAAAAGCAAAAGCAAAGCCAAAAGCAAAAGCAAAGCCAAAAGCAAAAAAGTAATAATTAAAATCGCTTGCCAGAGGCATTGTTTAGTAGGGTTAACATGACTTTTATGAGAGCTAAAATACAAACAGATCAACATCATCTTAACGCTTTTTTAAGCATCACTGGTTCTAAGAGTGTTTCAAATAGGTTGTTAATTATTCAAGCGCTTATAGATGATTTTTCTTTTTTAGAAAACTGCTCTAATTCAAAAGATACTTGTGTACTTACAGCTGCTCTTACAAACAAAAACTTGACTAAAGATGTTGGTCTTGCAGGAACAGCTATGCGTTTTCTAACTGCTTTTTATACCATTCAAAATTCTGCTATTGTTCTTACAGGAGCTGCTCGAATGAAAGAAAGACCTATTGCTGATTTGGTTGATGCTTTAATAGAGTTGGGTGCTGATATTACTTATTTAGAGAAGAAAGGCTTCCCTCCATTGCAAATTAGAGGTAAAAATTTAGATGGAGGCTTTCTTTCGATTAACGCCTCCATTTCAAGTCAATTTATTTCTGCACTATTACTCATAGCTCCTTATTTTAAAAATGGGCTCCAACTCGAACTGTTGGGAGAAGTTACTTCAAAACCGTATATAAACATGACCCTAAGTTTAATGAAGCAATATGGAGTTGAGGCTACTTGGGTTGGCACTAAAATCTCTGTTTTGCCGGGTACTTACTCGAGTCAAGTTTCTCAGGTAGAGTCCGATTGGTCTTCTATTTCATACATATACGAAGTGCTTGCCTTAAGTAATTCCGGAGAGGTTTGTATTTCTCAAGTTTCAGAAGACTCTTTTCAAGGAGACTCAAAAGTAATGGAGTTTTACCGTTCTTTTGGAGTTTGTTCTCGTATTAAAAACGGCCAGCTATTTCTCAAAAAAGAGTCAAATTTTACCTTACCTAAAATGTTGAATTTTGATTGTAATGCAACGCCAGATTTAGCGCAAACAATTGCAGCAACAGCATGTGGTTTGGGAGTTCAAGTTAAAATTACAGGTTTACAAACTTTACCGTTAAAAGAAACAAATCGTTTGATGGCTCTAAAAGTAGAGTTGGCAAAGTGCGGTGCCAAAGTGATGGTAACAAACAATGACACTCTTGAGGTTTTTCCACTTTCAACCATGCCATTTATTGATTTGGAGTTTGAAACGTATGATGACCACCGTATGGCTATGAGTTTAGCTCCCTTGGCTTTAAAATCAAGATCTGTTCTTATTGACGAGGCAGAGGTTGTAAATAAGTCTTACAAGAATTTCTGGGAAGATTTGAGATTGTTGTCTTTTAATATATATTTGCATTAAAATATTTAAGTATGAATTTTAATGATATTCTTACCATAACGCTTACGTTATTTGCGGTAATTGATATACTTGGTTCTATTCCTATTATTATTGGGTTTAAAGCAAAGATGGGGCATATTCAATCTGAAAAAGCTACTCTTGTTGCTGGAGTCCTCATGATATTATTCCTTTTTGTTGGTGAGCAGATTTTAAATCTTATCGGTATAGACATTGCTTCTTTTGCATTAGCCGGTGCTTTTGTTATATTTTTGTTAGCTTTAGAAATGATTTTAGATATCGAATTGTTTAAAACAGATCCAAACGATTCTTCGGGTTCTATTGTGCCCATTGCATTTCCTTTAATTGCCGGTGCTGGTACGCTCACAACTATTATTTCTTTGCGCTCTACCTATTCAATAAACAATATTATTGTGGGTATTATCATCAATCTAATTTTTGTTTATTTAGTGTTAAAATCTACTGGAAAAATAGAACGTATTTTGGGTAAGGCTGGAATTAATGTTGTACGTAGGGTGTTTGGAATTATTCTTTTAGCTATCGCCATTAAGTTGACTAAAATTCATGCTTTTATTTAGTTTTTGTAATTCCACTTTAGGTAAATAGTAAAGTCTAATTTTTTATTGTTTGTTATGGTTTCGTTACCCGTTCCAATTTTAATTCTATCGTTATAATTCAGTACAATTGTTTGAAAACCAAATTTAAGGTTAGCCTTTATTTTTTTTTGTACAGAGATGCTGTAAACACTCCCTTTTCCGTTTAAAAATCGTGCATTGTAACTCCCGAAAAAATGAGGTGCTTGCCAAAATATAGGTTCGTTTTTTGTGCTAAAAGTACAGTTTGAAAAGCTGATTTTTTGTTCGTTATTCTTGCTGGTCCAAAATAGGTTAAATTGGAGTGCAGTATTTAGGCTCTTGTCCTCACTTAAACAATAAAGTTTTGTGTTCCAACGAATTTGTTTGTCCCAGTTTATATGGTAAAACAACCTTAGCTTTTTAATAGGGTTTCGCTGTGTGATTTTTTTATGTTGAAATTGGCAAATAAGTTTGTTTTTTTTAGTGCTTCTAGCTAACTCACTCATAACTTTCACCCCTTCTTCTAGGTGTGGGCTTGTTGCTTGTATTTGAGTAGATTTATAAGTGTCAAAAGCTAATTTAAATGTCCAATTGCGTTGTATTGATGAAAGAAGTGCGTAGTAAAACCCCTTTTCATAACCATTGCTAAACCCTGTGTAATTCGATTTAAATTCATTTAGCATTCCAGCATCTCGACTTCTGTATTGCATCGTTAAAAAGCTGTTTTTTCCGGCACTAATATTTATTTTTTGGAAATTTGCCCAGGCATACAAATCTTGAGTAGCTATTTCTCCAGTAAATTCAATATTGTAATAGTTTTTAGAAAAATAAACGCTTTGAAGGAGCATGGGTTTGTTTCCTGACAATGAAGATTTATACAGAATTCCAGCCCATGTGTATTTGCTCTGTGATGTTGACCTTAATAGATTTACTCCCACAAGGTCTTGATTGAGGTTTTTGTATTTTTCAATTTCTTGGTGAGTTCTAAATTGGCCAGTATTGTCATAAGACGTTAAACCATTTGGTCTTCTTGAGGAAGCGAATAAGTTAATTGTATATTTATTCTTTTCCCACCTTGCGGCAGCTCCTTTAAAGTAATTGTATTCTTTTGGGCTTAAGTTTGATTTAATAACTCTTGCATGCTTGTACGATAGAAAATAAGGGTTGTTTATTCGATAACTTGTTCCGAATAAGAGTCCCTCTCCAATGGTAATATCATACTTTCCTAAACTAACTTGTTTTAGAGAACGCTCTCCTTTAAATTGAATGTTAAGGACTGTATTATTTAGCCCTTTATTTTTATATTGTATAGGCTCTCCAATATCTTTTTCTATAGCAAAACCAATGCGCCATTGGTTGTTTATTATCGCTCGGTATCTTAAACGGGATTTTATTCCGCTGCCTAAGTATTTGTGTTCAATTAAACCCCTTCTTTTTGGCGTTTCAAATTGGATGCTAGCAAATCCATCGGTTTTTATTTCTTTGCTTTTGCTCACATTTTGTTTTGAGGCATGTATAAATGGCTTAATTCGCCTAAGACTCTCTAATTCAATTTCTAAAATTTGCAATTGGTATATTGAGTTAATAGAATTTTTCTTGCAAAATTGTTGAATTGTATTTAGTTCGGACTCCTCTAGAAGATTCAGCTCTGCTAAAAGATTTAGTTCAGTTTTATTTTTTAGGTTTATTGGGTTATCGGTATAGTAATTCCAGAGTTCCACTAATTCTAATACATCCGATGCTTCATTCTTGCGCTGAACGTATTGCCATTGTTCGCTAAAGTTTTGACTGAGTGCCGTTTGACCTATAAAAAAGACTAGACCGATTAATTTTTTTTTCGTTAGGCTCATTTTGATGGAGCGTAGACAAGTCGAATACCCATTGAATTCGTAAAAGGATATTTACTGTAGGTGCTAAATAGGGTAAGGTTTTTAATTTTATAACCAATGTTGTACTTGTATTCTGCGAGTAATAAATCATGAGACAATAACAGGTTGAAATGTTCGTTGTAATCGAACATAACTCTGTTTGTAAGACTTAGGCCGTAAAAAACAGATTCTTCAAAAATAATTTCTGACCTCAAATTTTTAGTCCATAGGTATAGAGTAGAAGCACTAAAGCTATGTTCCAAATCATTCTCTATGTAAGAAGAGTTTAATGGGTTTTTCAATAAAATTTTAAGAATGTATCGTTCTCTTTTAAACCTTAAGCCCATGTTAAAACTAAGTGCATTATAGTTTTCATATGCAACTATGTTTAAGTGATTTAATTGGATGGTTAAGCCTAAGTCAATGGATTTCTGTAGTTTTTTGGCTGCTGATATTTTAAAGCAAGATTCTTGAAACTTGCTGTATCCATATTGAAATACAGAACATTTCCATTTCGTTTCATTTAATTTAAAGATTCCTCCAGCTTCTCTTTCATAAAGCCCAATTTCGTGGTTCAATATCGTGAGGCTTGTAAAATAAGTCGGTGTTTTAAATTCAACTAGATCACTTGGGTTTTCACTTAAAACAAATTCTATTTTTTGTGCAGCTAAATTTAAGCCCATACAAAGGCTAAATAGGATCATTAATTTCATTTCATTATTTTATTAAATGCTTCGCTGTGAAACATGTATTGTCATTCTTACATTAGTAAATAAATTTACTAAAATTATGTTGAAGGTTTGCCTTTCATTTTTTTCATCTTCCTTATCTTGTCGTCATGAAACTAAATGATTATTTTGAATCTTGCTCCATAGCTCTACAAGAGCCGAGTAACGAAAAGTTAGGTCCACTCATAGATCTATACTCAAGTCAAGTTGATGTTGACTCCTATGACGTAATTATAATGGGCGTTCCAGATGGGCGATTGTCCTTTGGTAATGAAAATTGTTCATTAGCTCCTAATGAAATTCGTAAGGAGTTGTACGATCTATACGCTGGAGATTGGGTCTTAAATATTCTGGATTTAGGAAATTTAAAAATTGGCGCTACCATTGAGGATACATACCATGCAATTGAAGATATAAGTCACTTTTTTTCTCAAAAAAACATACCTTTATTAATCTTAGGTGGTGGGCACGATTTAATAACGCCCATATTTGAAGGTTATTCTAAATTCGGAAAGCCATTAAGTTTTGCCTCTGCTGATGCTTATTTAGACCTTCAGAGTCAGGATCCTTACCATTCTCGTTCCTTTTTAACTAAATTGCTATCCTCTCCGTCTTCACTTCTGTCTAAATATACCCTCTTCGCTTATCAAAGTTATTTATGTTCGCCTTCAGAAGTGAGTCTGCTTAAAAAGATGGATTTTAACCTTATCAGACTCGGAGCGTTTACTGAGAATTATTCCGAAATGGAGCCTTATGTCAGAGATTTAGATCATTTGAGTATTGATTTGTGTGTGATGAGAACTTCTGAAGCTCCTGCCTCAAGATATACTTCGCCTAATGGTATAAATGCAGAAGCACTTTGCACTCTTTTAAGGTACACCGGAATGAGTCTTGGTGTTAAAAGTGTTCTTTTTTCTGAGTTAAATCCAACGTTAGATCAAAAGAATCAAAGCGCTAAAGTTTATGCGCAATCAATTTGGTACTTTCTTGAGGGGCTTCAGTTGCGATTCGACGATTTTCCGGATATAAATTCGGATAATTTTAAGAAATTTCATGTCAATTCAGCGTTTTCAGATTTGATTTTTTATAAAAGCAATCTTACTGGAAGATGGTGGGTTGAGTTGCTAAGCCTTCACAATGATTCCGAAATATCCTTACTTCCTTGCTCTGTAAATGACTATAATAAAGCACTTGAGGGACAAATTACAACTAGATTATTAACTTATTTAAAGTTTTAAAAACGGTTTTAAGTTTCGTTAATTTAACTTCTAATTTGGTAGAGTTTAAAGGTTGTTTTGTTAAATCAGTTAGATTTTGATTTTTTTTTTATCTTTAGCCCTCCCAATTATGGTGCGTCGATCAGATTATACATTGTATGAAAAAATTAATAGTACTGTTTTTTGTTTTACTTAGTGGTTTGGCTCAAGCTCAGCAAGACCCACAGTTTTCATTAAACATGTTCAACATATATTCAGTTAACCCTGCTTTTTCTGGTAGTTATGACCAGTTTAATGCTTTGGCTATACATCGCAGTCAATGGGCTGGTTTTGACAATGGTGCCCCTACGACGCAGCATGTAAGTGTTGAAGCTCCCGTTTATTTTTTACATGGTGGTGCAGGAGTAAGTTTATTAAATGATAAAATTGGGAATGACTACACTAGAAGTGTGAGCTTGTCTTATGCATATCAAACAAAAATATCTAAAAAGTCAGAATTAGGTATTGGACTTAGTTTAGGGTTTATTGATGTGGGAGTTGAAGGAGAATGGCTAGCACCAGATGGTACTTCCGGAGGCTCAGATCCATTGATACCTTCTAGCGGTACCAATGATGTAGTTCCAGACCTTGGTTTAGGGCTTTATTACAGGTTGCAAGAGTTTTATGTTGGATATTCCGTGACTCACTTAAATGAGCCTACGGCAACTTACAGCGATAATAAGAGAACTTTTAATTTCAAAAAACACCATTATTTAACCTTAGGTTGGACAAATGTGGTGTCAAGTGATTTGGTTTTGCTTCCTTCAATGCATGTTAAAACGGATCAGGTTTCAACTCAAATAGATTTCAACTTAAATGCAACCTATGGAAAGCAGATTTGGGGTGGGGTTACATATAGATTAGATGATGCTATTGTTTTAATAGCTGGGTATAATATAAATAAAAACCTTAAATTTGGCTACGCATATGACATCACCATGTCAGATCTAAGGTCTGAGTCAAGTGGTTCACACGAAATATTGTTACGTTATTCATTTAAAATGCATCCGAGAGGTAAAATCCCGACGCGTTATAGGAATATTAGATACAATTAATCTTGTGCTTTTTTTAGTAAACTGTAGGAAAAAAAACAAAAATGAAAAATATACTTTTAATTAGTGCAATTGCAATTATTGCGTTAAGTAGTTGTGGTACTTCCTCTAGAGGAGAGCTAGTTGGTGTTCAGGAATTAACCGAATTTTATCCATCTGACCCTTACGGAATGGTTTTTATACCTCGTGGTACTTTTACAATGGGTGCAAATCACGGTGACGCGCCTTATGCACATACTACACCAAAAAAGTTAGTTACCATGCACGCTTTTCACATGGATCAAACTGAAATCACGAACAATGAGTATCGTCAGTTTGTTCACTGGGTTAGAGATTCAATCGCTCGAACTTTACTTGCTGAAGGTATGGTTGAAGGATTTGAGTACATCGAAGAAACTGCAGATGGTGAGTTTTTAGAAGTTCCTTATTTAAATTGGGATGCTCCTTTGGATTGGTCAAGTAATGATGAAGAAATAGAACTCGTTCTCGAAGAGATGTACTTGCCTTTGGAAGATCGCATAATGGGACGAAAAGAATTTGATACACGTTCTTGGAATCACAAATACACTTGGGTAGATAAATCTCCTGCTTCTCAAAGGTCAAATAGGTACGATCCTGTAACCAAAACATACAGAGAAGGATTTTCTCGCCAAGATCTAGTTCATGAAGGCAATGTATATGTTTACCCTGATACGCTAGCTTGGGTGCATGATTTTTCTTATACCTTTAACGAGCCCATGTTTAACACTTATTTCTGGCACCCTGGTTATGGAGAATATCCTGTAACAGGAGTGAATTGGGAACAGGCTACCGCTTTTTGTAACTGGAGAACATCCATGCGTGAAGACCAATTAACATTGTACCAAAAGCAATACGAAACAGAATTCCGATTACCTACAGAAGCGGAATGGGAATACGCTGCCAGAGGAGGTAAAGCAAATCAAATTTATCCTTGGGGTGGTCCTTATTCACGTAATAGTAAAGGTTGTCTGTTAGCAAATTTCAAGCCAGTTAGAGGAAATTACATTGCAGATGGGTATGCATTTACATCACCTTCTATGTCTTATTGGCCAAACGATTACGGCTTGTACAACATGGCTGGAAATGTTTCTGAATGGAGTTCTACGCCATTTGAACCTTCAGCTTCTTTATTCGTGTCTGATATGAATCCTTATTACACTTATGATGCAGACGAAAATTCTCATCCAATGTTAAAAAGAAAAGTTGTAAAAGGGGGCTCATGGAAAGATGTAGGCGCTTTTTTACAGGTAGCTGCTAAAGATTATGAATATCAAGATACTTCCAAATGTTACATTGGTTTCCGTTGTGTAAAAACATATGCAGCAGTTGAAACGGTTAACTTCGGATACTAAACTTATTAAAACTTACAAAAACACACGATATGGATTTTTTAGAATCAAAGAAAGGGAAGAATTTTATGGCAAAGCTTTATGGTATTGGAGCTGCGGTCGTAATTTTAGGTGCGTTATTTAAAATCCAACACTGGACTTTTGCCGACGAAATGTTAATTGTAGGTCTTGGTACAGAGGCTGTAATATTCTTTTTCTCAGCTTTTGAGAAAGTAAAGCCAGAATACGATTGGTCTAAAGTTTATCCTGAGTTAGTTAACCAAGACGATGAGCAGTTCAGTCCGGTAAGAGAACTAGACAATATGCTAGAAAACGCTAAAGTTGACGGTGAATTGATAAAAAGCCTTGGAGAGGGGCTGCAAAAAGTGAACAAAGCAGCAAATGGAATAGGTTCAGTTGTAGACATTGCAGACAGTACAGCAGAGTATAGTACTCAAGTTTCTGCAGCAGCTAAAAAGCTAGAAGATATTAATTCTTTATATGCGGATCAAATTAGATCCTCTGCGGAACAAACTGAGGCAACTAAAAGAATGGCAGCTAACATGACATCTTCTCTTGACAATGCAGAGCAAATGAGAATTGAGATGGAAATGTTGAAAACCAACTTGAGTGAGTTAAATAGTGTTTATGGCAATATGCTTAACGCTATGAATGGAACAAAATAAACTGTTATTAATTCTTAATAATTAGAAAGTATGGCAGGAGGAAAGCAATCACCTAGGCAAAAGATGATTAACATGATGTATCTCGTGTTAACAGCCTTATTAGCCTTAAACGTTTCTAAAGACATCTTAAAAGCTTTTCAAAAAGTAGAAGGTTCTTTAAGTCAAGCTGTTGAAAATATTAGCGTACAGAATAATCTTATGTATTCTGAATTTCAGAAAGCATCTGAAAATAATCCAATTAAAGTTGGTGTTTGGAAGGATTTGGCTTTTAATATCAAAGATGATGCATCAGAATTAAGAAATTACATAGAGTCCATTAAAGACTCTCTGATCATTAAAACCGGTGGTGTTGATGAAGATGGTGCTCTAGTTGGGATGGATAATCTTGAAAAAGTGGCTAATGAGATGCTCATGAAACCTCAAAAAGGATCCAAACTTAAAGCTAAACTTAATATTTACAGAGATTACTTGTTAGGTATTGAAGGTGTTTCAGATAATGCAGATCTAACGGCACTTATCAATAGTACGTTCAATGTAGATGACCTTTCTAAAAATTTAACTTGGGAGAAAGATAAGTTTGGGAACTATCCATTAATTGCGGTACTTACTTTTTTAACACAAATACAAGGTGATGTTATTAACACGGAGTCTAAAGTAGTTGATTTTCTGAGAAATAACATTGGTGCAGATGATGTTAAGTTTTCTACTGCTCAAGCCCAAGTTATTCAAGTAAAAAATTACGTAATGGAAGGCGATAGTTTTAAGGCATCTATATCTATAGCAGCCTATGACGAAACTCAAACACCTACGATCATTGTAACGGATAAATTTATCAACGATACGCTACCGGACTTTACCAACGCAGATACAGTAAGAAACTTCTCTAGGGGTAAAGGTCTTTACAGTATTCCAGCTAAAGGAATTGGAGTGCAAAAGCGTGCTGCAAAAATTCTCTTAGCCACAGAAACGGGTACGAAAGAATACCCTGTTGAGTTTGAGTACCAAGTAGCAAAGCCAATGGCTGTGGTATCGCCCACTAAAATGAATGTATTTTACCGCGGTGTTCCTAATCCAATAGATATTTCTGTCCCTGGTTATTCTCCTGAGGACTTGACTGTTTCGGGTTCAAATGTTACACTT